>ERZ1292640.84-Hain-H43-02um-R1-84-length-72917-cov-66_pt1 | contig 62856 bp, 68 predicted proteins | sample MGYA00564404_ERZ1292640 | MGnify/ENA primary metagenome ERZ1292640 (study PRJEB36523, sample SAMEA6512636) | groundwater metagenome | collected 2019-01-08 | study: AquaDiva: Metagenomics assemblies of 32 groundwater samples
ACCTCAATTTTCATTTTTAAGCATATTATTCTAGTTTATACTGTTCAAAAAAAAGAAAGTATTGGTAAAATAATTACCAAATTTTCAAAAACTAAGAAATTTAATCTCATCATAACAGGTTTAAGATGACCTGAGCATGGTTCTGAAGTATTTCTTGAAGTGTTGCAAACTATTTATTTCATAAATTAAAGATGTCAATTATTATAATAAAATAATTTATCATAAAATAACTATAAAAAAGAATTCACATGAATTTTAAATTTTTATATCAGAGTTTTCTGCTTTTAGTTTTTTCCAATCAGATAGAAAATTCTCTAGTCCAATATCAGTCAGAGGGTGTTGTAGCATTTTATCTAAAACTGCAGGAGGTAAAGTTACAACATGTGCTCCAATTTTTGCGGCATCAATAACATGTATTGGATGACGAATACTCGCAACGAGAATCTGTGTTTTAAAATCATCCTGATAATTATCAAATATTTTCTTAATATCCCTAATCAAATTCATTCCATCTTTACCAATATCATCTAATCTACCAATAAATGGACTGACATATTTTGCACCGGATTTTGCTGCAAGTAATGCTTGATTTGGTGAAAAAATCAATGTGACATTTACAGGTATTCCTTCAGATGTTAGAAGTTTGCATGCTTTCAAACCATCAGGAGTCATAGGAACTTTTACTACAACATTTTTACCATATTGGCGTAGACGCTTTCCTTCTTCAATCATTCCAGAATATTCAGTGCTTATAACTTCTAAGCTGACATCGCCTTTGATGATTTTTGTGATTTCTTCCATGACCTTTTTTGGATCACCGCCTTCTTTTGACATGAGAGATGGATTTGTTGTAATACCATCTAACAGACCCATATCGTTGAATTTTCTGATTGATTCTAGATTTGCAGTATCAAGAAAAATTTTCATAATTTTCTACTCCTTATTTCTTTTACTTGTTTTGCCATATTAAAAGATGTTATTCCATGTTTTTCTAAAAGCAGTGGAATTTCATTATCTCTAGCAGATTCACCAAACATGTCTTGAGCACCTATTCGTTTTATTGGAACAGGATATCTCTCAGAAACAGATTCTGCAACTGCAGAACCCATACCTCCTAAGATATTGTGTTCTTCACAAGTAACTATACACCCAGTTTCTCTTGCTGCTTTTTCCAAGAGTTCAGCATCAATTGGTTTTACAGAAAACATGTCCAATACTCTACAAGAAATTCCTTCTTGTTGTAATGATTCAGCCGCTTCAAGTGCCATTCTTACTGTTGTGCCACATGCAGCTATAGTGCAATCAGATCCGTCACGAACTGTAATTCCTTTACCAATTTGGAAATCTTGTGATTCAGAATGAACTATTGGAGTATTTGATCTTGTCATTCTCATGTAAAATGGACCGTATTCGTTTGCCATTAATCTAGTTAATTTTGAAACTGCAAAAGTATCAGCAGGTATGAATACACGAAAATTTGGAATTGCTCGCATAATTGCAATATCTTCAATTTGTTGATGAGAACCACCATCAGGTCCAACAGACAATCCACCATGAGAGACAACTAATTTTACATTGAGGCCTTTTTTGTTTCCAGGAGAAGGGTAAGCAATGCCATTTCTTATTTGATCAACTGCGCGTCCAGGTAGGAATATCGCATAAGTACTAGCAAAAGATATCTTTCCAGAAGCTGCAAGACCTGCAGATAGAGAAACCAAATTCGCCTCTGCGATTCCCACATTAAAGAATCTATTTGGAAATATCTTACCAAATCCAGAAGTTTTAAGAGAATCTGTTGTATCAGCACCCAAAACCACTATGTTTGGATTTTCTTTTCCAAGTTCAATTAGTGTCTTTGAGTACTCTGAACGCATATCAGTCAGGATTGGAGGATTCAAAGATAACCTGCCTCTTCTGCTATTTTCTTAATTTGCTCTTGTTTTTCACCAACTACATGCAGTCCAATCCATTTCTTTACAAGATCAGAACCTCCCAATTCATTTGCTTTATCAAGCAAGATTTTTCGTCTTGTTTTGAAAACTTGATTTCTAAAATCTCTCATAGCACCACGTACATCTTGTTTTCCAATAATTGCACTACCACCTACAAAAGATCTAGCACCATCTGCAAAACATGAGCCAATATTATCAAGAGTCACACCACCATCAGCTTCAATACAGCCTGAAAACTTGTGCTCATTTAGAATAGTATTCAATCTAATCATTTTTCCATGTGTTTCTTCAATGTATTTTTGACCAGATTTTCCAGGTACAACAGACATTACAATGAGTTGATCAAGTGTAGGTATGAATTTGTAAGACCATACAGGAAGTTCAGTATCTGGATTGATTGCAAGACCTACACCAACTTGATTCTGTTTTAACAAATCATGAATTTCACCAAAACTTGATTCATCACAAACTTCAGCATGAACTGTAATGATGTCACTTCCTGCTTCAACATAATCTCGAACATATTTTACAGGTTCATTAATCATCAAATGAGAATCAAATGGAATTACAGTTAAAGATCGTAATTCCTTGATTTTTCTATGATCAAAAGTTTTGGTCGGAACAAATTGTCCATCCATTACATCAAGATGAATATAATCGGCTCTTCCAGTTACACATCGTTTTACTTCATTTTCCAGATTTGTCATATCACCTGCAATGATTGAAGGCGCAATCATGAACTGAGAGTCAAGTTCTAAATTAATTATTGGAGATACATCAGAATCTGGAGCTTTTCCATGCCATTGTGGGTTATCTTCCATATGTTCAACTCCTTTCCCCTTAATTGTTCTAGCAATAATTATTGATGGCATACCTTTTGTTAAATTTGCTTTAGTAATTGCAGCATCAATTTGTTCAATCCTATGTCCATCTATTTCAATTACATTCCAACCAAATGATCTCCATTTATCACCAGTTTTCCATCTTGATGCATCTTTCCACATTTCAGAAATGTTATCGCCTTCCAAGTTTTCATCTAATGGCATGATTTTTTCAGTGTAAGAATCCTGTTGGATAAAATTTCTATCCAAAAAAGCTGTAAGATTATCTACTTTGTATTTTGCAGCAGTCATTGCAGCTTCCCATACTTGTCCTTCATCGGATTCACCATCACCCATTATAGTATAGACATGATGATTTTTGCCATCAATTTTTGCAGCAAGTGCAACACCTATAGAATAAGATAGTCCAGTTCCCAATGAACCGCCACAAAATTCAACCCCAGGACATTTTAGATCAGGATGTCCCTGTAATTTACTACCAAATTTTCTTAAAGTGTCAAGTTCAGATTCTGGAAAATAGCCTGCAATAGCCATATTTGAAAACAAACCAGGTGCAGCATGTCCCTTAGATAAGATTAATCGATCCCTATCATCCCATTGTGGATTTTTAGGATCATATTGCAGGTGTTTGTAGAATAGACACCCTAGAATTTCAGCCATAGAAAAAGAACCTCCGGGATGACCAGAGCCAGCATTGCTTATTGCTTTAATCACCAATTTACGGGCTTGTAAAACATTTTTCTTGATTTGGTAATAATTAAGTCCCATTTCTCGATTATAATCATTCACAAATTTAATAAAAATCTACTTCTGTAAAATTTTAATCTGATGGTAACTAAGTAGTATTGTGAATATCAAAGAAAAAGTGCCAATGATAGTTTATGATAATCAATGTTATTTGTGTGTGAAATTTGCAAAAATGATTGAGTTTCTTACAAGAGGTAATTTGGTAATGATCGGACATTATTCAGAATTTGGCATAAAACTAAGAAAAACAATACTGGGAGAATCAGCATTAGAAATGTTTTGGTTAATAGATGAAAAAACGGCATATGGTGGAAGAGCAGCACTTTTACCATTACTAAGAGCAATAATTACAACAAAAGGAGGAAACTCAAACAAAATTAAAGTGAATGAAAAATGTGAACATGAATGTAAAACTGTAAAAGCTGTTTTCATAAGATCTGCAAGTTTATTCTCAAATAGTAAAAAAATAGATCTCTAGTAAATCTAAATAGCACATCAAAACTCAGATTTTCATAATAATGAAGATAAGAATAGAAAATCCAAATAATTCTAAAAAGAAAACAACAATGCTTTGTGGATTTGTATTAGAAGATTCAGATAAAGTATTAGGATTAGAAAATATGGATTCTAAAATCATCCCATCAATAAAACAATCAATAAATGACATGGGTGGAATATTTGGCAAAATACTAGTCATTCCAACTACAGGTAGAACAGCAGCGCAAAGAATACTCTTGGCAGGGTTAGGTAAAAAAGAGAACTTCACTAATGACACCATAAGATTTGTTTCAGGTAAAATTGCTCAAAAGGCCAGAGAGTTAAAACTGAAAGAATTTTCCATAATAGTGCCACCAAGTTCTCTAATTGAACCTATTTCGTCAGTATCTCAGATAGTAGAAGGATGTAAAATGTCTCTTTATAAATTTGAAAAATATAAATCAAAAAAAGAAAATAATATTCCAGATCTTACTATTTTAGTTTCTAAATCAGAAAAGATTTCAAAAGCAATAAAAATTGCAGAGATAGTTTCTGATGGTGCTATATACACAAAAAGTATTGCTAATCTACCTCCAAACGAATGCATACCTGCAACATTAGCAAATTTTGCAAGAATCATATCAAAAAAGAACAATATGAAATGCAATATCATTTCAAAAAATGAACTCAAAAAGAAAGGATTCGGCGGAATTACTGCAGTAGGACAAGGAAGTAAAAATGAACCTAAACTGATAATTTTAGAATACAATCATGGTTCTAGAAATGAAAAACCAATTGTATTAGTGGGTAAAGCAGTAACGTTTGACACAGGTGGTATTTCATTAAAACCTGGTGAAAAAATGGATGAAATGAAATTCGATAAGTGTGGTGGATGTACAGTTATTGGAATAATGAAAGCAGTATCAGAATTAAAATTGCCAATCAATGTAGTGGGAATTATTCCATCAGTTGAAAATATGCCTGGCGGAGAGTCATACCGACCTGGAGACATCATAAAATTATACAGCGGAAAAACTGCAGAGATTCAGAATACAGATGCAGAAGGCAGAATAATTTTAGCAGATGCGTTATCTTATGGTGAAAAACAATATTCACCAAAGGCAATTATTGATTTTGCAACATTGACTGGTGCGTGTATAATTGCACTAGGTACAAACATAGCAGGCATGGTTTCAAACAATGACAAACTAACACAGAAGATCATGGAATCATCAAAAAGAACAACAGAAGAGATTTGGGAGCTCCCACTAAATGGTGATTATATGGATATGGTGAAATCAGACGTTGCAGATATGAAAAATGTTGGAATTGGAAGAGCTGCAGGCACAATTACCGCTGCAGCATTTTTAAGAAATGCGATTGAAAATACACCTTGGATTCATATTGATATTGCAGGTGTTGCATGGACACAAGTAGCAACAAAAGAAAAGCCTTACAATCCAAAAGGCGCTACAGGTTTTGGAGTAAGATTAATTCTAGATTACTTACAAAATATATAAATTAAAAATACAAATTAGATCAATATCATTATTGAAAATCAGTTTCTAAGTTATTATACAAAAATATCATCAACATAACATGGTAAAAAAGAGTTCTTGTAATTGTAACGATGTACATCATACAGGTCATGATTACATACATTACAAACACATAGGGAATCAATGCATACATCCAGATGGACACATACATAAAATTGGAGAAGAGGGATGACTATTGAAAATGCAATAATGCGATTAAGTGATCTCATAATGGAACGTGAACAGTTCACAGAACTAATTCAAAAAGAATTGAAATACAACATATCAGAAAGCGCTAAAACAAGTGTAATTGCAAGAGTTGATTTTCTAAATGATGAAATAGAAACACTCAAAGATATTTTAAAAGAATTGGATTAAATCAGTAGCCCCTACTGTTTCTATCTGGTTTGTCGGTATTTGGATTTCTAAAACCATGTTTATCCATCATATGATTTAAAAATCGTATATCATCTGAAAATTGCTGTCCACAAACAACACAGGTAGGCATTGAAATCACAGTACAAATCATAAATTCCATATTAAAAGATTGATTGAGAGATAATAGAAAATGCCAGCACTGTTGCTTCCCAAGGGCTCTCGCACCTTAGTAGCACAACAGCGACATTAGGTTTGACTTCCAAGTTCGGAATGGGATTGGGTCGCACCCTAACGCTATGGCCGGCTTGAACAACGTTGACAGATTCTTATCTATTAAGGTAACGCCCTATTTTAGATAGTTCAAAAGAGGTATAAAGCAAGGAATAATCGAATTACGACATGACTCACAGAGTTGCAGTATTAGACAAAGATCTTTGCCAGCCAAAAAAATGTGGGTTGGAGTGCATAAAGTATTGCCCAGTCAACAAATCAGGGGCTGATTGCATCATACTTAACGAAGAGACAAAAAAAGCCCAGATAGATGAAGATGTTTGTAATGGATGTGGCATATGCGTCAAAGTTTGTCCCTTTGAAGCAATTACTATTGTTAATTTAGCAGCTGAATTAGCATCGGATAAAATTCATCAATATGGTCCAAACTCATTTCGATTATACAGATTACCTACACCAAGAAAAGGAGAAGTCGTAGGATTACTAGGAAGAAATGGAATGGGAAAAAGTACCGTAGTAAACATTCTTTCTGGGAACTTAAAACCAAATTTAGGAAGATATGAAAATCCTCCAGAATGGGATGAAGTTTTAAAGTATTATGGTGGAACAGAATTAAAATCTCATTTTGAAAAAATTAAAAATAAACAACTTCGTGCATCGATTAAACCACAGCAAGTACATCATGTTGCACAAGCATTTGATGGTACTGGAAAAGAGTTAATGGAAAAATATGATGAGCGCGGAGTATCAAGAGAATTAATCAAAGAACTAGGATTAGAAAATTCGATGGAACAAAATCTCAAAGAACTTAGTGGTGGTGAGCTTCAAAGATTAGCTATAGCAGCTGTTGCATCAAAAGACACAGAGTTTTACTTTTTTGATGAACCATCATCATACAATGATGTATTTCAAAGAAAAAGTGTAGCAAGAGTAATTCAAAGTCTAGCTAAAATTGGAAAAAGTGTAATGGTTGTTGAACATGATTTAACACTACTTGATTTTCTTAGTGATTACATAGAATTGCTTTATGGTGAACCTTCAGCATATGGAATAGTTTCTAGTGTATTATCAACCAAAATTGGAATCAATGTGTTTCTCGATGGTTATCTACCAACTGAAAATGTTAGATTCAGAGACAAGAAATTTTCTTTCGATGTGTCTTCTTCATCTACTGATGAATTTCAAGAAGGGAGTGAAATTATATCATATCCAAGACTGGAGAAAAAATATTCATCATTCTCAGTTACGGTTGAGCCTGGTAGAGTAAGAAAAGGTGAAGTGTTAGGGATAATGGGTGCAAATGCACTTGGAAAAACAACATTAATGAAGATGATTGCAGGTGTAGAAAAACCAGATTCAGGACATATTGATAAAAAAATAAAAATCGCGTATAAACCGCAGTATCTTCAAAATGATATTGATGCTGAAGTTATTGCATTATTAGACAAGGCAAACGGAGGTCCAATTGAAGGAAGTCAAGAAGAAGAACAGATACTAGATCCATTAAAAATTAAAAAACTGTACAATAAATCAGTAAAGAATCTATCAGGTGGGGAATTACAAAAAATTTCAGTTGCTGCATGTCTTTTACAAAAAGTAGATCTTTATGCATTAGATGAACCATCTGCATTTTTAGATGTAGAAGACAGAATAACTATTGCAAAATTCGTACAAAAATTTGTTCGATCATTTGGAAAAACAGCTATTGTCGTAGATCACGACATACAATTAATGGATCTTATATCTGACTCTATGATAATTTTTGAAGGCATATCAGGATTATCTGGACATGCAACATCCCCAATGCCAAAAGCAGATGCAATGAATAGATTCCTAAAATCACTTGACATGTCATTTAGAAGAGATGAAAGAAGTTTGAGACCGCGTGTAAACAAATTAGAAAGCAGATTAGATAAAGAGCAAAAAAGTTCAGGTAATTTTTATTACAAAAATTGACTCGAATGTTAAAGAAGTCGTTGGAAAATATACTTACTTCGCAAGAGAGCCAAGAACTCATCTCATCTTTTGATCAGATTGGAGATATAATTATAGTTAAAATTCCGGATTCGTTACTAACAAAGAAGAAACTTATCGGAGAAACTCTCCTAAATGAAGTAAAAATTGCAAAGAGTGTTTTTTATCAAGCTTCTGCTGTTGAAGGAGATTTTCGTACCAGAAATTTAGAGATCCTAGCAGGAGAGGATAAGACAGAAACAGAATACAAAGAATTTGGCTGTAAATTTACAGTGGATGTTGAAAATGCATTTTTTTCGCCTAGATTATCTACGGAAAGAGAAAGAATTGCCAATTTGGTTCAAGATGGAGAAATTGTTGTCAATATGTTTGCTGGTGTAGGCATGTTTTCAATCATGATTGCAAAAAAAAAGAGATGTACAGTGTATAGCATAGATATCAATCCAGTTGCAACAAAACTTTGTGAAAAAAATATCATCTCAAATAAGATTGTAGGAAACATAATCTCGATAAATGGAGACGCATCGCGAGTAATTCAAGAACAATTAGAAAATAAATCAGACAGAACTTTAATGCTTCTTCCTGAAAGATCAGATGAATTCTTAGAGTCGGCAATTAATGCAACAAAAAGCGGGGGGGTAATTCATTATTATTCTCATATTCATGCAGATAAAAAATCAAATGCAGGAAAACTTTCTGAAGAACATTATCTACAAGTAACTCCAGTTAAATCAGAAATTTTAGGATCAAAAATCGTAAGAGCTGTAGGTCCCAGATATTATCAAACAGTTGTGGATGTTAAAATTTCAAAATAAATTAATCGTCTGATGAAATTGATGCAGATGAAGGTTTTGTCGTTGCCATTACATACCCAATCCAAGCTACTACACCAAGTATTCCACCTGCAATCATCAAAATAGATAATTGTAATACAATAGGACTCCATTCAGATAGCATTAGCAAGTATGCATAAAGAAAGAATGCGGTAATACATAGTACAAAAATTGTAATCCCCATTCCTTTACGTTTATCCATGAGCTCAAGTTTGTTGTGAGTTATTTATTGGTTTGAACTAGTTCAATTCAATTGCCATAAGATATGCATCTTCACCATCACGATAATATGCATTGAGTTTTTGTCTAATAACAAAACCTAGTTTTTCATACAATCGTACGGCATCATTATTACTAGATCGTACCTCAAGATAAAACTCATCGCATTTTTTTAGTTTAACACCATTTACAGATTCTTCAACCAGTGCTTTGCCAATTCCTTTTTTTCTATATTCATCAAGAACTGCAATAGATACCACGTGGCCTTTTTTTACAAATCCTAATTTTTTAAAATTAGAGAAACCATATTCAGTTTTGCACATTATGTAACCAACATGTTTTCCCCCAATTTCTGCAACAATGAATGCCTCTGGAATTTCGGCAAGTAGACTTTCATAGAAATAATCTGAATAGTGTTCAGGAAGTGTTTTCAGATTAATTTCCATTACAGGAATCAAATCGCTAGGTTCTGCACGGCGTATGTTACAATCATCCAATTGTCTGAGAATTACTTGCATTACTAGTATATTGTATTATCAATATTTAATTTTAGACCACAAACCATTTAATGGAAAGGAATAGCCGTAAACAGAATGAGTGACTCTAGTCAGGAAGACGTGATTTCCTTAGTCAATTCATTGTTTGAAGTAAGTCAATTCAACAGAGAAATGTATTCTTTGGAATTTAGGATTAATGATCATGATTTTAAATCAAAATTCGAAGATTTGGCAAGAAAATTAGAAAATATGAACTATGTCTGTAAGCTTGAACAAATGGAAGATGGTAAATATATTATCATTCAAAAATTCACTCCAAAAAAACAAAAGAAGTGGTTAAGCGCATCTTGGACTCCACGAATTTTGTTTGCAATTGTTATTGCCTTTGTAATGATTGATGGGTATTATCGTACTACAGGAACAAATTCTATCATAGATATTGGTGAGCCACTAGAAATGGCAGGAATCTATACACTTTCACTTTTAGGAATTTTAGGGATTCATGAGTTGGGTCATCTAGTTGCAGCTAAGGCTCACAAACTAAAGACAACATGGCCATTTTTCATACCAGGATTACCAATTATTGGGATTCCAACTTTTGGCGCATTTATTCAATCACGTGGATTAACAATTAATCGAGAAATTTTATTTGATGTGGCAATAGCAGGACCAATTGCGGGACTGATAATCACAATTATGGTTTCAATGTATGGCGCATACACTGCACCTATACTACAAGAAGATATTGCACAGGGACTTTTTGCAGATTCAAAATTAATGGAATGGAATCAAGGAGAGCCATTACTAATGACTGCAAGTTTAGCGTTGTTTGGAAAAGGTGGAACAGGTCATGAAGTAATAATGACGCCAGTTTTATTTGCAGCTTGGATTGGATTTTTAATCACATTCTTGAATTTGTTACCAGCTTGGCAGCTGGATGGTGGCCATATGGCAAGAACTCTACTTGGTGCCAAACGTCACAAGTATGCAACAATTGGAAGTATGGCAATTCTTGTTTTGTTAAATTATTGGTTAATGGCAATGTTAATTCTTGTTTTAAGTTCAAGAAATCCCAGTGCAATGCCACTTGATGATGTTTCTCCATTATCAAAAAATAGGAAACTTGCATACTTGGGTGTCATAGGATTAGCTGTTTTGTGTGCACCAATACCAACAAATTTTTTACCTAATTTTTTACCTTAGTAAAACTCTAGCCCCATCCATTACAACTGCAACTTTTTGTCTAGCGCCTTGTGTTTTTAAAATATAATCTAGAGAGGGTTTTATTCCAGACATTGAAATCATATTTAATTTTTTTACATAATATTCTGGAAGAATTGAAACCAATCCAATTTGAAAATTCTTTTGTATTTCTGATAAAAATAATAGATCCTCCATTCCAGAAATATATTTAGTTGGATTTTTAAGTTGATCAAGACTTAATCTACCCTCAATGTATTGTTGAAGTGCATCAGAACCCAACCCAGATTTACATTCTGCTACCAAGATAGATAAGCCACCATTTTGTATTGCACTAGCACAATTCCAAAGAGATGAAAGAGATTTTCCAAGATTATCATTACTTGAATCTTTTCCAGTGCTAATTATCATTGATTTGTGGTGGCCGATATCTTTGATTGCAAATGATTCCATAGTTTTTGTAGATGAAATAGTTTCTGAAGGATGTCCTATTGTAAAATCAACAATACCTTGAGAATTTGCTACAATCTCAATTGCCTTAATTTCAAAATTATCAACAAATTTTTTGGCTTCATCAAAACTTTCTGTCAATTGTCCAGGTGTAGGAAGGTTACTCTTTCTTTTTGCATATGCAGAAAGCATTGATTCCTGACCAAACTTTTTGATTAATCTAGTAGAAATGGTCTCATATCCAAATAAACCATCAAATTCCATTTCTCCGATAAAAACAAGATTAGAATTAGAAAGATCAGCATTATCAAATTCATTAATTGAACTTCCTTCGGGTAGGCCAGATTTTACCAGATTCATTATTTTTTTCTCAGCCAAAATTTTAGGAAATGGTAATGATTTTTGTTCGCATATTGTAAATAATGATGAGATGATTTTTTGAACAGATTTTGAGTTATGTAAAACCACAAGTTCCATAGGTGTTGTTAAATCAACAGTACTCAATTTTTCATTGATCGCTGTATCTTCCAAAAATTTACCATCAGAATCAATTTTTTGTTCTAAATTCTCTGCCCGAATATCTAGAACAACGTCAGTAATACCATAATTTAACCAGATTTCAGGCATGATTAATACATAATACAAACCAAAATAAATCCAGCGTAGTTAATTTAGATATGGAATTTGTAAAAGAGTTTGCAACCTTTTTACATCAAAAGGAGATAATAAAATTTGGAGAGTTTACACTTGCTAGTGGCAAAAAAAGTTCATACTATGTTGATTTGAGACTAGTTCCTAGTTATCCTCATCAATTCAGAACTATGATAAAATATTTGCAAAACAATATTGTAGAAAGTATAGGATTGAATAGTTTTGATTCTTTAGTATCAGTACCTACCGGTGGTTTGATTATTGCCTCAGCATTAGCAATTGAAATAGTTAAGCCATTAATCTATGTAAGAAGCAAACCAAAAGACTATGGAACTTCAAAATCAGTTGAAGGACAAATTTATGAAGGAATGAAGGTTGTAATGATAGATGATGTTGCAACAACTGGAGGTTCAGTTGTAAATGCAATAAAATCATTGAAAGAAGCAAACATAACAGTAGAAGACGCATATGTAATTGTCAACAGAATGGAGGGTGCTGATGAAGCGCTAAAAGAATTAGGAGTTAAATTGCATTCTATAACTAACGTAATGCAAATCACACAGGCATTACACGAACAAAAACTTGTTGATGATGACATTTTAGAGAAAGTAAGAAATCAGATCAGTAAGTAGTTTTTGGCAGCTCAGACAAATGCCTTTCAATCATCTTTCAGATATAACTCTGATTCTTCATCGCAGCCAGTAAATTTTGTCTGTGCTCATTTTAAAACTAACGGAAATAATATGGGCCCAAAGGGCTTCGATCCCTTGACTCCCCGGTTATGAGCCGGGTACTCTACCAAGCTGAGTTATGGGCCCTAAGCAAATGAATTTTATCTTCAGTATAAAATGTTATGAGTTCAACAATATGCTTCATAACAACTATCAAGCAACAGATTTTGTGCAGAAATAGATTTGTCTGCAATTTGGATCAAATTATTTGAATCAGTTGATGTTTTTTCAAGAATAGTTCTCCAAGATGCAGCATGACGAATATCAGCTTCAGTATGAAGTTTAAAGTATTCTGTAGCCTCCTCATTAGATATTCCATAGAATTCTGCTAAGCCATCAAGTTTTGTTTGACTAATTTTAGGAATTTCTTTTTCAAAAGCATACATTGCACATGCTCCGCCTTCATAAGTATTCATTAATTCGGATAAGTCTGAAACAGATTTCCTAGTCTTTTCTAATCCTTCATAATGAATTAATTTAGATTCAGAAACTCCTAGTTCTCCTGCAAATCGAATCCAAGATTTTATGTGATCAGATTCCTCTTGTTGGTTATCAATCAATTCACTAATTACAGAATTTGGAGCTTTTTCTATAATAGGAGTCATAAAGGATGGAACTGCCTTGACGAGTTGAAAGTATTCTTTAGAATAACCAGATAAAGAATCAAGAGTTAATTTTCCATCAGACCACATCTGATAAAATGGGTGTTTTAGTAAACTTCTTTCTTCAATCATTTCATCAATTCGCTTTATTAGATTCATAACACATCTCCCAATTCGCCAATAAAAAATCTTTGTGGTTTACAAAAGATTTTATGGACAAATTACCCAATTTTGTTGGGTTCCAGTGGTGTAGACCGGTCAAGCATACTGCCCTTTCAAGGCAGTGATCCCGGGTTCAAAATCTAACGATGAAAATCCCGGCTGGAGCACCAAGATTTAATTACTAATGAGAAAGTTTTTTGAGTAGGCCTATATCTTGGACAGGAAAAATATCGAGATTAATCCTTTACTTGGAACATACGGTAAGTATATCGATAAAATCAACAATGCACTAGATAGAGAATTATCACTATATTCAGAATCAGAATTCATTGAACCATTAAAGTATTCATTAGAGGGCGGAAAACGAATTAGACCAATCATCTTAGTTTTGGCTGCTGAAAGCGTAGGAAAAGTTGACGACAATACATTAGCAGCAGCATGCGCTGTGGAATTTTTACATATGGAGTCGATCATACATGATGACATTATAGATAACGAAACAATGAGAAGACAAAAAGAACCATTCCATATCAAATATGGATACAATACAAGTGTGCTAACAGGAGATTTTGTTTTGGGATTAATTCTTGCAATTTCTTCAAGATTAGACAATGCAAGAATGACAAAGGATTTGGCAACAACAGCAATGTTGATGAGTGAAGGAGAAATGATAGAAGGTAGATTAGAAAGCAGTGAAGATGTTACTTTTGATGATTATCTCAAAGTAATTGAATACAAAACTGCTACTGCATTTGGAGTAGCTGCAAGAATAGGTGCAATTATTGCAAATGGTAGTGAAGAAGAAATAGAAGCACTGACAGAATATGGGAAAAACATAGGAATTGCATATCAAATAAGAGATGATTTGTTAGACTGGAAAAATGAGGATAAATTATTTAATTTGTTGATCAAGAAAAGTTCTGATCCAAGAGATGTTTTCAATGAAATGGAAGAACTTTTAAAAAAATATTCTGACAAAGCTAGAACAAGTTTAAGAAAAATTTCAGATAATGATGCAAAAATGAATTTAGATAATCTTATAAAATTTACAACATTTAAGGCATAATACCTAAGCTAAGTGTTGGGGCAGCAAATTCTACAAATTTAATAATTGGATCTGGATAGACGCCAAATCCTACCAAGAAGATTATTGAAAATATCATGATTGCAATTACAGACTTTGGTTCTGATACTCTTTTTTCAGTTTCTCCTTCAAAGTACATTTTTCTTGTGAGCCAACCATAGTAAGCTAATGATAAAGCGCTGTTTAGAACTCCAGCAATTGCAAGCCAAGGTGCCCACCATATAGTTGAACCAGCATCCAGTGCACCACCAAATAACATTATTTTACTCCAAAATCCAGCAAGTGGAGGTACACCAGCTAAAGCAAACAAGGAGATTACTAATCCAAGCGAGGTGATAGGCATTCTTCTACCAAGTCCTTTGAGTTTATCGATGTTAGTTACTGCTAGTGTAGTTACTATTCCTGTAACTGCTATGAAAGCAGCACCTTTCATTACTGCGTGATTAAATATTTGATACAGAGAACCTTGTAAACCAAGGTGACTGTATGGAGCTACTGCAAGTCCAATCAAAATGTATCCAGCATGTGCAATGCTAGAATATGCCAACATTCTTGCAAGATTTTTTTGCATGATTGCAGCAATGTTACCAATGGTCATTGTCATTACTGCAATTATACCAAGAGCTAAAGTCCAATCAAGATTAAGTACAACCATTCCCAGAACAACTATTCTAATTGTTGCTGCAAATCCTGCTTTCTTTGTTCCAGCTGCAAGTAAAGTAGTAATGGTTGGAGGTGCACCTTCATAAGTATCAGGCAACCATTGATGGAAAGGTACTAGTCCCATCTTAAATCCAAATCCCGCGATAAACATTCCAACAGAGAGCAGTGCTAATGGTAATAACGAAGAATCAAGAGTGGCGTAAGCCTGAATAACTTCACCAATATTTGTTGATCCAGTTAACCCATAAGATAATGAAATTCCATAAACAATAATTGCAGATGATAGTGCTCCAAACAAGAAATATTTCAGTGCGGCTTCATTTGAGCTTGGATTCTTTTTCATAAATCCAACAAGAACGTATGTTGGAATACTCATGAGCTCCCATGCAACAAATAACATCACCAAGTCAGTAGAATAAGCTACTAACACCATACCAATTGTTGAAAGTAGTATTAAGGAATAGTAAACAGCAGGATAATTCTTTTTTCGCATGTAATTAAAGGAACCAACTGTGGTGAAGATTGCAACAATTAGCATTGCTATTGCAAAGAATCCACCAAATGCATCATCCACAAGTACATCTTTAGAGAATAGAGCAGATGGGAGAACACTATCATTGATGAATTGATATGCAACATATCCAATTGATGCAATCAATGCGGCAAATGCAATAATTGCATAAAATGAATTTGAACCTTTTTCTTTTCTGGCAATACTGATTATTGGTAACAAGACTCCCACTGTACCAAGAATTGCGATTATTACCAATGGGGTGGAACTAATTTCTAACATCTCATCTATCTCCTATATCAACAATATCAGGACTACAAATAGTAATCCTGCTCCAAATACGAATAGATAAGATTGCGTAACACCGGTTTGAGTCCCTTGAACTACTTTGGCACTCCAACCAACTGCTTTTTGCAATCCATTATTCATTCCATAATCAATAACAGTCTTTTCAAAGTATCTGAATACTCCTCTTGAAAGCCATAATGGAGCTACAACAAAGCACCAATAGATAATTGCATTAAGGTAAAATCGGTTCAGAATAACTTTATGAATAGCAGAAAAGAAAATATTTGAATTTACAAATTTAACAGGATCAACCCATCGACCAATATAGAACACATATCCTAATCCAGTTCCAATTCCAAAAGCAGATAATGATGCAGTAAGTGCAACGGGATTAATTCCATCTAAGAATCCAGGCAATATTGAATTTTCAATTTCGTGATGTACAGAATGAATTCCAAAAGAGTCTTCAAGATAATTTGTAAACAGTTCATGCAATCCACCCTCAAATGATAAACCAACTAAACCAATAGCAATTGTAAGCACTGCGAGAATGCCATATGGTACCCACATAGATAATGGTGCTTCATGAATATGATGGCCTTCTTCTTCCATTTTTTGAATATGTTTACTCTTTGAACCATAGAAGACCAGTCCGAGCATTCTAGTTGTATAAAATGCAGTTATTACTGCAGTCAATACAGCAATTGCAAATATTGGTATGGCCCATGAATGTCCTGATGTATAAATTGCACCAAAGATAGAATCCTTACTCCAGAAGCCAGTTGTGATAAATGGTGCACCCATCAATCCAAGACCTGCAGCCCACATAAACGCATAAGTCTTTTTCATGTTTTTACGTAATCCACCCATATCAGTCATGAATCTTGAACCGACAACATGTAGCAATGAACCTGCAGCCATAAACAATGATGCCTTAAACATTGCATGTGAAATTAGATGAAAGAAACCTGCAGTATATCCATTAACAAATTGTTGTGATAATCCAGCAATGCCCAGTACCATCATCATATAACCAATCTGAGAACCAGTAGAATATGCAAGTACTTTTTTAATTTCAGAATTAACCATACCCTGAAGTCCTAAGAGAAGTGCAGTAGCAGCACCAACTAGTAGAATTATTTCAAAGAATTGATCTGCTAAAATTCCAGCAGCACTTAAAGCAAAAACTAATGGTGCCAGTCTCATAACTAGGAAAACACCTGCCTTTACCATTGTTGCAGCATGAATCAAAGCAGAAACTGCTGTTGGTCCAGTCATTGCCTCTAAGAGCCATTCGTTTAGTGGGAATTGTGCAGATTTACCAACAGCGCCACCAAATAATAAAATGAATGCAGGCACTAAGAGACCTTGTGCAGACATTGTTGTTGCCCAAGATGTATCATGCATTAATTCTCTAAATCCAAATGTTCCGGCAAATAGGAATATCAAAAGCATACCTGCAATCATCATAACATCACCAACTTTTGTCATGATGAAAGCCTTCATACCAGCATGAGTTGGCGAATAATAATCCAAAAGACCAAGAACAGTTCGTCCTTCAACACCAACATGATCTTTCTTTTTATCACGATACCAAAAGCTGATCAATGCATAGGATGCAAGTCCTACACCTTCCCAACCAAAAAATACTTGTAATAAATTATCAGATAATACAATTAATTGCATTGAACCAATAAAGAACATCATCCAGAACCAAAATCTGGTGATTGATTTATCACCTTTCATGTATCCTGTACTGTAAATCATAATGAGAAATGAAATCCATCCAACTACATTTGCCATAATTATTGAAAGTGGATCAGCTAGCACACCTGCTTTCAGACCAATGGAATTAATCCAAGATATTTGATCATGAATTTCATGTGCTTCCAACGCCATTGGTAGTAGAGATGCTGCAGAAATTGCACTCATCAAAGCAAATCCAACTGCTACATATCCAGTTGCGTGTTTAGATATTTTTCCAATTCCCGGCATTATCAATGCAGCAATAAAAGGCAGTATCCAAACTAACCAAGCACTTGCTGCACCTACTTCAAGGGGTAAACCTAACACTTCAATTGTCATAAACTAAACCCCTAGTGCCCCACTCATGTATGGGATTATTTGATTAAAGAATATGTCAGGATAAATTCCTAGAACTATTGTAAATCCTGCAAGTACCATCATTGGTGCAGTCATATACCAACTTCCTTCTTTAACATGCTCAAGGTGTTCTGGGAGTTTTCCAAAGAATACACGTTTTAGCATCCAAAGAATGTAAGACATTGTTAATACAGTTGCAACAAGACCCAAACCAAATGTAACGGCTCTAACGGTAGAACCATCCTCAATAGCAGTTTCTAATGCTCCGTAAAATAAAGTCCATTCACCCATAAAGCCACTAGTTGGTGGTACTCCCATAATTGTCAATGCACCAATTACTGCACAAACAGCAGTTATTGGCATCTTACCAGCTAACCCACCTAGTTGAGAAATATTTCTAGTACCAACTTTAACAATTATAATTCCAGCCATCATGAAGAGGATGCCTTTACCAAGTGCATGTGTGACATACATCATCTCGGCTCCGGATAACCCAAGGACAGACATGGAGCCAATTCCAAATAGAATGTAGCCCATTTGACTAATACTAGAATATGCAAGTAATCGTTTGATATCGTCTTGCATTAATGCCATTGCACCACCATAAATCATTGTAACAAGACCCCAAATGTGGAACCAAATTGAAAGGTCGGCAAATGTGTTTGGTAAAAATTCTACAATTAATCTGAAAATACCATAAGCACCAATGCCGATCATTGCAGGTGATAATAATGCACTAATTGGAGTTGGTGCAGAACCGTGAACCCATGGAAGCCATATGTGGAACATGAATACTGCTAGTTTAACTCCAAGTCCAATTGAAATTGCAATCGCTGAAAGCATCAGAATATCTTGTGGAATTTTTGATTCTTGAATATCTGCAAAGTCAAAACTTCCAATTGTAAAACCAATCATTAAAAATCCTAATAGTAAAACAACTGCACCTGCATGAGTCCAAAGCAAAAACATTAAACCAATTTTTCTTCTTGGACCAGCACCCCAAAGAGCAACCAAAAAGAAACCAGGAATCAACATTACCTCAAAGAATACATAAAATTCAATTAGGTTTGTAGATAATACAGTACCAAGCATTCCCATTGCAAAAACAAGATAAAGAGCAAAGTAAAGTCCAGACTTGGCATTGACATAGTTTGAAAGAGAAGAGGATTCAATTATTGTTGAATGACCACTAGATGTAATTTCGTGTTGTTCTTCCTCATATTGTTCATGAAATCTATGAATCATGTATGGTTTTGAGTAAAGTACCAATATTGTACTAAGTACGTAAATCATAATAGCAAATGGGGATGCTAAGCCATCCAATAGGAAACCAAATTCGCCGAATTGTTCTGTCCATGGATAATGTTCTTCTGTAGTGCCACTAAGTGTAGCTAGAATCACCAATACAGTAGTGTAAAGTAAAATTCCAAATGTAAACCACATTGCAGGTGTAGGGCCTATTTTTCTTCCAATTATGTAAGCAATTGGGGATAACAGTAAAGGCAAGAAAACTGCCTGTAAAAGTGCATATTCCATTATCCTTTCAAACTCCTAAAGTCTGCAATGTCAATATTCTGATACATACGATATGCTACAATAATTAATGAAAGTCCAACTGCAACTTCAGCTGCAGCGATTGCAATTGAAAATAAGGCCAATGTTTGACCACCACTATGTGGTAAGAACCTTCCAAATGCAACCAGATTAAGATTTGCAGCATTGATAATTATCTCAATTGCAAATAACATTCGAATGGCATTTCTCTTTACAGACAAACCATAAATTCCAATGCCCAACATGGCAACAGATACTAAAACAAAATCAATCAGTTCGTTGCTCATTCTCATCCTCTCTTCTTGCTAAAATTAGTGCACCTGTAACTGAACTCGTTAAAATTAATGCCATTAAAATCAAAGCTGGCCAATAATATGTCAGAAAGTCTGCACCAATATTTCTAAAATCAACTGCAGGCTCATCAGTAGTAATTGTTTTGATGCCAGAATCCATTATAATTGAACCCAGTGCAACCATAAAAACGAGCATCAGTGCAATGCCAACAAATTTTCTTCTTTTATCCTCAACTTTCTTAAAGATTAGTTCTCTTTTTACTAGCATAACTGTAAACAAAATCAAAACTGCAATAGAACCTACGTAAACTGCTAGTTGGAACATTGCAACAAATGGTGAATCCAAAAGCAAAAAGAAACCTGCAATTCCACCAAGTGTACCCATCAAGGCAATTGAACCATAAATCAAAGATCTCATTTCTAGTGCAGCTATTGCAGAACCAATTGTAATTACAGATAATGCAAGAAATACAACATCAGCCATGGGTTGCACCTCTATCAGTAATTTTTATTTCAGAATCTTGAGAAACAAATGGTTTTACTTGAAGTTGAGCTGGTGTGTAAATCAAACCTTCCTTGCTAAATGAAGAAAGTTCATAGTCATTAGTCATATACAATGCATAAAATGGACATGCATCAACACATAATCCACAAAATACACATTTGCCATAATCAATTTGTGGCATGATAGCTTTTTTATTTTGTTTGTATTCTTCTGGAACTTTTACCATTGCAATTGCTTCTGCTACCCCTTCACATGCAATGGAACATAGCTGACAGCCAGTACAATGATCATGAAATAACATATGACGGCCTTTATAACCTGCGATTCCAACGCCGGTAGATGGATCAAATTGATAACCATCACCAACAAACTTTAGTTTCTCTTCAGGATAACGTAATGTAAATCGTTTAATTGCTAAATGTTTAATTCCTGAATTGAGTGCCTTGATAATTCCAGTAGCTGTATTCATTACAATATTCCTCCAGGTCCCAAGACTCCAGCGTACAGCAAACCGAGTGCTATAAAGATGTTAACGAATGCAAGTCCAATTAATTTGTACCAACCAAGACTCAATAACATATCAACTCTAATTCTTGGAAAAACACCTCTTGGCAATAGAATGAAAAAGATTACTCCCATTGTTTTTATCACAAACCATACAACACCATTTAGCATCTCTTGTGAAAATATTGGCAATCCAGGAATTTTAGCAGTGATTGGACCCATTACTATTCCGTCAGTTATAATTTCCTCAGGGAAAGGAGGCCAAATCATAGGACCAGTCCAACCACCAAGGAATAAAACAACAAACAATGCTGCAAATGCATAAAGTTTCAAGTATGTTCCTAATTGAACAAGACCATAAATCATTCCAGAAAATTCAGTCAACCAACCAGCAACAATTTCACTTTCTGCTTCTGGTAAATCAAATGGAATTCTTTCTAATTCAGCTAATATCGTAATAAAGAAAATAATTGCACCGATTGGCAAAAATATAATCCAAGGAAAATTAGATTGACTAGCAACAATTTCAGAAAGGTTTAGAGTTCCTGTAAGAATTACTACTCCCAACAATGAAAGAATCAATGGAATTTCAAATGATACCATTTGATGTAATGCCCTTATTCCACCAATGAATGGATATTTACTATTTGAAGACCATGCAGAAAGAATAGTTATGATTGGAAAGAATCCAATAATTGCAAATACTGCAAGTAAGCCAACATCTACATCAGCAACCACCCATCCTGGCGCAACTGGAATTAATGCAACAAATGCTGCTGCTGTTGCAACAAATAGTATAGGTGCTGCCCAAAAGATTGGTTTGTCAGCTTTTGCAGGAATTATAATTTCTTTTGATATTAGTTTAAGCCCATCTCCCATTAATTGTAAGATTCCTTCAAATTTTCCACAATAAAATGGACCGACTCTAAGTTGCAATTTTGCCAACATTTTTCTTTCTATAAAGATTGTTCCAGCTGCAATTAATGCTGCAAATCCAAATCCAGGGAAAGCAGCAATTTTAAACAGATCAGTAGTCATGAGGGCTTTCAAAATTGGAAGAGTTCTAGAAGGATCTGCTAACCATGTTAATGCAAGAAACGGTGTAAGTAATTCACCGTTAATCACAGGCATTTCAATGTAGAATAAAATTACTTGAATTGCAGGTAACCCAATCAATACAAAGATAAGAAGTATCCAAAACGCATTATCTAAAATAGACTTTACAAATTCGCTAAACTTGAAGTTTGGTGCAATGACAGACATTTATCTATCTGCCTCCACTGGCCAATAATTAAGACTCCAATATACTGATGGCATGTTTCCAAGTTTTTCCCCTTTGAGAAGATATGGTAATGCTATAAGATTTCTAAATGAGGGAACACTCAGTTTTACTCTATAAGGTTCAGGTTTTCCATCAGAGACAATATAGCAACCCAATGAACCTCTGCCTGATTCTACACGCTTGTATACTGAATTAAGCCCTTTTCCTTTTGGATTTGGTTTTAGTTTTACTCTAACAGAACCAGACTTTGGCATTTTTTGTAATGCATGTCTAATTATTCTACAGCTTTCCATCATGTCAAGCCATGGAATTTTTGATCTTGCATAAGAATCACCTTCTTTAAGGACATTAGTTTGAAAATCTAATTCTTCATAGACATCATATGGTTCCTTCTTTCTAAGATCATAGTCAACACCGCTAGCACGAAGAACAGAACCAGTTGTACCTAATCGAATTGCATCTTCTCGTGATAAAACACCAGTGTTAGCAGTTCTAGCAATTAAAATTGGATTATCATAGAAAATTGCCGCATATTCTTTGATTCGTTTCTCAAAATAATTTACTTGTCTTAAACAAACATCTTCAAAATTTGGTGGCAAATCATTTCTTACACCACCTGGTACAAAATGAGCATGAGTAACTCTAGCTCCTGTCATTTTTTCTAATAGATCAATTAGCAATTCACGATCACCCGCTGGCCACATAAACATTGTAGAATGACCTAAGAATATTCCATAGATTGCAAGCCAATACATTGTGTAAACACATCTATTCAGTTCAGATGCAATAACTCGAATGTATTTTGCTCGTTCTGGTACTTCAATACCAAGAAGTTCTTCAACCCCTAAAACATATGGATACAAAACATTACAAGAATCATGAATTACCGGTCTTTCTAAATGTGGAATATTTGTAATGTAGTTTCTATATTCAGCCATCTTCTCTTCACCACGATGAACATAACCAGGATCAGGATCACATGCAACAATAAAGTCACCATCAATTTGTACAATAATTCTCATATGACCAGAACCTGGATGTTGTGGTCCAACATTGAGAGTCATGATTCTCTCGTCTACTTTCTGAAGTGCAAGTCCTGGCAGTAATTCTTTATTCATCTCTATCTTCCTTTAATTGCAAAGTCCTTTCTTAACGGGGGTAAATCGGCCCAATCTTCTGGCAAAAGTAATCTTCGATTATCCGGATGACCTTGAAAGTAAACCCCAAACATTTCAAAAATTTCTCGTTCATGAAATTCTACACTGTAAAATATTTCTCTAAGACTAGGAAGTTTTGTTGCATCATTTCCAGGAATTGGATTTTCTTCTCTTTGTGCTCTAGTTGCTAATACAAGAATTTGTCTGGATAATGAAGAATCGGTGTAAGAACCTAAATGATAAACCACTTCAATTTCTTTGTCCTGAGGGTAATCTACACCTGATACAGATTCAGCATGATCAAAATTCAGAACATCTCTTAGAAATTCAGCTACTTCTTTAACATTATCCCTGCCGACATCTATCCTAACTCTATCTGGTTTTACAAATGCTACTGTGATTCTAGTACCAAATTTTTCAACAATTTTATCTGCAAGGCCTTTTTCAAATTTCGGTAATTCGATTTCTTTTTCTAATTGAGGACTTGTTTTAGTAGATGCAGGTTCTTCATCAGATATAGTTTCAATTGATTCATCATCAGAATCAGAACTCATTATACAAACTTCCTAGCCTTCATTCTCTTGATTTTTTCTTGCAGTAGCATACATCCTTGAATAAGAGTTTCGGGTCTAGGTGGACAACCTGGAACATAAACATCTACTGGTAGAATTCCATCAATGCCTGGAAGTACATTATATGAATCAAAATACAACCCACCGGTAATTGCACAAGCTCCCATTGCAATGACATATTTTGGTTCTGGCATCTGATCATAAACTAAACGGAGACGTGGCGCCATTTTTCTTGTGATAGTTCCCTGAACTACAATTAGATCACATTGTCTAAGTGAACCAAATGCCTCAATGATACCGAATCTTTCAACATCATATCTTGGACTAGATGCTGCTCCAAATTCCACACTGCAACATGCCGTTTCAATATGGACAGGCCAAAGAGACCATATTCTACCCCAATTGATTGCATACCCCAATGGTTTATCAATTGCTTTTTCTAAAATATCACCTAACTTTCCAACAAACACATTTGCATTTTGTGGTGTTAACAGTTCTTTTAGCAATCTAATCTCCTATTATCGTAATTTTGATTTGTATAAAAAACTACCATATATCTCGTCTCCCTGACTGATGTAATGCAAAAGCCATTGCAGCAAACATAATTGCCAAGAAACCAATAATTGGCAAAGTTGCAGATTTTGGGAGTTCTAAAAGTGCACTTCCCCATGCATATAAGAAAATTGCCATAACATCAAAAACAACGAACATCAAAATGTAAGCATAATATTGCATCATAAAGTGAGTTCGTCCTTCACCTGAAGGGACTTGCCCACATTCCATTGGTAAAAATTTAACTGGGTTACTACTTTTTCGAGGAGAAATCATTCTAGAAATTATAAGTGCAGGTGCCATTGCTACTACCGCAAATCCAAACATCAACACTACGGTACTATAATTGCCCGCTAATTCCCCGACCAATTTAGCTTTGAACCCAAGTTTTTGTATAAAAAGGTATACTTTTTTTAATTTAAATTTTAGAAAGTGGTTTTTGTAAAATACTAAATAAGGTAACCGCCAAATGCGATCATGTCATTAAATGTTGGAGATATTGCTCCTAACTTTGAACTTCCAGATATAGATCTCAAAATGAGGACTTTGGATGAATTTAAGGGAGGTAAAATCATACTGTCATTCTTTGTTGCTGCAAGCTCTCCAATTTGTGAAAATGAATTGTGTGAATTTAGAGATTCTTGGAGTGAGATAACAAATCTTGGTGCCCAAGTAGTTGCAATAAGTAATGATGGTCCATTTGCTAACAAAGCATTTGCACAAAAACACAATTTCAATTTTCCAATACTGGCAGATTATAACAGTAAAACAATTCGTGATTATGATGTTTTAATGCCACATCTACTACACATTAAAGATTACAATGCTGCAAAACGTTCTGTGTTCATAATAATGGAAGATGGAAAAATTGGATACAAGTGGGTATCGGAGAATCCATTAAAAGAACCAGATTATGAAGAAATTAAAAAATTCTTAAAATAAGGAAGTTAATTTCTTTTTTATTCTATTTCTGCAACAATGTCGTTTTTAGCTACAGTTCCACCTACTTTGATTTTGATAGATTTTATGGAACCATTTTTATGAGATTTAACAGAGACTTGCATTTTCATAGATTCTAAAGTACAAATCACATCTCCTTGTTTTACAGAGTCACCTTCTTGAACAGCGATAGAAACAACTTTGCCAGGAATTTGACTTTTTAATGTTAATTGAGTATCAAAAGAACTGCTACTTCCAGAATGTTTGAAAACAATTTTATCGAAATTAGTATGCATGTTAATGGTAATTGGTACATTATCAATGATAAGATTCATTTCATTTGTTGAATTTTCAAGATATTTTGCCCTATGATATTTTTGGTCTAGTACAAATTCAATCCCTTTTGAATCCATTTTTAGAATTTTTATTTGATGTTTATCATTGTTGATTTTAATCACATATTCGTTGTTACCAAGATTTTCAGTAATTTCACCATCGAATGTTTTTTCAATATCTTTTATTTTATAATCCATTTATCATCAGCCCAATTTATTTTTCCAAGTGGAATTATCAGTAGAATTTTGCACTCTACTCTTAAAATATTCAGAATAAACAATAGCAGCTGCTAAAGCAGCCTCACTTTTTTCAATTTTTTCTGTTTTCAGATCTTCTTTTAATCTATCAATAATACTAAAGCGATTTAGAAAATCTGTAGAAAGATTTCCATTTTTGTATTCATCAGTGTTCAGAATTGTTTTATAAAGGGGTATTGAGGTCTCAACACCTTGAATGTAAAAATCATTTAATGCACTAAGCATTCTAGTTCTTGACTCCTCAAATGTTTGACCCCATGTACAAAGTTTAGCCATCAAAGAATCATAAAATGATGATACAGTGCATCCAGAATAGAGATATGTGTCACATCTAACACTTGGTCCTGATGGTATAGTTACATCAGGTACAGGACCGGTAGAAGGGGCAAAATCTAAGAAGGTATCTTCCGCATTTATTCGGCATTCAATTGCATAGCCATTCATTTTTAGATCTTTTTGTTTGAATGGGAGTGGTTCACCATTTGCAATATCTATTTGTAGTTTAACAAGATCTAATCCAGATACAAGTTCAGTAATTGGATGTTCTACTTGCAGTCTAGCATTGATTTCTATAAAATAAAATTCACCATTATCTGCTCGAAGAAATTCTGCAGTACCAAGATTGGTATAATCAACTGCCTTAGATGCTTTAACAACTAATTCACCAATTCTATCTCTTGTTTCTTGATCAACTATAGGTGAAGGTGTTTGTTCAATAAGTTTTTGATTACGTCTTTGAATTGAACATTCTCTTTCAAAGATATGAACGGCATTACCATGTTTGTCTCTTGCCATTTGATATTCAATATGTCTAGTTTTTTGAAGATATTTTTCAACGATTATTGCAGATTTCCCAACTGCAGAAATTGATTCGCTTGTAACTGTTTCAAAACCTTCTCGTAGTTCTTTATCATTATTTACTAGTCTAATTCCACGTCCACCACCGCCAAAAACGGATTTTAGTAATACAGGATACGAAATATCGTTTGCAATTTTTAATGCCTCTTCAACATCTTTTACAAGACCTGGACTCCCGGGCACGGTTGGAACTTTTGCTTTTAACATAGCAGATTTACATTGCATCTTATCACCACAAAGATCCATAGATGCAGAAGTTGGACCAATAAAATTTATTTTATTTTTTTCACATTTACTTACAAAATCAGAATTTTCTGAAAGAAAACCATAACCAGGATGTATGGCATCTGCACCAGAAGACAATATAATTTCAATAATTTTTTCTTGATTTAGATAAGATTTTACAGGAGCAGCCTCACCAATATGATATGCTTCTGTAGCTTGTTTTACATGTAAAGAATTGTAATCTTCATCGGAATACACCGCGACAGTTTTGATTCCAAGTGCTTTACATGTTTTAATTACACGTAAAGCGATTTCTCCTCTATTTGCGATAAGAACTTTTTCAATCATATTAATTACAAATTGATATTTCCATGTTTTCTTGGAAGTTGTTTTTCTCTTTTGTTTGCAAGCATCTCTAATGCTTTGATGAGCATAGGTCTTGTTTCAGCTGGATCAATTACATTATCAATAGTACCATGAGATGCTGCAACGTAAGGATTTTCAAATTTTTCTGAAAATTCGCTGATTAGTTGTTTTTTAAGAGCTTCAGGATCATCTGCACCAGATAATTCTTTTTTATACATAATTTTTACAGCTGCTTCAGCACCTAATACTGCACATCGTGCAGTTGGCCATGCATAATTCACATCAGTTCTTAGGTTTTTACTTCCCATAGCGATGTATGCACCACCATATGCTTTTCCTATTACAAGTGTAATTCTAGGAACAGTGGCTTCACAGTAAGCGTAGAGCAATTTGCTACCATGTCTAATAATACCATTATGCTCTTGATTAGAGCCTGGCATATAACCAGGAGTATCTACAAATGTAATAATTGGAATATTAAATGCATCACAAAATCTAATGAATCTAGCTGCTTTGTTTGATGAATCAATATCAAGTGCACCAGCAAGATGCAATGGTTGATTAGCAACAATACCAACGACTTTACCATTTAATCTACCATAACCAACAACAACATTTGGTGCAAATAATTCATGAATCTCAAAGAATTGATGATCATCAACAACAGAGCGAAGGATTTCTTTCATGTCATATGGCTGTAAAGGATTATCAGGAATTATATTGATTATATTGTGATCAAGCCTATTTGGATCGTCATCAGTTTTTATTTTTGGTGGCTCTTCTGTATTATTTTGTGGAAGAAAAGAGATTAATTTTTTTATATAATCCATGCATTCGTATTCGTTTTTTGCAACAAAATGTGCAACACCACTTTTTACTCCATGTGTCATTGCACCACCTAAATCATCAAATGAAATTTCTTCTCCCAAAACAGTCTTTACTACATCAGGTCCAGTTACAAACATGGTTCCTGTTTTTTCAACCATAATAACAAAATCAGTCATTGCAGGGGAATATACAGAACCACCAGCTGATGGACCAATACTTGCGGTGATTTGTGGAATAACTCCAGAAGCTAATTGATTATGATAAAAAATATCAGCAAAACCATCAAGGCTCATAATTCCTTCTTGAATTCTTGCTCCTCCTGAATCCATTATTCCAATTATAGGACAACCTGTCTTAATTGCATGATCCATTAATTTTGTAATTTTTTTAGCTCCCATTTGACTTAGAGTACCACCAAGTACAGTAAAATCATAAGCAAAGACAAAGATTTGTCTACCATTTACTGTTCCATAACCACCAACAACACCATCAGTGTAGAATTTCTTCTTCTGCATATCATATTCATGATAATGATGAGTTGTAAGGGGATCAATTTCAGTAAAAGTACCAACATCTAATAAAAGATCAATTCTCTCTCGAGCGGTTAATTTACCTTTATCATGTTGATCTTTGATTTTATCTTGTCCACCACCTTGTAATGATATTTTATTTCTCTTAGAATATCCCTCAATTTTCTCAAAGTGCATTGGATATTGTGGAAAAGAGATCTTCCTATATTAATTTAGTTTGATTTTTTTGGAATTTATTAAAACATGTATGTATTATTTTAAAGACATTCAGTCAGATCGATGATGTTGAATTAACCATTAATGTATGAATTGAGATTCAAGAGTGGAAAATTCTTTTGTACAGATTTTTTATATGAATCAAAAGAATTTTGCTCTTCACTGCATTTTTTACATATACATAACTGAGAAACCCTTTGAATATCACAAGTATCTTGAAATTCACACTGTGAACATCCGGCTGAACTTTTACAAATGATACACTGAAGTTCATTTATTTGGGCGCATTTTTCATGTTTTACCCCTAATCCTTTTGCCCATAATCCAATTTCATTTATTTCAATTTTTTCATTACAAACAATACAAGTACCGGGAAACTTCATTGGAATTTTTCTCCAGCTCATAGAATTGATTCAATCTCCTTTTCAAGAATATCGTCAAAAACATCTAATTCTAATTTTAATTTTTTATTTTTTATACAAAATAACATATACGGAAAACATAGTGTAACAAATGTACTAGATGACAAATGCAAATGTTTTGCCATGAGAGAAGATAAGGCTTTGATTTTTTTACCATCCCATCTAATACGATTTAAAAGTGGCCATGAAAGATTGTATTGCGCGTATCTTATTCGTTCATCATTTTGATATAATCCAACCAGAATTTCATTGAGATAACGTAATAATCTCCAATTTTGAGTTTTCATAATTTTTCCATAAAGCATATCAGCTTCAGAAATAATTTCCAAGAGTTTTGCAAGGGTATTGTTATCTAAATTACTAGTAATAATACTAGAGTAAAAAGCATCTATTTTTAATTTCGGATCAATTTGCATAGAATACAAAACGCTCCTAGCTTCATCAAGTGAATTTGCTTTAAAAAATGCATTAATGCCATCTTCTACATTTATGTTTTCAAATGATTTTTCTGTTTGAGGATTAAATCCGGTAACAAGAGATTGAGTCAAATTAATCATTGAACGAATATCACCTCGTGATCTATCAATTACTTTTATCATAGAACCAGGACTGAGTGTTACATTTTCTTTTTTCAAAATATTTTCAAGATATGTTTTCAAAAGGCGTGGAGGAATTGGCTTGAAAGATATAGTTTTAACAACTTTTTTGATACTTTTCATTTTATCTGAGGTATCTGAATTTGAGGCTAGTATGATGGGTACGGTGGGTTCCTTTAAAATTTCAATTAGTGCTTCTGCACCGCCATAATCCCCTCTACCATGAATACCATCAACCTCATCAATGAAAATCATAGGAATCCCCAATACACTGACATTACCCAATACAGGCGAGAGAATTTCATTAATTCGAGATTTACTTCGCACATCACTTGCATTCAATCCAATCATATCATATCCAAATTGTTTTGCAGTAAGATACGCAATTGTTGTCTTTCCAATTCCAGGTGGGCCAACTAGCAGAAGTGGCTTTGTACCTTTTTTCCATTTTGTAAACCATTCAATGATTGAAGATCTAGAGTCTTCATTACCAAGCATGTCAGAAATATTCTGAGGCCTATATTTTTCAGACCACATCAATTTAATCACTTGGGGAGTTTAGATTCAAACTCTGACCATTTGTTTGCTTTTTGTAATTGATTGTACCAATATTGATTATAGTGTTCAACAGTCAAAAACAAAAATTCTAAAAATTCAGTATGTGAAAATTCTTCAGGTAATAATTTAAGTGCTAAACGAGCATCTTGAAGATATAAATTACTTTTTTCTAATGTTAATTCAAATCCTTTTTTGACATCATTTGATAATAAAGTGTAATACAATGGCCAAGAAGGAATTTTTACAAATCCATTTTTGATAGAGTCTTCAATTTCATTTCCACATCCAACACCCTCAGCAGCTCTTGCCATTCCCAGATAGAAAATTTCCCCAAGAGGTCTTTCTGCCAGAGCCATATTTCTTCCAGCGGTTCCCATTACAGAACGGTATTTTTTGTAAGATAGGTTCATTTCTTCTTCTGTAATTTTAGTGGGTTTTGATTTTAATTTTTCATCAAGATATTGACCTATTCGAGCATCTTTGAATCCTTCTTCAAATTCTTTTAGAACTTCATCACCACCTTTAGAAATTTTATCTCGAGCTAATTTCAAAATATATGGATTCATTAGTTTGTAATCATCAAGATATTCCAAGTCCTCATCTTTGTCTACAATTCTATCCATCGGTTCACTAAGATCAATTGCTAAAATATGACCTTCCACAATATCCTGTCTTAACTGAGGATCTTTTTTTCCAGTATAATTAGAAGCCCCATCAAATAACGCATTAAATACAGGAAAAGTCATTTTTACAAAATTTGAATTTAAAATACGGAGTACCCTATCTTTAATTACGTCTGGACTTTCTAGTTTTGATTTTATTTCGTTGATTTCAGAGGCTTGAAGAATGATTTCAGTAGAACCTACTTCGTTTCCAAATGCTTGTTGTGTTGAATTTGGAGAAAGATCAGATTTGATTTCATGTAAGAGATCTTTAGCAAATCTATCTGCAAAATTTGGAAATTCGTTTTCTGTTTCTTCTTTATATTGAGTAAATAATTTGTAACCTTTAGATTTGAATAATCCTTGTTTCATAATTTGTTTTCCAGATTTTGTACTCATCAAAGATTCTTTACTTACAACAGATTGATCTTTTCCACTCACATATGATGAGCTACTTTATTGTTATTTATGCTTTCAAAATTAGAAAATTTCTTTCACTTAAATTACGAAGAAAGAAAAGAAAGCAATGGAAATCATAGATATTCTTCGCAATGTTTCAAAACAGATTTATGAAAATGTAAAAGATTTAGCAGGGACAGATGATGCTGCAGGAGATTTTGGAAGAGGTGCAGGTGGAGATATTTCACGCAATATAGACATTATTGCTGAAAAAACAGTATTAGATTATCTTAAAGAAATTAATTTTGAATGTATTGTTTTAGGAGAAGAGTGTGGTAGAGTAGAATTATCTAAAAATCCTAAAGGATTTATCATTATGGATGCAATTGATGGTTCTGCAAATGCTGTAAGAGGGATTCCATTTTTCTGTAGTTCATTAGCATTTGCAACTGAAGATAAATTGAGTTCTATTACAGATGGGGTAATAACAAATTTATCAAATGGTGATATGTATTGGGCATCAAAAGGCAAGGGTGCATTTTTGAATGAATTAAAAATCAAAGTTCATGATAAAGAACCAGTTTACAAAATTATTGGAATAAACACTTCAGGGGCCACAGCTGAATTGATGAATCAATTATATCCAATATTTGAACAACATAACCACATAAGGCATTTTGGTGCAAATGCACTAGAAATGGCCTTGTTTGCAAGAGGATTAATGGATATTTTTATAGATTTAAGAGATAAAATCAGGGTTCAAGATATTGCTGCAGGATATGTGATAGTAAAAGAAGCAGGGGGATTACTTTTAGATGCAAATTTGAATCCTCTTGATGCAGATCTGAGTTACAAAACAAGAATTTCATTCATTGCAGCATCAAATCAGAAAATCATAGATGAAATTATTTCACAAATAAAAAAATGAAAATTATCTACAAGATAATTATAAATTAAAACATACTAAAAAAATTTTATAGAAAAATTAAATTTTAAATAAAACAAACAATACACAAGTGGTTCTAATTGTATTTATCCGTATGACTCATACTTAATTTCATAACTTCCATCTTTACGTTTTTCTTCCTTTGTAACAAATCCTTTTGGTCCCAAGTATTCAATAACTCCATCAATAGTACCCTGATATCCACAAATGTAGACTTTAGTATTTGCAATAGTGATTTCTTCTCCAACCATTTCTTCTAAGGGTGAAATACCCTTTTTGTTTGGTTTGAAGAATGATTCAACTCTACCAACATGGCCTGCCCAAGATCTGTTAAAAAATTCTTTTGGTCTACTAATGGCTGCTCTATATCTAAAATTCCATTGGTCTTTTCCTCTCTCAATACTCTCATTCTCTAAATTTACCAATAATTCTTTGTAACTTAACTCATCAACATAACTTGCACCATGAAAAACAATGATCTCTCTTTTATCTCCAGTATCATGTAGATGTTTAGCAAAAGCGACAAATGGTGCAAGACCGGTTCCACCACCAACACAAATAATTCGTCTATTATCAGGTTGACCGTTGGGTAATTTATCATCAATTAATAAAGCGTTACCTGTAGGATCTCCCAAATACACTTCATCACCAACATTTGCATAAAATAATTCAGTCGTAACACGACCTGGTAAAGGCTTCCTAACCCATCTAATTACAAATTCAAAATAATCTCGGTTTTCAGGATGTGATGCAATTGAGTACGCTCTTCGAACAATCTTTTGTTCAGATGGTATTGGTAATCCTAGGGTAAGAAATTGACCTGTCGTGTATTTTGGCATACCATCATTTGGAACTAAACGAAGGACAACAAGATCTTCTTTGAGTAATTGCATGTAAATAATTTTTGCCTTATGTTCTATTACCATACAGAGTAATTTTTGCTACTTTGGATAAATGTATTTCTGTTAAATTTAGATTTCAGATAAACTTGGATCAAATTCATATATAAAAATAAAAAATTCAATTAAATAATTTGGAAAATAGTGGATCATAATAATAAATGCAATAGATGTTCCTTTTTTTTGAACGATGTTTGGATTACTCTATTTTTACGCACAAACATGATCTTTTAATATTTATATCCAGATATTTACACAGCAGGCATGGCTAAACTGAAATGCAGTGATTATGGGTTTGAGTGTGATTATATAGCCGAGGGTCAAATTGAGGATGTAATAGTAGAATTTGGTAAACATACTGAAGAGTTACATGGTATAGATTATTCAAAAGAAGCTTTAATGCAATTTATCCTTAGAAAGAAATAATATTCATTTACATTTCCTAATTCTTTATTTTATAATTAAATAAATTAACTAACCCAAAAAAGAATTAGGTGTAAATTCGTTTCATTGTTGCTTCAAGAATTGGAACTTCTTTATCAATTATTTTTTGCACCGCAGGCACTATACCAGCCCGAGCTTTCACGTTTTCTTCATATATCTCAGCAATTTGATCTCTAAACAATAATTTGATTCCTGGAAGTACAGTGATTCCCTCATCAACTGTTCTTGGGTCTGATAAATCTAAAATCAATGTACCTTTCTTTTTTTCTTCCATAACCAATTTTATTCTGTCAAAAGTAATTAAGAAGTAATCAGAAGTAGTTGCAACAAAGATAATATCATATTTATCAAATCCAGTTAAAACTTCTTCAAATGCAACTGATTTTCCACCCAATATTTTTGAAAATCCAGTTGAGCGTTCAATGCTTTTACTTGTGACGTCAAATACAATTCCTTTTTTATTAAGAGTTTTAGCAACCATAGCTGCAGGTTCGCCTGTACCTATTAACAAAATACGTTTCTTAGCATCCAAACCTGCTTTTTCATCTACGATTTTAACAGCCACATCTCCAAGAGAGATCACATCTTTACTTATTCCAGTTGTTTCTCTAATACGAGTTGCAATTCTTGTAACACTTTCAAATAGTTTATTCAAAATGTTACCAGATACATTAATCTGTTTTGCATGTGAAAGTGATGCTTTAATCTCATTCAATATCTCATCTTTTCCTACAACTACAGAATCCAAACCACATGCTAATCTTAAAAGATGAAGATATACATCATTACCCTTGTAAACTTCAAGAGTTTGATCAAAGTGATCAATATCAATTTGCTCTAATTCAGATAGAGATTGCCAAATTTCTTTAATTTGATTTAAAATGAGGGATTTTCCTTCAGTTCTTCTTCCATCTGGAGTATCTCCTATTTCCAAATTACTTACTGTAAATATTTCAACTCGACTAGCAGTCTGAATTATCATACATTCTGCAACACCAGGAATTTTCTTAAAAGTTTCACATGCAATTTTAAGATCCTTGAATCTAAATCTTGATAATGTATAAAGTGGTATGTTTTTAAAAGTGACCCTTGCATTAATTATATCGAAATTAATTTCGCTCATATCATCACCATTTATTCTCTAAGTTTATTCCTTCCACCATGTGCAGTGCGAAAAACATTCATGCCAATGTAATAATTTTCATAAATAGATTCTAAATATTCAAGTTCATGTTGTGTCGCGATTATATCTTTTTTAGATGCATTAGGATCATTTTTTAATTTCTTTAGTTTTTGCTTAGTTTCTTCTAAGAATTTTCCTACTCCAGATTCATAATTAGACATGCCACCAAATTCTGGACTTAGTACATGTTGTGGAATATATTTTGGAGTATTATCTGTTGGAATCTCCACTTTTCTTGTGAGCTCATCTTGTTCTTCTGATGTAAGAATAGGTCTTGGAAATCTATCTTTTTTGGCTAAGAAAAATTCTGGTTCACCCATTTCTCTTCTAAATATTTCCTCACCTTTACGTTGATTAGTAAATTCTGGTGCTTTGGCTGCTGCTGCTTTAACTTCTGCAGCTATTGCTTTGTATTCTTCTTCTGCGGCTGCTTCTGCTACTGCTTTGGCAGATGTAGCTTTCGCTAATGCTATTTCTAATTCAGCTTCTGCCTGAACTACTGCGGCTGTAGCTTTTGCTGCTGCTTCTGCTTTTACTGCTGCAGTTTTTGCTATATCTTTTGGGACAGTTTCTGATGCTGAAACTTCAGGTATTGTTTCTACCTTAGGTTCCTCATTCTCTTCAGACATCAGAATTTACTAAAATTGCCTGAATTTTAATATTCTTGTAAGAGAAATTCTCAATCAACTTTCAAGAGATAAAATCGTCATAATTTAGAACAGTTAGAGGTAGAAATTGTCTGTGTGTTGATTCTTAATATTATAACAAAATACAAGAGATTCAGATCGATCAGAACAAATGAAATCACAATAATAATTTAAGAAGATAAAAGGCGCCCTCGGCGGGATTTGAACACGCGTCTCAACCGTGACAGGGTCGAATTCTAGACCGGGCTATACTACAAGGGCACGAATTATTTCAAACAGATTGCCAGATTAAAAGTTTCTGTAAGAGTAAAAAAATTTGTAAAAGACTAAATTATACACGTCAAGCATTTTTGTCAGGGGGTCTATGGCGCAGCCAGGTAGCGCACCGGACTTTTAATCCGGTTGTCGTGGGTCCGAATCCCACTAGACCCGCCTCCTATTTTATCAATTCAATAACTTTGTTTGATAGATCGTCCAATGCCTTTGAAATATCATTATCTCGTTTTGTTGCACTAATTCTATAACCATTAATTTTTTTCATACGATCTTCAATCATTCTCTTCTGTTCGTCATATCCGGAAGAGCCAAAGGACTTTCTGTCCTTTAGAGATGATGTAATTGTCGTGGATTGAATAATTTCCATTATCAAGTTGGGATTAATTTTTGTTTCCTGAGTAATTTTTGAAATTTCTTTCATACTAAGTTTATTCATAGATTTGTTGGACTGATGTGCTATCTGTACTAAACATCCTACAATTTTATGAGTTGTTCGAAATGGAATTCCACTCTGAACTAATTTCTCTGCGATGTCAAGTGCAATGAGATAACTAGATTCTGCAGCCTTTTTCATTTCCTTTTCATTAACATGTAATGTAAGAAGAATTGATTTTAAAATCAATAAGGCACTAATCGAAATTTTAGATGTTGACCAAATAGATGATTTGATTTGTTGCAGATCACGTCCATATCCTGAAGCCAATCCTTTGATTGTAGTTAGAATTGCAGTTAGATTTCCAATTACCTGTGCAGTTTTTCCTCTTGTTAATTCCAAAATATCAGGGTTTTTCTTTTGTGGCATTACGCTTGACGGTGATGTAAATTCATCAGCTAATTCTATAAAGGAAAATTCAGAGGTAGACCAAATTACAAAATCTTCAGAAATTCTACTAAGATTAGTCATCAGTATTGCTATCATTGCAACATATTCAGCAACAAAATCACGTGTACTTGTTGCATCAAGGGAATTCTCAATGATTCCATCAAATCCCAACATCTTTGCAGTGCTATGTCGATCAATTGCAATACTAGTTCCACCAACAGGTCCTGCACCTAGAGGATTTTGATTAACATGACTAAATGTAGTATAAAGACGATCAAAGTCTCTAAACAATACATCTGCTTGAGCCAACAGATAGTGTGAAAACAAGCCTACCTGAGCTTGTTGTAGATGGGTATAAAGAGGCATTATGGTTTTTTGATGATTTTTTGCCAAAGATACAAGTGCTTCAATTGTATCAAGTAGGCAATTACAAATAATGTTAATATCATCACGAATTTTCATTCGAATATCTAAAGTAACTTGATCATTTCGTGATCTTGCAGTGTGCATTTTTCCACCACTTGTCATACCTGCTTTTTTGATTACAAGAGTTTCAATTAATTCATGTATATCTTCTGCCCCAGATGTAGCATCGAATTTTTCATTTTTCAAAGATTCTAATGCGGACAGAATTTTTTTTACATCATTTTTTGTAATGATTTTGTTTTCATATAACATAAGAGTGTGAGCTTGACTTCCCAAAATATCATAAAGGGCTATTTGAGAATCATCATTTATTGATGAAACATAATCCAAAGTAATATCACTCAAATCAGTACCAAGACGTGAACGATACATTATCTAAGGTTCTATAATGGTTATATATAGCATCGATGCTTTTTTCGACATGAGTCTAGAGATCAAACAGCTTCGAGTAAAAATTTTTGATGAATTATCAAAGATTGTAGATCCTGAAATCAATACATCAATTACAGATTTAGAATTGATTGATGAAGTGGATATCAACAATAGTAATGTCAAAGTGGATTTGCATTTAACTAGTCCATTTTGTCCTGCAGTTTTCGGATTTAAAATTTGTCAAGATATTCACGATAATCTTTTGAAAGTAGATGGAATTGATGATGTTAAAGTGAATGTCTCAAACCACTTTATGGCAGAACAAATTAACAATCAGGTAAACAACAGTCCTAATCCAAAAAAGAATAATTAGCTTCTAAATCCCAACATATAGCCTCGGAGTAATTGAATCCCCATAGCTGGATCTACTCCTTTTGGACATACTTGACTACAAGAACCTGCGAAATGACATCTCCAAATACCGTGAGAATCATCAATAATCTTTAGTCTATCGTCTTTTCCTTTGTCTCTACTATCAGCAACATATCGATATGCTTGAGCTAATGCTTGAGGTCCTACAAATGAAGAATCAGTTGCCATCGTAGGACATGCAGAATTACACAATCCACATTTGATACAATTCGAGAATTGAATGTATTGTTCTAATTCTTCTGGGGATTGTAAGAATTCTTTTGTGTTAGTTGTGATCTCAGTATCGTCACGAATAAGGTATGGTTTTACTTTATGATGTGTGTCAAATAGTCGTTCAAACTTAACTGCAAGATCACGAATAATTGGAAAATTGTTCATTGGTTCTACTGTTATAACATTTGAATTCAATTCACTGATTTTTGTAAAACATGCGAGTCTTGGTTTACCATTGATAATCATTCCACATGAACCACATGTAGCTTGTCTACAAGAATAACGAACTGCAACAGAATGATCAAAATGTTTCTTTACTTCAAGAATTGCCTCTAATACAGTAGTCCATTTTTCATATGGAACATTAAACTCCATGAATTTTTTGGCACTATCATGTTCAGGATTATATCTTGCAATACGTAGCGTAATTGATTGTGAGGAAGAAAGTGGTGTTGATGCGTTCTCTTCTGCTAGACTAGTTTGTGCCATCTATGTCATCCCCGTATTTACCATTATTATTGTTCGTGAACCATATGCAATTAATGCAATCATTGCTGCAACACAACCGTATGATACTGCTTTTTCATATGTTCTACCTTGTTTTAATTCAAGTAAAATAACTCGTAGTCCATTAAAACCATGAATAGATAATAGAATCAAGATTATTTCAAGCATACCAGCATAAGGTATGAATTTGTAGTTTGCAATTACACTATCATATTCCAAAGATTCTGCAAATCCCTGCGTAAGACGCATCAAGATATGAACTGCTACAAGGGCTACAGCCGCTAGAGCAGTCCCATAATGTATTTTCATGATAATGCTTTCTCTCATTTTATTCACCAAACATTACCGCTAGTCCATACATCATTGCAATTGCAGCAAATATTATTGCAGAATAGATGCCAATTTTATGCCTAATATTTTGTGATGCTGGAATATATGGATAATCAGGTCTTGCAGGTTTTCCTACGCCAACCCCACCATGTCCAAGCATAACTCTAATTCCATTGACAGTATGAAAAACACACATTCCAATTACTATAGCCAAAATAGCATGTCCTGCATTAGTTTGTGTCAATGCAAGAAATTCATTCCATCCAACTTGACCTTTTAAAATTGTACTAGTTTCGTAAATATGACCTATAAAATATGCCAATAATCCCAATCCACTTAATCGCATTAACAAATATGCAACTCTTTCAATACCATATCTTCTAGGATTAATCATTCCTCCAATACCTGCTTTGTGTTCATCTTGGTTTGTCATCTAGTATTTCCTCTCCACTGGTTGGTATTTGGTAATTGTAACAGGGTGTGTTTTCATTATAGGTTCTTTTGGATCATAGTATGCCAGTGTATGATGTAAAAAGTTTGAATCGTCGCGTTTTGGATAATCGGTTCTTGCATGTGCACCTCTTGATTCTTTTCTATTAATAGCTCCAATCAAAACTATTTCTGCAACTCTAAACATTGAATCAAGTTCCATTACATTTGAAAAGTTAGTATTGTATTCTTTTGCTTGGTCATCAACGTGTTTCCAGGTTTCTTTTTTTAATTGACGGATTTTTTTTAGTCCTTCAACCATAGTTTTTTCATTTCTGAAAACATATGCTTTATCATTCATGGTATCAGTTAATTCCTGTCGAATTTCATATGGATTAGCATCACCGTTGCCTCGGAAAATTCCATCATAGATTCTCTTTTCCTCTGCTGCAACTAAATGATGTGGCCAAGGAGTTGGTGGAATACCTTTTTCAATATATTCAACTGCTAAATTACCAGTAATTTTTCCCCAAACTATACACTCAGAAGTAGAATTTGCACCAAGTCGATTTGAGCCATGAACACTATTACATGCGGCCTCACCTGCAGCCCAAACACCCTGTAGTTCTGTGGCTCCATCAATATCAGTATGAATGCCTCCCATCATATAATGTGCTACTGGTCTTACATCCAATAGCTCTTGGGAAGGGTCTAATCCAGAAAATTTGATAGAGATTTCTCTAATGCCACCTAATTTTTCTTTAATTTTTTCATCACCAAGATGTCTCAAATCAAGTTTCATACAATCAGCACCTGTTTCATGTTTGAATCCACGACCTTCACTCATTTCTGTCATCATAGATCTCGAAACAATATCACGTGGAGCTAATTCCATTTTTTCAGCAGCATATTTTTTCATAAATCGCTCACCTTTGTTATTTAGAAGATAACCTCCTTCTCCCCTAGCACCTTCAGTGATTAATATTCCAGAAGGTAAAATTCCAGTAGGATGAAATTGTACAAATTCCATATCTTTTAGTGCCATACCTGCACGTAATGCCATATCCAAACCATCAGGAGTTGAAGATAATGCATAAGTTGAAAAACTATACAGTCTTCCAGCTCCACCAGTTGCAATAATCAAAGCTTTTCCTTTAATGGCATAAAAATTACCAGAAGAAAGTTCAATTGCAGTAATTCCCATAAATCGTCTTCCATCATGGATAATTGATGTTGCAAACCATTCATTGAGATATTCGATGTTTTCATATTTTTGACAAGTATCATACAAAGTTTGCATTAAAAAGAAACCTACTTTATCAGATGCATACGTGGCTCTTGGAAAACTATAACCTCCAAAATTTCTTTGCCCTATTCTTCCGTCTTTTCTTCTAGACCAAGGCATTCCCCAATGATCTAATTGGTAAATTTCTTTTGGCATTTCCACACAAAGTTTTTCAGCAACATCTTGGTCAGCAAGAAAATCGCTTCCTTTCACAGTATCATAAATATGAGATTCAATTGTATCACCCTCATCTTCAAAAAGAACAGCTGCTGTTCCACCTTCTGCAGATACAGAATGTGAACGCATAACTTGAAGTTTTGAAACTATTCCAATCTTTATTTTTGGATTCTTTTTAGCAGCTTCTATTGCAGCTCTTAAACCTGCTAATCCAGAACCACATATTATCAAATCAAATTCAATAGATTCTACCATTTGTCAGATTGACTACCTAGAAAGTTGGTTAAATATGTAGTAATTAGGCTTGTAACTCAAAAAAATTATTATATATCACTAGTGATATTATTATATATGATTTCAGAATGGTTTCAGAGAGTTGGAAGTTCAATACCAAGAGGATTTTCAAGATATTTCATTTTAGAATTACTAAAAAAGAAAGCACATACTGGAAAAGAAATCATAGATTATGCAGTTGAACAAAGTAACGGCATATGGAAACCTTCACCAGGTTTGATCTATCCATTATTGGGAAGATTACTGGATGAAGGCCTAATTGAAGAAGATAAGGATGGAAAATATCAACTTACAAAAAAAGGAATAGAAACTGCAGAAGATGTTGACAAAATTAATGACATTGTTAGAAAACAATTAGATGTTATTTTCAGATTAGGCAATGTTGGAAGATTTGTTGCAATGGATCTATTAGAAAAGATGTCCACAATAGGTTCAATTCTTAGCTCTAATTTTGCCAATATGACAAATGAAGAAACACAAAGATATAGAAAATTCTTAGAGTATGAATTAAAGAAAATAGATGAAAATAAAATAGCTAAAAAAGGAAAAGAAATCAATATAGAATAAATTATTTGTTGAAAGTGAAAATTAATCGCCTAGTTTGAATTACAAATAATAACATAGTTTAATCAACAGAAATCAAATATTTTTGGTTTTTGCGATCTTTAGATGGATATAACCAAACTTGGACATTACAAGTAATTTCATTAATCAAGAAATTATTCTCTTCAGTAGAGAGTTACCAGAAAAATAAGAGTTGAATATTTACAAAATATATCATCATATAGGTAATGAGATCATTTGGAGAACAATGATTAATTCAATATATCAGTTAGTGTAAAAATTAATCTAAACAAAGAATATAGTAGTTATTGGGATTATTTGTCTCATTTTAGATATTTTTAAAATCATAAATAATTCAAAGTAAAAGGAAAGTCATGAAAAATTTGAAAGGTATGTTAAAGGCAAACAAACCTTTTGTTATTCCAGGAGTGTATGATGCAATAGGAGCAAAAATTGCGGAAAAAGTAGGATTTGAAGCCATGTTTCAAACAGGATATGGGACTTCAGCTACATTATTTGGAATGCCAGATTATGGGTTTATTGGAGCAACAGAAACTATCGATAATGCAAGAAGAATTTGTCGTGCAGTTTCAGTACCAGTTATAGTTGATTCGGATACAGGTTATGGTAATGCATTAAGTGTTTGGAAATTAGTAAGAGAATTAGAATCAGCAGGAGCTTCTGGAATTTTTCTAGAAGATCAAAGATGGCCAAAAAGATGTGGACATATGCAAGGAAAAGAAGTCATAACACAAGAAGAGTATACAGAGAAATTAGGTGCAGCAATAGATTCGAGACAAAGTAAAGATTTCATAATTGTTGCAAGAACTGATGCGAGAGCAACAGAAGGACTAGATGCTGCAATAGAACGTGGGTTGCAAAATAAAAAAACAGGTGCAGATGCTATATTTATTGAAGCACCAAGATCATTAGAAGAAATGAAGATAATTGGAAAAGCAATCAATGCACCGCTGGTTGCAAATATGATTGAGGGAGGTGCAACCCCAATTAATTCAGCAGAAACATTACATAAATTAGGATTTAAAATAATTCTATATCCACTTTCAGTATTATTTGCCAACACTTTTGCAACAATGAGTATTTTAAAAGAATTAAAGAAAACAGGAACAACTACAAAGTTTAAACAAAAAGTTGTAAATTTTGATCAGTTTAATGATCTTGTAGAACTACCCAAATTCCAAAAATTAGAAAAGAAATATGGATTTTCAAAAAGAGAATAAAATAAAAAATTTCAAGTAAAGTACAATTATCAATTGTTTCTCTTTACTTCAATTTCTATTGTTGAAACGTTTCTGGTTCTACCGTCTTGTGACTCTAATGATTCGGAGCCTATTTTGATTTCTCCAATAGAGTATCCAGCATTTTCTGTTTTTCTTGCAACGATTTGAGCTACATCCACAGCGTGGCCGATGCTCATACCTCTAGCTTTGATATAGACGGTGGGTAAGTTTGCCAATTGAATTAGCGTTGATGTTACATATGCCATCAATGGTTTCTTACCAATGAATATGGTGTTTCTGGATTCGTTTGACATGTAAAATTTGGTATTTAACGATAATTTAAAGCTAAAAGAGATTTTTTGATTCTAGAGAAAATTTTATGAAAAATATTGAATCATTATTAACTAGATTTGGTGATTTTAATGAATAACTTGAAAAATATCAAAGAAATTTTAGATTTAGGAACTACTAAAGAAAAAATTAAAATTTTAGAATCTCTGTATTCTACAGACAATATAGAAATCATACAAAAAATAATTTTAAAATTAGATGATAATGATATTCAAGTAAGGGGAGAAGCATTTAGTGCATTAATACTAAATGAAAATAAAATTTCAGATTTATTGATAAGCAATTTAAGCTCTCAAAATAAGAATATTAGAGGATATGCATCTTTAGTATTATCAAATAGAAATGATTCTAGTGCCATATCAGAAATTATCAAGCTTACATATGATCAAAGTTCTATGGTAAGAGCCTGTGCATTAGGAGCATTAGGTCATCTCAAAGCAAAAGAAGCAAAAGAAGCGATTCATAATTGTTTGTTTGATTCTAATTTGGAAGTTAGAAAGAGTGCATTACAGGCAATTATAGATCTTGGATATTCATTATCAGAAGATAAAATTAAAGAAATTTCCAAGGAACAAGATTCAGAATTAGAGAGACTACTTGTTAATGTAAAAAGAGAAAGTGGACCGAAAGGGATTTGAACCCTCGATCTGATGCATGCCATGCACCCATCCTACCGGACTAGACGATCGGCCCAATAATCAGTAAACTGATCGAATAACGTTTTTCAAATTGGTTATTAACGTTTAGCGATTAAAGTGAAAATATAAGTATTAAATTAACACAAGATATTTAACCATAATTAGGATGGTTGTAACGTTATGGTAGTAGATAACAAAGCAACAGTCACATATGTTCAGTTGCTTAAAGAGGATCTTGTAATTATTAGATTAGTACCAAAAGATGGTCCAGTTCCAGAATATCAAGCTGGTCAATTTATCACATTAGGATTAGCAAATCCTGTAGAAGGTGGAAAAATTGTCAGAAGAGCATATTCAATTGCATCACATCCGGAAAACAGAAAGTATATCGAGCTTGTAATTAGATGGGTAAGAAAACCATTACCAGGTAGATTGACCACACAATTATTCAGTGCAAAAGAAGGTGATGAGATTTTATGGTTAAAACCTACAGGTAGAGCACTTTTGATAAATGACATACTTCCAAATGGAGAAAAAGACAATAGACGAATTATTTGCATTGGTGGAGGAACTGGTCTTGCACCATTTGTAAGTTTTGCACAACATCTACATGATATTGGAGATAAAAGAGAGATCATTGTTCTTCAGGGTGCAAGTTATGTTGATGAGTTAAGTTACAAAGAATTACTAACAGACTTGGAAAATGAAAGTAGAGAGAGAGGAAAAGACCAATGGAATTTTAGATATAGAGCAGCCATTAGTAGACCACAAGAATGGTTTAACAGATCTTGGGCAGGTCAGATTGGAAGAGTTGAAACATTTCTCAGACCAAGAGAAAATGGAATTTCACCATTAGAAGAATTGATTGGAGATAAAATCACTAAAGAAAACACAATATTTTATGTTTGTGGGTGGCAAGGAACAATTGATGGTGTAATGGATTTCTTAACCCCAAAAGGTTTCGCTACAGAACATGATAAACGTTCAGATGGAAGTTTTGAAGTAAAATACGAATCGTACGGTTAATCAAATTTTTAAAGAAATAAAATCTTCCAATGATTCTGACCTATGGGGACGTAGGTTAGCTTGGTATACTGCCAGCCTCGGGTGCTGGAGATCATGGGTTCAAATCCCATCGTCCCCATATTTTGAGAAAATCAATCATTGAAATATGACATTTTTTTAGTAGTATAGTTGATAACTGCTCTATATCTAGCACATCTAAATCCTGTAACCAATGCACATGTTGAAATAATTAATGAGTTAAAAAATAATGCAGATATTGTAAAAATCATGCCTGTTGTTTTTAAATCAGGTAAAACGGAAATCAACAGTAAAAGTTTTCCATTTAATTTTGAGATTAGAAAAAAAATGCTTACATCGGTTTTTGGTAATTCTATTTTAGTTACGGATGATTATGCATTTTTTGCTCCTTTTAAAAAATACATGCCACCATTATTATCACCTAGATCTTGGGAGTTACGAAAACAAATACTCAGAGGAGTACAAGGTGATTTTTTTTCATATACTGGTGACAAGGCAGAAGGATACATGCTCAAAATATACAGATTAAAACCCAGAGTAGGACAAAGAAAGGCATTATCAGCAGCAGCTGTAAAAGAAAGTCTCTATGATTCAGCATTAGGAAGAGATTCAAATTGGAAAAATGATGTTCCAGAAAGTGTTGGGAGAATTATTGAAGAAAATTGGAATATAATTAAGAAATTTTCAGGTTCAGAAGATAAAACAACCCGAATTTTGGGAATGAAATTTCCAAAAGAGGGATGGTCAGAGTAGAATTATCAGAAAACTACCATTTGTAGAAAAATAGAGATCAAGATATTAAAAATAAAAATTAGAATATAAAAAATAAAACAAGCTTCAAAAGATTATTTCTTTTTTGAAGCCTTTTTGGTTGTTGTCTTTTTTGCTGCTGCTTTTTTCTTTGCTGCCATAATTGAAATGAGTATTTACTTGAATTTCTACAGGTGAAATTAAAAAGATTACACAAAGTGGTTGATGTTCAGAATACAATTTTAAAACATTTTACAAAAGAAAAAATGATCATGGATCAAAATCAGATCTATATTTTTAGCATTTTTGTCTTCAATTCTTTATTGTCTCCAGATTATTAAAATCACCAAATCAAAGTTCATATGAAAATTTGAATAAATCAAAAACGTCTTCAAATTTTGGTATTTTTATCAAACACAATTATCAGAATTAGGTATCAATTCAAGGTTTCAGAGAAAATATCAAAAAACAGGAGTTTCCAGAATAGATTAATTACTGATATGGTGGAGATTTTTTTATGGGTTTACCTCTTTCAAAATATGTGTGGTTTGATGGGAAATTTGTAACATTAGACAAAGCCAATGTTCCCATTACAACACACGCAATTCATTATGGAACATCGGTTTTTGAAGGAATACGTGCATATTGGAATGAAAAAAATCTTTTTGTCTTTAGATTAGATGAACATGTTAAACGATTTAGAAAATCAGGGCAGTTTTATAACATTTCACTTAATTTTTCAGATAAAATTATCAGTGATGCAATAATTGGAATTTGTAAAAAAAATAAAATAAAAAAATCCTGTTATATCAGGCCTTTTTATTTTGTGGGAGATTACGGAATAAATCTACATGTAACAGAAAAGGCACCAACTAATGTTGCAATTTTCACATTCCCATTTGGTGATTTATTTAACAAAAATGGAATTACAGCAGGTGTTGTATCATGGAGAAAATTCTCAGACATGTCAACTCCTCCTCAAGCAAAGATGGGGGGTAATTATCTTAACTCAATCATAGCAACGCAAGAAGCAAAAAGAAATGGATTCGATGAAGCAATCTTATTAGATCATAATGGAAATGTAAGCGAAGCGCCAGGTGAAAACATTTTCATTGTAAGAGAAGGTCAATTAATCACACCGCCATTATCATCTTCAGCTTTAAATGGAATTACACGTGATGCTGTTATAAAAATCGCAAGAAATCTGAACATAGATGTAATAGAAACTGAAATTGCAAGAAGTGAATTAACTATTTCTGATGAAATTTTTCTCACTGGTACTGCAGCTGAAATTACGCCGATAATTTCAATAGATAGTAAAAAAATTGGAGATGGTAAACCGGGAAACATCACCAAAAGAATGATGGGTGAATATACAGGCATAGTAATGAACAAAAACAAGGATTACTCCCATTGGTTAACTGCGGTGTATTAGATGAAAATTGTTCAAATTGGTACTGGTGGGTGGGGGAAAAATCACACCAGAATACTATCACAGTTAGGTGTCCTCTCTGCAGTTTGTGATGTAAATGCTGAAAGAAGCAAGGAATATGGAGAAAAATATTCAGTAAATCACTATAGTTCATTAGATGATTTGATCAAGTCTGAAGAATTTGACGGAGCTTTTGTTGTAACACCAACTTCAACTCATACAGAAATTGCTACAAAATTGCTTGAAGCAAAAAAACACGTATTTGTAGAAAAACCAATGACATACAAATCAGAAGACGGTCAGAGAATTGCAGAGTTGGCAGAAAAAAACAAGGTCATCCTAACATGCGGGTATATTGAACGTTTTAATCCTGCAGTGGATATTGTGAAGAAATTTGTTAAAGAAAAAAAGTTCGGAGAACTAGTAATGCTTGAATTTCATCGAGAGAATAGGATGCCACTTCACATCAAAGATGTTGGAATAATTTATGATACTTCTGTACATGACATAGATACGGCAAATTGGTTGTTTGACGATACACCACAGGTAGTTTTTGCAAGATCAGGTAGAATAAATCATGAACACGAAGATTTTGCAAGCATAATGTTAGGATATAAAAATGATAAAGTAGCAATTATTTCATCAAATTGGATCACACCAAAGAGAGTCAGAACATTTACTGCAGTTTGCACAGATGCAATAATTACATCGGATTTTATTTCGCAGGAAGTAAAAGTAGAGAAAAAAGAAGAAACAGAAATTCCACGTAATGAAAAACAAGAGCCATTATTATTAGAGATTCAAAGTTTTTTGGGGGCCATAGAAGGAAAAAATGATCTAGTTGTAAAATCACAACAAGCAGTAAATGTAACGAAAATAGCAGAAGCGGCACTTTTATCTAGCCAAAAAGGAATTCCAATTTATCTAGATTTAAAATGAACAAAACAATGATGGGTATTTTGGCATGTCCTATAGACAAAAATTATCCTTTAGAATTATATGAAATTAAAGAAAAAAACAATGTTGTTTCAGAAGGTGCACTATTTTGTTCCAAATGCTCTAGGTTTTATCCTATAATCGAAGAGATACCAATAATGTTGCCAGATGAATTAAGAAATAAGGAGCAAGAGATTAAATTTCTTACAAGCAATAAGAAAAACTTACCTGAAAAAATTATTACTATGGCAAATCCATGGCATTTGTGATATAGATGGTTACTAATTTCATTTCAGAAAAAGCAAAAATTGGCGATAATGTCAAGATTTGGCATTTTTCATATATTGGAGATAATGTAGAAATTGGAAATAATGTAAAGATTGGTTCGCTTGTACATATTGATTATGACGTAAAAATCGGAGAGAATACAAAGATAGAAGGACAAGCATACATCCCACCACTCTCAAGAATTGGAAAAAATGTGTTCATAGGACCTGCTGTTGTACTAACAAATGATCCATATCCAATGTGCGATAAAATGATTGGAGTTACCATAGAGGATAATGCAGTAATTGGAGCGCGAGCTGTCATCAAGGCAGGGGTAACCATTGGAAAAAATAGTGTTGTTGCTATGGGTGCAGTAGTAACTAGAGATGTTCCAGAAGATTCAGTGGTAATAGGAGTTCCAGCTACAATAAGATATACACGTAAAGAATATGATAAAAAACAGAGACAGTGGATAGAGAGTTAGGATTTTATCTCTTTTTTAAATATCCAGTTTTTTAATTTTGATAATATTAGAATCCAAACTATCACTAGAATTATTGCAATAATTGCTTTAAGTATAGAAGTCAATAACAAATCAAAATCACCATAACCAGATATAGAAAAAGGACCCAAAATCGTTACTAGAATTCCACCTCCAGCAAGAATCAAAATCCACATTACAAACAGAAATCCAAAAAGTCCTATCTTCAAATTAACACTCTCATCATAAATGCAGTAATTATTGCAAGTATTCCTGAAAAAATTGCCAGTTTAAAAATTTCACACCCAACTTGTTTTTCAGATAATGGTCCACCTGTAAGGATTAATCTCACGAGAGTTATAGGTGCAGTTTTATCATTAGTTGCTTTTAGTTTAAAATCTTCAGTATGATCGACAGGTTTTCCTTTGATTTGTCTGTGCTCTACAATTCGTTTCATGCTTGAGAGAAACAAAAATGAGTTAATTATAGCAGGTAAAAGTGCAATAGCTGCAATAATTTCCACATGTCCCACAATTGCAATTGCACCATACATGGCACCCAAAGTCAAAGCACCAGAATCTCCAGGAAATATCTTGCTTGGAATTTTATGATATTTGTAAAATGCCAATGAAACAAATCCCAACGGTAAACTGATTATTGCTATTTCATAATTTTGTAAAATAAATAATGCAATACTTAATGAAAAACTTGCAATTATCATAAAACCACTCGCTACCCCATTTAGTACATCAATAGAATTAATTGTATTACCTGTAATTGGAATCATAAAAATTATGAGTCCAAGATAAAGAGCTGGTATTTGGACAGTACCAAATAAAGGGAAAGTCAGATTAGAATCATACGTGCCAAGGAAAATTATTGGTGTTGAGGCAATTACTAAAGCAACGGGTTTAAACCATCCACCCATAATTTTTCTATCATCCACATAACCAATTACAAATGCAATAAAACTAGTAATAATTATTGCAAGAATTTCATTGATCTGAAAAAATCCATATAAAACAAGTTCAGATGTAACAATTCCAGCAATAATTGAAGGACCGCCTGGTCTTACTACCATTACATGATCTTTTTTGTTCATGTCTTTGACTGCAAGATTTCTTTTTTGTAGAAATTTGATTAAAGGTGGAGTGGCAAGATATACTGTAAAAAATGCAACAATGCATGAAACTATTGCAGGAATTATCAATTCGGCCAATTATCTAACCTTACGTAACTCTGACTTTATGTTATCTGCAATGGTTGAACCAATTTTATCTATTTCTGCTAATTTATTCACAGGAATCTTTGCTAAATCATCAAGGGTTTTAATTCCATGTTTATAGAGCATCCTTGCCCTTATTCGTCCAATTCCTTTTACTTTAACTAAATCTAATAACTCCTCTCTAATACCATATACAATTCGTCTTCGTAAATTCTCTAATTCATCAAGTAAATCTGCACGCTCAACATGTTTTGAAATTTCTCTAAGACAGTAGGATAACCAATCTGCAGTTTCAACCATTCTATGCATATCGCCAGACTCAATTCCAAGATTATCAGAAAGGGTCAATTCAGAGGATTCTGTAATCCAAGATTGTAAAGCAAGTAAACTCCTAGAGCAATCATATTCTGATATCGGTGTTAAAAGTTCAGAAGAATTTTTTTCTATCATCAAACTTGCAGTTTCATAGTCTTTTTGTCTAAGTGAGAATTTGGGGAAAAATTCTTCACAATTTGAAATCAAGTGTAAAAATCCAAAAGTGTGTGTCCTTTCTTTTGATACATTTTCAATTGCATCTCTAAATGAAGTTGCTGTAAGTGGATCAATGTATAGCATTGAAGTCTTTTTTCCAAATTCTGTTGCAGCGTATCTTTCACCTTTTTTAATAATTAAAAATGCGTTTGTGAGGAATCGTAAGGAAATATCAATTGCAAACTTTATTGTTGCTTTTCTTGATTGTAATCCACCTAATGTTTGCAAAAAGAAATCCAGAATGTCTTCTTTTTTAATTCCAGGACTCGTTACAATTACACTCAACACATGAGTTCTCAATGATTTATCATCGGTAATTTTTGATACAATGGGTTCAGGTTCTCCGTGGATATAGTATTCCATTAGATCCTCACCATTTCCATTTCCAACAATAATGGATTCTCCATAATTATCATATTGTGGTCTTCCAGCTCTACCGCAGAGTTGTTTATACTCTAAAATACTAATTGGTCTATTTCCACCAACTTTTGCATTGTATCTATTGATATTTGATATGACTACTCTTCTTGCAGGAAGATTTACACCAGCAGCTAAAGTTGGTGTGGAAGATAATAATTTGATCGTTCCTTTACGAAATTCAGTTTCTATTGTTTGTCTGCAATTCTGATTCAATCCAGCATGATGAAATGCAACACCTTTTTTTATCAATGTTGCAAGAGTCTTTACTAATTCAGTATGTTCATTATTTGATAGAATTTTTTTTGAAATCTTTTCTAGTTCATCTGATTCTTTTTTTTCTAGAAATTGTGAAATAACATCAGCTGCCTTTGTTGCAAGCGCTTTTGAACGAGTCCTAGTTTCTGCAAAAACTAAGGATTGTCCTCCATCTTTTACTGATTGCACACCTAGGTCAATAGGGGTTCCACAAATACTAGGCTCAACTTTAAATTTTTTACCATCGTTCATGACTACTTCTCCTGCATCATATACGCCCTCAGAAAGAGGTACAGGCCTCCAGTCATTTTTTACCAATGTACAATCAAGCCAGTTTGCGATCTCATTAGAATTTGTTATTGTTGCACTAAGACCTACAATCTGAGGTTTAGATACCAATAGTTTTAGTTTTGTTAAGATCATCTCTAATGTTGGTCCTCTACTTTCATCACCAATAAGATGAATCTCATCTGCAATAACTAACCCTATATCATCAATCCATTCAGCACCGTGTCTAATTATAGAATCCATCTTTTCATTTGTTAAAATAATCACATTATTTTTTTCAAGATTTTTTTCAATATTTTCAAAATCTCCAGTAGAGATACCTACTTTGATTTTTTTTCCTAATTCAACTTTTTCCAGTTTTTTAAATTCTGTGAATTTTTCAGCAGCTAATGCCCTTAGTGGACTAAGATAGATAACCTTACCATTGTTTTTTGAAAGATAACTAATTGTTGCAAGTATTGCTGTAAGAGTTTTTCCACTTGCAGTAGGTGCAGAAACAAGTATGCTTTTTCCATCAAGCAATCCTGCATCAACACAATCAGTTTGAGGAGGATATAATTTGGAAAATCCTTCAGATAATAGAAAATCAATTGCAGGTTTAAGAAGATCTAGTTTTTCTATTTTCATACTCGGTTATAATGACCGGGTTTTGATTCATAAATAGATGCTTCGCGGAGCATTCTTCTAACATAGTTTCTTGCTTCTTCTTCAGTGAATTTTTCTGTCTTTTCTAGTTCTTTTACAAATGCTCTTTCTTCAACTGCAACTTTATTGTCACCTTCCATTGATTTTAAAATCTCCATGAATAGTTGCATCTTTGATACTTCACTTCTTGGTCTTCCTTGTAAAACTCCAAGATCTACTTTTCCAGTATTGACATCAACACCTGCATCCTGAAGCATACTTTGAATCAGAAATATTGCTCGTTCCGCATCTTCTTCTTCTACTTTGTCTTTCATGAGTAATCTTGCTCTGGCAGTTGAAAGTCGAATAATACCTTCCAGTTGTCTAGGAGTAACTGTGATCATTTCTTCAGACTCTACATTTCTCATTTGGAGATAGTATTCTAGAATCTTTTCTTCTGCTTCTTTTGTCAAATCAGGACTAGATCTTTTTGCATATGAAAGATATTTTGTTAGAGTATCCACGTCAATTACAGAACGTTTGTCAGTTCCTTGAGGTGTATGCAACTCAATGATGTGTCTTGCGATTTTTTCATCTTTTTCTCTTCCTGGAATATCACGTACTACAAAAATCAAGTCAAATCGGGTCAATAATGGAATTGGTAAATTTACATTTTCCGTGATATTTTTGAATGGATCATATTTTCCATACATTGGGTTTGCAGCTGCTAAAATTGATGTTCTTGCATTTAGTGTGGCAACAATACCACCTTTTGCAATACTTGCAGATTGTTGTTCCATAACTTCGTGTAGTGCACTTCTGTCTTCAGGTTTCATCTTATCAAATTCATCAATGCATACAAGACCCTGATCACCAAGAACTACAGCGCCTGCCTCTAACATCATAATTCCTGTTTTATCACGAACTACAGCTGCTGTAAGACCTGCTGCAGTTGAACCTCTACCTGATGTGTATAATCCTCTTGGTGCTATTCTTGCACAAAATTTTAACATCTCACTTTTTGCAGTACCTGGATCACCAACAAGAAATACGTTAATGTCACCTCTAATCTTACTTCCATCACCAAGTAATCTTTGATTTGAACCTACAATCAACAACAAAATAGCTTCTTTGATTAGAGACTGTCCTTGTATGTGCGGTGCAAAAGAATCAATCAATCTCTGATAAACGTTAGGACTTTGAGAAAGTGTTTTGATCATCTTTTCATCTTCTGGAGAAACTTCTTCTCTTACTATTTTACGTGAAGTCTTAGAACCCCTTCCTCCCAAAAATTCAATATTATTTCCTTCAATTCGTAATCGGTACAATCCGCTATGTCCTCTAGTTATTCCTGCAATTGATTCTTGCTCTACTCTCACTATTCCTGTAAGAATTATTCTATCACCAGGTCTTGCATTATCCACAAGATCCTGCCTAATTGTCACATCAATGTAGTGAGGTAATTGGCCTGGTGGAAGATCTTCAGGAAGTTCCTGCAATCTAAGAATTTGAAAGTCTATGAATTTACTGGCTTCAGGTTTTAATTCAAAATCTCTGTGCTTACAACTTGGATTGTCACATACCACTGGAAGTTTTACATCCATTCCCTTTAGTTGAATTACTTTGGTTTGATGTTCATCAGGACAGACAAATACAAGTTCTTTTGCTAATGGTTTTACTTCTGATGCTCTTACTACCATACCTGAAACACTAGTAATATTTCCAATAGTTTCAGCATTGATTTGTCTTAAACTTCTTTGAAGTGGATAATTTACCAGTCTTACACGAACTTCATCTTTGATTTTTTCGGCATAATCAGGAAATCTTGTTTGAAGTGCTTCTTTGATTGCCCTTGAAAATGCATTTAGAATTCTATCAGGATCTGTTGAGAAAATAATTTCTATTTCAGGTTCTACTACAAGATCATTATAATCAACAATGATAAATTTTGCACTCTTTGGCATCATCTCATCTATTTGTTCTACATACTTGTAACTGCCAAACTTGTCCTTGAATCTTGTTAGAAATTCTTTTACTTTATCAGATAATGCAGATTCAGTAAAAGTACTAGTTTGAACTTTGCTCATTTAAATTTCCTCTGATTTGTTTTTCGAATTCTATACTATTATCATAAATTGTTTTAAAGAAAATATTTTCTTCAACGGTTAGCTTACTATATAATTCAGAATTGAGTTTTGTCGAGTCTGCAAGCTTTACAAGTTTTCCTCTTCTCATTCTAAATAATTCCAACATGATGCTTTCTACGTGATTAAAATCATCACGATTCAAATTTTTCATTGATTCTTTTAGTTTGATGTAAAAGTGAGGATCAAGTGTAGACATCTGGTATTCGCCAATCATCTTTTCCTTTGATAATGCTTGTTTTAGCTCAGTAATCATATCAGGAGTTTCAAGTGTCGCAAGTTTGTTTTGGGATAGAATTTTTCCTATCCATTGCGGTAGATTCAAGACCTCGCCTTGGGTGCCATTAATTTTAATGCCTGCAACATTGAATTTAACATCATGATTTATGATGACTTTGGCATCCTTTAGGCCATATCCAATAGAATGTAATTTTTCTATCTTATCAATTTCCATCTTAAGATCACTATTCCTTCATAAGATCCTGATGTAATGGATCGATCAATTCTGTTCACTATTTTGTTAGATCAATTGATCCTATTAATTTCGATTTATTAGTGGGAAATAGACCAGTAGATCACATGTTAACAACAGGCATGTGGGTAGAGAAATACCGCCCCTCAAAGCTTTCAGAGATTGTAAATCAAACAGAAATTATCGGTAGCCTAGAAGCTCTAATTAAAGACCCAACTGACATGCCACATCTGATGTTTTCTGGCTCTGCAGGAGTTGGCAAGACAACTACTGCATTATGTATAGCCAGACAGATTCTTGGGGAGTATTCTAAAGACTATACACTTGAGCTAAATGCATCAGATGAGAGAGGCATAGGTATGGTCAGAGAAAAAGTAAAGAAATTTTCAAGATATGCAGGAATGGTAGATGTTCCATTTAAGATAATTATTTTAGACGAGGCAGATGAAATGACATCCGATGCACAAACTGCGCTTAGACGAATAATAGAAGACACTGCGAAATACTGCAGATTTATTATAATTGCAAACAATATCTCAAAAATTATCGCGCCTATTCAAAGCAGATGTGCTATCTTCAAGTTTACATCGATTCCTGAAGAAGACATGATTAACCATCTAGAAAACATAGCCAAAAAAGAGAAAGTAAAAGCTGACAAAAAAGGACTAAAGGCAATTTATGATTATTCTGAAGGAGACCTTAGACATGCCATTAATCTGATACAGGCAACTGCAAGTATAGGAGAAATTTCAGAAGACAATGTAAAAGCATCAGCTGGACTAACAAAAACTAGTGATGTTGATGATGTTCTAAAAATGGCATTATCTGGAAAAATAATAGATGCAAGAGAAAAAATGATTGAATTAATCAAAGTTTATGGAATGTCAGAATCAGATTTTCTAAAGTATCTAAATTCTGCAGTGTTTAAAACAAAACATGAAAAGATATCAGATATTGTAGAAGTAATTGCAAAATATGATTATAGAATTTTGGTTGGTGCAAATCCTGAAATTCAGCTATCAGCTTTGCTAGCCGAGTTAGGTAAATTAGAAAAATAAAAACGCAGAGAGAGGGATTTGAACCCCCGGGTGCTTGCGCACACAGGCTCTCAAGGCCCGCGCCCTACCGAGCTAGGCGACCTCTGCAAAAAGTGATGGATAATAGTGATTAAAATTTGTTGAGGATGAAAGAAAATAGAATTTTAGAAAAATAAGAAAAAAGAAATGAATTCTTTAATCGTGTGCGTGTGGGTTACCACTACCAGTCATTTTGACGTAGGTACCTGCTGCTTTCTCATGCCATTCCAAGTTTGCTTGTTCAATTCGAATAGATCCTGTAGGACATATTTCCTGACAAGCCATACAAATAGTACAATCATGTTCTCGGATTGGTTGTGATTTGTCAGTATGATCTAATCGTTCGTCTTGTTCAGTTTTTCCAGTTCCTTCAAAAACTTTACCAACTACATCTTTAGCTGGAATATCTTGTTCGGTTCTATACCACTGGAATGTTTGAACTGGACATACACTCATGCATGAACCAGCTGCAATACAAGAGTCCCAATCAACTGCGACTGTTGTGCCATGAATACCAAGAGGAACTTGTTTTTCTCCTCGTTCTTCATATGCTGCTTTTACATCTTCGTTTGAGAATGCTGCACCTTCTGGATTTCCTTTGCCCCAAATCCAGTGAAAATTTTCACCATTGCCATGGCTAGTTTTTCCGACTGGTTTTTGGTCGTGACAAAAATCTTCGGGTATTACTAATTCTACCATGAGTAATTATTATTGGAATATTATTTAAATCTAGATTAAATTAGTCGTAACTAATTTACAATAGATCTCAATTCATAGTCATACTTTAGGTAAATTATGTAGTTATAATAAATAAAATACAAAAAAATAATTTTAATCGTGTGCATGTGGATTAGCAGTACCTGCTACAATCTTTACAAAAGTTCCTGCTGCTTTTTCATGTGCTTCCAAGTTTGATTGATCAACTTTGATAGCTTGTGGAGGACAAACGGATACGCATGCCATACACCATATACAATCATGTTCTCGAATTGGATCTGCTTTGTCGGTGAAATCTTTTCGTTCTTCTTTAACTGAACTTCCAGTTCCCGCAAAAGTTGCATTTATTGCTTCAGTATTTGGAATGTCTTTTTCAGTTCTGTACCATTGAAATACTTGAACTGGACATGCTTCAATACATGCACCATCTGAAACACAAGAATCCCAATCAACTGCGACCATTGTACCGCTAACACCTAGTGGAACTTGTTTTTCTCCACGAGCTGTATAAGCTGCTACAACTTCTGCATCTGCAAATACTTCGGCTTGTGAACCATCAGTATTTTTTGTTTTACCAGGACCCCAAACCCAGTGAAAATTTTCACCATCTGAGTGACTAATTTTTCCAATTGGTTTCAAACCTTCTGGAAAATTTTCTGCTATTGGCATAAATCATTTTCCCTTTAGATATTATTTAAAGCTAGACAAAATTAGTTTGGACTAAACATAACTACAATAAAAGATCTGTGCTCAAATCCTATTTGAAATTTCCTTACGTTCATATCGTTTGAAGATCAATTACAACAAATGGATATTATCAAATATGATGTTTACAGAGGACCAAACATCGGGATTTACATTAACACAAATGATGATTTCGTTTTGCTTCCTATGGGTTTTGCCAAAAATAAAGCTGAGAAATTGGGAGAGTATCTAAAGGCCCAAGTGTTGTATTCTTCTGTTGCAAATACTCGTCTTTTAGGAGCATTAATGGTCATGAATAACAATGGAATTTTGCTTCCAAAGACTGCATACATGGATGAATATGAATTTCTAAAAAAAGAGACAAAGATGGAAGTTGGAGTATTGGATTCAAAATATACTGCACTTGGAAATGTAATTTGTGCAAATGATAAAGGAGCTATTGTATCACCATGGCTATCAAAAGAAGACTGTCAGACAATAGAGCAGGTATTAGGAGTAGAAGTATTGCAGAAAAGAATTGCAGGATTTAATCAAACAGGTGCAGTGATGGTTGCAAACAATTCAGGTGCTGCGATACACCCAGAAGTTGACGAAGAAGATATGAAGGAATTTGCAAAGATAATGGGCGTAAAAATAGAGCCAACTACCATTAATAATGGCATTCCATATGTCATGTCTGGAATATTGGTAAATAACCACACAGTAGTGGTTGGATCCATGACTAGTGGTTCTGAAATTATGATGTTAACTAGTGCTTTTCTAAATTAAGTATTGATCTTGGATCATCGGTAAGCTGTTCTATATCAATTTGTGATTCAGTTCCATCTTGCATGTTTCGCAAGACAACTTTGCTTTGCTCTAGTTCTTTTGGAGCTACTATAATGCAATATTTTGATTCAGATGCTTGTTCGATTTGTTTTTTTAGATTCTTTCCAGATAGATCAACATTAGTTGGAATATTGTTTAGTCTAAGTAAAGATGTAATACTCATTGCAACTTTTTGCATTTCTTCATTAATGTATAAAACTGAAACTCGGATTTGTTTTGTTTCTAGTATTATTCCCTGCTCTTGCATTGTAAGTATGATTCTCTCTACTCCCCCTGCAACACCTGTAGCTCCAATATCCTCTCTTCCAAATGCTTTTGTTAGTGAATCATATCGTCCTCCACCAGCTAAAGCACCCAGAGTTGAATTTTTGTCAAATACTTCAAATACAATTCCAGAATAGTAATCCAATCCTCTAACTATGCCAAAATTTATGCGTGTATTTACAATTCCTCTATTTTCTAACGAGTCGAATAATTGTTTTAGTTCATCCCATGATTGTAATTTTGATGTATCAAATTTTGATTCTACTTCGGAGATAGTTCCTTTGATTTGTGAAAACTCTAAAATTTTTTCTAGTTTATTGATGTCATATCGGTCTTTAAATTCATCTAGAATTTCTTGTTTTGATTTTTTTTGTATTTTATCAATTGCCCGTAGCATATCCCCAACTAGCTGTGCATCTTTTGAATCAAATGTTTGGTTGATAAATGATTCAACTAAATTTCTGTGATTGATATCTATTGTGATATTTCTGAGTAATAACGAATCAAATAGTCGAGATGTGAATTCAATAATTTCAGCTTCAGATTCCAGTTCTGGTTTTCCATAAATCTCTATATCCCACTGGTGAAAGTAGCGATAACGGCCCTTTTGTGGTTCATCATATCGAAATACACCACCAAATGCCGAGATTTTTGCCGGTAGTCTCATTGATTTTTGTGAAGAGGCATATCTTGTTAATCCTACAGTAAAATCAAACCGTAGTGCTACTTCTCTATCTCCTTTGTCTTTGAAATAGTAAATTTCATCTCTAATTGCAGGTCCTGACTTTGTCTCTAAGACAGATAATAACTCAATTGGAGATGGATCCATAAATGAGAATCCATAAAGATCGGATAATTTTTTAAAATGATTCCTAATATGCTCGATGTTGGAATTTTCTTTTTCTTCAAAGTCTTTCATTCCACGTGGTAGTTCCAAGGTGATTTTGTTGTTAATAGTACTGATTTAGATTTTGCTGTGATAACTATGCAGAACTAGGCAGTTTTTTGTCATGGTAAAAGTTTGATAGAAGAAATAGGCAGAGAATAAAAAGATGTATCATTTGAATTCATTAATTTTTAAAATAAAAAAAGAAAAGTTAGTTTGCAGGAACTGCAAAACCATTTTCAATCATTCTAAGTGCCGAATCAGCTTTTAAGCACATTGGCAATCCGTTTGATGTCTTCATTACAAGGCTGTATCCTTCACGACATTCAATTTCTCCTGCATCAATTCCTGCAGATACTTGCTGTCGTGGTGAGATCCATGCTAATTGCATAGATTTTGCCTTTTCAATGAATTCTGCTCTAAGTTCTTGTTTTTCCTCATCAGTTAAAGTAGATGACTTTTCTCGCAGCTCAGCTTTTAATGCCTTCATTTCTGCATGTCGTGCTTTAATGTCAGCTTTTTGCTCATCTGAAAGTTTGCCAAGCATTGCAGATACATGAGTTTGGAATTTCATTTTGAGTTCTTCTCTTTTCTCATCTAAATCACCATGCTTTTCTTGGTATTTTGCACGTAGTTCATCCATTCTCTCTTGAGAAATATCAGAAGACATTATCATACCTCTTAATCTTTGAGACAGATCATGGTTTTCTTTCATTCTCTCTAGTGCATCACGGTGTTTTTCTTTGAAATCCATTGCAGCATCATGATTTTCTTTTTTGTATGCTTCTCTTTGCTCAGGTGTCATTTCACACCATTCAGAGACTTTGGCTAATTTTTCAGCATCAGTGATTTCTGCAGCACGTTCATCTGCAGTCATTTGACAGAATCTTTGATATTCTGCTTTATGATCACGGATCTCTTCGTGTCTTTTTTGCATCTCATCTACTAACATTTGGTGTTCAGCAATGTAAGTGTCTCTTCCAGATTCATCTGATGCACAGTATGCATTCAATCTATCTTTTAGATCTGTTTTGTCAAATTCTGCCAAAAATATTTCCTTGTCAGCATCAGACATTGTACAGTATGATTCCAGCTTGTCTGCCATGTTATAATCAGATTTTTCTTTTATAGCTTCTTCGATGAAAGCTTCAATGGTTATTTTGCGTTCATCTTCACTTTGCTCACAAATGTTTAGTAGTCTGTCTTTGAATTGGGCAATTCTTGGATGATCTAAAAAGAATTGTTCTTTTTCAGTATCAGTCATATTGCAAAAGTTTGCTAGTCTTTCTTTGAGGTCATTTTGTTTTTCATCTGATTCAGCATATACTGCATTTCCAGCAGCAACGCCAGTAATCATAACCAGTGAAAAAACAATACTTAGAAATTGTGTCTTTTTCATTATGACATTTTGATGAATTATCCATATAAAGAATAACGGATCAATAAACAGGAATGGTTATTAGTAATAACTAAAATTTTTGCTCAAATTGTAAAATCTGAGTGCAAGCACGGATTAACAAAGATGTCTTTTTCTCATAGTTTGTAGTATATATTGAAGAAACAAAAGATCGTGCAAATAGATTATAAAAAATATTATTATCTCGTAATATTTCAAAAGGACAGAATATGTGAATGCTTTATATTATAAAATTAATTTCATATGCACAACATAAGGAAGATTTCATTTCAATTAATCGCAAATTCCTTGATAGGTCATTTTCCTTATGTTAAATATTGTTACAAAATTTAATCTAAGAAAAAATATGAAATATTTGTTCTAAAATATAATAATGAATACCTCAAAGACCATCTAAATTAATACGTGGTAAGATTTCAAAAACATAGTTGAGTTACAAGTTTTTAGATCATGCAACTGATGCATTCATTGAAGTAACTGCAAAAGATCTAAAAGAAGCATTTTTGGTCACCGCCAATGCAGTAATCAATCTTACACTAGATCAAGACAAGGTAGAAGAAAAAGATCAAAAAAAAATTGTTGCACAAGGAAAAGACCTCAGATATCTTTTGTTTAGCTGGCTAGAAGAAGTAACTTTTGTCCTAATTACAGAAGGTTTTGCGATAAAAAGAATAGAACTTGAAATTCAAGAAAATAAAGGCTATAAAATTGCGGCCAAAGCATATGGTGAGCCGCTTGATTTTTTAAAACATAATTTCAAAGTGGAAATCAAAGCCCCCACATTTTACGAGATGAAAATTGAGCAAAATGATGGAGTGTTTATGAGGTTTTTACTTGACCTCTGAATTTGGTGAATTTTTATTATCAAACTTATAGAAGAATTTATCCGTGTTTTTTAAAAGCAGATGCATTCCATTTCATAACGTGCACACAAAATTAGGGATATTTGTAGTATTTTCATTATTTGTACTAATTATGGTAGTACCAGTATACGCAGAGGTCACTACAATCTCGATGAAAAAAAGTTTTTACACTATTGATGAAAAGATCTCATTTTTTGGAACTGCAAAAGAAGGAGACCATATAGTAAATGTAATGATAAGAGATCCTGATGGACATGGTAAACTTGGTAACGGTGGTTCTGCAGATCCTCAGGGAGAATATGAAACAATTCCACAAAATGTAAAAAATATTTTTTCAATAAATGGAATTTACAATGTAACAGCATTTGTTGGTAAAATTGAAGATGGGGTCACCATACAGTTGGAATTTGATGGAAAGAAAGTTGCCCTAATTCCTAACTTTGTATTAGCACTTAATTCAATTACAGATAAAACAATTGAAGAAAAAAAGACATTGGAATTTACTCCAACATTAACTGAATCATTAACGGGTGTAATATTCAGTCTTGAGAAAAATCCACCAATCGGGTCATCTATTAATAATGAAACAGGAAAATTCACATGGACTCCTAAAGAATCTCAAGGTCCAGCTTCATATGTATTTGATATTGTAGTAAAAAAAGGAGCATTAGAAGATAGAGAAGATGTAAAGATCACTGTAACTGAACCAGTTACTGTGATACAACCAGAACCAACACAAGTAACAGAACCTGAACCAATATCAGAACCAACACCAGTAATAGAATCTAAAGAGTTAGGAATTGCATCATTTGTGGATCCAACAAAAGATCCACAGTCTTATGTTAATAGATACAATAACGAGCCAAAATACAAAGAGTGGTTTGATAAAACATATCCAGAATATTCCTCAATTTATCAAGCAGTTGGATTGGAAGAACCAAAAGCAATTGCATCTTTTGTGGATCCAACAAAAGATCCACAGTCTTATGTTAATAGATACAATAACGAGC
>ERZ1292640.41-Hain-H43-02um-R1-41-length-95979-cov-12_pt4 | contig 62584 bp, 63 predicted proteins | sample MGYA00564404_ERZ1292640 | MGnify/ENA primary metagenome ERZ1292640 (study PRJEB36523, sample SAMEA6512636) | groundwater metagenome | collected 2019-01-08 | study: AquaDiva: Metagenomics assemblies of 32 groundwater samples
TGGATAACCAGGTCGGCACAGAGATGCAGGAAAAAATAAAAAAATTAGAGAATATTTTAACGGTAAAGGTGATTAGGGCATGAAAAGAATTAGAATAGTAATATCTTTTTTTATTCTTTTGTTTTTAGCAGCGGGGAATTTAGGCGCAGAAAATGTTACTGTTCTTTATACCGGCCAGACCCATGCTATGCTTTATCCCTGCAGTTGTCCGATTAAGCAAGATGGCGGAGTTGCCCGGCGGGCTACGTTAATTAAGGAATTAAGAAAGAAAGACCCGCAGCTTTTACTTCTAGATTGCGGTAATTTTACCGCCGGCGGATTAATGGATGAATATATTCAGAGCGCCCAACTTGATATGCAGAGGACGCTATTTAATTATAAGGCGATGGAGCTTATGCGTTATGATGCCGTAGGGGTTGGTTCCGAAGAATTTAATTTTGGTAAGGATTTCTTTTTACAAAACGCCAAAAAATCCAATCCGGTATATCTTAGCGCTAATTTAAATACGGATAAAGTTTCTCCGTATTTAATCAAAGATATCTCCGGAATTAAAATTGGCATAATCGGCTTAACTTCTTTAAGCGCGCAGCAGAAATCAGAGGGTTTAAAAATTAATCCGCCCGGAAAAATTCAGGAGTTAATCAGGCGCCTGAAAAAAGAAGGCGCGGGAGTAGTTATACTCTTGAGTACTCTGGGAGAAAAAGAAGATTTAAAATTAATCTCTGAGGCTAAGGGCATTGATTTGCTTTTTGTCGGGCAAAATCCCCTTAAGGAAGATGCTTTAACTAAGGTTGAGAACACATTTCTCTTGCGTCCGGCTTGGCAAGGCCGTAAGTTAGGAAAATTAAATTTGGAAATTAAAAACGGAAAACTTAGCGATTGTAAAATTGAGGAACTTTCGCTTTCGGATGAAATTTCCGACGCCAAAGAGATTACCGCTATTTTGCCGAGTTGTTATTCCGATAGTAATTGCCGAAAAGAGGGCGCTCTGGGGAGCTGTCAGGATGCGGGGACTGGCGGCGCTGCCTGTACATTTAAGACGCCGAATAAAGTTGACCTACTGATTATTAGCGCCAAAGATTGCCTTGTTTGCGATGAGCAGCCAACCATAGATTTATTAAAAAAGAAATTTCCCGGTCTGACTGTCAGATACCTTTATTATCCTGAGCCTAAAGCTAAGCAAGAATTAGCGAAGTTATCGATTTTAGGCCTTCCGGCTTATGTTCTGGGAAAAGAAATTGAAAAAGAGGATAGATTTTTAGCCCTCAAAAATGATTTTAAGTTTGCCGATAATCGTTATGTGCTTAAGCCGGAGATAGGCGGTTTAGCTTATTTCTTTGATCGCCAGGTTAAAAAAGGAAGCCTGGATTTATTCTTAAGTTTATTTGAGAAAGATACTGCGCAGATATTGGCAGTTACCGAAGAGTTTAAACCGGCCCTGCACTTTTTGGCAACGCAGAGTAATGACGGATTCAGCGCTAAAGGCGGCAATCTGGAAGTCGAAGAGTATTTGCGGGGAGTTTGCGTGCAGAAATATTACCCGGAAAAATTTTGGAATTATTTAGCTTGCCGTTCCAGGCACCTGAATAGTTCTTATTGGGAAGATTGCCTTGACGGGGCAGATCTGAATAAAATCAAGAGCTGCGCCAGAGGGGCTCAAGGGCCGGATTTACTTAAAGAGAATATCCGTTTGAATGATGAATTAAAGATTATGTTCGGGCCGGCGTATTTATTGGATAACCGGGAGATTTTTTCATCCCGCGGCGTTCCTAAAAAGGAAGAGCTTAAAAAAATAATTAAGAGGTGATAAGATGGCGCAAAAACCCACGATTTATCTGTTAGATGTCACTAACCGCGACGGAGTGCAAACTTCGCGCATTTGTTTATCTAAACTGCAGAAGACCATGATTAACTGGTATCTTGATCAGATGGGTATTTATCAATCTGAATTTGGCTTTCCGCTTACCCGTCATGAAACAAATTACCTGAATGCTAATTTGGATTTAGTTAAATTGGGGGGATTTCCCCGGATTAAGTTGAGCGGTTGGCTGCGCGCCACCAAAGATGACGTTAAAACTGCTTTTAAACTGGTGCCGGAATTGAAATTCCTGAATCTTTCTATCTCCACCAGCGATCAGATGATCGTGCATAAATTTAAAGGCAAGCTTGATCATCAGTCGATAATTAAAGAGATGCAAGAGGCAACGCAAGAGGCTTTGAAATTAGGGGCAGAGTCCGTAGGGGTTAACGCTGAGGACGCCTCGCGCACGAATTTAGAGTATCTAGTGGAGTTTGCCCTTAAGGCAAAAGAGGCCGGCGCTAAAAGAATTCGCTACTGTGATACTTTAGGCTGCGATACTCCTTTTAGTATTTATGAAAGAATAAAAGTTTTAGCTGAGGCGGTAAAGCTGCCGATTGAAGTGCACTGCCATAATGACCTGGGACTGGTGATTGCTAATTCTATTGCCGGAGCCAAAGCGGCAAGTGATGCCGGAGTAGATTCTTACGTTAATACTTGCGTCAATGGCATGGGGGAGCGGGCAGGCAACGCGGATTTAGTTTCGGTAATTCTGGCGATTAAATACGGCCAGGGAATGCAGGGGTATCAATTGGACCCAGGTTTAAATTTAAAGTTAGCTTGGAAAATTTGTAAATATGCTTCTTACGCTTTTGGCGTGCCGATTCCGATAAATCAGCCGGGAGTCGGATCAAATGCTTTTGCCCATGAATCCGGAATTCATGCCGACGGAGCGCTTAAGGATCGGCGCAATTATGAGCTTTATGATTATGAAGAATTAGGCCGCGGAGAGCCTGAAATTATCGAAACCGGCAGAAAGATTACCGCCGGTGAATATTCCGGGATTAAAGGTTTCCGCAATGTTTATGAAAAATTAGAGGTGGCTTTTAAGGACGACCAGGAAGCGACCAAAATTCTAGAGTTGGTCCGCTATGCTAATGTGCATAATCAGAAACCGCTGGTTGATGATGAGTTAAATTTTATTGCTAAATATCCGGATATTGCGCATAAGATATTTACCATGACACCGTAAAGGATAAAAATGAATATAGTTTTAGTCGGAATGCAGTGGGGGGATGAGGGCAAGGGTAAAGTTATCGACATTCTCTCCAAAAAAGCAGATTACATTGTGCGTTATCAGGGCGGCAATAATGCCGGCCATACGGTAGTTGTGGGCGAAAAGGAGTATATTTTTCATCTTATACCGTCGGGGATATTGCATCCCGGAAAAATCTGCTGTATCGGCAACGGGGTGGTTATTGATCCGCAGGTTCTTCTGCACGAATTGGATAGCTTGCGTAAAAATAATATTAATTTCAGCCAGCGTTTTAAGATTTCATCATTGGCGCATGTGATCATGCCGTATCATAAAAATTTAGACCAGCTGCGCGAAGGCAAAAGAAAAAATAAAATCGGCACTACCGGTCGAGGCATCGGCCCTTGTTATGCCGATAAGATCAACCGCTGCGGTATCCGCATGATTGATTTATTGAATCCTGATGTTTTCAAAGATAAGCTTAAAGATAATCTTAAAGAAAAAAATGAGATTTTTAAAAAGGTATATAAACATCCGGGTTTTGTTTTCCAAAAAATATACCGCCAGTATCTTGATTATGGCAAGCTTTTTTCGTCTTATATTTGCAATACTTCGGCGCTATTGAATAAAGCAACCGAAGCTAAAGCTGACATTCTATTGGAAGGCGCCCAAGGTACGTTTTTAGATATTGATTTCGGGACTTATCCATTTGTCACCTCTTCTTCTACTACTAGCGGAGGGGCATGTATCGGCACGGGGTTATCTCCGGTAAAAATCAATAAAGTTATCGGTGTTTGTAAAGCCTATACTACCCGCGTCGGAGAAGGCCCGTTTCCCACGGAATTTGCCCAAGGTTTTGGTAATTTTATGCGCGATAAAGGAAAAGAATTTGGTTCGACAACCGGGAGGCCGCGCCGCTGCGGTTGGTTTGATGTTATAATTGCTAAAGAATCGGTGATGTTAAATGGCATTAGCGAAATGGCGATTATGAAAATGGATGTCCTGGATGGGTTGGACAAGGTAAAAATTTGCGTTGCCTATAAATATAAGGGTAAAATAATTAAGGAATTTCCCTGCGATTTTGATGTTTTAAGCAAGGCGGTTCCGGTTTATAAAGAGATGCCGGGTTGGCCGAATCAATCTGCGCAGCCGGGATCCTTTAAAGAGCTGCATCCCAATGCCAGGGCTTATCTTTTGGAGCTGCAAAATTTGCTTAAAGCTAAGATAACCATGGTTTCGGTGGGGTCTTCCCGAAAAGACACTATTTTTATCTAAGTAGTTGCGGATTAGGCCCTTCCATAAAAGCTAAAAGTATAAAAAGGCCTGTCCCTGCGGGATAAAACACTTGACTAGTAAAACAGGGTATGTTATATTTAGTTTTCAATGAAACAGGCCATTAAATCCAAGGAGAAGACCGATGAAAAATCATTTTCTTAAAACCGTTTTAATTTTTTTCGTAATTTTTAGTTTAGCCGGCTGCACTTTTATCTTTCAAAAAGGCAGGCGTTCTGATGTTCAAAAAATTAATGATTTAACTAATCAACTCGATGAGCTTTCCCGCGCCAAGAGCTTGCTTGAGCAAAAGCTTGGCTCAGAGATAAATGACAAACAAATTAAGCTGCAAATGATGGAAAAAGGTTTAGTGATTACCGTCGTGGGAGACCTTTTGTTTGATTCCGGAAAGGTAAAAATCAGACCGGAAGCTTATCCTTTACTGGATAAAGTTTCTTCGGTATTAAAAGATAATATGGCGCAATTTAACGTAGGTATCGAAGGCCATACGGATAATGTTCCGATTAAGCATTCCGGTTGGAAATCGAACTGGGAGCTTTCCTCTAACCGGGCTTTAAGCGTGTTGCATTATCTAGCTACAGATCAAGGCATATCTCCGGAGCGCCTGTCGGCGATCGGTTATGGCGAATATCAGCCGGTTGCCTCCAATGAAACTAAAGACGGCCGTAAGCAGAATCGCAGGGTAGAAATCGTTATTTTACCTAATGTTACCAAAGTCAAAAGCGGCTCCGCAGCTTCTTCAGAACCGAAAGACTTGGAAGAAAATCTTAAATAAGCCATGGATTTGAAGATACCTGCCTGCCGGCAGGCAGGGATGAAGTATGGATGAAACAATAAAAAATCGTATAGTAATAATTTTAGCGGTAGTATCGGTAGTATTCTTTTTTGGAACACTGAGTTCTTGCAATAGCGCCATGCGTCATAAAGCCGCTCGCGATAAAGAGATGGTTGCCCGTCTGGCTTTAGAGGAGAAGATGAGCAAGTTCTCCCAGGAGAAATCGGTTTTAGAGGAAAAAGCTAAAGCCAAGGAAAAAGAAGTCCAGGATTTAAAGGATTCACTTGAGGAAGCTAAGAAATCTTTAGTCCAGGATCAGCTGGTTAATGCCAGCTTAAAAGAAGAATTGCAGAAAGAAACTAAACTTAAAACAAATTTGGCAGAAAATTCAAAACCAACTGCCTTAGAAGCAAAGAAATTTAAAAAATGAGATAGCCAGGAGGCAATTGAGCAAGCGTTAAACGTGTTTTTTTGATCAGGGGAGAGTATCCCCTTTTTTGTTGGAAGGGAGGAAAGGGCAATGAAAAAAATATTAAAGAAATCCAAAGAGTTCCTGAAGAAAGCCGTTTCTAAAATAAATACCCGGTTAAAATTTAAGAAATCGAAACCGGCAAAAATTATGGCTCAGGAGCCTCAAAAGGAGAATTTTAGTTTTCAGGAAACGGCCATAGCCAACACGAAATTTTCCCATTCGGAAAATTCTTCTTTTTCGCGCTCTCTGCCCGAGGAGCTTCCTGCTTCGTATAATCTGGATAGGATTGTTTTGCAGGTACGCGATCCGCATTGGCTGCATACATATTGGGAACTAAAGACTCAGACAATTGAAGGATTAAAAGCCAAGTTAGGAGATAAATTTAATCGCGCCCGGAGAGTTTTAAGGGTTTATGATGTCACCAACATTGTATTTAATGGTTCCAACGCGAACCGTTTCTTTGATATTGTGATCAATGATTTTGCCAGTAGCTGGTATATTAATGCCGCCGGCCCCGGATGTTTTTGGTGCGTAGATTTAGGGCTAATGTTAGCTGACGGCACCTTTATTACCATACTACGCTCTAACGTTGTGCAGACTCCTTTGGATGGCCCATCCGGGGTTACCGATGAAGAATGGATGATTCCCGAAGATTTGTTTGCCAGGCTTTACGGCATGGGTTTTGGTTTAGGTAAAAGTTCGCCGGTAGGAGGCGCCTGGCAGGAACGTATTAAGCAGGGCTTGTTTAGCTCGGGCATATCTTCCAGTCCGGTGAAAAAAGAAATTAAGGAAAGAAATTTTTGGTTAAAGGTAGATTGTGAATTAATCGTTTACGGAGCCACCGAACCGGATGCCAAAGTAACCGTGCAAGGGGCGCCGATCAAGTTAAGGAAGGATGGCACCTTTACCTTGCGTTACTATTTACCCGATGGGAAACAAGTAATTCCGGTTAAAGCAACATCTGCGGATAAGTTAGAAGAGCGTACGATTACTCCCATCGTAATTCGAGAAACCAAATAAAAGATATGGCTAAAGGATACCTCTGCTTAGTTTTACACGGACATCTGCCTTTTGTGCGCCACCCTGAACATGAGAATTTTCTCGAGGAGGATTGGCTCTATGAGGCGATCACCGAAACTTATGTGCCGTTACTTTCAGTTTTCCAGGGGCTCTTAGATGACGGGATAGATTTCCGGATTACCATGACTTTGAGCCCGACGCTTATTTCGATGCTGGCTGATCCGCTTTTAGAGGGGCGTTACTTAAAGCATATTAATAAGCTGATTGAATTATCTCAGAAAGAGATGGAAAGAACAAAATGGCACCATGATTTTAGAAAATTGGCCCAGATGTATTTTGAAAGATTTTCGCATGCCCGGGATACTTTCCAGAAATATAATAATAATCTGGTTCAGGCTTTTAAAAAATTTCAGGATTTAGGAAAACTTGAAATAATTACCTGCGGGGCAACTCACGGGTTTTTTCCTTTGATGGATGTCTGCTGGGATTCGGTGCGCTCTCAGGTAAAAGTGGCCGCGGATCATTATGAAAGCGCTTTAGGAAGAAGGCCTCGGGGTATTTGGCTTCCGGAATGCGGTTTTTGCCCGGGACAGGATGAAATTTTAAAAGAAGCCGGAATCCGTTATTTTTTTACGGATTCTCACGGGATTTTACACGGAACACCGCGCCCTAAATACGGGGTATTTGCTCCGGTTTATTGTAAAGGCACGGGTGTGGCGGCTTTCGGCCGGGATCTGGAATCTTCAAAACAGGTCTGGTCTTCGATTGAAGGCTATCCGGGTGATTATAATTACCGGGAATTTTACCGGGATGTCGGGTTTGACCTGGAGTTTGATTATATTAAGCCTTACATTCATCCTGATGGTGTGCGGATTAACACCGGGATGAAATATTACCGGATTACCGGCACTACCAATCACAAAGAGCCTTATGTTTTGGATTGGGCCAGGGAAAGAGCGGCCGAGCACGCGGGTAATTTCATGTTCAACCGTCAGAAGCAGGTGGATTATTTAAATAATCTTATGCATAAGCCGCCGATTATTATTTCTCCTTATGATGCTGAGCTTTTCGGGCATTGGTGGTATGAGGGCCCGATGTGGCTGGATTTCTTATTTCGTAAAGTTGCCTGTGATCAGACAGATATTCGCATGATTACTCCTTCGGAATATTTAGAGCAGAATCCGCGCAATCAGGTGATTACTCCTTCGTTCTCTAGCTGGGGGTACAAAGGTTATTCTGAAATGTGGTTGCAAGGGACAAATGATTGGATCTACCGTCATTTGCATGTGGCTTCAGACCGGATGAGTGAATTAGTCAAAAGTTTCCCGAATAGCGGCGGCCTGCAGCTACGCGCATTAAATCAGGCTTTGCGTGAGTTGCTTCTGGCGCAGAGTTCCGATTGGGGGTTTATCTTGGGCACGGGAACCCATACCAGTTATGCGATACGCCGCACTAAAGACCACCTTTTAAGGTTTAACCGGATCTACGATGACATCAAATCTAATAATATTGATGAGCATTGGCTTTCGGATATCGAGTATAAAGATAATCTCTTTCCTAACATAAATTATCAGCATCATCAATAACTAGTATGCCGGATAATCCTAAAATTCCTCAACATGTAGCTTTTATTATGGATGGTAACGGCCGCTGGGCAAAACAGAAGGGCCGAGCGCGTACTGCCGGACATAAAGAAGGCGTCCAGAGAGTTAGAGAGATTGTCCGGGGCGCTTATGATTTGGGCATCCGCGCGGTTACTTTTTTTGCTTTTTCTACGGAGAACTGGAGCAGGCCTAAAAGCGAAGTTGCTATTCTGATGCGTTATTTGGATAATTTTTTATCCGGTGAGATTGATCAATTGCATAAAAATAATGTTCGTTTTTCGGTTATCGGCCGGGGGGAACCGCTGCCCAAATATTTGCAGGCCAAAATTAAAAAGGCTCAAAGCAAAACTAAAGATAATACCGGTTTAAGATTTGTTTTGGCTTTAAATTACGGAGGTCGTCAGGAGATTGTCGATGGCGCCCGAAGATTCGCTCAAGATGTGTTAGACGGCAAATGCAATTTGCCCAGCCTGGATGAAGAAAAATTCAGCCGTTATCTTTATGTTGATGATATCGCTGACCCGGATTTATTAATTCGCACCAGCAATGAGATGCGCATTAGTAATTTTTTGCTTTGGCAGCTTTCTTATTGTGAATTTTATTTTACCCCTATTTGTTGGCCGGATTTCGGAATTACAGAGCTTAAAAATGCGATTAGCGAGTATCAGAAACGCAAGCGCAGGTTTGGAGGCCTAGATGCTGCTTAAAAGAATAATTAGCTCGGTGGTGCTCATTAGTATTATAATCGGCGTGATTTTTATTGATTGGTTATGCGCCCTGGTAGTTACCCTTTTTATTATCGGCGGGCTTTATGAGTATTTTGTAATGCTCCAGAAGAAAGGGATAAATATTTACAAGTATTTCGGAATCGGCATGGGGGCGATTATTCCTTTGTCGATCATGTTTAAATTTGAGCCGACTAAAAATTGGGAATTGCTTTTTATAGTTTTAGCTTTGTTCTTTCTTATCGTCATGCAATTTAAGCGCCGGGATAATCACGGAGTGATTATTGATATCTCGACTACGCTTTTTGGCATTCTTTATGTTTCCTGGTTTTTTAGTTTCCTGATTAAGATCCGGTATCTGCCCGGGGGCTTAGGATATCTCGGGGCGCTGTTATTAATTACTAAATTAGGGGATATCGGAGCATTTTTAGTGGGCAGTAAATGGGGTAAGCATCCTTTGATCCCGCGGATTAGCCCGAAAAAAACACTGGAAGGCTCCATCGGCGGTTTAATTTTTAGTATTTTAGGGGCATTAGCCAGTAAGGCGTTTCTTCCTTTTAATTACGGCCAATTATTGATTGTGGCTATTAGTTTGGCGATACTCGGCCAGTTAGGAGACCTTTCGGAGTCTTTGCTTAAACGTGATTGCCAAGTGAAGGATTCGGGTAATATTTTCCCGGGTATGGGCGGGGTTTTAGATGAAATCGACAGCCTCTTATTTACTGCTCCGGTATTTTATTTTTATCTTAGCGCGATTATAAAATAATGAAAAAGATTGCGGTTTTAGGTTCCTCTGGCTCCATCGGCCAAAGTACGCTTGCGGTTTTAAGGAGCAAGCCGGCGCAGTTTAAAGTTGTGGCTTTAAGCGTGGATTCGGATATTGTTAAATTAAAACAGCAGATAGCGGAGTTTCGTCCGCGCCTGGTCTGCGTCAGGGATAAGGAGGCAGCCTGGAAATTAAAAAACGTTATCGGGCCTTTGGTAAAAGTATTTTGCGGTGAAGACGGCCTGAATGAATTAGTCAAGGATAGAGAAATTCAGCAGATTATGTTTGCTATCAGCGGTTCAGCTGCGCTGAGGCCGTTAATCAGCGCGATTAAGGCCGGTAAAGATATTGCTTTAGCTAATAAAGAGGCTTTGGTAATGGCCGGGCCCGTGGTTATGCGTTTGGCCAAGAAATATAAAGTTAATATTTTACCGGTTGACAGCGAACAGTCGGCTATCTGGCAGAGTTTGGGAGGATTAGATTCCGCTTCTGTTAGGCAGGTGTATTTAACTGCTTCCGGCGGGCCTTTAAGAAAATTAGCGGCGGCCAAGTTTAAGAATGTAACTATTGAGCAGGTCTTGCGCCATCCTCGCTGGAAGATGGGTAAAAAAATTACGGTGGACTCGGCAACTTTAATGAATAAAGGCTTAGAGCTGTTGGAGACGATGTTCTTATTTGATTTAGCCGCGGAAAAGATAAAAATATTAATTCATCCTGAAGCCTTGATCCATTCGATGGTGGAATTTAACGACGGGGTAACTATGGCGCAGCTTTCGGTGACGGATATGCGTATACCGATTCAATATGCCCTATCCTATCCGCAGCGCCTGCCTTCGAAGCTTGCCGGAATTGATTTCTACCGTTTGGGTAAACTGCATTTTGAAAAACCCGATTTAGGAAAGTTTCCTTGTCTTGGTCTGGCAATCCGGGCGGCCCAAGACCTGGGGACAATGCCGGCGGTAATGAATGGGGCTAATGAAGAATGTGTAAATTATTTTTTAAATAAAAGAATAGATTTTTTAACTATACCTAAAATAGTGGAGAAAGTAATGCGGACTCACGCTAAAATTTCTAATCCAATTCTGTCGGAGGTAATCTCTGCCGATAAATGGGCCAGGGAGGAAGCTAGGCGTAGAATTTGCTAACTTTAATTAAAAGATGATTGCGATTATTATTTTTATTTTAATTTTAAGTTTACTGATTATCGTGCATGAGTTCGGGCATTTTATCGCTGCGCGTAAAAACGGAGTGCGGGTGGAACAATTTTCTTTAGGGTTTGGCCCGCAGATTTTTAAAAAGAAAATTGGGGATACGGAGTATAGCTTAAGCCTTATTCCTTTAGGCGGGTATGTGAAGATGGCCGGAGACAGCCAGGCAGAATATAAAGGTAATCCTGATGAATATCTGGCTAAGCCCTGCGGAAACCGATTCCAGATTATTTTTTTCGGGCCGTTATTAAATTATATTTTGGGATTTTTATTTTTTTGGTCGATACTTTTTATCGGTTATCCCAGCTTGACTTCTAAAGTCGGCGGTTTAATGGATGGTTACGGAGCCAAAGTTGCGGGCTTGCAGGTAGGGGATAAGATTATTGCCGTTGACGGGAAGAAGGTTGTTCTTTGGGAAGAGTTGCAGCGTCAAATCCAGTTGAGAAAAAAAAGCTCCAGCGTGGAGTTGAATGTTTTACGCGGTAGCCAGGAGCTGGAATTTAACGTTTTAATTAAGGATAAGGTCGTTGACAGCCAGCCGGGGGAAAAACGGGCCTTAGGAATTATCGGTATCTCTCCTTTTGATGAAACAATCGAAGTTAAGCACGGTTTTTTTGAGTCGGCAGGGCTGGGTTTTCAGAAAACCCTTAATTTGACCGCGATGACTTATAAGGGGCTATGGATGCTGGCTAGCGGAAAGATGTCGATGCGCGATTCGATGACCGGTCCGCTGGGGATATTTTTTATTACTTCCAATGCGGCAAAGTTGGGATTAATTGCGGTAATGCATTTGATTGCGGTATTAAGTATAAGTTTAGCCATATTTAATCTTTTGCCTCTGCCTATCCTGGATGGCGGGCATTTATTTTTACTGGGATTGGAGAAATTAAGAAAAAAAGCCTTAGGCATCAAAGCTGAGGAGGTTATTAATAATGTCGGTTTTACGATGATCATTAGCTTGGCGTTATTTGTTACCTACAACGATATCGTCAGGCTTTACGGGGATAAAATCTCTAAATTAGTCTCTAAATAATATGGAAATTAAGCGCAGAAAATCTAAGGTTATTAAGATTGGCAATGTTCTAATCGGTGGGAAGAATCCGGTGGCCATTCAATCAATGACTAAGACCAAGACTTCCGATGTGGAGCAGACGGTGCTGCAGATTAAGCAACTGGAGTTAGCGGGTTGTCAGATTGTGCGCTTGGCGATTAAAGATTCGGCTGATGCCGCTGCTTTAAAGAGAATTAAAGCTAAGGTTAAGATTCCTTTAGTTGCGGATATTCATTTCGACTGGCGTTTGGCAATTGCCGCTATTGAAAACGGGGCGGATAAAATTAGGCTGAATCCCGGTAATATTGATAAACCTAAAGATATTCAAACGGTTATTCGCGCGTTAAAGTCGGCAAATATTCCTTTGCGTATTGGTTTAAATAGCGGTTCGGTAAAAGATAGCGGCCCGCGGAAATCTTCGATGACCGCTAGATTAGTAGCTTCCTGCATGAATTACGTAAGATCGATTGAGCAGCTTAAATTTGATAAAATAGTGATTTCGCTTAAAGCTAACAATGTTTTAGATACGGTTGAGGCTTACCGTAAAATGGCTAAGGTTTGCAGTTATCCTTTACATCTGGGGGTTACCGCAACCGGCTCTGCTTATAACGGAATTATTAAATCCAGCGTGGCAATCGGCGCTTTGCTATTAGAGGGAATTGGTGATACAATGAGAGTGTCTCTTACGGATAATCCGCAAGAGGAGGTTAGAGCGGCTAAATGTATCCTGGAATCTTTAGGTTTGCGCAATCCCGCGGTTCAGCTGATCAGTTGCCCTACTTGCGGGCGCTGTGAAGTAGATTTGATTAATCTGGTTAAAGAATTAGAAACTAAATTGACTTCTGAGAAATACGCGTTATCCGGATCTCCTCTGAAAGTAGCGGTAATGGGTTGCGTGGTTAACGGCCCGGGGGAAGCCAAAGAAGCTGATCTGGGAGTTGCTTTCGGAAAAAATCAGGGAATTTTATTTTCACATGGTAAAATAGTTAAAAAGATAGCGGTGGATAATTGCGCCCGAATTTTATTGCAGGAAATTAAATCAAGGAGAGAACATGGCTCAGCAGACATTAAAAAATAGGGTTCGCGAAGATTTTATTGCTAAATATAGCAGTATCTTATTTAAAAGTGCCGGCAATAAAACTGAAGTTGCTACTGTGGTTAGGAATATTCTCGAGAGTATCCTAAGCCAGCCGCGCGCCGCTCTTAAAGAGCAGGAGAGGGATAATATCATTAATGAGCTGGTTGATGAATTCTCCGGTTTTGGCCCGATTGAAAAATTAATGATGGATCCGGATGTAACCGAAATTATGATCAATGGCACGCATAATGTCTACGTTGAAAAACACGGTAAAAAGCTGTTGACGGAAATGAAGTTTGATAGCGATCAGCAGTTAATGTATGTTATTCAGAAGATTTTATCGCCGACTCGCAGGAGAGTCGATGAAACAGTTCCTTATACGGATGTTTGCCTGCCTGACGGCTCGCGAGTCAACATTATCATTCCTCCTCTGGCTTTAGACGGCCCGACTATAACCATCCGTAAATTTTTGAGAAAGATTGTGAAAGCCGAGAATCTTATTGAGTTGGGGACTCTGGATAGAAGAATGGCGGATTTTTTGATTGCCTGTATTAAGGCCAAGATTAATATAATTTTTGCCGGAGCTACCGGAAGCGGAAAAACAACTACCGTCGGGGTGCTCTCTAGTTATATTGGCAATGATGAGCGGACGATTACTATTGAAGATACGGCTGAGTTGCATTTAGCCCAAGACCATGTCGTCAGGCTTGAGTCCAAGCCGCCGAATATTGAAGGCAAAGGAGAGATCTCTATCCGGGATCTTTTCCGTAACACTTTGCGTATGCGCCCCCAGAGAATTATTTTAGGTGAAATTAGAAGCGCGGAAGCCTTGGATATGCTTCAGGCAATGTGCTCCGGACATAATGGAGCGCTTTCGGTTATTCACGCTAATACTCCCCAGGAGGTTCTGCATCGCTTAGAAACAATGATTTTAATGAGCGGGATTCCGATATCTTTAGAGGCTATCCACCGGCAGATTGCTTCAAGCTTGCATTTAATTATTCAGCAGGATCAGCTTTCCGACGGCTCACGTAAAATCACCCGGATCACTCAGGTAAACGGATTAAAAGACGGCTGGGCGAACTTAGAGGATCTTTTTGTTTATGAAATTACCAATGTTATTGAAGGGGGTAAAGTTTACGGCCGCTTTAAAGCTACCGGGATAGAGCCGGATTTTTATCCGCTTTTTGCCAAAAGAGGAGTAGTTTTATCTAAGGATATTTTTAACAAGGATTAAGATGTTTTGGACTAAAGCTTTCATACCGACATTAAAAGAAACTCCTAAAGAAGCCGAATCAATCAGCCATCAATTATTATTGCGGGCGGGATTCGCGCGGATGTTGATGGCCGGGGCTTATACTTATCTTCCTTTGGGCTTGCGGGTTTTAGAGAAAATTCAGGTTATAATCCGTCAGGAGATGACTGCAAGTGGTGCCAGTGAATTACTTTTACCGGCATTGCATCCTTTAGAGCTTTGGCAGAAAACCGGGCGGGATAAAGATCTGGGCGAGGTAATGTTTAAATTTAAGGATCGCCGCGGTAGGAATGTTGCCTTGGGCCCGACCCATGAAGAAATAATTACGGATTTAGTGAAGAATAATTGCACAAGTTACCGGCAGTTGCCGTTGGTCCTATATCAGATCCAGACAAAATTCCGCGATGAAATCCGCCCGCGTTTTGGTTTAATCCGGGCTTGTGAATTTATTATGAAGGACGCCTATAGTTTTGATCAGGATGAGGCCGGTTTAGATAAGAACTATCAGTTAATGTATGAAGCGTACAAACGGATATTTTCCAGGTGCGGGTTAAAAACTTTGATTACCGAGGCGGATTCCGGAGTTATGGGCGGAAAAGTTTCCCATGAGTTTATGGCGCCAGCTCCTTTGGGAGAGGATGTCGTATTATTTTGTGCGAAATGTTCTACGGCTAAAGCTTTTAAAGAAGGTGATAGTACTTGTTCTAAGTGCCAGGTTGTTATGGATAAGATTAACACCATTGAAGTTGGACATATTTTTAAATTAGGCACAAAATATAGCCAGGCGTTGGAGGCTAATTTCCCTGATGCCAAAGGAGTTCTTAAGCTGATGATTATGGGCTGTTATGGCATCGGTGTATCGCGGTTGATTTCGGCGATCATCGAGCAGAATAACGATGCTGAAGGAATTATCTGGCCTAAAGAGGTTGCTCCTTTTGAAATTGTAATCCTACCTTTAGATGTGACTAACCCGGCGATTATGCAGGAAGCGTTGAATTTTTATCAGCAAATAAATGCCGCCGGATTTTCCTGCCTTCTGGATGACCGTGATGAGCGGGCCGGAGTAAAATTTAAGGATGCGGATTTAATCGGTTTGCCTTTAAGTATTGTGGTGGGTAAAAAAAGTTTGGAAGAAAAAAATCTAGAATTAAGGATCCGTAAGGATAAAACAACGCAACTTATACCTAAAGAGGAGCTGGTAAAATTTATCGCTAAAAATTTAGCTTAGTTAACGAAAGGTAGGCGGTTATGGATACGCATTTACAGGCGATTAAAGATGATATAATTAATAAGCTCACCGTAAGAGAGAAGGAATTTAAATTTGATTTTGTCCAAAGCAATCATTCTGAATTTAAACGGTTAGTTGAGTCAGCCTTTAAGACCGTGGTTAAAGAGAATAAAATTAATCTTAACCGTCAGGAGCAGGATGAAGTATTGGGCGAAGTAATCTCTTATTTTATCGGCTCTGGCCCGATTGAGGATTTGCTCAGGGACTCGGAGGTTACCGAGATTATGGTTAATGGCCCGGATCAGATCTATGTTGAACGTAAAGGTAATCTGGAACTGACTAATATTACCTTTAAAAGCGAAGCGCAGATATTGTATCTTATTGAAAAAATAATTTCACCTCTAGGCAGAAGAGTTTCTGAGTTTGAGCCTTTTGTCGACGCCAGGCTTAGTGATGGCTCGCGGGTGAATATTGTCAGGAGCCCGGTTTCCAGGATTGGCCCGTTGTTGACGATTAGAAAATTTTCTTATCGTGTCTTACGTATCGAGGACCTGATTAATTTAAGCAGCATTACTTCGCTAGCGGCGCAGTTTCTAAAAGCCTGTGTTGTGTCCAGGATAAATATTTTGATTTCCGGAGGGGCCGGGACAGGAAAAACAACTTTCTTAAATGCCTTAGTTGATTTTATCCCGGAGAATGAAAGATTGATTACGATTGAGGATACTCGGGAGTTGATTATCGCCAGAAAACATACTGTGCCGATGGAGACCCGGCCTTTTAATATTGAGGGTAAAGGCCAGATCAGCATGAGGGATTTATTTAAGAATGCTTTACATATGCGTCCGGACAGAGTTATCGCCGGTGAGGTAAGAGGAGAGGAAGTTTTGGAGATGATTCAGGCAATGAACACCGGCCATGAGGGTTCGATGACTACTCTGCATGCCAGTTCTCCTTTGGAGGCTCTTGACCGTTTAGAAATTTTGGCTTTGATGGGCAATAGTAATATGTCCAGTGAGGTGGCCAGAAGGCAGATAATCGGAGCGGTAGATTTAGTGATTTACTTATCCAGATTTCCCGATGGCTCAAGAAGGGTTACCCAGATCAGCGAGGTAATTAAAGCCAAAGAATATGCTATGCAGGATATCTTTGTTTATGATGAAGCTGCCAAGGCGCTTAAGCCGACTAATATCAAGCCGCATTTTGCCGATAAACTGCTGAAGTTAGCCGGATATACGCCGAAAGATTCTTAAGAAGGAAAAGATTTTGTTAAAAGAAACTTTAATTAAAGAATTAAACGAATTGATTTCTTTAGCAGCCGGTGAGGAGAATTTAGATTTTGTGGAGCTGATTTACCGGCCGGAAGTAAATAAGTTGGTTTTAAGGGTTTTGGCCGATAGATTCGGCGGCGGTATAACTTTAGGGGAGTGCGCTTTATTTAACCGCAAGCTGAGTAACCTTTTGGAAGAAAAAAACTTAATCGACTGTGATTATTTTTTGGAGGTTTGTTCTCCGGGGCTTGACCGCGATCTTAGGACTCAAAAAGATTTTTTACGTTGCCTGAATAAAGAAGCGGTATTTTTTCTTAATGATTTAATTAACGAAAAAATTCAGTGGCAGGGATTAATCAGCCAAGTTAGCCAGAATAGTGTAATTATTATCAATGCAGAACAGAGTTTAGAGATTCCATTAATTAAAATTAATAAAGCACGCTTGGTAATCTAAGCAAGGATTGGAGAGAGAAAAAAAATGAGTCAGGAACTATTAGCAATTATCGAACAGATTGAACGTGAAAAAGGGATTAAAAAAGAAATTATGCTTGAGGCTGTGGAGAGCGCGATGCTGAGCGCGGCCAAAAGAGTGATTGATTTAAAACCCGATGAAGAATTTAAGGTGCAGATTGATCGTCTAACGGGTGAGATTCATGCTTTTCGTAATAATGAGCCGGTGACTAATATTGATTTTGGACGCATTGCCGCCTCGACTGCCCGTCAGGTAATTATTCAGAAGATGCGTGAAGCGGAAAAAGACGTAGTCTTTGCTGAATTCCAAAGCCGGGTCGGAGAAATCGTCAGTGGAACGGTTTATCGTTTTGAAAAGGGCAATGTGGTGGTGGATTTACTGGGTAAAGCCGAAGGTATTCTGCTTAAGCGTGAACAGTCGCCTAAAGAAGAATTTAAACAGGGCCAGAGGATTCGGGCTTATGTAGTGGAAGTGAAAAAAGATACCAAGGGCCCGCAGATTATTCTGTCGCGCGCCCATCCTAATCTGGTTAAAGAATTATTTGAACTGGAAGTTCCTGAAATTTACGAAGGAATTGTCGAGATCAGAGGGATATCGCGTCAGGCAGGGGAGCGCACAAAAATATCGGTTTATTCCAAGAACGACAAGGTGGATGCCGTAGGAGCCTGCGTGGGTATGCGCGGCAACCGGGTAAGAAATATTGTCAATGAATTGCAGGGAGAGAAAATCGATATTGTGCGTTTTAATGAGGATGTGCGTGAATATATTAAAGCCGCTCTTTCTCCGGCGAAGGTCTCGGAGATTAAATTAGATCGCGACAAAATGAAGGCTGAGGTTATTGTCGATGATGATCAGCTTTCATTGTCTATCGGTAAGCACGGCCAGAATGTGCGCCTGGCTTCCAGGCTCTTGGGTTGGGATTTAGATATCCGTACTAAGAGTATGATTGCTGCTGAGGCACTTGGCGGGAAGAAAGAAGATAAAGTTGTTGCTGAGGCTAAAGTAGAAGAAGCTCAAGAGGAAGAACCGAAGGCTAAGAAAGTTAAAAAGACGGTTAAAAAAATAGTTAAAAAAGAAGTCAAAAAAGAAATTAAGAAAGAAGTTAAAAAAATAGTTAAAAAAGATGGAGTTTCTTTAGAGGACCTTCCCAGCGCCGGGGCCAAGATTATCGAGGGCTTAAAAGAAGCGGGGATTAAAAGCATAAACGATGTTGTTGAAGCCGGAGCCGAGGGTTTGATGAAGGTTAAAGGTATTGGCGAGAAGAAAGCTCAAAAAATTATCACCGAAGCTAAAAAATTATTATAAGTTTCTTAATATAAGACGGAGAAATTATGCCCAAAGTAAATAAAGTTAAGACAATAATAAAAAAGGCAGTTAAGGCTAAAGTTGAAACAAAAACCAAGAAATTTGTGGTGGTAAAAACTAAGGCCGCGCCTAAGGCGCAGAAGCCTAAGCCGGTAATAAAAAAAGCTAATGCCCAAAATAAGCCCGTATTTAAAGTAATGAAGCCTATGGTAAGAATTGCGCCAAGGATTGTGGCCAGAGTGGCAGAAGTTAAGCCTGAAATTAAAATAGAGGTTAAACCGGAACTCAAACCTGTAATTAAGCCTATTGTACATAAGCCTATCCATAAGCCCGAAGTTGCTCCTGTGGTGCATAAGCCTATCCCTAAGCCCGAAGTTGCTCCTGTCGTACATAAGCCTATTCATAAGCCGGAAGTTAAGGTTGTTGTTCAGGTTGAACCCGTGCCGATTCCTGAAAAGGTAGAAGTTGTCGCCAGTAAAGAAATTGAACTTGTTCTTCCGATCACCGTGAAAGATTTAGCTATAAGATTGCAGGAAAAATCTTCCGTTTTAATTAAGCATCTTATGGGTATGGGGGTAATGACCGGTATTAATCAAAATTTGGATGAAGTTACTTTAAACAAATTGTGTTTAAAATATGATTTTAAAATTAAAAAAGCTCTTACGGCCGAAGATTTAGTTTTGCAGGAGCATCAAAGAATTGATAAACCGCAAGAGCTTAAAAGTCGCAGCCCGATAGTTACTTTTATGGGCCATGTTGATCATGGTAAAACTTCTCTGTTGGATGCAATTCGTCAAACTAAAGTTACGGAGGCAGAGCACGGCGGGATTACTCAGCATATCGGCGCTTATCGGGTTAAACTTCCTCAAGGAGAAATCACTTTTCTGGATACTCCCGGCCATGAAGCTTTTACCGCGATGCGGGCTCGGGGGGCAAGTATTACCGATATCGTGGTCCTGGTCGTAGCTGCTGATGACGGAATTATGCCGCAAACTCAGGAAGCAATTGACCATGCTCGCGCTGCCGGGGTGGCGATTATTGTGGCGATAAATAAAATTGATAAAGCGCAGTCCAATCTGGATACGGTTAAAAAACAATTGGCCCAGGTTGATTTGGCCGCCGAGGATTGGGGAGGAAAAACTATTACTGTTCCGGTCTCGGCAAAAACCGGCCAAGGTATAGATACTTTATTGGAAATGATTTTGTTGCAGGCAGAAATTATGGAATTAAAAGCCAATCCTGACCGTCTGGCTTACGGAGTCGTTTTGGAGGCAAGGATGGCTAAAGGCCGCGGGCCGGTAGCTACTTTGTTGGTACAAAACGGTACCTTGAGCCTTAATCAAAATATTATTGTCGGAAATTTGTATGGGAAGATTCGCGCGATGCTTAACGATCGGGCCCAGGGAGTGACGGCGGTCGGCCCGGCTTCTCCGGTTGAGGTTTTAGGTATCAACGGAATCCCGCAGGTCGGGGAACAGTTTTTTGTGATTGAAGATGAAAAAACGGCTAAGAGTTTAATTGCGGCGCGCGCCGAAAATAACCGGCAACAGCAGGTCAAAGAAGTTAAGCGCGTAAGCTTAGAAGATTTGCATGCTCAGATTGCTTTAGGTAAAATTAAAGATTTAAAGTTAATTATCAAGGCTGATGTTCAGGGTTCGCTGGAAGCAATTAAGGATACTTTAGATAAGTTGAATGTCTCGGAGATCAAGGTCAATATAATCCATTTGGGGGTAGGCAATATTAATACTTCCGATGTGGTTTTGGCGATGGCTTCCGATGCGTTAATTTTAGGATTTAATGTTAGCGCCGATGTTTTGGCTAAAGAGCTGGTTTCCAAAGAGGGCGTGGATTTAAAAACTTATAGTATTATTTATGAGTTGGCTAATGATATTAAGGCTGCGGTCGAGGGGATGCTGGCTCCGCGATTAAAGAAAGTATTCTTAGGAAAAGTTGAAGTAAGAAAAATGTTTAAGCTTACCCGTTCCGGACTGATTGCCGGATGTTTTGTTACCAAGGGCAAGGTTAATCGTAATTGCATGGTCACGGTAATGCGCAACGGCGCAGTAGCTTTTGAAGGTAAACTTTCAAGTTTAAAACGTTTTAAGGATGATGTGCGTGAAGTTGCTGAAGGTTTTGAATGCGGTATTGCTATCGGCGGCTTTGACCAGTTGACCGAAGGCGATATTATTGAAGCTTACGATATCGAAAAAATTGCCAGAAAATTATGAGAAAAAGAATCTTAAGTGGGATGCGTCCCACAGGTAAGCTGCATCTGGGCCACTTGGTCGGCGCATTAGCTAATTGGACAAAATTACAGGATGAATACGATTGTTTATTCATGGTCGCCGATTGGCATGCTTTGATGTCGGAATATGAAAATCCGGCGGATCTTAAAGCCAATATGCTGGATAATGTTATGGATTGGTTAGCCTGCGGAATTGATCCTGAAAAATGCAGCATATTTATTCAGTCGCATGTCCCGGAGCATTTGGAGCTTTATTTTATCCTTTCTTTAATTACGCCATTAGGGTTGCTGGAACGCTGCCCTACATATAAAGAACAGTTGCGCGAAGTAGCTAACCGCGATTTAAAGACTTATGCTTTTCTGGGGTATCCGGTTTTGCAAGCTGCCGATATTTTGCTTTATAAAGCTGATAGCGTTCCCGTGGGCGAAGATCAACTGCCGCACCTGGAATTAAGCCGTCAGATTGTGCGTAAATTCAACCATCTTTATAAAACTGACTGTTTTCCGGAGCCCAAAGCTTTACTTACTCAAGACAGCCGTCTTTTGGGTTTAGACGGCCGTAAGATGAGTAAGAGTTATAATAATTATATCGGTTTATCCGAGGAGCCGTTGGTTATCCGCAAAAAAATACAGAGTATGTTTACGGATCCTGAGCGAATCCGGCTGACTGATCCCGGGCATCCGCATAAATGCAATGTTTTTTCTTATTATGGGGTATTTTTTCCGCAGATGCATAAGGAAGCAGAGGAGCGTTGCTCTAAATCTAAAATCGGTTGCACGGAATGCAAAAAGGAGTTGGCCGAGAAGATTGTCGGTTTATTAGCTCCGATTCAAGAGAAAAGGGAATCTTTAGAGAAAGATAAAAAGTATATTCAGGAGATACTCTCTGCAGGATGCAGCCAAGCCAGCGGATTAGCTAAAAAGACAATCGCCGAAGTCAGGGAATTGCTTAAAATATAAAATGAATTATAAAATACGCCTAGATATTTTTGAAGGCCCTTTAGACCTGTTGTTGTATTTGGTAAAAAAGGACCATCTTAATATTTATGACATTCCGATCGCTAAAGTTACCCAGCAGTATCTGGAGTATATTAATTTTATGCAGCTGCTGGATTTAAATATTGTCGGGGAATTTTTAGTGATGGCGGCAACGCTGATGCAAATAAAATCCAAGATGCTTTTACCGGCGGAAGAAACGGCTGTGTTAGAGGAAGAACAAGACCCGCGCGCCGAGCTGGTTAAGCGCTTGTTGGAATATGAGAAATTTAAGCAGGTCGCCGAGAACCTCAGGCAGAGAGAGGTCAGCCAACAGGAGGTTTTTAAACGCCCTAAAATCGAAATGCCTGAGGATGCTAAGACGCAAAGCAAAGAAGAGGTTTATTTTGAGGCCAGCATTTTTGATTTAATCAGCGCTTTTTCCCGGGCTTTAAAAGATATTCCCCGGGAAGTTTTTTATGAGGTAGTTAAAGATCAGTACACGGTTGAGCAGAAGGTGCACGATATTTTGCATATGTTGCTGCTTCAGCCGGAAATAAAACTTTCCGAGCTTTTTGCCAAGGCCAAAGCTAAGATGGAGATCATCGTTGTATTTTTAGCGATTCTGGAGCTGGCGAAAATGAAAGAGATTGTTGCCCGACAAGATACGCAATTTGAAGATATAATTATAATCAGGAATAGAGAAAACATTACTCCTTATGAGCGAAGAGATCAGGCGCACCCTGCTTAAGGGAAATCCGGTAGTCGGCGATACTAAAGAATCCGAAGAGGATGTTGTCCTTAATATATCGTTGCGGCCGAAAAAGTTTAACGAGTTTGTCGGCCATAAAGATATCGTGGATAATTTAAAAATTGCCATTCAGGCAGCCAAGCAGCGCAGCGAGCCGCTGGAGCATGTACTTTTAAGCGGCCCTCCGGGGTTGGGTAAAACTTCCTTATCGCATATTATTTCACATGAGATGGGGGCAAAAATTACCGCCACCAGCGGCCCGGCAATCGAACGCGCCGGGGATTTAATCGGTATTCTGACTAATCTGGAGGTCGGAGATATTCTTTTTATCGATGAGATCCACCGGATGTCTAAAGTAGTGGAGGAATTTTTATATCCGGCGATGGAAAGTTTTCAGATTGATTTTGTGATTGATAAAGGGCCGTATGCCAAGACAATTAAATTTAATCTTAAACCCTTTACTCTAATCGGCGCAACTACCCGCTCCGGCCTCTTGGCTGCTCCGTTGCGCGGAAGATTTGGAATATTTTATAGCCTGGATTTTTATAAAGTCGAGGATTTAGCCAAAATTATTAAAAACTCCAGTCAGTTGTTGACGGTGCAAATTGATGATGCTGCCTGTTTAGAGATTGCTAAACGCTCAAGGGGCACTCCGCGTATCGCTAACCGCCTCCTCAGGAGAGTGCGGGATTACGCTCAGGTTTTAAAGATAGAAAAAGCGGATCAAGCGTCGACCGGCAAGATCCTTAATGAACTGGGAATTGATCAAGCGGGTTTTGACGATCTGGACCGTAAAGTTTTAAAATTAATCCTGGAATCATTCGGCGGAGGCCCGGTGGGGATAGAATCTTTGGCGGCCAGCCTTAATGAAGAGGTGGATACGATTGCCGATACGGTCGAACCGTATCTTCTAATGGCAGGTTATCTTAAACGCACCTCCCGGGGGAGGCTAGCGACGAAAAAAGCCTTTGAGCATTTCGGTTTAAAATTTAATCAAGAGCAACAGGAAGAGATTTTTTAATTTCTTTTAATATGGATATTCTGCTACATATCTGTTGCGGCCCGTGTTTAATTTATCCTTTCAACAGATTAAAAGTTCAGGGATTTAACTTAAAAGGATTTTTTTATAATCCTAATATTTACCCGGCTGTTGAATGTATCCGGCGCCAAGAATCTTTAGAGTTATTAAGTCAAGATCTTAAGCTCCAGATAAAGATACCTGAGTATCGCCAAGGTGATTTCATTCAAGCAATTGAATCCCTGGAGAATGCTCCGCCGCAACGCTGCCTGGCTTGCTGGAGGCTGCGCCTGGAGAAAACAGCCGGATATGCTAAAGAAAATGGTTTTAAGTTTTTTAGCACCACTTTATTAGTCAGTCCGTATCAGAATCATGAAATGCTTAAGCAGTTGGGTGAAGAGATCGCTCAAGATACGGGGGTAGATTTCTATTATGAAGATTTTCGGCCGGGTTTTAAAACAGCGTATCAAGAAGCTAAGCAAAAAGGGCTTTATTTGCAGAAATATTGCGGGTGTAAATATTCAATCCGGCCTCGAACTTACGAAAGCTAAATGAAAAATAAAATAATTTTATTATTATTGTTGGGTTACCTGTTTAATTTTAGTTTATCCTTGGCTGAAGATAAGCCGGCTCCGGCTAAGGCGGCTTTAGGCCGGGGAATTTGGGTGTCGGTATTTTCGGCAAAAAAGCCGCTTTATTCCAAAGAGGGAGTAAGTGATCTGATTGAGCAGTGCAAAAAGGCCAGAATTAATGAGATTTACCTGCAGGTTTTTCAGTCCGGTAATGCTTATTATGATTCTAAGATTTGTGACAGGACTAAATACGAGCAAATGGTCAAAGCTGCCGGGCTAGATGCTTTGGATTTATTGCTTCGGGAGGCTGCGCAAAATAATATTAATGTTTATGCCTGGGTAAATATTCTCTGCCTGGGCAATAATGATAAAGCGGATATTATCAATAAGTACGGCAGTTCCATTCTGACTCATGATCAGTACCAAAGGCCTTCTAAGACTACGTCTAGCCTGGAAATAGATAAATATTATTTAAAAGAGAATATGATTTTTCTTGAGCCGGGGGATCCCCGAGTAGAAGAATATATGCTCACGATTGTTAATGAGATCATTAACCGTTATCCGCTGCTCAGCGGGATTCATTTGGATTATATCCGTTATCCTTCGCCGGTGCCGTTTGCTCCGGGCTCAAGATTTAATAAGTTCGGTTTAGCCTACGGTTATGGTTTAAAGAATGTGGAGCGGTTCCGCGATAAAACCGGGCTAAATTGCCTGGATACGTTAAATAATGAGGATGAATATTTATCCTGGGATAATTACAGAAGAGAGCGCGTGACGGAATTGGTGCGTAAGATTTCAAGTTTAGTTAAAGTTAAGTCGGCGTCTTTGGCGGTATCTTGCGCGGTTATTGCCGCGCCGGAACGGGCATACACTAACGCATTCCAGGATTGGTCAGGTTGGCTGGAAGAGGGGATAATTGATTATGCCGTACTGATGTCTTATACCAAAGATAATCAATATGCCAAAGAGATCGTCAAATCCGCTTTGGGCCATCGCGGCAAAGGAAAGATTTATGTTGGCCTAGGGCTGTTCTTAATGAAAGATAATCCGGATTTGTTTTTTAATCAATACCGCTCTATTTGCGAACTTTCCCCTGACGGAGTAGTCATTTTTTCCATTGATGACTTAACCGATAAAATTATCGGCTACCTAAACTAACCATTATAAAAAATAATTATATATATGCTAAAACTTTCCGAATTTGATTATCCGCTGCCTAAGGAATTGATTGCCCAGTATCCTTTAAAAAATAGGGAGGATGCCAGGCTGCTTATTGTCAATCGCCAGACCTCAGAGCTTAGCCATGGCTCATTTAAAGATATCGGGGGATTTTTTAAGAAAAATGACCTGCTGGTGCTTAATGACACCAAGGTTTTGCTTTGCCGGTTAATGGGTAAAAAAGTAACCGGCGGCCGAGTTGAAATCTTGTTAACTAAGCGGATTAATGGAACAACTTTTTCTTGTTTAGTTCAGCCAAGCCGCACTAAGGTTGGAGAGAACATTATTTTTGCCCAAGGCAAGATCAAAGGCACAATAAATAGGCGCGGGCAGATTAGTTTTAAACAGATAGATGCTGATGAAATTTATAATTATGGAGTCGTGCCACTACCGCCATACATAAAACGTGAGCCTGAAGATTTAGATACAATTTATTATCAGACGGTTTATGCCAAGAATGAGGGGGCGCTGGCATCTCCCACTGCCGGCCTGCATTTTAGCCAGGAGTCGCTGGCCAGTATTCAGGCAAGCGGGGTTAATCTTGCCTATGTTACTTTGCATGTAGGATTAGGCACGTTTCGGCCGGTGAAATGCGAAGAGATAACCGAGCATAAAATGGAGCCGGAATATTTTAATGTTAGCGATGAAGCCGTAAAATTGCTTAAACAAGCAAAAGTTAATAATGGCCGGGTTATTGCTGTCGGCACAACCGCTTTGCGCACGCTGGAAACTTATTCCGACGGACGCCAAGAAGGCAGCACTGATTTATTTATTTATCCGGGCTATAAATTTAAACTGGTTGACGGGCTTTTAACTAATTTTCATCTTCCCAAGACCACGCTTCTAATGTTGGTTTGCGCTTTTGGAGGCAAAGAGCTCATGTTAAAGGCTTATCAGGAAGCAGTCGAGAAAAAATATAGATTTTACAGTTACGGCGACGCAATGTTGATAGTTTAGGATTAATCAGGAGGTTGGATTGCTTAATATAAACCCCGATGAAATTAAAAAATTAGTGAAAGATAAATATAGCGAAGTATCCAAGAATCCTTGCGGTATATTTAATTTTCCGGTAGGTAAAGTTTTTGCTCTAAAAGTAAGCTATCCTAAGGAAGTATTGGATAGCTTACCTTCTTCTTTGAGTGAATCCTTTACCGGAGCCAATAACCCTCAACCTTTTGTGGAATTAAAAGAAAAAGAAGTGGTTTTAGATCTAGGTTGTGGGGCGGGATTGGATCTTTACTTTTATGCCAAAAGCGTCGGAGAGAAAGGTAAAGTTTATGGTTTAGATATTTCAGAAGACATGGTGAGTAAAGCACAACAGAATATGCAATTAGTAGGAATCAAGAACGCGGAAATTTCTGTAGGTGAATCTGACAATTTGTCTTTTGATGATAATCTTTTTGACGTGGTTGCTTCCAACGGCATATATAATCTTTCACCTGGTAAAGAGGCAGTAATGAAACAGGTTTATCGAGTATTGAAGCCGGGAGGACGAACTGTGTTTTGCGAGATTGTTTTAAAAGAACCGCTGTCTGAGGATGAAAGGAAAAACCATAGCGATTGGTTTAGGTGTATCGGCGGAGCTTTGGTGGAAAATGATTTTGTTGATTTAATGAAAAAAGTAGGTTTTAAGAATATAGAAGTCATATCTACCTGCCGTAATGCCCGCACCGGACATCCTTCGGCTATTTGCGCCAATATACGCGCCTATAAATGATAATGAGCAAAAAGATGCCGCTTCTGGCCAATAAATTTTATAATCAGCCGTCAGTTTTTAACCCGGCTAATCTACTGAAACAGGCGCGGCGTCAGAAAGCGCTACCTTCTGGCCGTGTGCCGCAGATATGCGTGCTTGATCCGGATGGAGATCTATCTTCGTATATTCGGGATTCTTCTCTAGGGAAGCGCGATCCTTACTGGGCTTGTTATCACACTGACCTGTATAATATAAAAATTAAGAATTTATCCGTAGGCGTAATTGGACGAGCGGTTGGCGCTTCTTTTGCTGTGCTCGTAGCCGAAGAATTATTCGCCTCAGGGTGCCGCCTGCTGATTAGCATTACTTCGGCCGGGCAAATTAAATCTGTCCATAAGCCACCTTACTTTATTTTAATTGACCGTGCTTTAAGAGATGAAGGGACGAGTTATCACTACATCAAGGAATCAGCTTACGCTTGTATTCGTTCGGAGATCTTAGCTAGGTTAAATGGAATTGTTAAAAAGAAACCCCTAGTTATACAAGGCGCGGTTTGGACAACTGATGCGCCATTTCGAGAGACAGAAGAGGCTATTGCTTTTGCGCGCTCGGAAAATCTACTGGCTGTTGAAATGGAGGCTGCGGCACTTTATGCTTTTGCGCAGGCGCGGAAAAAGAAAGTTGTATGTTTTGCCCATGTTACCAACCAAATGGGTTTGATTGATAAGGATTTTGAAAAAGGTAAAGATAATGGGAATGCCATATTGCTTCAGCTTATTTCAAATGTAATTGGCGAATGGAAAAATTATGCAAAATAAAGAGCTCGGATATGTATACGTTAATTCATCAAGATAAAAATAGTAAAGCCAGGCTGGGTAAAATTACTACCGCCCACGGGGATTTTGATACTCCGGCTTTTATGACTGTTGGCACGCATGCTACGGTTAAAGGTTTGACTTTTCAGCAGGTGCAGGATGCCGGGGCGCAGATTGTTCTTTCTAACGCTTACCATGTATTTTTACGCCCGGGAACCGAAGTGATTAAAAAAGCCGGGGGCTTGCATAAATTTATGGGCTGGGATAAACCTATCCTTACCGATAGCGGAGGTTATCAGATTTTTAGCTTAGCGCTTTTCCGTAAGCTGCATGACCACGGAGTCGAGTTTCAGTCGCATATCGACGGACTTAAACATTTTCTTACTCCTGAGGATGTAATTAGAATTCAGGAGACTTTGGGTTCGGATATTATGATGCCGCTGGATGAATGCGTGCAATATCCCTGTATAAAGGATCAGGCTAAAGTGGCTATGGAAAGAACGATTGACTGGGCCAAGATTTCTAAAAAAGCCCATCAAGGCAATCCGGGAAAATTATTTGGGATTATTCAAGGCGCTACTTTTGAAGACCTGCGCCTGGAGTGCGCTAAGCGTTTAGTGGATCTGGATTTTGACGGCTATTCTATCGGAGGAGTTTCGGTTGGCGAGAGCAGTAATTTAATCTATAATATTATTGATTTAGTTGTGGGGCAGATTCCGGCTAATAAGCCGCGTTATGCGATGGGTATTGGTTATCCTTTTGATATTGTGGAGGCAGTGGAGCGGGGAGTGGATATGTTTGACTGCGTAATCCCTACGCGTTACGGAAGAAACGGCACGGCTTTTACATCTAGCGGGAAAATTATTATCCGTAATGCCGCCTATATCGAAGATTTTAAATCTTTGGATCCAAAATGCTCCTGTTATACCTGTAAGAATTTTTCCCGCGCCTATTTGCGCCACTTATTTAACGCCAAAGAAATGCTGGGTTTGGTTTTATTGAGCTTGCATAATGTTTATTTCTTTTTGGATTTAATGCGCCAGATCCGTGCGGTGATTAAAGAAGATAAATTTAGCCAATTTAAACAGATGTTTTTGCTGAATTACAATAACCAGATATGCGCATAGATATCATCAGTATTTTTCCTAAGATGTTTTCTGCCGTCCTGGATGAATCAATCATCAAGCGGGCGCAGATTAAAGGCAAACTAAATTTATTTATCCATGATTTAAGGGATTATACCCTGGATAAACATCACAAGGTCGATGACCGCCCGTTCGGCGGGGGCAGCGGTATGGTTTTGCAGATAGAGCCTATTTTCCGGGCAGTTGAGGCAATTAAGAAAAAGATTAAAGGTAAAGTTAAGGTAGTCTTATTGTGCCCGCAAGGAGTAAAATATAATCAAAGCCAGGCCAAAAAATTATCTAAATGCGCGAATTTGATATTTATCTGCGGCCATTATGAAGGAATAGATGAAAGAGTCAGGCTGCATTTAGCAGATGCAGAGATCTCTATCGGGGATTATGTTTTAACCGGGGGGGAGCTGGCGGCGATGGTTGTCGTGGATAGCGTAGTTAGGCTGATTCCCGGGGTGCTGGGTGATAAAAATTCCTTGAATTTTGAGTCATTCGAAGGTAATCTATTAGAATATCCGCAGTATAGTCGTCCGGCTCAATTTAAAAAATGGAGCGTGCCGAAAGTTTTGCTTTCCGGAGCCCATGATAAAATTGAGGCCTGGAGAAAAGTTGAGTCGTTGAAGCGGACCGGTTTAAAACGTCCGGATTTATTAAAAAATAAGCAAAGTCCCGCCTCATAAGCGATGCTAAAATTCTCTAGAATTTTAGCATATTCGGCGGGTAAATTCGTGCATTAACTTACTCACACTAGCGTGTTCGTAAGTTAAGCGCTCATTTAAAGGAGGCAACAATAATGGATATTAAATCAATTGAGGCAAGTTTTGCCAAAAAAGAAATGCCGGCGATCAACGTCGGAGACACGGTAAAAGTAATGACCAGGATCCAGGAAACCGCGGATAAATTTCGCCTGCATCCTTTTGAGGGAGTGATTATCGCTAAAAAAGGATCAGGATCTAAGGTTAATTTTACCGTGAGAAAAGTTTCATTCGGAGAAGGAATTGAGCGCGTATTCCCGCTTTATTCTCCGGTTATCGAGCGTATCGAGATCATCCGTTCCGGTAAAGTTAGAAGAGCTAAGCTTTATTATTTAAGAGGTAAGATCGGTAAGCACGCTACTAAAATAGAAAGCAAAGAAGAAAAAGCGCATTAGTGTTAGGCTACGAAAGAAAACTAAAGCAACGAGGTTATGATTTAGTTATCGGCGTGGATGAAGCCGGGCGGGGGCCGTTAGCCGGCCCGGTAGTAGCTGCGGCAGTGTTATTAAGAAGTTTTTGTTTTACTAATCGCATTGATGATTCTAAAAAGTTAACCTGCGCCGGAAGAAAAAACGCGTCTTTGGAGATTAAGAAAAAATCTCATTACGCTATAGCTACGGTTGGCCATCGGCAGATTGATGCGATCAATATTTTGCAGGCGACAATCTTAGCTATGCAAAAAGCAATTTCTAAATTGATCAAGCAGCTTAAAGCTCAAGAATTAAAACGGGTATTTGTGATTATTGACGGAAATATGCGTTTTAAGCTGGATCTGCCTTATCAGAGTATTATTGGCGGGGATGGTAAATCATTAAGTATCGCCGCCGCCTCTATTTTGGCAAAAGTCCGGCGGGATCAGATCATGGATGCTAACCACAAAATTTATCCACAATACGGTTTTAGGCAGCATAAAGGTTATCCAACACAGATGCACCGGGATATCTTAAAAAAACGCGGGCCCGTAGCAATTCACAGAAAGAGTTTTTTAAAGTGCTTGGCGAAAGAATAGAGTTTGGCAAACTTGCCGAAAAAACAGCGTTAGCATTTTTAAAAGCTAGAGGGTATAAGGTCAGGCTTTGTAATTATAGAACTAAATTCAGCGAGATTGATATAATTGCCGAAGACAAGGGCACGATTTGTTTTATCGAGGTTAAAGCCAGACATTCGCTTAAGTTTGGCAGCCCGCTCGATGCGGTTTCGGTTAAGAAGCAGCGGCAGATCGCTAAAAGCGCGATTTTTTATTTAAAAGCGAATAATCTTTTGGAACAGTTATGTCGTTTTGATGTGCTGACGCTTTTGTATACGGATAATTTGCCGGAAATATCTTTAATTAAAGACGCTTTTGAATTAAGCGCAAGTTTTACAGTTTAAAATTATGGAATATAAAAATCAGAGTTTAACTAAGTATGTATTCGATTTATCCTCTAAAGTTGCCGCTCCCGGCGGTGGTTCGGCTGCGGCAATGAACGCAGCTCTAGGTGCGGCTCTGATGAGCATGGTGATTAATTTTACTTTAGGTAAGCCTAAATATTCTAAATATGAAGCTGAACTTAAAATAATTCTAAAAAAATCCGATAAATTAAGAGATGATTTCTTAGGGTTAGTTGATTTAGATGTCCTGGCATATAAAAGCAAGGATCTACGCCAAGCTTTGGATGTGCCGTTAATGCTGGCTAGGCTTTGTTATGAAGGGTTAAAGATGTTGGCGCCTTTAGTTGGCAAAACCAATGTAAATTTAATTAGCGATACGGCCATCGCTGGGATATTTTTAGAATCAGCCTTCAGCGCTACCTGTTTTAACGTCGAGGTTAACTTAATAACTCTTAATGATAAGAAGTTGACTGGGGCGATAAATAAAGAATTACGCTTAAAAGCTAAATTCGTTAAACAGATCAGGGCCAAGATGGAGGAGAAAGTTGGCAAAATTATTAGAGGGTAAGCCGGTAGCGGATAAAATAAAAAATGAATTAAGCCTGGTGGTGAAAGGGTTAAGTCAGCCTCCGGTTTTGGCCAGTATTGTCGTGGGAACTGATCCCGGCGCGTTGGCTTATGTAAAATCCCAGGAGAAGACCGCCCAGAGCATAGGGATAATTTATAAATTGCATCAATTGCCGGAGAATATTTCCGAAGATACGTTAATTGATTTTATTCTTAAACTTAACGGCGATAAGGGCGTTAATGGCATCGTGCTGCAGATGCCGATTCCTAAACAGATAGATTATAAAAAAATAAGTGAGCTTATTTCGGTCAAAAAAGATGTTGAAGGCATGCATCCGTCGAATATGGGTAAGGTGCTTTTTGGCCGGGCAAGAATTGCTGCCTGTACGGCCACTGCGGTAATGGAACTGTTGAATTCTACCGGAATAAATTTATATGGCAAAGAAGTGGTCGTGGTCGGCCATAGCGAGATTGTGGGCAAGCCGCTGGCGTTGCTTTTACTGGAAAAATTTGCCACGGTTACAGTTTGCCATATTGCCACGAGCCTAGCGGGAAAATTAGAAGAGCATGTGCGCCGGGCGGAGGTGTTGATTGTGGCTGTGGGTAAACCCGGCCTGATTAAGGGAGATTGGATTAAAGAGGGAGCGATTGTTATCGATGTGGGTATAAATTGTCAAAATGATAAGATTGTCGGGGATGTAGATTTTCAGGAAGCCGAAAAACGCGCCAGCCATATTACTCCGGTCCCGGGAGGGGTGGGGCCGTTGACTGTTGCTATTTTAATGCGCAATCTGGTCGAGGCAACCAAACTTCAGCAGTAAATAATTAATGACCTTTAAAGAAAAAATACAGGTGGGAAAGTTTTTAATTACTTCCGAGGTCGGCCCGGATAAAGGAATCGAAACGCAAAAATTGATGGAAGAGGCCGAGCTCATCCGTAATCGGGTCGATGCGATTAATGTTACGGATTTGCAGAGCTCAGTAATGCGTTTAGGTTCTTTAGCCGTAAGCGTTCTGCTTAAGCAAAAAGGTTTTGAGCCGATCTATCAGTTAACCTGCCGTGACCGAAACCGGCTGGCTTTGCAATCGGATTTACTTTCGGCGGCCGCATTAGGCATTGAAAATGTTTTGATCACCACCGGAGACCATCCTACGCTGGGGGATCATCCGCAAGCCAAACCGGTTTTTGATTTAGATTCCGTGCAATTATTGCAGGCGGCTAGAAAGTTAGAAACCGGCCGGGACTTAAATGGAAATAAGTTAATAGGTACTTTTCCGAAATTTTGTTTGGGTGCGGCAGTCAATCCCGGAGCAGATCCCTGGGAGCCGCAGTTGATGAAGATGGATAAGAAAGTTGCGGCGGGGGCGGAATTTTTTCAGACCCAGGCAGTTTTTGATTTAAAGACTTTTGAAAATTTTATTTCTAGAATAAAACATGTTAAGATTCCGGTTATCGCCGGGGTTATTTTACTTAAGTCCGCAGCGATGGCTAACTATATGAATCAACATGTTGCCGGAATTTCCGTGCCGGATAATTTAATTAAAGAGATGGAAAATAGCCAAGATAAGCCGGCTTCAGCCATAGCAATCGCCAGCCGTTTGATCAAGGAATTAAAGCCGATGTGTCAGGGGATTCATATTATGTCGATTGGCTGGCCAAATATGGTGCCGCTAGTTTTAAAGGCATGTGGATTATAGATGGCTAACGCTTTGCCGCAGATTCCCGGAGCCAGAAAAAAAGGAGTACAGCTTTTAAGCTCCGAGGATGATTTTAAGAAATTAGATGATTATCTGATTAATGATACCGTCTGTATTGCTGGCCCGTCCGGAGTAGCTTTAAGGGTAGCCAAATTAATTCAGGATAAACATAAAGTTGCCATTAAGCTGGTAAGTGTAGACGAGCTTAATTTAGAGTTGCCGGCGGATATTGAAGTAATTAACAGCCCGATTCAGGAAATCGTCGGCGAAGGCAGGGCGGAGGCAGTTAAATTTAAAGACGGTAAAGCTATTGGTGTATGTTTAGTGGTGTTTATTGATCCAGCAATTGAATTAAAACCAGAGGAGCCGCAGGCGGTAAAAGAGATGACTAATCTGATCGCAGAACTTGGAATAAAAGGCATCGCTAGTGTATTGGCGCTTACCCGGCAGTCTTTAGATAAGGCCATAAGTGAAAAAGGCCAGAGCGCAAAAATTGAATTTCCTCAGACGAATTATTATTTACCGTTAATTAATGCTCTCTTAAATATTGAAGTTAAAACTCTCGGAGATTGTTTAGCTGCTTTACAGCAGGCTCAAGGCTTAGCAGATAATAAGCCAACTTCAACCGGCTTAATAATTAATAGTTTAGACGGCCTGTTGAATAAAGGCGTGGCTACTTTGATTTGCGAGGAAATTCTGGCGGCTTTGGCGGTATTGAATCAACAACATCCTCAAGAAGGATTAGGGTTTATTCCCGATAATATTTTGCGTTCTTTGGGCCTGCAGCTAGTCGATGGAAGGATTGCCGGAATTGCCGTAATCTTAGGCCCGGCCTCCGATGATCAGTCAGCGGTGGATTTAATTCGTAATTTTCAATCTAAAAGCATTGTCAGTTTATTAGCGGGCAATGTTGGTGGCAATACTTTTCGCCAGCAGCTGCAGAATAAAGGGGTGGGATTAGGCCTGGAAAATTATATTGTTCCCTTAGGTGATGATTATCTTTCGGCAATTTATGCGGTAAATTTTGCCCTGCGCGCGCCTTTAATTTACGGAGGCATTAAGCCCGGGCAGTGGGAAGGGGTCGCTGATTATATCCGCAATCGCGTTCCGGCATTTGTTTTATTGCTCAGCCATGTGGATGAATTGTTGGTGGCCACAGGTTTAGGAGCTCTGGCTTTCGGCTTGCCGATAATTACGGATTTAGAAGTTCCGCAACTGGGGAAAATTGATACGACATTATTTGAAGCTTTAGTCACGGAAAAAGATTATCAGAAATTACCTTCCAAATGCATTATCACCCGCGGGATTAAGGTTAAAATGGCGCAAGTAGCTGTCCCGGTGCCCTATGCCGCCGCTTTTGAGGGAGAACGTGTGCGCCGAGAACAATTGGCGGTAGAGTTTGGGGGAAAATCCAGTCAGGCGGTTGAATTTTTATTGGCTAAAGAAGAAACTGAGGTTCAAGATGGTTTAGTTGAGTTGATTGGTCCGGATATTGATCAATTGCCCGCCGGCAGCAAGTCTTTGCCTTTGGCAATTATGGTTGATGTTTTTGGCCGTAAGATGCAGAAAGATTTCGAGCCGATACTGGAGCGGCAAATTCACCGGTTTACAAATTACGCGATGGGCCTGATGCATATGGGCCAGCGGGATATGGTTTGGGTCAGGATATCCAAGGACGCTTTTGAAAAAGGTTTTAGATTAAAACATCTGGGCATTATTTTGCACGCCATGTTGCATCAGGAATATAGCGCGATTGTGGATAAAGTGCAGATTAAGCTTTATACCAATCAGGTGGATGTGGAAAAGTTATCTGCTGCAGCGCAAAAAACTTATAATGACCGCGATGAGCGTTTGGCCGGGATGACCGATGAGAGTGTGGATACATTCTATTCCTGCTTATTGTGTCAGTCTTTCGCGCCGAATCATGTTTGTGTGGTTACCCCGGAGCGCTTAGGTTTATGCGGGGCGTATTCCTGGCTGGATGCCAAGGCTTCTTTTGAGATTACGCCCACCGGCCCGAATCAGCCGATACTCAAAGGCAATCTTTTAGACGGGCGGCTCGGCCAATGGGATAAGATCAATGAATTCGTGCAGCAGAAATCCAATCAAACAATTGATACGGTAAGTATGTATTCGTTGATGAATGGGCCGCAATCTTCTTGCGGATGTTTTGAATGTATCGTGGCGATAATCCCTGAGGCTAATGGGGTAATGCTGGTGCATCGCGATCATATCGGGATGACCCCATCGGGGATGAGCTTTACGACTTTAGCCGGATCCGTCGGAGGAGGGGTGCAGACTCCCGGGTTTCTGGGAGTGGGGAAAATATATATCTTAAGTAAAAAATTTATTTCAGCCGAAGGCGGATTAAAGAGAGTGGTTTGGATGCCTAAAGAATTAAAAGAAATCCTGGGCAATAGATTAAAAGCGGCCTGCGCGCAGGCAGGACAGGCGGATTTATTGGAGAAGATTGCCGATGAGACAATCGCCACTACCTCAGAGGATCTTTTAGCCTTCTTAAATAAGGTGGCGCATCCGGCTTTAACCCTGGATTCGATCATCTGATCGGGGCGATAAACGACGATTAATTTTTCTTGACGCGGGCATTTTAAGTGTATATAATTAATGCATAAATGAATAAACCTATCCTGCCCAGATTCGTAATTACCTTAGTTTCAATCTCTTGTGTTTTTTTCCTGGTAGGTTCTCTTTTTGCCCAGGATGAAAAAAACGGATTGTATCTGCAAGCCAGAAATTACCGCCAAGCAGGGCTAGAATGCCAGCGTGTCGGTAATTTACCCGAGGCGATGGCTTTATATCAGAAGGCCGTTGCCGTAGACCCCAGCTATGCCGAAGCTTATAATGATTTAGGGGTTATTTATGAAGCGGTTAATGCTTCCGATAAAGCGGAGCAGTGTTATCTAAAATCGATTAAGGTCGATCCGGCCTATACCAGCGCTTATACGAATCTGGCGCTGCTTTATGAAAATAAACGTGATTTAGAAAAAGCGGCATTTTATTGGGCCAAGCGCGTTCAAATCGGTTCCAGTGATGATCTCTGGACGCAGAAAGCAGCCAGCCGGCTTAAGGATATCCGTATCGTTTTATCCAAGAACCCCCTCGCGGATTTGCGCGAAGGCGAAGTTCTCGGACTGATGAATGATGTGGCGGTTAATAAATCCGCCGGTAATAAAGATGATAAGGCACTTTCCCGCAGTCATTTTCAAAAAGCTAAAGAATGTTTTAAAAAAGGGGATCTGGCTACGGCAATCAAAGAAGCCTTGGATGCCCAATATTTAGACGAGAAGAATCCGGAGATCGAAGCGTTTATTGAGAAGGCAGAGCTAAGGGCTCTGACGCGATAGAAGCGTACCGCAAAACATCTTTCCTGACATTGAACTCCTTGAATATTTAATTAATGGCTGAAAAAAGTTTATTCCTGATTGATGCTACCGCATTTTGCTACCGGGCGTTTTATGCCTTAAGGGATTTAAGGACCTCTACCGGCCAGGAAACCAATGCCATCTACGGATTTATTAATATTCTGAATAAAATATTAAAAGAGCAGAAGCCGGATTATTTAGTTTGTTGTTTTGATGTTTCGCGCGATACTTTTCGGCTGGCCAAATTTGCCGAGTATAAGATGCAAAGGGAAGCGATGCCCAGCGGCCTGGCCGGGCAAATTCCCCTAATCAAAGAAGTGGTTAGCGCTTACGGCATTCCTATTTTTGAAAAAAAAGGTTTTGAGGCCGATGATATTATCGCCCAACTTGCCCGCTCGGCTGCGGCAAAAAAGATTTCCGTGACGATTGTCTCTAGCGATAAAGATATCCTGCAATTAGTGGATAAGAATATTGCGGTGTTTAATCCTTATAAAGATGACGGCGTGCTTTATGATGCGGCTAAAGTAAAAGAGCTTTTTGGAGTGGATCCGGATAAGGTTAGTGATGTCATTTCTCTTATGGGGGATGTTTCCGATAATATTCCGGGAGTCCCGGGCATCGGCGAGGTAACCGCAAAAAAACTTATTATTGAATTTGGTTCATTGGATAAATTGCTTAAAAACATTTCTAAGATCGAGTCGGAAAAATTAAGAGAGAGTATATCCGAAAATATTGAGCGCATAAAATTAAATAAAGAGTTAATCAGTTTGAACCAGTTGGTGGATATGGAGTTGGATTTAAAACAGGCTAAAGTCGGCGGCGCCGATTTCGCGCAGTTATCCCGGATTTTTAAAAGATTAGAGTTTAAAAAACTACTCAGTGAATTGCCGGAAACGGATGAGGAAAAAACGCCGGTTAATTTGCACGCTTGCGATAAAAAAGAATTAAAGGATTTATTAAAAGATTGCCGCGAAATCTCTCTTTGCGGAACAGGCGCCGAGGATTTATTTTTTGCCGTGGGTGATAAATTATTCAACGCTAAAAGCGCTAAAATTGATTTGCCTAAGGCAATCTCTAACACGCAGATTAAAAAAACCGGGCATGACCTGAAGAAATTAAAAGTAACTCTGGTTAAAGAAGACTTAATTTTAAACGGTTTGGATTTTGATACGATGATTGCCGCCCATCTTCTAAACCCTTCACGTTTAAGCTATGCTTTAACGGATCTGGCATTGGAAAACCTGGGCGAATTTATCCGGCAGCCGGAAAGTTTCCAGTCCCAAGAGGCTCTGGCTTTGATCATTAAATTAAAGCCGGTGTTGACCAAGGCTTTAAAAGAAAAAGATCTCTTTGGTTTATTTTCCGATCTGGAGATGCCTTTGGTGGGTATTTTAGCTCAGATGGAGATCGACGGGATCAAGTTGGACCTAAAATTACTTAAAAATCTTGCGCATGAGCTGGAGCAGAGATTAATAAAATTGATTTCGGATATTTATGAATCTAGCGGCACGCAGTTTAATATTAATTCCCCGAAACAGCTAGGGCAGGTTTTATTCGAGAAACTAGGCCTTCCGGTGATTAAAAAAACTAAAACCGGACCATCGACGGATGAAGAGGTGCTTAACCGCTTGAGCGGCCAACATGCCCTGCCGGCTTTGTTGTTAGAGTATCGGCAGTTGACCAAGTTAAAAAATACTTATGTTGATGCCCTGCCTAAGCTGGTAGATTCTAAAACCGGCAGAGTGCATACCTCTTTTAATCAGACGGTCACGGAAACCGGCAGGCTCAGCTCTAGTAATCCTAACCTGCAGAATATTCCGATTAAAACCGATATCGGCAGCAAAATCCGGCAGGCAATTATTGCCACCGGAAAAGATAATTGTTTATTATCCTGTGATTATTCGCAAATCGAGTTAAGGGTATTAGCGCATCTTTCCGGAGATGACACATTGGTCAAAGCTTTTCATAATAACCATGATGTGCATCGCCTGACAGCTTCTTTAATCAACAATATCAGCGAAGGCCAGGTTAAAAGTGATATGCGCGAGACGGCTAAAAGAGTTAATTTTGGTATCATTTACGGACAGAGCGCTTATGGCCTGGCTAAAGATTTGGATATTTCCATAAATCAGGCGCAGGATTTTATCGACGCCTATTTTTTGCGTTATCCGAAGGTGAAAAAATATATCGACTCGCAAATTAAGCAGGCCCAGGAGCAGGGATTTGTGACGACCTTATTCGGCAGAAGAAGGTATATCCCTGAGATTAATAATAAAAATATGGGAATCCGGCAGTTTGCGCAGCGCCAGGCGGTAAATACTCCTATTCAGGGAACTGCTGCTGACTTGATTAAGTTGGCGATGATTAGTATCGCAGAACAGATTAAGGCTAAAGGCCTCAAGGCTAAGATGATTCTGCAGATCCATGACGAGCTGGTTTTTGATTTACCGGTTGAAGAATTAAAAGTATTGGCCGGATTAGTTAAAGATAAAATGGAACAGGTGGCTAAATTGAATGTTCCGATTAAGGTAGATATGAAAAAAGGGCCAAATTGGTTGGAGATGACGGCTTATCCCTGCGGCAAGGAGAAAGCTTAATGAAGATAGCCATGGTAATTTCCGAGGTTGTGCCATTTGCTAAGACCGGCGGGCTGGCGGATGTGGGCGGAGCCTTGCCTTTGGCTTTGGAGTATTGCGGCCATGAAATAATTGTGATTATGCCCGGATATCTTGGTATCGCGGATGCAAAAATTAAGATTAACCGGGTCTCCGAAGACATTTCATTTTCAATCATTGGGAAAAATATTAAAGTTTATTTCCTCCGGAACAGCCTTTATTTTGACCGGCCCGGCCTTTATGGTGACAGAAACGGTGATTACACGGATAACCTGGAAAGGTTTACATTTTTCTGCCGCCGGGGGCTGAATTTATTAAAAGAAATAGATTTTAAACCCGATATTTTGCACTTGCATGATTGGCAGGCCAGTTTGATGGCGGTATATTTAAAGACTTTATATGCAGATAATAGTTTTTATAATCGGATTAAGTCCTTATTAACTATTCATAATATCGGTTATCAGGGGATTTTTGCTAAAGATGAATTCGCCAAACTTGGGCTTAGCGAAAATCTTTTTAGTGTTAACGGCCTGGAATTTTATGATCGGATCAATCTGCTTAAGGGCGGAGTAATTTTTGCGGATTTTCTTAATACGGTCAGCCCCACTTATGCCAAGGAGATTCAGACTAAAGAGTTTGGGTTCGGGTTAGAAGGACTGCTTCGGGAACGTAAAAATGTTTTAAGCGGAATATTAAACGGCATAGATTATTCGGTTTGGGATCCGGATACGGATAAATTTATTTTACATAATTATTCCCTGCGTGATTTAAAGAATAAAGCCTGGGATAAAGAGGATCTGCAGAAGAAATGCGGATTACCGGTGAACGCGGCGGTACCGGTTTTAGGCATCGTATCTCGATTGGCAGAACAAAAAGGTTTCGATATTTTTGCCGAGAGTTTAGAAGAGTTTTGTAAAATGGAGGCGCAATTAGTTATCCTGGGGACCGGCGACCAGAAATATCATCAGATCTTAAAAGGGGCGGTTAAGAAATACCCGCAGAATATCTCTTTAAATTTAAGATTCGATGATCCGCTGGCGCATAAGATCTATGCCGGAAGCGACATCTTTCTTATGCCCTCAAAATATGAGCCTTGCGGCCTGGGACAATTGATTAGTTTGCGCTATGGCACAATACCTCTGGTTTTTAAGACCGGAGGTTTCGCGGATACGATTAATAAAAATAATGGTTTTGTTTTTACCGGTTACACTAAACTTGAACTGGTGAAAACAATTAAACAGGCAATTTCGGTTTTTAAAAATAAAACTCAGTGGAGGCGCTTAGTTTTAAACGCCATGGGATGTAATTTTTCCTGGAAGGCTTCCGCGGATAAGTACAGCCAGTTATATGTCAAAACTAAAGAAAAATAAATTTGTTTTAGGAATTACCGGCAGTATCGCCTGCGGAAAAAGCACGGTGGCAGAAATGTTTAAAACCCAGGGCTGTTTGTTGATCGATGCGGATCGCCTGGGGCATAACTCTTTATCCGCAGGAAGCAGCGTTTATAAAAAATTAAAGCAAGTTTTCGGCAAGACTATCCTTAAGCCGGATAGTCAAATTGATCGGGGAAAGTTAGCCAAAATAGTTTTTGCCAATCAAGCTGCTTTAGCTAAGCTTAACGGCATTGTGCATCCGGTGTTAATTAAAGAGATTAAACGCCGGATTAAGGCTTCCAGGCAGAAAATTGTAATTCTGGATGCGGCTTTGATTATTGAAGCGGGTTTAAGAAAAATAGTGGATAAGCTGGTCGTCGTCAGGGCTAAAAGAAATCAGCAAATTTTACGCAAGCAGAAAAGTTCGGGCTTAACCAAGAAGCAGATTCTAGAGAGATTGAAATCTCAGATTTCGCAAAAAGCCAAGTTAGGCTTTGCGGATTTTACAATAGATAATAGTAGATCAATCAGTGAAACCAGGAAACAGGTGTTAGAAATAAGGAGGAAGTTGTGGAAAAGTTAGATATTAAAAATCTTAAAGATATGAAAATTACCGAGCTGAATAAATTGGCCAAAGAATTAAACGCCAACGGTATAAGCGGCTTAAAAAAACAGGACCTGATTTTTAAAATACTTCAGGCTCAGGCGGAAAAGGAAGGGCTGATGTTCGGCGAAGGGGTTCTAGAGATCCTTTCCGAAGGTTTTGGTTTTTTAAGAAGCCCGAATTATAATTATCTGCCTTGTCCGGATGATATTTATATTTCTCCGTCACAGATTAGAAAATTTGAACTGCGCACCGGGGATACGGTGAGCGGACAGATTCGCCCGCCTAAGGAAGGTGAAAAATACTTTGCTTTGCTTAAGGTTGAAGCGGTGAATTTTGAGAATCCGGAGGAGGTCAAAGAAAAGGTGCTTTTTGATAATTTAACTCCGGTTTATCCAAATTCGCCTTTTAATATGGAAACTAAACCGGATGAGTTGTCGATGCGGATTATGGGCTTGCTTACGCCGATCGGGCGCGGCCAGCGCGGTTTGATTGTTGCCCAGCCTTATAGCGGCAAAACTGTCCTGTTGCAGAAGATCGCTAATGCGATTACGACTAATAATCCTGATGTCATCCTGATTGTTCTTTTAATTGATGAACGGCCGGAAGAAGTTACGGATATGCAACGTAATGTCAAAGGTGAAGTTATTTCATCGACTTTTGATGAACCGCCGGAGAGGCATGTGCAGGTTGCTGAGATTGTTTTAGAGAAAGCCAAGCGGCTGGTGGAGCATAAACGCGACGTGGTAGTTCTCCTGGATAGCATCACTCGCCTGGCGCGCGCTTATAACTCCGTAGTTCCGCATAGCGGAAAGGTGCTTTCAGGCGGTATTGATTCTAACGCCTTGCAGAAACCTAAAAGATTCTTTGGAGCGGCGCGTGCGGTCGATGAAGGCGGAAGTTTAACGATTATCGCTACGGCTTTGGTGGATACCGGAAGCCGCATGGATGAAGTTATCTTTGAAGAGTTTAAGGGTACGGGTAATATGGAAACTCAGCTTGACCGTAACCTTTTTCAACGCAGGATTTATCCGGCGATTGATATCAAGCGATCGAACACCCGCCATGAAGAACTGCTGGTCAAACCGGATGTTTTATCGAAGACCTGGATATTGCGCAAAGTTTTAAATGAATTAAATAACGTGGAAGCGATGGAGTTGTTAATTGAGAAATTGGCGAAAACTAAGAATAATGAAGAATTTTTAAACAGTATGAACCAGAAATAATAATAAGGAGGAAATAAAAATGAAAGAAAAAGTACACCCCAATTACAAAGAAAGCACGATTATCTGTGCCTGCGGCGAGACGGTGCACACCCGCTCGACTAAACCCAGTATTCGTGTCGAGATTTGTTCAAAATGTCATCCGTTTTTTACCGGCAAGCAAAAATTAGTCGATTCTGCCGGACGCGTGGATAAGTTTGTGAAGAAATATGCTAAAAAATAAAATGTATGAGCAGTTAGAAAAACTAACTGCCCGTTACCAGGAACTGGAGCGTCTTTTAGCCGACCATGAGCAGATTGCCGACCGCCAGCAATATAATAAGCTGGCCAAGGAGCTTTCTGACAGCAAGGATCTGGTCTCTTTATTTGGCGAATATAATAATTTGCTTAAGGAGACAGACGATCTGGAGGTTGTGTTGCAAGGAAAGCATGATAAGGATTTTCTGGAGCTGGCCCAAGATGAGCTCAAAGACCTCCAAACCAAAAAAATAAATATTCTTGCCGGATTAAATAAAATGATGACCGGCGTGGATAAAGATGCCGGGCGTAATTGTATTATTGAGATCCGGCAGGGCACCGGGGGGGATGAAGCCGGGCTTTTTGCGGCGGATCTTTACCGGATGTATTCAAAATACGCCGCGATTAAAAATTGGGATATTGAGCCGATGTCATCTAGTGTCAATGAAGCTGGCGGAATCAAGGAAATAGTTTTTGGCGTAAAGGGAAAAGATTCTTTTGGTTTGTTGAAGTTTGAAAGCGGAGTGCACCGGGTGCAGCGCGTTCCGACTACTGAATCCCAAGGCAGAATCCATACTTCTACGGCCACCGTGGCGGTATTGCGGGAAGCTGAAGAGGTTGATCTGGTTATCGAGCCTAAAGACTTAAGAGTAGATACCTACCGCTCCAGCGGCCCCGGCGGACAGCATATGCAAAAAACCGATTCCGCGGTAAGGCTTACGCATCTTCCCACCGGAACTGTAGTTGCCTGTCAGGATGAGCGTTCACAGATCAAGAATAAAGCTAAGGCGATGCGTGTTTTACGCGCGCGTATTTTAGAGGTAAAAATTGAGGAAGAGGCCAAGAGATTATCCAGCGCCCGAAAAACGCAGATTGGCACCGGCGACCGCAGCGAGAAGATCCGCACTTATAATTTTCCGGACCGCCGGGTTACCGACCACAGGATTAATTTTACCTCGCATCAATTAGAGGCGATTTTAGAGGGCCAGATGGATGAGCTTTTCGCAGCCTTACTAAAAGCAGAAACCGAGAAGAAGAATGAATGAGGCGGAGTTAGTATTCAGCGATGTTTTAAATTGCGACAGATTATCTTTATATCTGAATAAAGATAAAAAGTTAACCCAAGATAAATCTGTTTTAATTTCTAAAATACTCCAGCGTAGGATTAACGCTGAGCCGTTGCAGTATATTTTAGGCCATTGCGAATTCATGGGTTTGGAATTTAAAGTCGACAGCCGGGCCTTGATTCCCCGCCCGGAAACTGAGATTTTAGTTGAGTCGGCGATCAACGAATTAAAAGCCTCAGGTATTGATTGCCCTAAAATTTTTGACCTGGGCACGGGAAGCGGTTGCATTGCCGTTTCTTTAGCTAAATTATTACCTTGTTCAATTGTTTGGGCCGGAGATATTTCCGAGCCAGCTTTGCAATTAGCCGCAGAAAATGCCTGCTTACATAAAGTAGAGATTAAATTTTTACGCGGCGATATTTTTAGCGCGCTTGAATTAAAAAAAGAGCAGTTTGATCTAATTATCAGTAATCCGCCTTATGTGGCAACTTCTGAGTTAAACAGTTTGGCCAAAGAGATATCTTTTGAGCCGGTAAATGCTTTAGCCGCGGGTATTGAGGGTTTAGATTTTTATGCGCCAATCATTAATCAGGCGCAAGCCTATTTAAAGAGCAGCGGAATATTGGCTTTAGAAGTGGGGATTAATCAGTCTGCGCAGGTTTGCGCCATGTTGGACAAAGAAAATTTCCGTGATATCCGGGTAATTAAAGATTATAATAATATTAATCGCCTAATCATGGCCAGAAAAAAGGAATAAATGGATAAATTAATTATTGAGGGCGGAGTAAAATTAAAAGGCGAAGTGACGGTTTCCGGGGCAAAGAATGCGGTGTTGCCAATATTGGCGGCAACCTTGCTTACTGATGAGCCCTGTATAATTCGCGGCGTACCGAATCTGCGCGATACTAACAGTATGCTTAAAATTCTGCGGGCTTTAGGAAAAGTGGCGGAGTTTGATAAAGGCAGAGTAAGTGTTTCCGCGGGTAAAACCTCAAGTTATATTGCTGAATATAAATTAGTTTCGACGATGCGCGCTTCATTCTGCGTTTTAGGCCCGCTTTTAGGAAAATTAAAAAAAGCTAAAGTGTCTTTACCCGGAGGCTGCGTGATCGGAGTGCGTCCGGTAGACCTGCATTTGAAGGGAATTAAAGCGCTAGGCGCCAAAATTAGCGTCGAGGCAGGTTATGTGGTGGCTACAACTAAAAAATTACGCGGGGCTTATGTTTATTTAGGCGGAGTATATGGCTCTTCAGTTCTAGCTACGGATAATGTGATGATGGCTGCGGTTTTAGCCGAAGGTAAAACGATAATTGAATCCGCGGCCTGCGAACCGGAGGTTGTAGATTTAGCGGAGTTCTTAATTAAGATGGGCGCAAAAATTAAAGGCCAGGGTACCCCGGTGATTGAAATCGAAGGCGTAAAACATTTGCACGGGGCAACACATTTAATAATTCCTGATCGCATCGAAGCCGGAACTTTGATTTTGGCATCTTTGATTACCGGAGGAGATGTTTTAATTAAAAATGTCCGCTATGAACACCTGGGATCTTTGATGGATAAATTATCTGAGGCTGGAGCCAATATCGTGCATCTTGACGGCACACTGCGCGTCAAAGGCAACTGCAGGTTAAAGAGTATAAATATAACCACTCTCCCGTATCCGGGATTTCCCACGGATATGCAGGCCCAGATGATGAGTTTGATGGCCGTAACTCGAGGGATTAGCGTAATCACCGAAAAAATTTATCCCGACAGGTTTATGCATGTTTCCGAGCTTAACCGTATGGGCGCCCATATTCAAAGAGAGGGGCCGCATGCGATTGTCGAGGGGATCAAAAGATTATCCGGAGCTCCGGTAATGGCCAGCGACCTGCGCGCGTCGGCGGGTTTAGTTTTGGCGGGGTTAGCTGCCAGTGGTAAAACCTCGGTCTCCCGAATTTATCACTTGGAGCGTGGTTACGAATTTATCGAACAAAAATTAATTAATTTGGGCGCTAAAGTTTGGAGAGAAAAAGAATGATCTTGATGATTGATAATTACGATTCTTTTACTTATAACCTGGTGCAATATTTAGGAGAATTGGGCCAGAAGGTTTTAGTTTATCGCAATGACGCTTTGACGGTTAAGGATATTAAAAAACTTAATCCCGATAAAATTGTGATCTCTCCCGGCCCGGGAAGGCCGGAGGATGCCGGAATTTCCTGCGAGGTTATTCGGGAATTCTGCGGAAAAATTCCTATTCTAGGGGTCTGCCTGGGCCATCAGGCCATCGGTTATGTTTTCGGTGGCAAGATCGTCGGAGCCAAAAGATTAATGCACGGTAAAACCTCTAAGATCTATCATAATAAAAAAGATATTTTTAAAAATATTCCCAATCCTTTTTTAGCCACGCGCTATCATTCCCTGTTGGTTGACAAGAAAAGCTTGTCGGATTGCTTAGAGATAATCGCCAGCACCAAGGAAAATGAAATTATGGGGCTAAAACATAGAGATTATCCTCTGTGGGGAGTGCAGTTTCATCCGGAATCCATATTGACTAAAAGCGGAAAACAGATTTTGGATAATTTTATTAAAATTAAATGATTAAAGATTTAATTAAACAACTGTTTGAGAAAAAAAACCTTTCCGAATCCCAGATGCAAGAGGTGATGCGGGAGATTTTAAGCGGGGCAACTTCGACTGCCGATATCGTAGCGTTTTTAACTTCGCTCAGCGCTAAAGGCGAAACCGTGGAGGAGTTGACCGCGGCGGTGAATGTCATGTTGAAATATGTTGATCCGATTATTATCGATAAGTTGAATATATTGGATACTTGCGGCACCGGTGGGGATAAAAAAGGGACTTTTAATATTTCCACGCTTACCGCTTTAGTGGCAAGCGGCGCCGGAGTTATCGTCGCTAAACACGGCAACCGTTCGGTCTCCAGTGAATGCGGCAGCGCCGATATTTTGGAAGCCTTAGGCGTAAATATTAATATGGATCGGGAAAAGATTAAAAAATGCCTCCAAGAATTCGGGATTGCTTTTTTATTTGCGCCGAACCTGCATCCGGCAATGCGCTATGTTATGCCGGCCAGAAAACAAATTGCTCAGAAGACTATGTTTAACATTTTAGGGCCGTTGATTAATCCGGCCCGGGCTACTAATCAGCTGATCGGAGTATATTCTAAAGCCTGGACTAAACCTTTGGCGCAAGTTTTGCATAATTTAGGTTCCAAACATATTTTAGTGGTGCATGGCGCCGACGGCCTGGATGAAGTAACTACGACGGATAAAACCTTTGTGGTTGAGATAGTTAACGGGTCACTGCAAGAATATGAAATTACGCCGGAAGATTTTGGTTTTAAAAGGGCTAAGCCGGATGATTTACTGGGTGGCTCAATCCAGGAGAATGTAGAGATTGCCCGTGATGTATTGGCAGGGGGAAGGGGAGCCCACCAGGATATTGTTTTATTTAATGCTGGCTGCGCTATTTATGCCTCGGATAAAACCGATACAATTGATGCGGGAATAAAACTGGCGGAAAAATCAATTAATTCCGGCTCAGCTTTGCATAAACTTGAACTATTGAAGGAGTATTCACAATAAAATGGCGAAAACCGATATGCTTAAGGATATTGTGGCTAAGAAGAAAGAAAGAATTGCTTTAGCGCTGCAGCAACTCAGTTTAGAGGATTTAAAAGCCAAGTTAGTTGGCTTGCCGGCAACGCGTCCGTTTAAAGAGGCAATCAGTAAGCCGCGTCAGATTTCTCTGATTGCCGAAATTAAACAGGCTTCGCCTTCTAAGGGCTTGATCCGTCAGAATTTTAATTTACAGGATATTGCTGTCGCTTATCAGGATGCAGGGGCCCAGGCCATTTCAGTTTTAACTGAAGAGGATTTTTTCAGCGGCAATCCGGCTTATATTAATGAAGTAAAAACTAAATTTAACGGCCCGGTGTTGCGAAAAGATTTTATTCTGGAAAGTTATCAGGTTTATGAGTCGCGCTATTTAGGAGCGGATGCTATTTTGTTGATTGCGGATTTATTGACCAAAGATAAATTAGTCGAATTCATGCAGATTGCCGATACTCTGGGCCTTGATTATATCGTTGAAGTGCACGATGAGAAAGAACTTAAAAAGGTCTTGGGCCTAAAGGTTCCGATTGTCGGGATCAATAACCGTAATTTGCGTACGCTAGAAGTTGATTTTAAGACTACCGAGAAATTATTTACTTTGATCCCGCGCGATAAGATCGTGGTTGTGGAGAGCGGAATAAGAAGTTCTCAGGATATTTTATTTCTTAAGATTTTAGGTGCTAGCGCAGTATTGATCGGCACTGCTTTTATGGAATCGACGGATATAAAGAATAAAGTAGAAGAGGTGATGGGGTGGTAAGTTTGAGGCCATCTTGTAAAAAGGAGAAGTTCTATGAAGAGTAAAAAGAGATTTGCAGAGTGGTTGAATAAAAAGATGGATATTTATGATAGATCAGAAAGAAAAGGATTTGGAAATAAGGAATTTTACTTGTATTCTCGGAATAAGAAATCCCCCATACATATTACTTTTAAACATCCTTACAACATTCATGAATGCTGCTCGTTTGAATTGAGTCGCAAAGAATGGAAGGATCTATTAGTATTCTTGGGAAAAACTATATCAGATAAAAAAAATATTTTTCAAAATTTCTTGATTGATAAAAATATAATAAGCCAATCTACATCGCAAGATATTATAAACGAAAACCGTTTACTGGAAGCAATTTTTAGTAAGAAATCTAAAGAAGTTAAAGAAAATAAAAAATATAGGAATATTTGTAAAAGATATTATTTAGATTATTCTATTTGTATACAAAAAGGTGATGTGAGTATAAATTTAGAAAGAGACAAATTTATTAGATTAAGAAATTTTTGTCTTAAGTATTCATCTGGATTGAGTAAAGCTTAAGTATTAGTATATTATGTCAATTGCGTTGAGGGTAAAAGTCAAGATTTGCGGGATTACAAATTTAGAGGATGCGCTGTTGAGTTATTTTTCCGGCGCCCATGCCTTGGGATTTGTTTTTTATAAAAAGAGCCTTCGCTATATTAGGCCTGAGAAGGCAAGAAATATCGCGCGGATCCTGCCGAAGAAGATTAAGCTGGTAGGAGTATTTGTTGATGAGAAGGTATCGATTGTGAAAAAGATCGCTAAGCTTTGCGGTTTAGATATGTTGCAGTTTCACGGCAAAGAAACCCCGGAATATTGTAAAAAATTTAAAGGTTATCAAGTCATCAAGGCTTTTAGGATCAGCAAAAAAGAAGATTTAGATTGCGTAACTAAATATAAAACCTTTGCCTATCTATTTGACAGTTTCTCTAAAACTGCTCAAGGCGGCACCGGCAATAAATTTAACTGGAAAATACTTGCCCAAGCAGCTAAAATGAAGCCTGTTGTATTTGTCTCCGGTGGATTGACGAGCGCAAATGTCAGTCAGGCGATTAAGTTACTCAAACCCGACTGGGTGGATGCCTCAAGCTCTTTAGAATTAAGGCCCGGGAAAAAGGACAATCAAAGAATCGAGAAGTTTATCCGGGCAATCTAAATATGAAAAAATGCCCGTTTTGCGCCGAGGAAATTCAAGACGCAGCTATAAAATGCCGGTATTGCGGTGAGTTCTTCAAGAAAAAGAGCAAGGGTTTAAAGTGCCTATCCGGGTGCTTGATCTGGATAGCGGTATTGGTTTTGCTCAATGGCCTTATTTTTTATTTTGCCCGGCCTTTACTTGAAAGAATCAGGTATAAGTTGCTGACTTTGCAAGCTAACTTTTCGCAGGTTAATTTACCTCTTACTCCGCAGGGAGTGCAGGGGATCTCTAAGGATATGGGTGAGGGGATACGGATTTTAAAGGAATATTTAAATAATGATGCATCCAAGGAAGTTGGAAAGGTTAACTTTTAAAAAATGAAAAATAAATTACCTAATAAAAGCGGGCATTTTGGCCAGTTCGGAGGAAGATTTGTTCCGGAGACGCTGATTTATGCTTTGGATGAATTAGAAAAAGAATATTCCCAGGCCAGGAAAGATAAAAAGTTTCTGGCGGAATTTGCTTATTACCTGCGTGAATATGCCGGACGGCCTACGCCGTTATATTTAGCGAAAAACTTAAGCCAAAAATTAGGGATTAGGAAAATTTATCTTAAAAGGGAAGACCTGCTGCATACCGGCGCGCATAAAATTAATAATACTTTAGGCCAGGTGCTCTTGGCAGTTAGAATGGGTAAGCAAAGATTGATTGCTGAGACCGGCGCAGGCCAGCATGGTGTCGCCACAGCCACGGTTGCCGCGTTATTCGGATTACAGTGCGATGTCTATATGGGTGAAGAAGACATTCATCGTCAGGCGTTAAATGTAATGCGCATGAAATTACTCGGAGCAAGAGTAATTAGCGTGAAAAGCGGCACACAAACTTTAAAAGACGCGATGACTGAGGCTTTGCGTGATTGGGTAACCAATGTCCGTAATACCTATTATGTTATCGGCACAGTTGCCGGGCCGCATCCCTATCCGGAGATGGTGCGTAATTTTCAACGCGTGATTGGAGACGAAGCCAGAGCTCAGATTTTAAAGAAAGAGGGGCGTCTACCGGATTATTTAGTTGCCTGCGTTGGCGGCGGCAGTAATGCTTTGGGATTATTCCATCCGTTTTTTGATGATGTAAAAGTCAAAATGATTGGTGTGGAAGCCGCGGGTTTAGGAATTGCTTCCGGAAAACATTCCGCTAGCCTTGAATATGGCTCTACCGGAGTTTTACACGGCTCTAAATCAAAAATCTTAGAGGATGAATTCGGCCAAATTAAAAATGCGCATTCAGTTGCCGCCGGGCTTGATTATCCGGGGGTCGGCCCGGAGCATGCTTATTATCAAGAAATTAAACGCGCCAAGTATGTGGCGATTACCGATCAAGAAGCTTTGGCAGGATTCCGTCTTTTATCTAAAGTCGAAGGGATTATTCCGGCTTTAGAATCCGCGCATGCGATCGCTTATTTAAAGAAAGCTGCCAGGTCAATTAAGAAAGCCACGGTTATTGTTTGTCTTTCCGGACGCGGGGATAAGGATCTTCATGAATCGTATTGATCAAAAATTTAAGCAATTAAAAAAGCAGGGTAAGAAAGCATTTATCGCTTTTGTCACCGCCGGCTACCCGGATTTGGCTACGACTGCAAAATTAGTTATTGAATTTGAAAAAAATGGCGTCGATATTATTGAATTAGGGGTGCCTTTTTCCGATCCTTTGGCTGATGGCCCGGTAATTCAAGAGGCCTCCGCATATTCTCTTAAAAAGGGAACCAACCTGCCTAAAATTTTAGATTTAGTCAAGAAATTGCGCCAGCAGGTTAATCTGCCGGTATGCTTAATGACCTATTACAATCCTGTTTTTTGTTTTGGGGACAGGCGTTTCGTGGATAAGGCTGTGGCCAGCGGCGTTGATGGGGTAATTATTCCGGATCTTCCGCTGGAAGAGGCCAAAGATTTTATAAGCTATGCCAATAAAAAAGGTTTAGCCAATATTTGTTTTGTAGCTCCGACCAGCTCTGCTGCGCGGATTAAATTAATTGCTGGAGCCGACCAAGGTTTTATTTATTATGTTTCTTTGACCGGAGTTACCGGCAGCCGTAAAAATTTAAGCGCGGATTTGAGAGCCAATCTGGCCAAGATAAAAAAGATTACAACTAAGCCGGTTTGTGTGGGTTTTGGAATTTCTAATGCCGCCCAGGTCAAAGCAGCAGCTAAGATCTCTGACGGGGTAATTATCGGCAGCGCTATTGTTAAAAAAATTAAAAATAATATTGGACATCATAATCTGGTACAAAGAGTATCCGGTTTTGTTGCAGGGCTTAATGTATAAAAGGACTAAATTAAATAACGGCTTAAGAATAATTTCTAAGAGCTTGAAGCAGGCGCAATCCGTATCGCTGGGAATTTGGATCAATACCGGCGGCCGCTATGAAACAGATTCTCAAAAAGGTATTTCGCATTATTTAGAGCACCTGCTTTTTAAAGGCAGCAAGAAATACTCTTGCCGGTTAATCAAAGAATCAATTGAGGGAGTCGGCGGATCTTTAAACGCTTTTACTTCTGAGGAGCTCACCTGCTATCTGGCGAAAATCCCCTGCCGATATCTGTTTTCTACTTTAGATATTCTTTCCGATATGGTGATCAGCCCGAGTTTGAATCAGGCGGATATTGACAAAGAAAGAACGGTTATTTTAGAAGAGCTTAAGATGTACCGGGATCTTCCGCAAAGCTATGTTTATGAATTATTGGATGAGCTGCTTTGGCCGGCTCAGCCCTTGGGAACCCCGATCATCGGGACAACTGAATCGATTAACCGGATCAACCGGGATAGTTTAAAAGATTATCAGGCTAACAGCTATACTCCGGAGAATATTGTGGTTAGCGCCGCGGGTTCGCTCGACCATGATTTATTAACCAAAAAAGTTTCCGCTAAATTTCGCGCCTCAAAAAACGCTCAGCCGAACATATTTACCCCGGCTCAAGAAAATCAGCATAAACCGCAGTTAAAAATTTTCCCTAAAGAGACCGAACAAACGCATATGGCGATGGGTTTTCATTCTCTAAAGCGCGATCATCCTTTAAGGCATGCCCAGGCGATATTGCATATAATTTTAGGCGCCAATATGTCTAGCCGCCTGTTTAATGAAGTCAGGGAAAAAAGAGGCCTAGCTTATGAGATTGGCACCGGCCTTAAGCGTTATCATGATACCGGAGCGTTTTTGGTCCATGCCGGAATTGATAATCGTAAAGTTGAGGATTGCTTAAGTTTAATTCTTCAGGAATTAGCCAAAGTACCTAAAACCCTTATCGGTAAAGATGAATTTAAGCGGGCCAAGGAGTTTTGCCTGGGCCAGCTAAGTCTTGCCCTGGAAGATACGATGGAATATATGCTCTGGATGGGTGAGAGTGTTGCCTGTTTGGATAAGGTCTATACCCTAGAGCAGATCATTAAAGAGGTAAATAAAGTGAGCAGGGAAGATGTGCGTAAAGTTGCCGGAGAAATATTTCAGAATCAAGAAATAAACCTGGCCTTGATCGGCCCGCTGGAGAAAAGCGAACAAAATATCTACCTTAAACTCAATTTAGGATAAAATGATTATTGCTTTAATTTTACTGTTGTTGGCTGTACTTTCCTTCTTTTTTTCTTCCTCAGAAACCGCCATCATTGGATTAAATAAGATCAAACTGCGCCATATGGTGCAAAAAAATATCAAAGGATCTGCCAGTATTCACCGCTTGGTATCTAAATTGGATAAAGTGATCGCCGCTATTCTTATCGGCAATAATATCGTCAATATCGCGGTTTCAGCAATTGTCACCGGTATTTTTGTCCAGATTTACGGATATCGTTGGGGTGTGGTTGCTTCTACTTTTGCCACTACTCTAGTCTTGCTTATTTTTTGCGAAGTAACTCCCAAGATTCTGGCGGCCAAGCATACGGAAAAGATGGCTTTGATCACCGCCCCGATCATGGAGGTAGTTTTGGTAATTTTTAAACCGTTGATTATATTTTTTATCGGGATCAGTAATCTTATTTTAAAAATTTTCGGCTTAAGCGTTACCAAAAAATCTCCCTTGATCACCGAAGAAGAGCTGAAAACGATGATCGAGATGGGCCAGGAGGAAGGGGTTTTAAGCGAAGAGGAGCGTAAGATGCTCCACCGGATCTTTGAGTTCGGAGATACTTTGCTCAAAGATATCATGGTGCCTAAGGATAAGATCATTGCTGTAAGCGTAGATACCAATTCCGATGACCTGCTGAATATCTTCGTGGAAGAGGGCCATGCCCGCCTTCCGGTATATAAGGACAATAAAGATAATATCGTCGGTATTGTTTACGCTCAGGACCTGCTGTATATCTTGCGTGAAAAAGGATTGTTTCTTTTGCAGGACCTGCTGCATGAGGCATGTTTAGTCTCCGGCTCAACCCGGGTGAATGACCTTTTAAAGAGATTTCAGACCGAGAAGATGCAGATTGCCGTTATTGTGGATAAGGACAAAAAAGCAATAGGGCTAGTCACCTTAGAAGACTTAATCGAAGAGATCGTTGGCGAGATTGAAGAGAAGCGTTTTATTAAAAGAAAACATTCTTGAGTTGACAGCAAAAATAACCTGTGTTAAAATTGATAACAATGAAATTAGCGCTACCCCGCCACTTAAAATTCGGCGGGATTAATTCGCGCATTGACTTACTCACACCAGGTGTTCGTAAGTCAAGCGCTCATTAAGGAGGGAACAAATGGCAGAAACAGGATATTGCGTAAAATGCAAAAGTAAAAAAGAGATGAAAGATGAGCAGAAAGTAACCATGAAGAATGGCCGCGACGCGATGAAGGGCAAATGTAATTCCTGCGGAACCGGGATGTATAAGATTTTAGGAAAATCCAAATAACGGATTTTTAAAATAGAGGTAATCAAATAGACTCGAAAAAGTTAGCCCAACGTATTGCCTGGGTGGCTAAATCTAAAAAAGCCGAGGATGTTGTAATTTTAGATGTTTCCAAGGTAGCCGGGTTTTGCGACTATTTTGTGATTTCTAGCGGTAATTCCTTAAGGCAGGCCACGGCGATTGCTCAGGCGATTCAGGATGATCTGGAATTAAAAAAAATAAAATCTCTCTCTAAGCTTTCGCGAAACGATGAATCCGGGTGGATTGCTCTAGATTATGTTTCGGTAATCGCCCATTCGTTTTATAAACCGGTGAGAGAGTTTTATTCTTTAGAGGAGCTCTGGAGTGACGGCAAACGCATCAGGGTCACAGCTCCCAAGAAATAACTTACCCAACCCGCTGCAACCGCTTTAGTAAAATATCAATGCATAAAGATATTCAAGAGGAACTCATCGTCTTAGTTAGTCGCTCCTTAGCTGGCTTAGGCTATGCTCAAGATAATAGCGAACCCATTTCGCTTGATTTGCCTACGGATAACCGCTTCGGTGATTTTACTACCAATATCGCTTTAAAATTAAGTAAGCAGCTTAAAAAACCGCCCCGGGAAATTGCCAATCAATTAATCGAATCTCTGCAGCAAGAAATCAACAGTACGAATCTAAAGGATTTAATTACCCAGGTCAAGGTTGAGGGGGCAGGGTTCATAAATTTTTATGTTAAGGCAGGCTATTTTTATGAGAAGCTGCGTAAAATAATTATTCAAGGCCAAGCGGCGTTAAAGCCGGATTTAGGCCACGGCAAGAAAGTCTTAATTGAATTTGTTAGCGCTAATCCTACCGGTGCTTTATCCGTAGCTCATGCGCGTCAGGCGGCGGTCGGGGACTGCCTGGCCAATGTTTTGTCTTTTATCGGTTTTAAAGTCAGCCGGGAATTTTATCTTAATGATGAAGGCAATCAGATCAATATTCTGGGCAAATCCGTTGGGTTGCGGCTTCAGGAATTAAAAGGCCAGACAATTGAGTTTCCGGAAAATTATTATCAGGGCGATTACATTAAAGATATTGCTCAATTAGCGATTGATCAGGAAATTAAAGAAGAAAATTTAGGTGATTTTGCTGCTGACCACATCCTAAAAATTATTAAACAGGAGTTGATTGATTTTGGAGTTAAATTTGACTGCTGGTATTCGCAGAAAGAGTTGGCCAAAAGTGGCAAGGTTGAAGAAGCTTTTGAACAGCTGAAGAAAAAAGAATATTTATACGAGCAGGACGGGGCGCTTTGGTTTAAGTCCACGGCTTTTGGTGATGATAAAGACCGGGTAATTATTAAAAGCGATGGCAGCCAGACGTATTTGGCTCCGGATATGGCCTATCATGAAGATAAATTTAAGCGCGGCTTTGTTTGGCTGATTAATCTTTGGGGCCCGGATCATCACGGTTATATCAACCGGATTAAGGCCTCGCTTGAGGCGTTTGGACATAAGCAGGATGATCTATCCGTAGTGATTGTCCAATTAGCGACCATTTTTAGAAATGGACAGGAGATTCAAATGTCCACGCGTCGTGGTCAATATATAACTTTGCGGGAAGTTTTAGATGAAGTAGGCGCGGATGCCGCAAGATTCTTCTTTTTAATGCGCCGCACAGCCAGCCATTTGGATTTTGATCTGGAGGTGGCTAAAAAACAATCTGCGGAGAACCCCGTTTATTATGTCCAGTATGCGCATGCGCGTATTTGCAGCATATTGCGCTCTAGCGCGGTAGAAATTAAAGATGATTTAGATTTATCGGTATTAAAGGAAAAAGAAGAATTAGCTTTGATTAAAAAGCTGCTGGAATTTGAAGCGACTCTGAGTATTTGCCTGTTTACCTGCGACCCGTATATGGTTACGGTATATCTTCAGGAGGTCGCCGAAAGTTTCCATAAATTTTACGATTTACACCGGGTTTTAGGCCAACAAGACGTTGTAACGGGGGCCCGGTTGGCTTTGATTAAAGGAGTAAAGATAGTTTTGGCCTGTGGATTAGAGCTTTTAGGAATTGCTCAACCTGAAAAAATGTGATTTCCGTCAACTAATACCTGAAATCATCCCGCCGCTTCTAGCGTATACTTTAAGATGCAATAGGCGGGATCTTCCTTAAATAATGACTCACAAAATTTTAAAATTAGCCACTCCTCATGTCTCGCTGCAAAATCAGTTTTCCAAAGAATTAGGTATCTCTAAAATATTAGCCCAGGTATTAATCAATCGCAAAGTTACCACCGTAGCTGCCGCGGAAAAATTCCTTAAATCCTCAATCAGTGATTTATTTAGTCCGCATTTATTTTCGGATATGCCTAAGGCAATCAGCCTGGTAAAGAAGGCTCAAGAAAATAAAGAAAAAGTGATGGTCTTTGGCGATTATGATGTGGACGGTATAACCAGCACGGTTTTACTTAAAACCACGCTTGAGGCGATGGGGCTGGATGTCCTGCACCATATCCCGCATCGCATCACCGAAGGCTACGGTTTAAATAATGAAATTATTAATTTTGCCATAAAAAACCAGGTCAAGCTGATGATTACCGCTGACTGCGGGATCGTTAATCATAAAGAAATTCATGGGTTAAGGCAGGCAAATATTGATGTAATTGTTACTGATCACCATGAGCCGCGCGAAACCAGCTTGCCCGAAGCATCCTGTATAATTAATCCCAAAGTAAAACATTCCGGTTATCCTTTTCGGGAGTTGGCCGGAGTAGGGGTGGCTTATAAATTCGCTCAAGCAATCAGTGGCTCTTTATTAGTTGATGATCTGGATTTAGTTACTTTAGGCACCATCGCCGATAGCGTGCCGCTCACGCAAGAAAATAGAATTATTGCCAAAGAGGGGCTCTTTCGCTTACCGCAAACTAAAAGATTAGGCCTACGGGCGATTATTGAAAATGCCGGAATCGAGAATAAAAAATTTAATTCTACTTATGTTTCTTTTATTATTGCTCCCCGCCTGAATGCTTCCGGAAGGATGGCTAATGCCGAGGTGTCTTTAAAATTGCTTATGGCTCAGAATATTGCTGAAGCGCAAAATTTAGCCAAAGAATTAGATAGGTTTAACCGGGAGCGTCAAAAGATTGAAGGCAAAATTTTAGAAGAAGCCGAGGAGTTGATTAACCGTCAGGTTAATTTTAAGGACCATAAAGTGATTGTAATTGCCAAAGAAGATTGGCATCAAGGTGTTTTAGGGATTGTGGCTTCCAAGCTTGCGGATAGATTTTACCGGCCGGCAATCGTAATTTCGATAAATGAGAATTTATGCAAAGGCTCAGCGCGTTCAATTCAGAATTTTCATCTTTTTGATGCGTTGATGGATTCTAAGGAGCTACTGGACAGCTTCGGCGGACATGCTCATGCCGCTGGCTTGTTAATTACGAAAGATAACATTGATGAATTTAGAAAAAGTATTAATAAATTGGCCAGTGATCGTCTCACCTTAGAGGATTTACTCCCTAGTTTAGATATTGATTTAGAGCTTAATTTTGCGGATTTAAATGAGCCGTTAGTTAAGGAATTAGAACTTTTAGAGCCGTTTGGCATGGCCAATCGGGAACCTTTATTTTATACGCGCGGACTGAAACTTAAAGGAGAGGTGCAGCTTCTAAACCGCGGGACGTTAAAGTTTTGGGCAACCGATGGAATTACGACCCGGCAAATAATCGCTTTTGGAATGAGTAGTTTAAGAGAGAGTTTGTTAGAGGCAGTTTCTTTTGATTTAATTTATACGCCTAAAATAGACAGTTGGCGCCAGGAAGAATCAATGATCTTAGAGGCCAAAGATATCTTTTTTAAATAGTAGCGGGTTTTTTAACTTTGGGAACTGCTTTTTTGAAATCGCCTTTTTTGATGCACTTGGCGCAGATGTAGGCCTTCTTAGTCGTGCCGTTGACTACGATATGCACGGTCTGCAGATTGACCTTAAATTTGCGCTTGCTCCAGCGGGCAATCTTGGAACCTGTTCCGCCTTTGGATTTATACTGGCCTTTTCTGGCGAGAACTTTACCGGTAAGCGCAACTTTGTCGCAGATTTTACATTTTTTAAGCATTTTGGTATTCCTTTCAATTAAGTTTAATAAGTATACTTGAAATCGCGGTATTGTCAAGATAGAATAAATATTCAAAAATTTTAGTTAGATTTTGCCACCTGTTACGTCAATTGTGGTAGAGAGAGTTAATTGACGTTTTAACGAGGAGGTGGTAGAATGGAACAAATTGATAAGATTATTAACCAACCCGGAATACTAATGCCCACAGTAACTACAGAGAAACCAGTTCGCAAAAGAGATATTTTTAGTTTAATTAAAAGTATCCCGCAGTCTCCATGCTTTGAGGATAAGAAGCATAGTGTTATCTTGTTTAAAAGTGATTGTTTCGAAGTCCTTCCTAAAATTCCAGATAATTCCATTGATATGATCTTTGCTGATCCACCATATTTTCTCTCAAATGGTGGTTTTACTTGCCATGCTGGAAAGATGGTTTCTGTAAATAAAGGTAAATGGGATATCTCGAAAGGGGTTGAGGAGAATTTCATTTTTACTCAAAGGTGGCTTAGGGAATGTCAGAGAGTTTTGACGCCTAATGGTACAATTTGGGTTTCTGGTACATCACATATAATTTATACTGTGGGCTCGGCTATGCAGAATTTAGGTTATAAAATATTAAATGATATTGCCTGGTTTAAGGTAAACCCTCCGCCAAATCTAAGTTGTAGATATTTTACTCATTCTACTGAAACTATCCTTTGGGCTGCGAAGAGCAAAGATAGTAAACACTATTTCAACTATGATTTAATGAGAAAAATGAACAATAATAAGCAAATGCTTAGTTTCTGGTCAATTAAGGCTCCTGGAACGTTAGAGAAAATATATGGTAAGCATCCTACTCAAAAGCCAATAGAATTATTAGATAGAATTATGTTAGCTTCAACAAAGCAGGGTGATATCGTTTTAGATCCTTTTTCTGGAAGTTCTACCACTGGTGTTGCGGCAGTTAAAGATAAAAGGCAGTTTATCGGCGTGGAACTAGAAGAGGAATATCTAAAAGTTTCTATAAAAAGGCTTAAAGATGAGTTCAAAGTTAAATAATATGGCAAATAGAAAGGCAAGAGTCAATATCTATAAACACTCAATCGATTTATCTGATTTAAAGATAAAAAATCAACCAAAGGATATGTTCCGTGAGGCTTTAGAGAAGATTAAATATAGAGGATATAAGGTTGAGGATATCTCCGATGGAAGAAAAATAGTAGTTACAAAACCAGGAGGGAAATTTACCTTTGGTACTATTAAAAGAGATGATTTTATGGTTTGGGTTTATAATCCCGATGAGGAATCTCTTTGGTTAATATCTCATGCTAATATTTCCGATGATTTAAAAAATAAGGCTGCCTGTAATTCTAAGGATACACTTCTAATCGTTAAAGCATTAGAAAGAGTTTATAATGGTGAAGAGCCGGATGATATTCTTAGTAAGATAGAGCTAAAAAACCCTTGCGGTGAGGATCCCGAAGTTCTCCTTAAAGTTTATAAATGGATTTGGGGACAGGAAGATTGTAATTATCCTCCTCCTAAATATAAAGGAAGAGCTATGTCTTGGGAAGGATGGAAAAAGGAAGAAAAGGGAAGTTGGTTAAAAACCGGGGATGGTATCCTGGATCTTAAAAAGAGCTTGATTAAGAATGATTAAAGGTGGTAAGGGAGGATCTAAAACAGCGATTTCAGGTTTGAGATTTGAATCAAGAGTAGAGATGAAAAAACTCTTGGCTACTTTACCTGGATATAAGATTCTGGGGGATACAGTTTATTTCCAGGATGCAAGGGTTGCTGAATTCTATGGTAAGAATAAATTATATAAAAATCTACTTAAACCAAATAAGGTAGACTATTCTAAAATTATTTCAAAAAAAATTTTACCAGATGAAGCAATCTTAATCTTTACCGGAAGAGTTCTCTTTATTATCGAGATTAAATTCCAAGAAGTGGCTGGGTCAGTCGACGAGAAGCTTCAAACATGTGATTTTAAGCTTAAAAAATATAGGAAGTTGCTTGCTCCTTTAGAGATAGCGGTTGAGTATGTTTATATTTTAAATGATTGGTTTAAAAGCGCGCAGTATAAAGATGTATTAGAGTATGTAAAGTCTGCTGGTTGTTATTATTTCTTCTACGAATTGCCATTGGATTTTTTAGGCTTACCCCAACCGAATAAATAAATAGTGTTTAGTTAAGCTTAACAATCAGGTGTGTCCCGTGTTTAGGGGAGAGCCCGCTTCGGTAAAAGTAAGCAGGCGGGAAAGAAAGTAAAACCTTCGCTACAGGCAAGTATGCCCAAGCGAGGGTTTTTTGTTTGTTAGATTTTGTCTTCTTCTACGTCTATTGAGGTAGGAATGAATAATAACGTACGAAAAGGAGGGTGTATGGAGACAAAAATGGCGATATTTAAAGGGAATATGAAAAATAAGACTATTGATGTGCCGCCGAAAGGTGAAATTGTTATTTATCGAACTAAGGATAAGAAAATCCAGTTTGAAGTTAAGTTGGAGCAGGAGACGGTTTGGCTGACTCAGAAACAAATGGGTGATCTTTTCGATAGGGATGTCCGGACTATTAACGAACATATACAAAATATATTCAAAGAAAAGGAATTAAAGAAGAATTCAGTTATCCGGAATTTCCGGATAACTGCCGCTGATGGTAAAAGCTATGAAACAAATTTCTATAATCTCGATGTGATTATTTCAGTTGGCTATCGTATAAAATCTCAGAATGGTACGCGTTTTCGCATTTGGGCTACAAACATTCTCAAGCGCCATTTAATCGATGGCTATACATTAAATGAACAGCGCCTAAAGGAGCAAACCTTAAAACTTCAGGCGTTACAGCGGACGGTAAAGCTCATCGCGAGCATGAAGGACCGCAAACAGCCTGAATATAAAGAGGCCATGGGGTTGCTTGAAGTTATCAGTGATTATAATTACGCGCTTGGCCTTTTGGATGATTATGATTACAAGCGGCTCAAAATATCGCATATCTCCAAAGAGGAGAAGTTTATATTAAGCTATGAAGCCGCGTTGAAGGCGGTAGAGAAGCTAAAAGAAAAATTCTGCGGTTCTGATCTTTTTGGCGTGACGCGTGATAAATCATTTGAAAGTTCAATCGCCGCAGTTTATCAGACATTCAGCGGTAAGGACCTGTATCCAAGCATTGAGGAAAAAGCGGCAAACCTGCTTTATTTTATTGTCAAAAACCATTCTTTTATTGATGGCAATAAACGTATCGCAGCTTCAATTTTCTTATGGTTTTTAGAGAAAAATGCTATTCTGTATAAAGAGGACGGCTCAAAGCGTATTGCCGATAATGCATTAGTTGCGTTAACTTTGATGGTCGCAGAAAGTAAGCCCAGCGAGCGTGATGTTATCGTTACGCTGGTGGTGAATTTAATAAATAAAAATAATTAATAAAGAGAATGTTTCCGGATTTTTGTTTTACAAGGATGGTTTTAGAGAGTAAGATAAGTGAAACAATTAATAATTGCTCGGAGGTATTATGGATAAGAAAAAGATTAGGCGGATAGTTACAAGAGATGGGTCGTTAATTTTCGGATTTGTGTTTTTCTTTGCCAGGGTTTTATTAGTTTCAGCTACTGCGGCGGATTTTAAAACTGATTCCGTGGTTAAGGTTTTTGCAACTCGCAACACCATAGACTATATTAATCCCTGGCAATCTAGAGGTGTTCAGGAAATAACCGGCTCCGGATGTATTATTCAGGGCAATCGCATTCTAACCAATGCTCATGTCGTGAACCAGAATACCTTTATACAGGTACGCAAGGAATCCAGCCAAAAAAAATATATTGCTAAGATTAAAACGGTTGGCAATGATTGTGATTTAGCAATTTTGCAGGTGGAAGATCCTGAATTTTTTAAAGGGGTTTCGCCTTTAGAAATCGGAGAGTTGCCAAACTTGCAGGATAAGGTTACCGTAATCGGTTTTCCGATGGGGGGTGATAAGCTTTCTATTACCCAGGGAGTAGTTTCACGTATGGAAGGCATGAATTATATTAACAGTAATCAGAGCTTATTGGGAGTGCAGATTGACGCTGCAATCAATCCCGGTAACAGCGGAGGCCCGGCAATTAATAATGGCAAAATCGTCGGGATCGTGATGCAAGGGATAACTGAGAGCCAGAATATCGGTTATATAATCCCTACGCCTATCATTAATCATTTTTTGAAGG
>ERZ1292640.116-Hain-H43-02um-R1-116-length-62532-cov-76_pt1 | contig 62532 bp, 80 predicted proteins | sample MGYA00564404_ERZ1292640 | MGnify/ENA primary metagenome ERZ1292640 (study PRJEB36523, sample SAMEA6512636) | groundwater metagenome | collected 2019-01-08 | study: AquaDiva: Metagenomics assemblies of 32 groundwater samples
AATGATATTAGGATGTCACCTAAATGAAGAATTTTTTCAATTTCACCTTTAATTTTAATTCCATGTTTTACATTTTTTATTTTTACAACATCACCATTTTTTAGTCGAACAATTGGTGTATCAATAGAATCAACAAAAGCTACAGTTGCACCTTTACCTGGAATGTCAATTTTGACTTGAGTGCCAACAGCAATGGTATGATCCAAGATCTCAGCAATTATAGGATTAATTCCTACAGCTGCAAATCCTGTATTACAAGCTCTACCATATCTTAAACGAAAACCACCAAGTTTGTTAGGCATGGATAGGACGGATCTTCCTGTAATTACTTCACGCATTCTCTTGGCTGCTGCGTCTTCCTGATTATCTCCTGTTTGAACTGCTCCTTTTAGATCTCCAAGCCACTCCCAACCATCTAATTTGTACAGTTCAATTCTTTTGAGTAGTTTTTTAGATCTTCCAATTAATCCATCATTTAGAACTCTTAATGCACCTCCTCTAACTCTATTTGTTTTAATGCGAGTCATTCCTTTGTGATTTACAACTTCAAAAGGATCTGTATCTACACCGTCTAACTCTACAGGTAGATTTGATATAACATGAATAATATCTTCATCTAAAATATGAAATTGGAAGCTACTTGCTTCTCTTTCATAGATTCGAAGCTCTTCAACAAATCGGCCAGTTTCATCATCATTAAAACAATTTGCTTGATATTTTGATAAGCCGGCTGTTTTTCTGACATGATCAGCAATTAGTATTGTTACTGCTGATTCGGTTCCTCCAGCTGAACGCATTGGTCCAGCAATAGATACAGAAAGATATTCACTGCCATCTTTGTTTTTCTTTATCTTAACTTCACTAATTCCTTGTAATGGAGCAATTGTTACTCCCTCTGTCACTATAGCTAGACCTACTCTAACTGCCAAATCTAGTTTTTGTTCTAAAGTTGCATCAGTAAGTGAATATTTTCCTAATGCAATTTCTTTTGATAGAATTAATGCAGATAGTTCTTTCCCGTGGATTTTTAATAATTCTCGTAAAGGTTCAGCAATATCAATATCATGCATTTTGGCAACTCGATCTGCTAAATCAAATGCAATTTTAGGCTCAATTACTCCTGAAGAATCTACTAAGCTAGATTTTGCTAAAGCTGCATGCTCAAAAATAGTATAGGTATCTTTTGAAAGATTAGAATAATAATCAAGGTAATAATCTGGCATCTTAATATCACTAATACGAGAAATAGCGTCATTTTCAGACATAATACGAATCCTATTACTTGCTTCTTTGAATTGCTTTTGCTATTTCTGCTAGTTTCTTAATACTTCCCCCTTTCTCTAGAAAGGTTCCAATAACTAGGGCATCGGCTCCCGCCTTTACTAGATCTGTTGCAGTTTTAATATCTCTAATTCCACCACCTACTATCAGAAATCCATTAAAGGCTTTTCTTACTGTTTTAACCATCTCTGGAGTAACACTAGATTTTGCTCCTGAACCTGCTTCCAGATAGACAAATCTCATTCCAAGAAATTGTGCTGCGAGTGCATATGCTGCAGCGATTTTTGGTTTTTCAAATGGAATTCCTCTTGCAGAACCTACAAACCATGCAGAAGTTCCATCTCCAATAACCAAATATGCTGTTGGTAGTGGTTCTAATCCAAATTTGAGAACACTTGGTGCTCCTAGTGCTTGTGCCTGAGTGATAAAATATGGATTTTCTGAATTCATTAATGAACTAAAAAGAATTGCATCTGCATCAGGTACTACTCCAGTGACGTTTCCAGGAAAAAGGATAATGGGTATTTTGATACCTTTTTTGATACCTTTGACTACTTCAGCCATTTCAATTTGATCCGTTGCAGATGAACCGCCTATTAGTATCGCAGATACGCCTATTTTTTCAACATCTTGAGCAAGTTTTCGTGAAGATTCTAACTTTGAGACTTCAGAATCAATTAGTACAAACAATAATGCATTTTTCTTTTTTAGTTCAGATTTTAGGAATAATTCAACTTTTCCAGCCATAACAGGGATTTGTAGATGGCTCTTTAAAGTTTAATTGTAATGAGGTATACAGATTTGTATAGCTATGGCAGAGTTTGAACAATCTAATTTTAATAATATTATTCGTCAAATTATCAAAAAATCGTTATTTACTGAACGACAAATTGAAATTATTTTAAATCAGAAAGATCTTCTAAACTCTAAATTTACTATTACTAAAGGTGCGTATTACAGACAAGTTGGTCAATCTAGAGATAAATTAATAGCATTATTCTATTCAATCATACTTTTACGTGGTTTAGGCATACTTTTACCTGATGATATTGATGTGATATCAAAGCTTTCTGAGCAGATACGTGTGATAAATGAGAGTGATATATTCCCTGAAAGAGAAGATGAGGTCATCAATGTGATTGATAGATTGATACGTCAGGCATGTAATGTGTGATATTATCATTTAGAGTTGTATGATATGATTGAATTTTTTGTGATATGAAGTGTGTCTTTGTTAATCTAAAGTGTGAAATAATATTGTTCAATCACGATAAATCACAACATATGAATAATTTTGTGATGTTAATAGAAATTCCTGAACCTGAAGTGATTTTAGGTGTGATTGTTTCGTTTGTTATAGGTTTAGTAGGCTTGTATAGTTATTACAAAATACGACCATTCATCAAAACTAAGAATGAGATGATAGATTCATCACAGTTAGAGCGTTTAGAATACTATGAAAGACAGTTAATTGATATGAAAATACGCTTAGATGCAATGGAGATGCAAGGTTTTGAACAAAAAACTGAAGATCCTAATCTAGAATTAAAGCAGTTCCTAGAGAAATTAGCTAAAAATCAACAAGTTATAGGAAAACCTGTTGATCTTCTCATAAAGACAGATATTGTGAGTAAGGAGGAGCCAGTTTCTATCCGTCGTATGCCTAATTTAGATCATAATAATGCAACAGATTATGTGTTACATCTAATCACAGATAAAGCTATGACGTCACGTGATATACAAATCACATTAAAGCGGAGTAGAGAGCATACTTCAAGGTTAATGAAGAAGTTATTTGAAGATGCATATGTTCAAAGAAACACCAATACAAAACCATATACCTATTCAATTACAAAAAAAGGAAAAGAAAAGATAGAAGCAATGCAATCTAATTCTATAATTGCATAATAAATTTCTGTGTGTCATAAGATTGGTTTTAGTTTATTTTATCAAAATTTGACCAGAAAAGGTAATTCTAGTTATATATTATAAAAACATAAAAATATTAAATTATATATATTATTAAATTATAACAATATCATGTCAGTACAAGAAAATGAGGTTTTAGTAAAAATTACATCTGCAGGAACAATTTCTATTCCAAAACAGTTTCGAAAATACATGGATCTTCAAAAGGGAGAATATGTAAAAGTAATCTTAGGTAAGGATCGTCTTATAGTACGAAAAATTATAATTTCTTAATTGATTGTTTTTGACCAAGTTTTATGGTCTGATATGTCCATTCACGGCCAGTTCTAATCCTATCAATCTTACCTTTAGTAGAAAATCTGGACAAATATGTAGAGATTATGCTTAGTTTAACAGGTTCATTGTATTCATCTTCATATTTTTCAAGTATGTTTGTAGATGTGAACTTACCAATTGGGAAGAATTTGTCTACAATATGCCATATTTTTGAGCCTATTGAATCCATATTAGTGGTTTCTTGTTCTTCTTCTATATTCATTAAATCCATCATTTCAAATATTTTTAGAACCTTTTCTCGAGTAACATTACCCTCCAATTTAATGTCATATCGTGCTCCATCGGCGTCTTCCATATCAATTCTAATGCGTTTTTTAGCCATCTTTAAGATCTATGAGGATCTAATGTTAACAGTTCAAGTGATCCCAGAACATTTGTCAACTAAGAGGTTTGTTAACATTGACTGCCTAAACCACGCCTAGAGTGTTTTTTGTTATTAACAGTATTAATAATTTTGATTTATCATTAATTCTCCAAGTTATGCCTGGAGTGGAAACAATGGGGTCTGTTTTAGGATATTCACATTGTTAACGTTAATCTTAACGCCTGGAATGGAAATAAGGGGGTTAAAATGACCTTTTTGGGTGTTTTCTTAACAGGAAATTAACAATTTGTTAACAATAGGTTTGGATTAAACCCACACACCTATCTTTCCACTCTATTTTTTTCTTTAATTTTTTTTATTAAAAATTATATAATCTAACTAAAAATAATTAATTATAAACTAAACTAGAATAACTATTCTCTTCTATACTCTCTAAATTCAGATATCATTATGTTACTATTGAGTAGAAACATAGGTGTGTGAGTATGTCTGACCCAATTGATAGATTACTTGATGCAGCTGAATCTGGCAAATCAATAATTAGAAATAGAGAAATCCTTCATTTTACATATATTCCAGATATTATTCAACATAGAACTTCTGAACAGGAACAAGTAACACAATCATTACTACCCATCCTTAAACATTCAAGACCATCAAATTTACTAGTATATGGTAAGCCAGGAACTGGAAAAACACTTGTAGTTAAAAAAGTGATCAATAAAATTCAAGACAGGGTAGAAAAATCAAATTTCCCAATTAAACTAGTTTATTCAAATTCCAAAGAGGAAACAACTCTTTATGGATTATTGGTAAGTTTTGGAAGGCAATTAGGTTTAACTGATAAAGAATTACCTGGTACAGGTTTAGCAATTAGTGAAGTCTTTAAACGAATACTAACCAGTATAGACGAATCTAAAATAAACGCAATTTTTGTTATTGATGAAATTGACTATCTTGCACAATTAATATCAAAAACAGGTAAAGATATCTTATATCAACTAACTAGAGCAAATGAGCGTCTAAAACAAGGCTCATTGACTTTAGTAGGAATTTCAAATGATCTTACATTTAAAGAAAAACTTGATCCTAGAGTGATTAGTAGTCTAGGTGAAGAAGAGGTAGTTTTTACAAATTATAATGTAGAACAAATAAAAAAAATACTAGAGGAGCGAATCAAAGAGGCATTTATTCCCAATTCGGTAGAAGAGCCAGCCTTGAATCTTTGTGCAGCCTTGGCTGGTGGTGAACATGGTGATGCAAGAAGAGCAATTGACTTAATTCGTGTTGCAGGAGAAATTGCTGAAAGACAACAATCAGACAAGGTTACAAAAGATCATGTAAGAGAAGCATCTCTAAAAATAGAAGAAAATAAAGAAGAAACGTCCCTAAAATCATATCCTCTCCATGAAAAACTTGTTATTCTTGCAATAATGAAGGCAGGAGGCTCATCTACAGGGGAAATCTATTCGGCTTACAAAGGATTGTGCAAGATAGTAGGACGAGATGAATTGACACAAAGACGAATTACCCAAATGCTTAGTGAAATCGAATTATCCGGAATCATCACTGGAAGACTAATTCATCAAGGAATACATGGAAGGACAAAAAAATACAAACTTACAATCTCACCTGAAATGATAAAAAAATCCTTTAAAGATGATTTAACTTTGCAGGATATTGTTTAATTTATTAGAATTATAATTTTCATGATAAACTTTGAAAGTCTTCAAATTTACCATAAGTGCTATCCCTGGATTAGGAGTCATTCCAACACTGGCTTGAAATGGGGTCTGTTTTTGCCAAGAACCAGAATTTAATAAAAGAATTCCTTTGTACATGTCCAATTCAGCTCTATGGACATGACCAACATGAAAAATATCAGGAATCTCATCAATTACCATTAAATCTTCCATTTCAGGTGCAATTGGGGTTTGACTGCCATAAATTGGACTAAGGTGTCTGGCTCTAAGAAGATGTTTCATTACATTTGTGGGTTTATCATAACTTAGACCTGGTGTAGTTTTTACAATATCATCTATACTTTGACCATGAAACATCATTATCTTTACACCATTCAAAGAAACAACAGCTGGATTTCCAACCATAAACACATTCTCTTTTTCCCATAATACAGAATTGTATTTTTTTGGAATGGCTGGTTGTGGTAATGCTCTGCGTCCAGGATCATGATTTCCTGGTATAATGAATATTTTGATGTAATTAGGAATTCTACTAAGAAGGTCTTCAGCCTTTTTTAGTTGCTCTTCGATGGTTTGACATACTAATTCTTTGTCTTGATTTGGATAGATTCCAACACCATCTACCAAATCTCCACAAATTAACACAAAACGAATTTTCCTTGCTATTGGGTCTGGACTAGATAACCACGATACAAATTCAGTAAATTCATCTTCCATGAAATACTTACTACCAATATGTAGATCTGAAAGAAAAGCGGCATATGTTTCAGTTTCAGACTTATTTGAAGCTTGATCAGGAATATCCGGCGAAATCAAATCTTTTATGATAAAACCAGCATTTTTTCCAAAACCTATTCGTGCCATAATGAATTGATCACTAAGTAATGAGCCTGCTATTTTTTGCAATTCAGCATCAAAAACAATCCCTTCAAATGAACCTGAAGGATCTTCTAAGACTAATTTTGTTATATTTCTCTCAGTACTTCTGGTGGTGACGAGACCACAAACATACATGTCATCATCAGATTTTGTAGTTTTGATAGAAGCAATTGACTTTAACATTCTTGATTCAGGTCTATCAGAGATTATTCGTTTTAGTTTGTTAAAACGACTTGAAAAAAGAGCATTATACCCTTTTACTCCCTCACCAGTAGTAATTCTCAAAGTCGGATCAAAGATTATCTTGTGATCATTTTGTAAAGTTTGATCCTCTTTAATTCCTAAATAAACCTCCAAATCATCTTGATTAATTTGAAACAATTTTTGTTTTGTTTTCTCACGAACAATTTCTTTAATTATTTTTTCTAGTTTTTTTACATCGATATTCTCTAAAAACTTGAATGCATCAGGATGAATTTGAAACCCTTTATTCAAAGCATAATTCAAAGCAACAGTTAGCTCCTTTTTCATCATCAAAGAATATTTTTTGGTTTAATTAAATCTGCGCCTATACCAACCCTCAAATATTGTTTCTAGTAAAAGATAACATGTCTAAGATTAGAATAATTACCTTTTTCGTATTTATGGGATTATTTGCAGCAACTTATCAAATTGGTTCAATGTCTAAAGTTAATGAAGAAGAGGCAAAAATATTCATGTCTGAATTTGAAAAATTAGTTAAAGACATTGATGCAATAGGAATTTTCCTTCATAACTCATCCGTATCATTACCAATGTTTATTCCAGGATTTGGAGTTGTATGGGGGTTATTTTCAGCATGGTCTACCGGATTTGCTTTTTCAGCAATAGTTTTAGTCTCACCAGAATTGGCAAAAATTCCACCACTTACAATTCTCTTTCTTTCACCATTTGGAATCATGGAACTTACTGCATATTCTATAGCGACATCTAGAAGTTTCATGTTGATAAGAGTAATATCGAAAAAAACTAACCTAATTCCATTTATCAAACCGACGGTTATAGAAATTGGAATAGTGATAGGACTCCTTTTGGCAGGAGGATATTTAGAAGATTTCATGATAAAACTAGCTCGTGAAAAGAGTATTGGCTTACCTGGTTTGTAAATTCGAGAAAAACCCTTGGATTTGCCTAATCAGTCTAAAATAATTTAGTAGTAAATTATAAACCGAATCAGATGAAAAATGTAGTATGAAGACCACCATTATACTCTTAGTGTTGGTTGTTCTTTCAGGATTTGCTTTTATCGATTCTTTTGCAATAATTTCACCGAATAGCGCTTTTACTTTGGAAGGATCTGGATATGCAGTAACAAAAGATATGATAAAAACTTCTGAAATTGATTTAGCATTATCTACACAAAAACAAACTGGAAGCAGTGTTAAATCTTCAATTGAAGATGGATTCATTACTTTAGATGATAAAAATTTTCTAGTCGCCAAGTTAGAGGCAACAACACTACATGAAGGTAAATACATTAGAATTAATGGAAATGTTGAAAGTGATACAGGTGATAAAGCATCCATTAAATTTTTTGGAAGACTAATTGAAGAAAGTAAAAATGCCTCAATTTATGGATTTACAGGAAAAATAACAATTGATGATAAGGATTACAAAATAATCTATACAGCAAAACTCTCCGAACTCTCAAAAATTAAGGTCACGCCAACAGAATCTAAAACAGATAAAAAACTTGTAATCCATATTGCTAAGGGTTCATCGACTCAAGGTATAGGTACCTACATTGATCTTGCAGGAGTTAAACAGAAAACATCAGAAATTCAAAGTTCTACCGATTCATTAAGATTCAGATATTTTTCACAAGATAGAATTTCAATTGAACCAGGAACAACAATTACTATTGTAAATGATGATGTGGTATCACATAGGGTTTTCAGTGGAAAAGAAAACTATGGTGATCGTTATAATCAATTTTCTGCTGATGGTAGAATCTCAACTGATAAAATATTACCAGGCGAATCAATTAACATTACATTAGATGAAGCAGGATTTTATAGATTATATGATCCAGATTACCAATGGATGAAAATTGTGGCATATGTATTTCCAAATATGAAGGACAATGTAATTCTTGGGCAAGGAAAAAACTTGGGCAACTAGTTTTTCCACTGCCATTTGTAATTCATATATGAATCCAAAACAGATTGATTGAAAACCATTACAGACAAATCAGAAAATTCTCTACATTCCAAATCTTTTACAGTTCCAACAAAACTAGTTTCATTTTCAGTAGTTAATGCTTCAAAAACATGAACTTTCATGTTGTCTGTATCAAAACCATTATTTTTTAGATATATTGCAATTTCTGATGGCATAAAATGCTTGTCAGGTTGTTTAGGCCACGGTCTTGGGACCAAAATTACACTATATCCATCAATCAACGCTTTTTGCAATTCTAATTTCTTTTCTTCAATTGAAGTTGTTACATGCATTGTAATTACTTTGGATTTATCAAGTGGCACTCTTGCTTTTGATGCAGCAACCTGAATTGAACTTATTCCTGGAATTATTTCAACCTCACCAAAAATCTCAATTAATCTATCTACAACTTCAGATTCTGAAAAATTAACATCACCAGTAAATGGAATAACTAAAGAACGATTACCTAATTCTGGAAGAACTTTTTGATATGATTCCTCTTGATTGTTCATAGTAATCTCATGAATTTCTTTACCTACAAGTAAATCTTCAATTGTTTTTAATGTGTATTTGTAACCAATTACTATATCACAATTCTGTATTACATTCCTTACAATTTCAGTAACATATTTTGGCGAACCTGGTCCTACACCTACAGCATAAATTTTTCTCAATTTTACTTTGTAAATTTTTGCCTGTCTTTAATATATTGCACAAAAGGTTCCCAATCTACTTTCATGTACTTTGTAGGCTCTTTAGCTGGATACTTTACCCAATCTTGGGCAATTGAATATTGATATTTTTGTCGTTTACCATCTTTTTCATACTCTAATAGTAAGATACTACCCCACTCTTTTTCCTCATATGTGATATTCAAAATATCATCAAATGATAATTGTATGTTTTTTTCATTTCTTATATCTTCCATTAGATTACTTTCTTCATAACCATCATGACGAATCATGGTATTTTTTGATTTTAAAAAACTGATAACTTGTCTTTGCCTAATAGATTGCCACCACCTCATTTTAGCCTCTGTCTTATGGACAAACATCAAATGTTTATCAGTTAAAACCAACATGCCTTCTTTTCCACCTATTGAAAAGAATTTTTTTGGTTCTCTCCATACTGAAACCAAATGTGCTTGAATTTTTTCATCAGGTTGCATAATGATTTATTATTCTAACTTGTTAAAAACTAATACAATTAACTTTTAAGTAAGATATTTTGAGAAAATTTATTGAAAAAAATTCTTATTATGATATTTTTATCATTACTTTTAATTAATTTAGGAAATCAATCATTTGCACAATCTGACGAAAAATTAGTAATTTTACATACCAATCTTGGAAAGATTGTAATAGAGTTTTTCCCTAATGATGCTCCGAATCATGTTATCAACTTCATTAAATTATCTGAAAATGGATTCTATGATGACACTATATTTCATAGAATAATTCCTGGATTCATGATTCAAGGTGGAGATCCCAATACAAAAAATGGAGATAAGAGCACTTGGGGAACTGGAGGACCAGGTAATTTTGTAAATGCTGAATTTAACAACATAAAACATAATCGTGGAATTGTTTCAATGGCAAGATCTGCTGATCCAAACAGTGCTGGCTCCCAGTTTTTTATAGTTCATAAAGATTCATCCTTTCTTGATGAACAATATACTGTCTTTGGTAGGATTGTAACAGAAGAAAGTTTTGAAACACTTGACAAAATTGCTTCAGTTGAAACAGAAGATAAAGATATTCCAATAAATACTGAACAAGTAAAAATTACAAAAGTTGAGGTTGTAAATCGTTCTGAGGTATCTAATTTACTTGAACTATCAGATCCTGAAAGAATTACCACACCAATTGAAAATTCTTCAGGTAGTCAACTTTTTGAAAACGAAACACTAGACGTTGCATTTAATGTACCTGAAGGCTGGTTATTACAACAACCAAAAAAAACTGATGAAAATTCTCCTGATGTAGTTGCAGTAGGACCTAAAGTTGGACCCATCAATCCAGTATTTTCTTTGACCATTTCTAATGCCAAGGGAAAAACTCTAGATGATTTAATCAAAGAAAAAGATGAATTTCTAAAAAAGGCCCTTAAATCAGGTAACTTAGAAATTATTTCTCAAGAAAAATCAACAGTTAATGAAAAACAAGCATATGTTACTAATGCTAAAGGTCTTTTTCAAAGTAATGGAACATCATATAATGTACAATTTAGAGAAGTGATTATTTCAACTCCTGAAAAATTTTATACTTTTGCATATAGTAATGGAGTAGATAATTTCACTGATCAAATTTCTAGATTTGAAGAATCTGTTAATTCTTTTAAAATAACATCTGAACCAATTAAAGAAACAGAATCTATAATCCAATCACAGATAATTTTCATTATACTTGGAATTATTGTAGTAATTGGAATTGTAGTTGGAGTGATACTAATGAAAAAAAGAAAGACATCAACAACCAAAAATGATGACACTCAAATACGTTAGCAAAAATAATTCACTCTAAAATCTAATAAAGTTACTACAATTATGATAATTCAAAGATTAAAAAAATAATTACCAAACATCGTCAACTTCATCAAGAACTTTGTATTCTTTTTCTGTCTCATGTTTTACGAGTTTCAGTCTTGAAATATCTCTGTCAAATAATAAATCAATTGTCCAATCTAAGAAAACTCTGATTTTTTTATCAGGCAATGCAATTTTTGAAAGGTAGACATTTCTCCAAATAAGCCAAGCTAACAATCCAGAGATATTCATCCCTAAAAATGTCGCAATACCCGTTCTTTTTCCAATTATTGCCATTTGTCCCTTAGAATGATATTCAAATTTTTTCTTCTCTAAATTTTTAATTAAAGCATTCAGATTATAGGCTGCAATTTTAGCTTGTGATTCTGCAATTTGTGCAGTCGGCGCAAATGGTCTATTTGTTTGAGGATCCATAAACAATGCACAATCACCAATTGCAAAAACCCCAGAAAATTCTGGAACTTCAAGGAAATCATTTACAATAACTTTCCCTTTATCAGTTTTGAACATTGATCTTTTAATTGTATTAACAGGTGTTACACCTGCAGTCCAAATCAACGTTTTAGTTCTAATCACATTCATCTTTGATTCATCCATAGGATCTTTTGGATTTTCATCTAATGATTTTACAATAACCTCTATTCCATCAAAACTCGTAACTGCTGTTCGAAGTCTAATATCAATACCTCGTTCTATCATCTTTCCTTTTGCAAACTCTGCTAACTTTTCATTAAAGCCAGGGAGAATCATCGGAAGAGCTTCTAAAACTATTACACGAATATCGCCTTTGTGAATTGTAGGATAATATTTTCTTGCATCTAGTAGAAGATCCATCAACTCTCCTGCAGTTTCAATTCCTGCAAATCCACCACCCACTACAACAAACGTCAAAAAACTATTTCGAAGAATAGGATCTGTTTCATTCTCAGCCTGTTCAAGCATATCTATTGCTCTATTTCTTAGCATTACTGCATCATTGAGAGTCTTCATTGTGTAAGCATTTTTTTCAACATCTGCCATTCCAAAAAAATTGGTTTCACTACCTAATGCAACTACCAAATAATCATAATGAATTGAAACACCTCTTTTTTCACCCGTACCCCATAATGTTACAAGTTTTCCAAAAGGATCAACGTTCTTTATTCTGCCTTCATAAAATTTTGTCTTTTTACAAATTGCTCTAATAGGCATTACAATATGCCTTGTTTCAATCATACCTGATGCTACCTGAGGTAACATTGGAGTGAATAATAGAAAATTATCCTCACTTATCATTACCAACTCAATTTCAGAACTATTTCCAAAATACGATTCTAATTGTCTAGCACATTCTACTCCTGCAAACCCTCCTCCTAAAATGACTATTTTCTTCTTATTTCTGACCAATTATATCATACCCATGAAATTACTGAATATATCCTATGAGATCAATATTCTCAATAAACCATAAATAAATTCAGAATTTATCCAATTCTAACTATATCTGAATGAAGTATCTCATATGCTCTAGAAGCATCTTTTTCATTTAGAATTATGATTATACTGTCTTGGCTGAAAAACGCATTTACAAGTTCTATTCCATTATCATGTAAAATTTCTGCAACATAAGATACTACATCTGATTGATTTTGGTTTACTGGAATTGAAACTCTAATCTTTGCAAGACCTGTACTAAACATATTTTCCCTATTTGGCATATTTTCAAAAATTTCTCTAATACTTTCCATATCCTCTGTAAGAAATCTAAATGAATCAGATAATCTAAAAAATTCATAATTGCTGGTAATTTTTGAAAATTTATCTAAAATTGATATAGGATCCATCTCTGCAGAATCTTTTTTTGAAAATTTAATATCCATCATTCCATCAGTTAATACAAGTCTTGCATTTTTCAAAATAGATTCTTCTTTGATATTCTCTTTAATTTCAAAAGAATCAGCATATCGTTTTATGGCAACTACAATTGTATTGAGATTCACAGAACCACCCAAAACCTTTTCAATTTCTGGCTGAATCTTTACAGCCAATGCTGTATAGTTAATCAAATCCATTTTCATACAATCATAAATTGAACGATTTCTCGTGACAATTTCCCTAACTATTTCAGGAATAGACATAATCCTCATCGTATAACTATACGATGTCAATTATAATAGGATTATGTAAGAAATTACATAAATATTCGTAATATTTATATAATGTAATATACATTACATTTGATAGATAAATATGACAATATTTGATGATGAATTTGATAGAACCTTCAAGAAAATGTCAAGCTCTTTTTTTGATATAGATGACATATTTGAAGAATTTAAGGAAAATGGTTCCAACTCCAGTCCATTTTATTATGGCTATACCATGACTATTGGTCCTGATGGAAAACCTGTTGTAAAAGAATATGGAAACGTAAAACCAGGATTACCTCTATCAGATAATACTAGAGAACCAATTGTAGATGCAATTGTAGATGAAAAAGAAAAACTGGTAAAACTTGTAGCCGAGATACCTGGAGTTGAAAAAACAGACGTTAAAATTCTCGTACAAGATAAAATTGTAGATATTTCTGCAGAACACGGTGAAAAGAAATATCACGTAAAAGTTCCAATCAAATACAAAGTTGATGAAAACTCTGCAAAAGCTTCTTACAAAAATGGAATTCTTGAACTAGTTTTCAAGTTAATTGAAGATGAGAAGCCAAAAGGCAAAAAGGTGGAGGTTGAATAAACCCCACTAATTTTTATGGAGAAAAAAAATGAGTGAAATTATTTTAAAAATTGTTGAAATCCCACAACAACATGTGGGAAGAGGAAGAGCTATAATTGATCCTAAAATAATTGAAGATACTAAATGGAAACCAGGACAAATTTTAGAATTAATACACAACAAAAAAACACATGTAAAATTTTGGCCTGGATCTCCTGAAGAATATGGTACAGGTATTATCAAGATTGATGGAATGACTAGACAAAATATTGGTGCTGGAATTGGTGATAAAATTTCTATAAAATCTGTAGAAGCTGCTGATGCTGAACAAATTACTTTATCTCCAATTGAAAAATTATCTATTGATGAAGAACAATTACACGATGTCATGATTACAAATTTCCAAAATCATGTTTTTACTGTTCATGATTCAATCCAATTACCAACTCAAATGGGTGGAAAAATACAATTTATCATAACCAATACAAAACCATCAAAACCAGTAATTGTAACTGAAAGTACAATCTTCAAGCTTGGTCCTATGACAAAAGCAGTTGATGCAACTATTCCACGAATTACATATGATGAATTAGGAGGTTTGAAAAATGAAGTCCAAAAGATTCGTGAGATGGTAGAATTACCTATGAAACATCCTGAATTATTTGAGAAAATAGGCGTGGAAGCACCAAAAGGCGTGTTATTATATGGTCCTCCAGGAACAGGAAAAACTCTATTGGCAAAAGCAGTTGCTGGTGAGACTAGTGCTCACTTTATTTCACTTAGCGGGCCTGAAATTATGGGAAAGTATTATGGAGAAAGCGAAGAAAGAATTAGAGATATTTTCAAACAAGCAGAAGAAAATTCTCCAAGTATTGTATTTATTGATGAAATTGATTCAATTGCTCCAAAACGAGATGAGGTTTCCGGAGAAGTTGAAAAAAGAATTGTTTCTCAACTTTTGACATTGATGGACGGTATGAAAAGTAGAGGTAAAGTTGTAGTGATTGCAGCTACTAACAGACCAGACTCAATTGATCCTGCTCTTAGAAGACCTGGTAGATTTGATAGAGAAATTGAAATTGGAATTCCAGATGATGAGGGAAGATATGATATTCTCTCAATTCATACACGAGGAATGCCGATTGATGAAAAAGTAGATCTCAAACAAATTGCAAAAATAACACATGGATTTGTAGGAGCTGATCTTGAAATGTTATCCAAAGAAGCAGCCATGCGATCTTTACGAAGAATTTTACCTAAAATTAATCTCAGTGAAGAAAAAGTTTCTACAGAAATTCTTCAAAAAATTAAGATCACAAGTGATGACTTTAGAGATGCACTAAAAGAAGTAAGACCAAGTGCATTACGAGAAGTTCAAGTACAAATTCCAAATGTTAACTGGGAAGATGTGGGTGGTCTTGATGAATTAAAAGAAGAGTTACGTGAAGCTGTGGAATGGCCAATTAAACACAAAGAAGCTTTTGAGTATGTTGATGTGGAAGCTCCAAAAGGAATCTTACTTTACGGTCCACCTGGAACTGGAAAAACAATGATTGCAAAAGCATTGGCAACAATGACTGATTCTAACTTTATCAGCATTAAAGGTCCAGAACTACTCTCAAAATGGGTAGGTGAATCTGAAAAAGGAGTAAGAGAAATTTTCAGAAAAGCTCGTCAGGCAGCACCATGTATAATATTCCTTGATGAAGTAGATGCACTTGTACCAAGAAGAGGCAGTGGTGATTCAGGTTCACATGTAACAGAAAATGTTGTCTCTCAAATTCTCACTGAAATTGATGGACTAGAAGAACTACATAATGTCTTGATAATTGGTGCTACAAACAGACTTGATATTGTTGATGAAGCATTACTTAGACCTGGTAGATTTGATAGAATTATTGAGGTTCCAAATCCTGATTCTAAAGGAAGAGAACAAATATTTAGAATTCATTCCAAAAAGAAACCACTAGCAAACGATGTCAATATAACAAAAATTGTTGAATTAACAAACGGATTTAGTGGTGCAGAGATGGCTGCTATCACAAACAGAGCTGCAATTCTTGCTTTGAAAAGACATGTTAGTATAAAATCAAAAAATATCAAAGATATTAAAATAACACAGCAAGATCTACTTGATTCCATTGATAAGGTAAAGCCCAGGAAAAAAGATACGCCTATGACTCAGTCCATAAAATAGTCTAAATACTAAGAAGGAGAATCACAAATTATGAAACTCTATCTTGATTTTGAACCATGTAAAGAATGTAACACCATGATGAACGAATTAAGTAGTCCTGAAATGTTATTTGCAGACGCAAAGAAAAGGGCTGATGAATCTGCAAAATTCTTACGACATCTCACATATAATCACAATGAAGTAGTACAGGCTGTAATGGAAGATCTACCCAAACAAAAAAGAGATCAAGAGTTTGATTTCTTTAAATAACTTATTTCTAGATTTTGATCTATTAGCCTGATCGAATATGAAAATTAAAACAACATTGACATTCTTTTTTAATACATTCTAAATCAATACTGTGATTACATATTCCACATTCACAATGAATTAATTTTACACTCATTTTATTATTCTACAATTTTGAGTGTTTTTTTAATTAATACAACTCTATTTCTTATGGTGACATCACTAACACCAGATTCCTTTGAAAATTTTTTTTGACTGATTTTTTCTCCATTAATTATACATGCAATATACAAAGAAGCAGCTGCTTGTGCTACAGGATGTTTTCCTGCAGTTATTTCCTCAGATTCGCAACGTTTTAGGATATCAAATGCATCTCGCTTCGTCTTTTCTTTCAAATTCATATTATTTGAAATCTTGGAAATAAATGATGAAATATCATATTGATTTAGCTTTAATCCAAGTTTTTTGATAATTGTTCTCAAATCCCTAGATAGAATTCTTCTTTCGATATTTCCCGCATTGGCAATATCATCTAACGTTCTAGGTATATTGTTCTCTCTACATGCAGCATACAAGGATGCAGAAACTAAAGAAGCCATAGTTCTACCTCTTGTGAGTTTTGCACTAACTGTTTTTCTGTAAATGTAGGCTGCATTTTCAACTACATTATCAGGTATTCCCAATTTTGTTTTCATTCCATTCAATAAAGTAAAAGCTTTGCTTAATGTTGCAGTTGATCTTGACTTGCTTCTTTGATCCCATGTACGAAGCCTATTAAATTCATATTTTGTTTTACTTGATAAAGCATTACCTGAAAAATCTTTGTCTGCACCAATTACAGTTGATAATCCTTTATCATACATTGTTAATGATGTTGAAGGACCTGTTCTTGACAACTTCATAAAATCTTGACTGTAACCACTACTTTCATGTGTAGTATCAGATATGTTTTGTACTAGAACAAGACCGCATCCTCCACAAAACATTTCCCCTCTCTCAGAATCTGTTATTATGGGATAGGTTTTACAAGTATCTAGTTGACACCTGACATCATAATCATTTGAATAATTTTCTATCATTATTAACAGACAGATATATCATTAATACAATAAAAATGGATTGAAACAGGTAATTTTATAACTAAAACAAAACTTTGATTACAAAAAATTCCTCTAATTTTATTAAAAGTGATTGCTATTTGATATGATAACTACATTGTAATAAATGTTAAAAATAAAATTTGTTTAACAAATTTAAAAAATATAAAACAAACTATTCTTTTTGAATAAACTCATGACCACAATTAATAATCATCTGAATGATTGCCTTAATTGTATCATCAATTTTATGCTCTCCTGCAAAATATTCTCTTGGTTTTTTTAGTGTGATATTTTTTATTCCATCTAACCAGTCGCATTCAAACCTATAATCTTGACATAGTTTAAGCATCATTCATTCTGTAAAAACTACTGAACCTAGAAAAATCCTAAGTTTGATGCTCCGAATAATCCGACATTAGTCTTAATGTTAATAAAAAATCATGCGATGACACTCATAATATCTAATAATACAAGAAATTAGAGGTAAACAATGAAGGGTTTAGAATTTGTATTTTTAGCAGTAGGATCTGTATTTGGAGCTTTTCTGAGATATAAAATCACAGAATCCCCATTATTGTTTAATACTTTACCTCTCAATGTTTTGATTGTTAATATTCTTGGAGCATTTATCCTAGGAATGTTTGTCATTTTATCAGAACAATGGAATCTTGATGGAAGATATTCACTCTTAACTGCAATTGGTTTTTGTGGTTCACTTACTACAATGTCATCATTTGCGCTTGACTCTAGTAATCTCTTGGATAATCATCATTATGGCACTTTAGCTGTTAATCTCATAGCAAACATAGGGCTATCTATTGGTGCATTAATTGGTGGAAAATCACTAATGGCTGCTATAATAAATGGTTAATCAACTATAGGGGCTGTATTGTTTGTATACTTTGATTACTGATTCATGATACATTTTTCTAATATCTTCATTTGTTGATATAGCAAGCTGATTTACAAGATCAGTAGCAGTAATAATTCCTATCACTTGATCATCTTCTATAACTGGTAATTTTCGAATGCCTCTAGTATACATTAGATCAGCAACCATCCATACTGATTCATCTGGGCTGATTGCAATTAAAGGAGTTGACATAATCTGCTTTACTGGGGTTGTAATTTGATAAGCATGAGCTACAACCTTTACTGCAAAATCTCTATCAGTAATTATTCCCATTGGTATATTGTTTTCCATCACTATAACTGCACCAACCTTTACATCTTCCATAATTTTTGCTGCCTCATTTACAGTAATTAACGAATCTACTGCAATTACTGATTTTGTCATAATGTTTCTAACTGTAATTCTAGTTGGATCAGTCATTCTCAAATAAATATTAAATTTTCTATATATTAGTGACTCTGCATAATCTCATAGTTGAAAATCAAATTCGAGAATTATGTAGTATGTCTTAAATTTAGTTCTTTTATGAGTTAATCATGCAAGACATAAAGAAAATCCTCGTTCCTATGGATGGTTCTAAGAATTCTATGAGAGGGTTAGATGAAGCAATTTACCTTGCAAGACAATGCCATGCAACAATTACAGGTTTGTATGTAATTCCATTAGCCAAACCCATGACAGATTCACAAATTTCCTATCTTGAAAAATATCTACTTAACAATGCATCTAAATTCATGTCAAAAGCAAAAATACGTGCTGCACAAAATGGTATTCTTTTTGATGATGACATAACTTATGGTGATGAAGGACCAAAAATCATAAATTATGCAAATAACAAATTATATGATATTATTGTAATAGGCTCAAGAGGAATGGGTTCTATTAAAGAGACTTTTCTTGGAAGCACTTCAAATTATGTTTTACATAAATCCAAAATTCCTGTTTTAATAGTAAAATAACTAATTTTTTCACATTAGATAATTTCGTGATATGAAAATAAGGATCTTATTTATTAGAAGAAAATATTTGATAATAATATGGGACATACATTCGTAAAAGACGTAATGATCAGTGACTTAACCACATTAGATGTATCCACTTCAATTAGGGATGCTGCTAAATTGATGGACGAAAAGGACATTGGTTGTATCATTGTAACTAAAAATCAATTACCCATAGGCATCTTGACAGAAAGAGATTTTGTTAAACGAATAGCTGCTAAAGAAAAATCATTAACTGCTTCATTAGAAGAAGTAATGTCTTCACCATTAATTGAAATAGATCCAAACGAAACAGTTTGGGAAGCAGCACAAATTATGAAAACAAATAACATTCACAAATTACCTGTCAAACAAGATAATCAAATTATTGGAATAGTAACAACCACAGATTTAGTAAAAATTTGTAGTATTGGTTCTGATTCTGAAATGAGAAAAATTTGTGATCAGATAATTACTAGAATGCAAAAAGAGCAATAAGTTCTAAACATGGTTTTTTCTTATCACGTCATTAAATTTGAAACCATCTCATTTTTACAAGGTACACATTGGTCTCAATCAGTAGGAGATAAGGGAATTCTATACAAATCTCTCAAGGATCCTTATTCCAAATTAATAATTCAATCATCAGATAATTCAGAAAAACTATTTCATATTCCTAAAGATAGAACTGTAATTGTTGTAAACAAAGTTGTTCACTTTCTAGGCGAATTAGTCTAAAATCTATCTAACTAGTAATATGGGGCATTTAGCTTGCTCAGAAACCTTTCTACTAACACTCCCCAACGTCTTTAGTTTTCCAATTCCATGTAAACCATGACTACCAATTACTATTAATGAAATTCTTTTTCTTTTTGCAAAGCTCAAAATTTCATTTGCAATATTACCTTGTGTAATGTTATATGATACAGAAATTCCTTTTTCATCACATCTTTTAACAGCTAATTTTAACATTTTTTCTGCATCTGCTCTAACCGATTCCGTCCATTTTTTTATAGCCTCTTTTTCAGATTTTGTTCTAGTAAATCCTAACATTCCAGGTGGTGAAATATAGTCTACATAAACAACAGAAAATAAAAAAATCTCTGAATCAAGATTATGTGAAAGTTCCATCGCTTTAGTTAATGCCTTTACTGAATATTTGGAGCCATCATATGGAACAAGAATTTTAGTTAGCATTTTTGAAAACATCCTAATCACTACTTTATGATTAACACTGGAATTTTTGATTTATGAACTATAGCGTTTGCAACACTACCCAAGAAAACTTCTTTTAGTCCACTTTGACCTCTGGATCCAATAACAATAATATCAAATTCTTTATTTCTAGCCATTTCATCAATTTCTACAGTTGGACTTCCAAAAACTATTTTAGATTTAAATACAATTCCTTTTTGAGCACATGTGGTCTTTGCAGATTCCATAAATTTTTTAGCTGATTTAGTAAGATGAATCTGATACGGCATTATAGCATCAGTAAAATTTCTTGGATATATGGGAATTACATACAAACCTGTAATTGTTGCATGGCATTGTCTTGCAAGGTAAATTGCTTCATCTAACCCTCTCATAGAATTCTTAGAACCATCCATAGGAACGAGGATTTTCTTTATATTTTTTCTAATCATTTGTAATCAATCCACACTTTTATGATTTAACACCAAATTAAGATTATCAATCATAATAATCAAACTACAATAATCAGTATAATAACAAACTAATCTTGAAAAATATTTCTGTGTAATTTCATGCCTGTACTATAACAGATTTTACTTCCCCATTCGTATTTAGTAATATTTCAAAATGAATTTCAAGAGTCTAGTTAAATATCGATAAACAATGAAATTTTCATGAGAAAATCACTTTACATGAAAATCCTTGTCCCCATTGATGGATCTGAATATTCAGAAAAAGCTCTCTTCCATGCATGTGATATAGCTAAGAACTATCGAGCAAATTTGGTATTGCTTTATGTTGTTGAAAAATCTCTTCCAATTAACCTATTAGATAGAAAAGAATATCTTGAAATTTTACGAAAATTTGGAAATAATATTTTAATTAAAGGAAAGAAAATAACTAATGACAAAGGTGTTGATTCAAAAATAATAATAAAAGAAGGAAATATTGCAAATGAAATAATTAAACTTGCAAAAAATGAAAAATGTAATCTGATTGTTGTTGGCAGTAAAGGTCTTGGATCAACCGCACGGTTTTTCCTTGGTAGCGTTTCAAATAAATTGGCAAATAATTCTCCTTGTTCTATTCTAATTATAAAATAATCTAAGCTTCTGCAATAGCATTTACAATATCTGTCTTGGTGATAATTCCTATCATCTTTGATTTTTTAACAACTGGTAATCCACTAATCCCATTTCTTATCATTAATAATACTGCTACTCCAACATCCTTATCAAATTCAACTGTAATTGGATTTGGTGACATTATGTCAACAGCTTTGAAATGAAGAAGATGATTCATTGGAGTATCATGAAATTCATTAAGATTACTTTTCATTCTATAATTTTCAACCTCTTTTGGATTAGCTGATTGAGCTAACCAATAAGGTAATTTTGCTGGAACAAAATCCCTGTAAGTAATAATTCCTACAGGTATACTATTACGTTGAATAACAATTCTTGCAATTCTATGGTGAATTAACAAACTTTCTACATACAATAACGAATCTCCAGGCATAGCCGTAATTACATTTCTAGTCATTATCTTTGAAATCTTTAGAGGAGATATTGCATGTGTCAAAAAAATAGATGCAAGATCAGTCTTTGTAATTAAACCCTCCAAAATACCATTATTACCTAATACAATTATAGAACTGATATGATTTTTTTTCATTAATTTAGCACAATCATAAATTGAATCCGTTTTCTTTATTGTGATTAATTTCTTAGACATAAAACCCGAAACCATGATAGATTTGATTGGTTTGTCTCCAAGCGCATAGATTGTTTTTGCAATGTCTTTTTCTGTAATTATTCCAACTGGATATTTTTTTGAATCTATTACTACAAGTCGTTTTAAATTATGCTCAAGTAAAACCTCCCTAGCATCTAATAGGCTGGCATTTGGATTAATGGTGATAGTTTTTTTAATTATGATTTTATTAAGATCTGTATTTTTTAACAACATTAACCCCAGACTGATCGTACTGGTTAAATATATTGACTCAAATATCATTCATGAAAATCTAGGGCTTTCTTTTAATTTAAAACAGGGAGATTCTACAGTAGATACAGCAAGATGATTACTGATACAATTCATGCCCATATGAGAGATATCCAATCTACCAAAATAAAATCTCTAATTTCAAAAGCAACCACTATAGAACCAACAGATACACTTTCACATGTAATCAGTAAAATTACTAAGGATAATTCCTATGATGTTTTTTATCTTAAAGATAAAAATGTACTTTCTACAAACATTAGAGCACTATTAAATGCCAAAAATATTAATGATATGAAAGTTGAGCCGTTTCTTTATTCGATTCCACATGTGACCCAAAATGACTCTGTTCAGAAAGTAGCAAACATAATCACTCATTATAGAATAAGAGAAGTACCTGTGATAGACAAGAACCGAATAATTGGTGTGGTGACAGCCAAACGAATTATCAAACTACTTTCATCAAAAGATAACAAATGGATTAAAGCTAATCTAATTTACACTCAAAATCCAATTACAGTACCTGCTGATGAATCTATTAGTAATGCAAGACGAATTATGACTACTAAACGAATTGATCATCTACCAGTAATGAATCAAGGTAAAATCAAGCAGGTCCTTACATCATATCATATACTGCAATCAATCATGCCATCAGAAAAACAATCCCGTAACTCTATGATTACAAGAACTGAACATGCATTAGAACTTAAAATTGGTAACACTGGAAGTACTAGAATTCCTCAATGCTTGGCTAATGATGATTTAAATAAAATTATCAATTCAATGCTTAAAGCAGATACTACATGTTGTTTAGTTAATCTACATGATACTCTTCAAGGCATTATTACTTTTAGAGATATACTTGGTTTGCTTGCATCTAAATTAGAAACTCCAATTCCATTATACATTGTTGGTATGCCAGAAGATCAACAAAATGTAAATTTGATTAGTTCAAAATTTGGAAAAACTCTCAAAAGATTACAACAAGTCTATTCAGAGATACATGAAGCTAGAGTTTCAATAAAACAACAAAGAACTGGAAATAGAAAAGAAGGAAAATATGAAGTATCTATTATGATTATTACACCCCATCACACTCCTCTAATGTACAATTCAGTCGGATTTGATTTAAGTGAAGTTTTAGAAGATCTAAGTGAAAAATTGTTAAGAACATTATCTAAACGTGCAAAAAATAGATCAAAAGATAGTATTAGAAAAATTGGATTGCCTATATTCTAATTATGAAAATTAGTAAAATAACATCTCAAGAAAACATCTTACTAGTTGGTTTCCCAAGCAATGGTCTTGTAGGAACATTCACAATTTCTTATTTAATACATAATTTAGATATGAAACAGATTGGAGAAATAGATCATCTTGACATTCCACCTACATTATTTATTGAAGATGGAGAAATATTATCTCCGATTAGAGTATATAAAAAAAATAATATTTTTGTCATAATATCTGATCTCCCACTTGATCCGAATTTAGCACATAGTTTTGCGGAATCCATATTAGAATATTGCAAAAAAAATGATATTCAGAAAATAATTATTGTAAGTGGTATCGAAACAATCAACAAAGATCTCAAGGCACCCAAAATCTATGGATTAGTGACACACCAATCTTTAGAAGAAATTTTATACACAAATCAAATTTCTAAATTTTTAACAGGTTCAATTTTTGGAACAGATGCAGCAATAATAACAATTTTTAGAAAATCCAAAATTCCCACATTAATTTTGTATGCTGAATGTCATCCATTCTTTCCTGATCCAGAAGCTTCTATTATAGCAATTACAACTCTAGCCAAAATTTTGAATATTGAAGTGGATACAACTGATATTCAAAAGAAAATGGAACGACTAAGAATTCAACATAGAAATCTAATGGAAGAAACAATTCGTGCTTTACAGCAGCAACAACTAGAAAATCAACCTAGTAGAGCTCCACAAATTTATCGGTGATCATATGATTGAAAATAACGATAAAGAATTTGAAATTAGAATTGCTTCATCATCAATAAGTTCATTATTTAATGATGATATTGAACGTCAAATTCTTTCTCCTCTTTCATGTTTAAGAGAATATGGAACACACTGGTCACTAGAGTTTGATCTTCCTTTAGTAAATAAAAAAGATATTAAAATTACATTTGATGAAAGTTCTATCAGTGTGGAAGCTAAACTAAAGGAAACATACTCTGAAGAAAAATTTGGTAAAAAAACAAAATTTGAATATTTTAAAAAAACTATTACACTTCCAAGTAAAATCGATAACAAAAAAACTTCTGCCAAGTTTGAAAAAGGTAGATTAAAAATAATAATTCCAAAGACAATTTTTAGTCGTGAAATAAAAATAAAATAATTATTTGAAGAATTTATCTACTTGATCTCTATATTTCAAAGCTAATTTTCCAAACTCTAAGAAATCTTCAGATGTTGGATATTTCATCCTTATTGCATACTGATTTACAAAAACAGATAATGCACTACCTATGATTAGATTGTAAATTCCATCTGCTAAATTTTTTGAATAAGGAAATACTATTTTGATAACAGGAATATATGTCTCAGTCTGAGAAATCATTAACTTGATATTTTTTTCAACGTATTCCTGAACATCATCTGGAATTGCCATATTATTACTAGTATTGATTTCTTATAATGTTTTATTATCGTGTATGAATTACCATTCATTATCTGGTCCAATTTTATATGTTTTTTGAGATGTCTTGTAATTACAATTTATTTATGAATAAATTTTAAAATCAATATTGATAATTATCTAGACTAATAAATAAGCAAAATTTGAATGTTTTTTATGAAAAAAATTGAGGCAATAATTAGACGTTCCACTTATCCTATTATTATTGGTGAATTAAGTAGTATGGGTTATTCAATTATAGATAAACGAAATCTAGAAGATAGTAAAATTTTTGACAAGCAGTTAGTTTCAAAGGTAGGTTCTACTGGCATTAAAACAATTCCTCTCTCCAAAATAGAATTAGTTGTTTCAGAAAAAGATGCTAGACAAGTAATTAATCTAATTTCAAAAAAATCTGGTTTTTCTGCAAATCAAGGAGGAAAGATTTTCATTTCAGAAATGGAGGAAGTTGTTGATATGAATACTCTTAATGCTCAACAAGATCTTGAATCTGAAGAAATACTTTCTCTCAAACCAACAACTAAGAGAAGCAGACTAGTTCCTCTTCAAAAATTTACATTGATTAAACTTGAAAAAATATATGAAAATAATAAAGAAAAATTACAAACAGATTATAGAATAAAATCATTTAGTGATTTTGTTAATCACTGTATCATGGGATATCTTCCAACTGTTGAGAAGCAGCTAAAACACACAACAGTTGTTTATGGAAATAATTTTTACGAATTTTAGTTAGATTGTTTCTTCGCCTTCATGACCAGTTGCAATATCTATAGCACGTAATATTGGTGAAACAAAGATCTTTCCAACGGTTCCTTTTGTTTTAATGATGTTAATTACCTCCTCTTCTTTATTCTCTGGAATTATTACTACTATGACATATTTTTCACTGAATTGTGGTTGAAATATGGCACTTCCTTTTGCAGCATGAATTTGTGCTGGTGGACGTCTCCCTCTTCCTCGTACTTTACTAACTGTCAAACCACCGATCTCTATTTTTCTTAATGCTTCACTTATTGCCATTACATCGTTGTTTCCAAGTAGTGCTTCAATTCTTAGCATTTGATAATTCTGAAAGGTTTTTCACAAATAATAGTTTCAGATTTTGATAATCATGTGATAATCAAACAGTTATCTAATTTCGTTATTATTATTTAGTTTTAGAGCTTCAAAAGTACTGTGCCAATAGATACAGGTGATACAGCATGGATGCTTGTAGCAGGAAGTTTAGTACTTTTAATGATACCTGCACTTGGTCTTTTTGAATCTGGTTTATTGAGAAAGAAAAATACCGTATCAGTTTTTATGCAAATTTTCTTTGGATTGGCCTTACTTAGCGTAATGTGGTTTGTTTTTGGTTTTAGTCTATCATTTGGTCCTGATGAATCAGGTGGAATAATAGGTAACACCGATTGGGTATTTCTAAAAGGAGTTCCATGGGATGAGGCACTTCATTATGCACCAACAATTCCTGGGGTATTATTTGTAAAATTCCAATTAATGTTTGCTGCAATCACACCATTACTTCTAACTGGTACTATTGCCGAACGAATGAAATTTAGTTCATTTGTCATATTCATAGCTGCTTGGTCCGTTCTGATCTATTATCCTCTAGTTCATTGGATATGGGGTGGTGGTTGGTTAGCGAAACTTGGTGTAGTCGACTTTGCTGGCGGTATAGTTATTCATACTAGTGTTGGAATGGGTGCACTTGCAGCAGCAATGGTGCTTGGTCGTAGAAGATTCTTTGGCCCAGCAATTGAAATTCCACACAGCATACCTTTAGCAGTAACAGGTTCAGCACTTCTTTGGTTAGGTTGGTTTGGGTTTAATGCCGGTAGTGCATTAGCTTCTGGTTCACTAGCTGGAAACACAGTCATTGTAACACACATGGCCTCTTCAGTTTCTGCATTAATCTGGGTAGGATTATCTTGGATAAGAACAGGCAAGCCTTCTGTTGTTGCAGCAGTTAATGGTGCTATTGCAGGTCTTGCAGGAATTACACCAGCATCAGGATTTGTTAGCGTAGAACATTCTTTTATTATTGGTATAGCAATAGGTATTGCCTCATATTCTGGAATTATAATCTTTAAGGAGAAACTAAAGATAGATGATGCATTAGATGTCAGTTCAGTCCACGGTGTTGCAGGAATTATAGGTTCTCTTTCAATTGGACTCTTTGCAAGTAAATTAGTTAATCCAAATGGACCAAACGGCTTACTATTTGGTAATCCGGATCAATTAGGAATTCAAGCCATTGGAGTTGCAGTCGCTGCAGTTCTTGGTTTTTGCGGTACATGGGTAATTATGAAAATTATAGATTTCTTGGTTGGTGTTAGAGTGTCACCAGAAGTAGAAGATGCAGGATTGGATATTAGTGAACATGCAGAGAGAGCCTACGCTGATGAAGAAGAATTCATGTTGGATATGGATACTTATGTAGAAAATTTGGAAGAAAAAGATAAATTTTTCTTTAATAAAAAATAACTTGTCAATTCTTTTAAAATATGATGAAATATACGATTGATCTATCATAAATTATCTACAACAGCCAAAAGCGCATCATATGATTAATTTTTTATCAGTATTTTTTATGGTAATGTAAAGCGTATAGAAAAAAGAGAAATCTACTGTACCGATATAGATTTTTTCTTTTGTATTTCAGTTGGTTTTGATTTTGGCAGTGTAATATCCAATATGCCATCAGCAAGTTTTGCAGTTACTTTGTCTGACAATATTTTCTCAGATAGAGGCAGAGATCGGTAATAAGATACCTGACTTCGTTCTTTTCGAAGATAATTTTTCTTCTTTTCTTCAGATTCTTCTTTATGTTCTGCAGATATCTCTACAGAGTTATCAGATACATTCAGTTTGACTTCACTTTTCTTTATTCCAGGAACATCCATTTTTACACGAAATTGATTCCCTTCATCTATAACATCACATGATGCATGCGATATTTTTGGCATAGATATTGTTGGAAATGATGAAAATGCTTTTTCCATATCTCTACGAAAATTCTCTATTGACCTGTCAATTTCTGTCCAACTAGATCCTCCCAACGGAGTAATCCCTGTACTTTTTTTTGGTACGTTTTTTGTTTCGACCATGACAAATTTTTTCATTATTTGTACTTAAAGTATTAACAACATTTTCAACTATGATAATGCAATTATTTTATAATCTTAATGTTTTTAACCATCCCTAATACAGCTTATACTTATGACTAGTGATCCTTTTTGCCACTGTGGCTCTTGTGGTCATGAAACAGTAAATGAATGTTATACTAAACAATGTTCTTGTTGTTTAAGTGATCATCAAGGACCTTTTGGAAAAAATAAATAAAATATTATTTCTACTTTTTATTTAATGATTTAACTGAAATTTTATTTTTGACCAGTCATTGATACTGTCTTTATACCCTCCAATGTGATTTAATCAATAAATTAGCATTGCTGGTAAAACTCATGATCATTTAGATTATTTGAATTCGGTAGACATATTTTCAAAGATGAAAGTAATAGATCCATTTTTAACAATGAGTAAAATAATTGGAATTATGAATAGAATTGGATTAATTAAAGGATATGATGAAAAAAGAGTTAGAGAAACACTGAATTTATTACTTAGAGATAGGAAAAATGAATTTCAAGAATTGGCAGATACAATTGGCATTCCAAATACATCTGAAGACTGGCAGGTGATTGTTTTGAAAATATGTTTGGATTTTGAGGAATGTTTCAAGATCTGGACAGATGAAATTGAACCAGATGCTCTAAAAAACACCAAATGCATGACCATTATGAGAGAAATTGCAAAGGGTAAAAAAAACATATCAGCAGTTTTTCACACACAGAATATTGCATATACTATTTGTACAGAATTTCATGAGACATACAAAAGAACAAGTTAACTAAAAAAACAATTCCATGGTATTAGTGTCTGGAGGAGGTAAAAAAATCCATTGAACATTCACTTAGAATACTCAATGAATGATTACACAAGACATGCGATGACATATGTTATAAAACAATGAAAGTTTATCAGGACACAATTGATATTATTTTGTGTTGAATACTAAAAAACAACAAAAGATAGACGAAATAATGTACGAAACTAATGATAAAGTCAGTTCGATTGTTAGTGAAATTAGACAAATAAGATTCTCAAAACTTGATGAGCAAGAAAAAAATAAAAAATTAGACAGACTTCGAGAGGTAATAATGAAAAGATTGTCCCATAAATGTAACAGTACCTAAAATGAAAACTAATAAAAATTATCAACAAAAATTAGATGATTTAATCATCATTATGAAAAAGTCAGGATTTCTTAATGATGATAAAGTAGAATCTGCCATTAGAAAAATGCCCAGACATGAATTTGTACCAACATCGCTTAAAGAAGAGGCATATGAAAATACCCCATTATCCATAATGAAAAATCAAACAATATCTCAACCGTCAGTGGTGTCAAGAATGACTGAATGGTTAGATATCCGAGAAGGACAAAAAATTCTGGAGATTGGTAGTGGTTCAGGTTGGCAAACTGCCATTCTTTCCTACTTGGTAGGACATGGCAAAGTTTACTCTATTGAAAGACATTCAGAACTTGCCGAATTTGCCAAAAAAAATCTATATAAATTAGGAATAAACAATGTCAGAGTAATTTTAGGCGACGGCAGTTTAGGGTTTCCAGAAGAATCTCCTTTTAATAGAATCATAATTACTGCTGCATGTAAAAAAGTTCCAGAATCATTACTTGAACAATTATCAACAGATGGTTTGTTGATTGCACCTGTAGGGGAATTTCCACAATCACTGGTTTTACTAAAAAAGACATCTCATGGAATTGTGGAAATTAAAAATCAACCGGGTTATGTTTTTGTGCCCCTTTTAGGGAAATTTGATAGAGAAAAATAGAGTAATTTAGAGCACAGGAATACCATGTGTTCTAAATATCAAAACCAGATTATGCTATTGGATGTTTACCTGAAATCAATTCATTACAAAATTCGTGTATGTTTTGAAGGTTACTTTCAACTATCTCATTGATTTGATTTTTTTCTGCATCCTGTAATTGCCCTGCAATAGTGGGCTGTACAATGACTGCTTTAGGATCATTTACTGGTCTTCCAATCACATTATACATCCATACACATACTTCATCCAAACCGGATACTTTGGTATGTATTTCATTGGCAATTTTAAAAGAAAGCGCATTGTAGATTTTACCAATATGACTGACAGGGTTTTTGCCAGCAGTGGCTTCAGAACCCGCAGGTCTACTGGGAGATATTACACGACTTGCCATATTTCCTCTTCCTACTTGTCCAGAGTCTGCACTATCCGCAGATGTACCTAAAACAGTTAGATAAAGACCAGACATTCCTCGGTTTTTAGAATCTAAACAATTCATATTTGCAGTGATTTCCATACTGTAATTCTTTTTTAGAAATTCATTTATTTCTTGAAGCATCTCTTCTTTTCTTTGAAAATATTGATTCTCAGATGAGATGAACCTATCTACAAATGCTGTAGCTATAGTAAGATCAACATGATTTGCATCTCTAAATCCCATTACTTTGACATCTTCACCAGATTCTGGGAAGTTGTCTTTGAATTGTTTAGAGTTTATGTGTTGTTCTGTGTTTAGTACGATAGATTCAGTTTCTGTAAATGGAGCATAACCTACAAGTACAGATGTATCATTTGCAGCAAATGAGCTAGTATTTTCAAATATTGATTGAAGTTCCTTTGATGTAACACCGATTTCTACTTGATATTCAACATGTTCATCATTTACAAATCTTAGATTTTTTTCAAACCATTCCTTTGCAGTTTGTATTGCAAGATCACCTATCGGAAGTTTTCTTTCACCGATATCAAATGTTGCTCTATCTCCTAAAATCATCTTCATTGGTTTTATGATTTTACCACCTCCAAAGTTACTTTCACTTTGCCCTGCTACTAACAATGCTTTATCCATGTTATGATGTTGAATTGCACCAGTTTCTTTAAGATATAATTTTGATAAATCAATGGAGACTTGATTCATTACCAGATCACAAATGGTATCTGGGTGTCCTATTCCTTTTCTCTCTACAATTTCAAATCTTTTTTTAAATGTAGGTATATTATTTACAGATTCAATGAATATTTGATTTGTCACACCAAAACTTTGTAAACAGAATCATAAGTCCTATTTCATGATTACCAAAATTGATAATTATCTATTGATTTAATGTTGTAATTCATCTAAATTTTATCGTGCAAAATGAAACGGTTCTTTATGAGCGGTTAGCAAATCATAAGGTAAGATGCTTAGCATGTGCTAGATATTGTGAGCTTGGTGAGGATCAAATTGGTTTGTGTGGAATTAGGGGAAATAAAGGAGGAAAACTAGTTCTTTACGTATATGGAAAGGTTGCAGCAGCTCATATTGATCCAATAGAGAAAAAACCAGTAACTCATTTTATGCCTGGAACCAAGATATTCTCAATTGGAACAACTGGATGCAATTGGTTGTGTAAATACTGCATCAATTTTGATCTCAGCCAAAGACGGAAAATAGAAGGAGTCGACATTACACCTGAAAAAGTGGTAGAAAGGGCACTTCAAAGTGGATGTCATGGAATAGCATACACGTACAATGAACCAAGCATATTTTTGGAATATGCTAGAGATTGTGGCGTATTGGCAAGAAAGAATGGATTGTTTAACATTTTTGTCTCAAATGGATACGGTACACCAGAATCAGTTTCCATGATGAATGAATTTCTTGACAGTATTACAGTAGATTTTAAGGGAAATGGTGAAGAAAAATTTGTTAGAAAATATATTGGAATTCCAAATTCCCAACCTGTTTTTGATACATTGTTGGAAATCCGGGATAAAACAAAAATTCACGTAGAAATAACAGATCTAGTGGTTCCAGAAGTAGGAGATGACCTAGAGCATGCAAAAAAACTCTGCAAGTTTGTTTACGATGAATTTGGACCGGATATGCCAATTCACTTTTTACAGTTTCATCCAGCATACAAGATGATGGAATTTGCTCCAACACCAGTAATCACATTAGAAAAACATCATGAAATTGCAAAAAAAGAAGGTTTGAGATATGCATATGTGGGTAATGTTCCAGGGCATCCATTGGAGCATACCTATTGTCATGAATGTAAAAAAATTGTTGTAAGGAGATACAATTTTGATATCTTAGAATGGAATCTTGATGATGATAATCAATGCAAATATTGCGGCACCAAAATACCAATCATAGGAAAATTAAATCCGGCATACAAAGAAAGAAGATTTGAGTTTGTTTTTTAACCTGAATGCTGTTGAAGATTAACTCACCGTAAGACATTCAATAATTAGTTGTTTTCCATTTCCTGCAAATTCATTAACATTCCAAAAATCAGCCGAATAATTAACTAAAAAGTTAGACATATTGAATGTTTGAAGGCTAATTTCTTGATCCTTTTGTTCTTGTTCAATCATATTATATTTCTAATTTTTTGAATTATTCAGAATCTGAATCATTCAGAGTATCTTTTATTTTTCAGGCATAATTTAGTTCTGAATGTGTCCTAAATTCAGGCATGAGTATTGAATAATTTTGCATTCACTAGTTGTCAAACCTGAATGTCTCATGATGAATAATTCATCATTCAAAAAAATATTCACTTGCAGTCAACAGTGCTGACATGATTTACACATACCATTCAAGGGTGTCTTCTATTTGGACTGGAAAAAAGCCTTGTCATACGTCTTATCATACATATTTTGTATGCTTACACGCCTAAATTATTCAATATCAATCATTTTAAAAAATTTCCCAATTTAATATGATATATACTCAATACTGGAGTTAAATGCAGTGAAATCTACTCCAACTAATAGACAATCCCATCCCACAAAAAAAGAAACAACACGTAGTATTACTTATCGACTACCATCTAAAATTGTAGAAGAATTAGAAACAGAGGCAATGCACAAAAATATATCACAAAATGTTCTGGTAAAACAAATTCTTGAGAAATATGTAAACTGGGATCGATTTGGTGATAAAATTGGTATGATTCCAATTCCAAAAGGAATTTTGGATTCTCTTGGTGCCGAAATGGATGGAGAAGATATTAGTGAAATTATTAAAACAGTTTTACCCATAATCAAAGATACAGTTCTTTTTATGAAAGGAAAATATGATTTGAAACGATGTATTGAAACATTGGAAGATTATATGCGAGCATCTGGAATGAAATCAGATCATAGAGTTGAAGGAGAATTACATCATTTTATTATCCAACATGAATTAGGTATGAACTGGTCATTTTTCACTGAACAATTATTAAAAGAAATTTTTAATCAATTTATGTCAAACAAAAATATCAAATTTCAAACAACCAAAAACACAGTAATTGCAACAATAGAATTGGGTTCAGATTTTAGTGAACATGATTACTAATGTTTGTGAATATTATGGAAACACGCATAACATAATTTTTTATCATTTTCTGAATCAAAATAACAATTTTTACATTTACTACACTGACAAATTTTTAAAGAATCTATTTCTATTTGAATCAACACATACTGTTTTCTTTTAAATTCTAATTAAATTACAGCATTAATATCAAATTTGAGAAAGTGATTGCAATGTATACATACTTCTTATCTCTTTATTTACAAAATATCTCTTCATGTATAAAATTAGTACTCAAAAAAATATTATATTATACATAATACCAAATTGAATTTATAACACTAAATGGAGTTTTGACTATTGACTGAATTAAACAAAAAAGTATTTGGGAAAATTACTACAAAAGAAATCATAGGAGCAATCCCACCTGCAATTCCTGATACAAAGAAATTACTAGAAAATGAACTTCAAAACTTGATTAATGAACTTGAATCACAAACTAAAGATGATTTAAAAAAATTGTTAAAAGAACAACAGATAGCGAATAAACACATCAATAGTAGGCCAGGTGCCATGGCTCTGGCTCAAGACAAAATTCGATTATTTACCGAATATAATCAAAAATATATTCAAACTATTAATGAAAAACTAAAGTCTTAATTCTAATATTTTCTCTTTTTCTCTTCTTGTAGATTTTTGGCTTTTTTAATTACTAATAAAATAATACCACTCGTAATTTGTCTAAAAACTGAGGCTACATAAATACGAAAAAGCTAAATATCATAGAATCATAAATGGTAAATAAAACCAAAAAAATATCCCAGTTATAATAGGAATTATAGAAGTGATTATCATAAATCAATACGAGTGTTTGAAAGAATCTTTAGAGTTATAATTAGAAATTTATTTTTATAATAGAATTAATAATTTAACTTATGAATAAGAAAATTCTAATCATACCTGCGATGTTGATAATAATTGTAATAATATTATCTTTTAATCAGGTTGATGAGAAAAATAGCAATATAGTTTTTCATATTACTTTGGCAGATCCTGATTTATATAAAAATGGAATTTATTCTAATACGTTTACTGTGAATAAAGGAGATCATCTTTTCAAATTTGTCCCCAATGGCGATAGTCCACAATCTCTAACTATTTTATTAAAAGGGGAAAACTATGATTTTTCTGAAAATTTCAAGTTGAAAGGGACTCTACATCAAACAGGAATATCTGAATACTATACTTGGGATTATGATGGACAAAAAACAATTTCAATTCCAATTCAACAGGTGATAACCATTGAAATTAATCCAAATGGAAACGAATTAGGTCCAGTATCTGTGGATATTGTTGAAAATTAAAAAGGCGTTTACCCCTTTACTGCAGAACTCTGAGAGATTTCCTCTCGTGGTCAGGTCGTTAAAACGCCTGATTGCCTTTTTTGTTCTGCGGGGCAACGCTATTTCAGTCGATAGGAATTATATCCTTCGGCATCAATTATTATAGTTACTTCAACTATTTAAGATTTAATATGAAAAATTATAATATTTTATAGAGTTTTATGAAAATTTTTACAGTACTAAAAGAGATTTGGAAAAAATTATGTCAAAATAATTAAAAAAATCCAACATGGATAATATCAGATATCATGTCATATGATATTTTGATTTAATATTTGATTTTGATATAAACAGAAACTAGATGAATTTATTCTGGAAAATAAATTGAGTTTTGTATAATAATTTGTAAAAATATGAAATGATGAAATTATTTTCAAATTACAAGAATTCATTCTGTAATATGAAAAATGTTTATGAATTCTCATATTGTTAGTTTAAAGAGCTATAAATTACGAAATTTATTGAAAAAAATGTTGAAGTTATCTGGGAAAGTTGCAATTGTAACTGGTGGAAGTAGAGGTATTGGATTTGCAACTGCAAAAATTTTTGTTGAAAACGGTGCAAATGTAATCATAACAGCAAAAGATTCAGAACGATTAGAAAATGCAGTTAGTCAGCTTTCAAATACAATAGGAATAACAGCTGATATTAGAAATCAAAATGATGTCAATAAAGTCATAGAACAAACTATTGAGAAATTTGGTAAATTGGATATTCTAGTAAATAATGCGGGAATTCTTCCAAAAATAAAACAATTACATGAAATTGACGAGTCTGAATGGAATGATGTTTTAGATGTAAATCTTACAGGACAATTCAGATTTACAAAAGCCGCAATACCTTATTTACAAAAAACATCAGGATCAATAATCAATATTTCATCAGATGCTGGATTAAAAGCATATCAGGGATTTAATGCAGATGCATATTCTGCAGCAAAAGCTGGATTAATTATTCTTACAAAATGTTGGGCATTAGAATATGCAAAAAACAAAATTCGAGTTAATTGTATTTGTCCTGGTGTTGTTGATACAGATATGATAAAACCATTTTTAAAAACTGAAAAAGATAGGGAATTTATGAATAATGAGCATCCCATGGGTAGAATTGGTCAACCAGAAGAAGTAGCTAAAGCAATTTTGTATTTTGCTTCTGATGATGCTGCCTGGACAACAGGGGCAATACTTGCAGTTGATGGTGGAGAATCAATCAAGTAAATTCACATGGATTTAATACTGCTCAAAGAATACTGAGATTGATGACAGATAGGAAGAAAAAGGCCAAATTAATTATCCTATTAGGAATAATTTGGGTAGTCATTACATTACCATTACCTTGGATAGTCAATAATCCACAAGTATCAGAGTCTCAATTTAACATAATACTTACAATTATCGGAATAATGTCAATTCCATTTATTGTCCTAGGAGTTGTCTGGACATTAAAACCAGAATTAACCACCTAGGTAATCACTATTGAAGAATATCCCAATTTTAGACAAAATGTCAGAGTTAGATGTGGCTATTGAGGCTGCATATGAAGCAGGAAATTCAATTTTAGAGATATACGAAGGCAAATATGAAACATTCACTAAAAGTGATGATTCACCAATCACAGAAGCTGATCTAAAAAGTAATGAAATCATTAAGGCTATTTTATCAAAAACTAATCATAAAATTTTATCTGAAGAAGATAAAGATGATCAGAAGCGATTATCAGAAGAGATTATTTGGATAGTTGATCCTCTTGATGGTACTTCTGATTTTATAGACAAAACTGGAGAATTTACTGTAATGATTGCACTGATAAAAAATAAAAAACCAATCATAGGTGTTATTGGTTGGCCTACAGAAAAAACTATTTTTGCAGCACAAAAAGGATGTGGCGCTTTTAGATTTTCAAAAGGCAAATGGGAGAAAATATCAGTTACAAAAGTTTCAGAACTTTCAAAATGTAAAGCAGTTGGTTCAAGACATCATCTTTCAGAAAAAGAAAAAATGTTTATCAAAAGATTAGGGATTAAAGATTTTACTAGTGTAGGGAGTTCACTAAAAGTAGGAAAAATTAGCTCAGGGGAAGCTGAAGCATACATTACTACTACAAATAAGATGAAAGAATGGGATTCAGCTGCATCATATTGTTTAATTTCTGAAGCAGGCGGAAAAATGACTGATATGTCTGGTAATGACATTACATACAATAACAAAATAGTAAACCATCAAAATGGAATTCTAGTAACTAATGGACTGATTCATGATAAAATAGTTGAAGAATTTAAAAAACTAGATTAGGTTTCTTTTCTTGAGAAATTCTTTTACATTTTTTGCACTATCTGTTAGTGCCTCATACTCTGTGTCAATTAACAAGTCTGGATTCTGTGGAGCCTCATATGGATCGTCAATTCCTGTAAATCCTTTGATCTCACCTTTTCTTGCCTTGGCATACATTCCCTTGACATCTCTTTGCTCACATTTCTCAACTGAGCATTTGACGTAACATTCAGCAAACTGGTCGCCTGAACTGATGATCTTTCTTGCATCATCTCTATTCTCCTTGTATGGGGAAACAAGAGATACTGCAGATGGAACTCCATGTTTTAGTAACAATTTTGCCAGATGAGCTACTCTTTTGTTGTGTTCATCTCTCCCTGCCTTGGAAAAATCTTTTGGTGAAAACCACTCTCTTAATTCATCTCCATCAAGCATTGCTAGATTTGGAATGTCTTTTTGGAGTTCTTTAACAATTGTAGTCTTACCTGAACATGGCAGACCGGTCATCCATAAAACAAAAGGCTTCATGATTTAAAATTTTCTAGTTAGGTCTTAAAGAGCTTACGTTAGAAACCAAGGGCGTTGCTCAAGATATTCGATTTCTTTAATCATATTTTGCATCTTTGTTGTAATTGCTATAACGGAACGAAACTGCTCAAACATCTCAATTTCTTCTTCTTTTGATAACACTTCACTTTCTGCCTTATCAAAGAACTGTTCCTCTTTTGACATGTGGTCCATAAGATAAATCGAATATGTCTTAAGGTATCTTGCCACAGGCTCTCTCGCATCTTCCCCATTTTTCCAACGTGTCAGATATGTTGATATATTTTTTGCAATTCTTCGCGAAAATTCATGCTCTATCATCAAATCTCGTATCTCTTTTTTTAGATGATCATAGCTTGCCACACATGGAAAGTATGAGTCTTCCTCCCTTGAATAATGGATAGAATCCAGGAATTCTGCAATTACTAGATTTATTTTTTCAATGTCACCAAATGGTATGTCCTTGCCGTCATAGAGATCCTCATAACACTTTATGATTATTTTATCTAGACGTTTGATCTGTTTGTGATCTTCCCGTAAAGAGTCGGTCGCACTCAATGATATCAAATTGTTTATGATGATTTAATGTGTATCTAGTTTACAAAATCACTCTTCTTGGATTGTCTTGGTTTATTCTAAAATGTGATTTTGCCATAAACCCATATCATACATTATTAGTGATGTTGGCGCACAAATCCTATACTCTATCACCACATCATCTTGTCTGAAAGATCTCCATTTTGACCCATTCTTGTTCTACTATTCTGTAGCAACAAAACCACATTTGGAGTCAAATATTTCTCTATTAGAATTAGTTAAAATCGCTTCTTTGTTACAACGTTGACATTCACTAGAATCAACATTGAGCCAAAATTCATCTTCATTTTATGCTTAAAAAAAGTTGAATAATGCAAAATTGGGTAGATTTTCCTGAATTTAGACCTAAAAAAAATATTTAAATACAATTTTTTTATCCACACAAGCATAGAATGGTAAAATGTCCCTTATGCGGAGAGTCGCTAAATAACAATTCTGTGATTCCGAATCACATCCAAAAAATCCATCCACAGAGAATATCAATCCTAAATCTTTAGAAAAGGCATATTCTTGTTAGTAATATTTTATTTACTGTTAAGCAATGTTTACACCTGAAATTAAGTACAAATTACAAAATTAATCTCATTGTCAGATTTACAAAATAAATGGAATAGGCAACAAAAACCAGGAATTACAGATAAAATCAACGACACATTTAATCCGAAAGGAGCATTAAAACCTAAAATCGAAAATGGAATCAAACAATTACAAACACAAATCACCAAACTTGATTCAATGATTGTAAAATTAAATGAAAGAGACAGTAAACTCTTCAAAAGAATAGTTGAAGCAACTCAGTCACATGATGTGAATACAAGTAGAATTTTATCCAAAGAATTAGTAGAGGTAAGAAAAACTACAAAAATTTTAGGTAATGCAAGGATAGCATTAGAACAAATTGAATTAAGATTAACAACTTATCATGATCTTGGCGATACTGTGGTTACTATCATGCCTACAATAGGTTTGATGAGGAATCTTAAATCATCTCTTGTAAAATTCATGCCAAGTGCCGATCAAGAAATTAATCAGATGGCACAAATGTTAGGTGGATTTATGACTGATAGTTTTTCAAGTGATGCCACATTTGGAATGAATGAAACAACCAATTCTGAATCCGAGAAAATTCTACAAGAGGCAGCAGCTGTAGCTGAAAGTTCTGTTGGAGATAGATTTCCCTCAATGCCTACAAATACTAGATCTTCAACTAAAAGTAAATTTTTCTAACATCTAAAATTCTAAATCTTATAGAGAGTCTCTAGATTCTTTAATTTTCTTAACTCTATTGCCTTCATTATCAATTATTCTATCAATTCCAGATAATCTATCTCTTAAACTATTGATAAGTGAGCCTACTTCATCTGCCTCATTTTCAACTTGTTGTCTCTTATGAGCCAGTTCTTTGATTCCTCTATTTTCCTCTTCAATGTATTGACTTACTTTCTCTAATTTTTCTTTTAGATTTTTAATATCTACAGATTCTTCTTCAATATCTTTTTCTAAAACAGTTCTTTTATCTTTTAGATTTTTTATCATTAAACCTACATAATCAATTGCTTCTTCCAATTTAGCGCGTTTATCCATTAGTTCTACAATTCCAATTTCTCCTACTGTTTCATTAGATGAAATGCCTCTGGATTTCATATTAGCATGTTCATCTACAGTTCTTTCTTCTGTCATTTCACCCTCTTCTTCCTTTTTGAATTTGTCAAACATTTTATGTTCTCTTTTCAAAATGGGAATAAAAAGTTATTATGAATCTCAAAGCTGACCTAGTGACTGATTTTTTGATCATTGAAAAGAAAAATTATGACTATTTCACCAAAAAATTGAATTTCTAAATTAGAATTATAAAAATTTTCCAAGTTTACTTTGTTATAATCTGAAACAGTATTGATACTATCTACATCAGGACTTTTTAGACTAGGATTAATGAAATAACAGATACATTTGTACTGCATTTTTGTTATATTTCTAGAAAATATGATTCTGAACTATTCCTTCATCTGCAACTGTTTGCTCGTATGACATATGAGAATTATTGGTACCACATGAACTAATTCATATTATCAATCTTCAATACTGTCTAAATTTTTGTAATCTTCTAAAAATTCTCTCTGGTAGATAATCTTCAAAAAGTACTATTTTGACATGGATATGGGTTAAATGTGCTCAGATAGGTTTCACTATCTGTTCTTTATATACCAAAATTAGACAAAATCAATCAAAAATCATCAAAAACTACTCAAAAATAATTTTCTATCGAACTTTTTAAAAAATTTGATTTTTACGTGAAAATTTTAGGCGTAATAAAATTTGAGATTTTTTCTCACCGCAGTAATTTTTGTTAAAATTATTAATTTTAAGAGACGAAATTCACGTTCCGCTATGCGTTCCGCTTCAAAGTTTCAGAATGTTCCTCATTAACCAATTAATCTCATACTAACACATGTCAAAACAACAATACAGGTCCGAAATGGGCATAATGGGTGACATCTTAGACGTAACTGCCGGTGGTGGTCGTACTGGAGTCATAGTATCTGCAATCTCTCGCAAAGCCAACCTATCTCACTATGCAGTACTAGACAAATGTGATAAATTGGTAGAAGCAGGCTTGGTAGAGTCAGTCAAAAACGACAGGAATAGAGTCTTCTCGATTACTGAAAAAGGACTTCAATTTTTCCAGGAATTCAAGAGATTCCAGGGACTTGTCGAAAGTATGAATTTGAGGTACTAACCAATGAACCCAGAAATCGTACCTGTTTATGGGAAAGAGTCTATTCGAGAAGATGGAATGCTTTTTGTAAGGACTGATGGTATCCTCGAAACAATGGTTAAGGCACCTTTGATACTTGCTGGCTTAATTATTGTGACAGTATTGATACCTCTTCAGACCTCATTCAGCTCTACTCGAACTCTCGAACTTGTCATTTATTCTGATGGATCCACACACGTATCTACACAAATAGACGTGGATCCATTAGAACCTGATTTTGAGCTTAATTTGTTTGGCAAGTCAATAGATAATTTTGTTGCAACAGGAGACACTGGCTTTTTGTTATCTGAAAAAATAATTGAAGACAAAGCAATAATTGACATATTTGGTTCATCAAGTATTATAGTTGATTATAATATTGATGATTTAGTTTCAAAAGAAGGACGAGTTTGGACATTCTCATTTAATTCTCCATCAGATTATACATTACTAATGCCAAAAAATTCAGTCATAGTTGGAATGAGTGGTTTACCAAACAATATGGAACTAGTAGATGAGCAAACAAAACTTGGTCTTACTGCTGGATTATCTGAGATAAACTACATCTTTACACCAATAAATCCAACTACTCACAAACCAACAATTTCAAGTGAATCATCATTTAATTATACTAATGCAGCAGTTATTGGTGGCTCAATTATAGCTGTAGTGATAAGCATAGTATTAATGCTAAAAAGAAAACAATCAAAATCTTTACCATCAATTATACAAACAGAATCTACTTCTGAAAAACAAACTGAAACAAAATCTAATGACGCAGAAACTATATTCAATTTTAGACCTGAAATGCGTGAAGATGATAAAGAGATTGTAAAATTTATTTCCGATAAGGGAGGCCAAGTACTTGAAAGTGAATTAAGAAAGAAATTTCTTCAACCAAGGACTACTATGTGGAGAGCTGTAAAAAGATTAGAAAGATTAGGAGTTATTGAAATTGATAAAAAAGATTTACAAAATTTAGTCAAACTGAAAAAAGATTTGGAGGAAGAGAAATGAAAAAAATAACCTCATTTGTATTATTGATTCTAGTATCTAGTATGGTTCTAGGTGGTATGACTAATACTGCTCAAGCTCAAACTGATCCAATAATCCTTCTAAAAATTGCAAAACAAGCCCAGAAACAACTCGAAAATCAGATAAAACAAAACTCATCAGATAAAACAAAACAACTTTTCAAAGAGGGCACCCAACAAATTAGGGCTTTAGAAGAATCTCTTAAAAATAATGACATTGATTCAGCAAAAAAATATTTCCTTTCTGCAATGAAAATATTCAAAGAAATATCTCAACAATTAACAAACAATCAATCTTCACAAGAAGTGGCCACTCTTAAAGATACAGTAAAAGATCCCTCTGCTGATCTTCTTAGAATGCAAGACTATGTTAATAATCTCAAAATAATTGCTAAAAAATACAGTACATCAATTAACTTTTCTGAAATAGATGATCTCTTTGTAACAGCAAAACAACAGATCACAGATAAACAATTTGATGATGCACTACAAACAATTAGTAAAATTAAACAAATTACTGATGATTTCAATAACAAAATTCGTGGAAATGCATCTCAACAAGAACAATCTCGTGCTAAAGAATATGCTCAAAAATATCTAGAACAACTTGATAGATTAATTGAAGATGTAAAGAATCAAGGACTATCTGAAGATATTATCCAAAAACTTGTAGATGCCAGAAAAAACCTTTCCGCAACAACAGATCCACAAGAGATAATCAAACAAATAAAGGAAATCAAATCAATTAAAGAACATCTAAAGGCACACAAAAAATGATCACCTGAAATTGTACAATCTGAAAAATATTACTCAAATTATCTAACTCTGATAAATTAAGTTAAGTTGATCTAGATGCTAAAAAAACACTTCAAACCATTAAACGTCATTTAGCTCAAAGTAAATTTGAAACGGCAAACGAATTATTACGATCATTAGCAACACTAGAACAATTTTAAGATTAACCATCTTATCATAAACTTCATATACATTTTCTAACAGAATTGAGCATGGCTTCTAAGGCAATTACTGTTGGTGTAGGAATTCCAATGATCGTAGTTGGTGCTTTGATGGCATGGTTATGGGCTCCATTACAAGGTGAAATGCAAAACACCGTAGAATTTGTGGGAAGCTTGATTGGAATTTTAGGAGTAGTCTTCTTTATTTCCGGTTTATTCTATACAAAAGAACCTGTAATGCACTAAATAAAACTCATTGAATAAATAATGAAAAAAAATACCACAATTACTTGAAAGTTAGATTATTTGAGATATTTACATCAGTTGAAGGAGAAGGAATTCTTTATGGTACAAAAACACTTTTTGTTCGATTAGCTGGTTGTCCATTTACTTGTTTTTATTGTGATACCAAAGAATCACTCCCACTTGATTCTGGAAAAGAATACACAATTGAGGAAGCATGTAAACTGATAGATTCTAATCTTAAAAATCAAACATATAAAGTAAATTTCACGGGGGGTGATCCACTAATACAACATGATGCAGTAGCTGAACTTGCAAAACATATTCAAACTAAAAAAATTCCAACTTATCTAGAGTCATCGTGTTTTGACTCTGATAGATTCAATCATGTATTACCATTTATTGATATTGTTAAAATAGAATTCAAAACAAAAGATTCTGATTTTGTAGATTCTAAACATTATGAAAGATTAATTGATAATGCAATGAAATGTCTTAAATCATCTGTTGCATCTAAAAAAACTACATACATCAAAATTGTTGTAAGCTCCAAAACAAAATTAGAAGATTTCAAAGATTTAGTTGATAAAATATTTCATGTTATTTCAAAGCAAGACATTGATGGATTCATTATACAACCAACATATGGTATTGCAGAACCTTCATTAGATCTACTGCTAAATTTGTATGACATAGTTTATCCACATTACATTGATGTCAAAGTTGTACCTCAGCTTCACAAATTCATTGGAGCTCCATAATCTTACCACCAGCCTAGAAACCAGACTAGGTTCAAATACTAGAAAAAATCTGTGAAAATATAAAATGGATAAAGAACGTGTAAAAAAACTCGTTAGAGAATTAATCATAGAAATTGGTGAGGATCCCACTCGTGAAGGTCTTAAAGATACTCCTGAAAGAATTGCAAATATGTATGAGGAAATCTTTGGTGGATATGAGTCTGATTCTGAATTATCCGTACAATTCTCTGAGGATTCTGATGTAGTTGTTGCACGTAATATTCAGTTTTATTCAATGTGTGAGCACCATATGTTACCATTTTTTGGAAAGATCCACATCGCATATTCTCCTAACGGCAGAGTTTTTGGAATCTCAAAACTGGTAAGATTAGTTGAAAAATACTCTAAAAGACTACAAATTCAAGAACGACTAACCAAGAATATAGCTGATGAGCTATTTGCTCAAGGTGTAAAGGGAGTAGTAGTTTTGGCTGATGCAGAACACTTCTGTATGAAAATGCGTGGAGTTAGAAATGATGCAACACTTACCTCCTCTGCATATAGAGGAATTTATGAGAATAAGGAGGAAAAAGAGAGTATTATGACTATGATTAGACGACGTACCTCTGATACACCACTTTAGGTTCTCCTGAAAAATTAAATAATCAATCTTTTAGATAAAAACCATGGGAGCTAATCCTAATGTCCACATTCCAAAAGAATCATGGCCCAACTGGACATGGTATGCAATTGAATTTGGAATTGTTATTGCAATTTCAATGTTAGTTTCAAGAGAAATTACTAATTCCATAAAAGGACTAACTCCAGAAATTCAAAATTATGTATTTATGGGAATTGTTGGTGGAATATTCTTTATTTGGTATATTATAATTAGAAATTTTGTTTTCAAAAAGAAAATTCTTGATAACAAATACTAGAGACTATTTTAGATATTTTGTTTTGTCTATAATGCCAGCTTTTTGAAAGGCTATTTTTCTATTATTACAAGACTCACAAATACCACAATGATGTTTCTCACTGGAATAACAACTCCATGTTTTGAAAATAGAATTACCTAAAGCTTTGAAACCAATTTTTAGCAAATCACTTTTTGAAAGACCCTCACGATATGGGGACCATATTTTGATATTTTTTCGTAATCCTGAATCTATTCCATCAATCTCACCTTGATTAAAAGCAGATTCCAACTTTTTTGCAAATACCGGTCTGCAATCAGGATAGTGTTTATCACCTGTATGCGCACCATATACTACAAAGGATGCATTAAGAGTAAAGGCCCATGCTGAAGCAATTGATAGAAATACCGCATTTCTAATCGGAACCACAATGGAATAATCAAATTCGCTTGGAATTTTCCTCTTTGAACTAGTTAAAACATTAGAATCACCATACAATTCTTTCATAAAGCCGATATCGATAATTTTATGTTGTTTTAATCCAAGCTTCTTTGCAAAAGTTTTTGCTGCAATAATTTCTCTGTTAGCTTTTTGACCATATGAAAATGAAATTCCATAAAGATCGTATTTTGATTTTAGATAACTAACTACACAAACTGAATCTATTCCACCACTAAACAAAATAACTGCTTTTTTCATAAATTCTCTTTCCAGATTATTTTTTTATTACTACTGCGCCTTTACTTGGCTTGCAAATTACAGTTTGGCATTTGATATTTGCAGATGCAAATCCTTTCGACATTGCTAAACTTATTTTCTTTAAATCTGCTGAACTCTTTGAAAATGCAATTACTGAAGGACCTGCACCACTAATTGTTACACCAAATGCACCTGCCTTGAGAGCATTTTCTTTAACTTTAGCAAATCCTGGTATCATATGTTGTCTTGCAGGCTCTACGATTACATCTTTTATCGAATCTCCTATCAACTTGGGATCTTTTTTCATAAATCCTGCAACAATTGCTGCAGCGTTTGACAAGTTTGCAATACTGTCAATTAAGCTGACTTTTTTAGGTAATACACCTCGTGATACCTTGGTTTTCTTTTTTGGAACCACAAGTTTTGGAACTGCAATACACATTCTTAGATTCATTGGTGGTTCAATCTTGATTACATTTAGAGGATCTGTCCTAACTATTACAAATCCTCCCAATACTGATGCTGCTACATTATCATAATGAATAGAACCTGCACTAGCCTTTTCTCCATATCCTGCAAATTCTACAAGTGTATTTTCATCTAATTTCAATCCATACATCTTATCAAATGCAACTACAGTAGCTGCTGCAGAAGCTGCACTACTTCCCATTCCAAATCCTGCAGGAACTCCCTTTTTGATTTTAATTTCTATACCGTCTTTAATTTTGAATTTTTTTATCATGTTTTTAACAACTAATCCTGCTGTGTTATTGTCCGGATTTGTTGGAATATCATCTTCAGTAATTATGCTTATTCCGCTTTTCTTTTTTGTTAAAGTAATTTCATCAAAAAAAGCATCAACTGCTAATCCAAACACATCAAATCCTGGACCCAAGTTTGCAGTAGAAGATGGTGCTTTTACAGTGATCTTTGATATCAACTAATCCTCTACCTCTTCACCCAAATTAAGAATTCTGCTTAGTGCTGCTTCTAAATTTACTAATCCTTCCCCCGTAACATTGGAAACTGGAATTAATCCTTGAGCAAATCCGCCTAGATTCAAGCCTCGTAAAATATTTGTAGTTAAACTGTATGTTTCTCCATCTGCCTCTTTGGCAATGGCATTTTCTAATAATTTTAGATTACTTGACCATTCTAAAATATCTTTTAGTTTAGAACCTATTAGATCTGTTTTGGTAATGATGTTAATGGTTGGTAAATTCAAGCGTAATCTTATCGATGTTGCAAGAAGAGCAATTGAGACAAAGTTTACTGGTGTAGTAATTAATGCACCATCAAAAAGAAATATGTTTGTCTTTTCTTCAGATGAAATATTTTCTACAACAAAGCGACCGCTAGAACGGTATGCAAACAGTTCAATTTGACCTGGTGTATCCACAATTAGATAATCTGGATTCACTTTACCAATATGTTCTCGAATCTCATCAATTTTAGAAGCAATCAGGTCATTTGCCATGACTATGGCACCATTTGGACCTAGATCATATTTTTCCATTATATCTATAACATCAACATAATCTCTAACATCAATATCACATGTATAGGGTAAATTCCTAACACCGGGATCCAAATTCAATACAGCTGCAAATGCACTATTTTTTGTATAATAATCGTATAGTTTTGATGTTAAAAGAGATTTTCCTGCCCCAGCTGTTCCTGTTACAAAAATTGATTTCAATACTATCTAAATTTTCTTTCTTGGCTTATATTTCAAACTAGTTACTTTTGATATCAATTCTTCAAAATATGCCACAACGGTAATCAATAATTAAATAAAATTCCGACTGATCTATAATCTGTAACATTACATGAAATCTGTGATTCAGAACTCTATTGATGAAAAAGAGACACATCTAAAAGAACTAGTTATCAAATTATTAGAAGAAAAAAACTTTTCAGATTATGACCTTTTAGATTCATTATTTGCTGAAGTCAAACAAGAAATTCAAAAAACCCGTCAACTAACTAGTTAATTCTTTAGTTTTTCAAAATTTGTGCCTAAATATAGGCATTCAATATTGTTATTGAAATTTAGTCAACTTTCATATTTGAATCTATAAAAAAAATCATCGATGAATTGGAGAATTATTGCTATTCCTGCAACTCTTATTCCTATTTTCATTATAGCAATCCAATTTGATATAAAATTTGAAGATGTATTGGCAATTGGACTTCTTCCATTTGTAGCAGCTGTAATTGCCATGATGATAAAACTAGGTCTTCAGGGAATAAAATTTGCATACATTACACACAAATATCTTGGAAAATTTGATTCTTTTTGGAAGTTATGTGGTGTTAGAATTGGAAGTGAATTTATCAAATTTACCACTCCTATGTTTGTAGGTGCAGAATTTGTTATAATTTATTATTTACATAAAAAAGGAGTTGCACCTTCAAAATCAACTTGGATTGCAATAATGGATATAGTCACTGAAGTTTTTGCGGGAGGTTTGTTATCAATTATGGCTGGCATTTTTGCATTGATGAATGGGGCATATGTTGTAGGTGTTGTAATTTTAGGAATCAGTATTACTGTAACTTTGTTATGGATGGTTCTGTTCTTTTTGTCATCCAGGAGAACTTTTCAAGTTCCAAAAATATTAGTTAGTTTAACTAAACGATTTGCTAAAGAAAAAGGAGAAAAATACATTGAGCAGACTAATTCCTGGATGGAAGAAGTTTGTACAATGAGTAGAAAAAATCTAAAAACAACAGAATCAAGAAAAATCTTTACAATATCTTTTCTCTTTTCGCTTGCATCTTGGTCATTTTATGGAATATCATTTATGATAATTACAATGGGAACAGGATCAATGATTGGTATTTTTGATTCAATCATGGCTGTAATGGGTGCAAATGCAATTGGAAACCTACCAATCACATTAGGTGGTTCTGGATTGGCAGAATTTGGCATCATCGCATATCTGAATAACTTGGATCCGTTCAATCTTACTATCCCTCAAGGAACCGTTACATGGAATGCAGTAATTGGTTGGAGAATTGCTACTTACTATGTACCTATTATGATAACTTGGCTTTTACTGGTAAAACTAGCCTTGAGTAAAATCCCAAAGAAGGAAAAATCATAGAAACCACTTTATCTTTTAACGAATTTTTTGATTTATGGATTTCAAAGATAAGGTCGTGCTAATTACAGGCGCTTCATCTGGAATAGGCAAAGAAGCTGCTATCCAATTTGCCAAAAAAGGCTCCAAAGTAATTCTAGTTGCACGAAGAAAACAAAAATTAGAACAAATAGCTAATGATCTAAAAAAATCAAATATCTCTACTCTGATTTGCGAATGTGATGTTTCTGATAAGTTACAAGTAGAGAAAATGTCAAAACTTGTTTTAGAAAAATATGGATCTATTGATATTTTGGTAAATAATGCTGGATTTGCAATTTATGGTTCTGTTTTTAATTTAACAACTGAAGAAATTGAATCACAAATGGCAACAAATTATTTTGGTATGATTTACTGCATCAAAAATTTTCTTCCATCAATGCTTGAAAAAAAATCTGGACATATTGTTAATGTCGCTTCTGTTGCAGCAAGTTTTGGTTTACCTGGAATTGCATCATACTGTGCATCAAAGTTTGCAATGTTGGGTTTTTCAGAAGGTCTAAAACACGAGCTTAAAGGAACTGGCGTTGGAATAACAGTTGTAAGTCCAATAATGGTTCGAACTAACTTTTTTGATCATCCTTCTTTTAAAAAAATGCCGAAATACTCACCAACATCTCTTAGTGATAAAACAGTCGCAAAAGCAATCTTAAGAGCTGCAAATTCTCCACGATTAGAAATTATTGTTCCTTCAGTAGTTCGTGGGGCTGTATGGCTAAAAAATACATTTCCATACTTGATTAACCCTATTTTGGGTATGGCTTTTAAAAAACAATTAAACTCTAAAACAAAATAGTCTTAATCTTCTAATTCTTCATCTACAGATGCAGCACTAGATCCTACATCAAGTAACTCCATTTTTTTTAATTCAAATTGGTATATTGCATTCATATCTATTTCTTTTTCTTTTTGTAGATACTCTGTCACCTTTTTACTTAATGGTGCTTTGTGTTGATCAAAAGTAAATTCATAGACTAGTCCTTTTTCTAAATCTGAAGTTTTAATTTTTTTTGGCAAATCAAGTGTAACTATATGTCTACCATCTTCAACTGAATCATACAATTGAGTATCAATTTTATTGTCTGAATCATAAATTTCAAGAATATATCCAGCTCTTTTTAGTTCTTCTGGTTTCTCAAACTTTGCATTTTGAATTTCATCAGAAACCCAATCTGGAATGTCGTCCTCTTTAGCTGACTTTTTTTCTTTCTTAGCTGGTTTCTCTGCGTCTGTCTTTTTTACCATAAAATAACAACTCTAGTCTAATTCTTTGTCTTTCTTACTTTTTTGCCACCATTCTAGATAATCATCTTGTTTATCTTCACGTGTCTTTTCTTTTTGATTTAGTCTGTATTTGATGTCAGAAACTTGTTCTCGTGTAGCATACAGTCCACATCTCTTACAAATGAAATGTTTTGTAGCAGAATCCATTTTCATAGGAATTTCAACTTCATCAAATAACTTGAATAAATCATCTCTGCCCCTATTTTCTTCTGCAGTGTCTGTTTCATATTTTGCTTGAATTTTCTTTCTCTCTCTTGCAGTACATTCTGGACAGTTAGGCACTAATAATTTGGCTTAATTTTTTCCATAAAAGCGTTCCCACGTTATTATTTGATCGATTTAAAATCTGACACGCGGATTTTATCGTCATCCCTTGCGGTCCGTTCGCCCATCGAAATCCCGCGTGCCAGATAAACTAAAAATCTCAAAATAAAGTATTATTTCTTTTCTTCTAGAATACTTGCTGCTATCTTTGCTGTATTTTCTGCTCCATTAGGAACAAAATTTTTGGAAAAATCAGCTAAATTCTCCTCAAATTTGTTATAATTGTCTTTAATTTTTGAAATAGACTCGATGACTTGCTTTGTTTTAACTGCTAGTACTCCAAGGTTTTTCTCTTCAGCCCATTTGATATTATTTGTGTGCTCATCATAAATTGGAATGCCAATTATTGGTTTTGCCTTTCCTCCAAGAATTTCACCCATTACAGTATGAGAACCATTTACTACGGCGTATTTACACAAATTCAAAACAGTTTCTTTTTCTTGCTCTGATAGAAAACCAATATCAATTTGAATCCAATCAATTTTTCTCTCCAAAGCACTGGATATCGTATATTTTTTTCCATCTTTTCCTAAAACAGAATCAATTTTTGAATCATTTTTTGCATGAGAGATAATTCTTTTTTCATTTTTCATTTCGTTTTGATGAAATGCTTGTTCATACCTTTGACCTGTTCCATCATTAGTTGATTTGTTTCCAGTTCTCATCCAATATCCAAATTCCGAGTTTTCTATGAGTTTTTCAAGATCTGTTGTTGCTTTTTTCTCAATATTTACACTGGTGGTAAAATGACCAACATAAGTTACTTTTTCTTTGACATCTTTTGTGAAATTTAGATTATATTCACACATAGTGTACGGTGGGGGAGAGTCTGCTACAATAATTCTGGAAGCTTTTGCAATTTGTTTTGAAACAAAAACTATTGCTGGATAAAAATAAGATCTTGATTTATACAATTTTGGTCTAAATTGATTTGTTATAAACAAACTTGGAGTTTGACGATTTTTTGCTATAATATTTGAACCCATATCTCCATCATTAATCACTAGATCAAATTTTTCATTATCATACAATTTACTTTCTTGTCTCAAGTAGCTTGTAACTTGTTTTACAAGAGGAGGATTTTTTGAAACTGGTAATAACAAATTTAGCAGTGATAATGAAATACTCGGTCCAAATTTTCCATCAATTGGAGTTGGCATTAATATCTCATGGATTTGATCTTTATTATTGGGAAATTTTTCTAATAACTTTTGATAAACATGATCTTTGCTTGAAAAATGAACTTCAAATTTCTCTTTTATATGATCACCCAATACTGCATTTAGCCTCATCATTCGGGAATAGTGACCACTTCCCCAAGGATAGATGAATTCACCTATTTTTAACACAGAATGTAATCCTCAAATGCCGTTTAAATTCTCAGTGATTTTATTCCAGAGAATCAAGGATATCGTGCACATTATTTGGTCCTATTTTTACAGTGACACTTTTCTTTGATTTTATTGCAAAATCTATATCTTTGTTTGAAAAATTTGGTATTTCATTTGAATTAATTGTAAATAATTTTTCTAATTTTGGAATTTGTTTTTCCAATCCAATCTCTTTAGCTTCTTCAAAAAGTTTGGTATCTACACCACTTAATGGCATTATTGGTAATCTATCTTTTTGAAATACCCGTTTCATTGAATAATCAATAAAATTTGTAGAAAATATTAGTGGAGATAATGCAAGAGATACATGACTTATCTTATTTGATTTTGCTTCATGAAGCATAATTTCTAATATCGAATTTACAAAGATTAGATAATTTTTGATTCCTGTTTGATTAATTTTAAGATTAAAGAATTCCAACACAATTTCTTGTTTTACTAGTCTTGGAATTATTTGATTGATTATTTTAATTAAATTCATTAATTCCGATTTTTGTCTATAGCAGATAATTATTTTTGAATCAAATCCCTGTTTTATTGTTTCAAAACAAGAAATTGCAGAAATCTCATCATAAACACCGCATATGGCATTTTTATTTTGAGATTGATATGGTATGCCACCTTGACCTTTATCTGAAAAAATGCAAACATATGCATTATTTTTTGTTAGATACGTGTATAGTAATTTATCAAAATTTTCTTCTGTTCCAGGACGTGCACCCATGTTAGATTTTTTTTCTATAATTAATGATGTTGCTGCAATTTCGATGTCTTTTGTAAAAAATCCCTTTGATGTTCCTTCAACTTTAACAAGAAATCTCTCTCCCTTTAAGAGCAAGTTTCCACCTACTGTAGTAATTTCTGATACGACTTTTTGAAAATCATTTTTTACCTGCCTAGCAATAGCTATTTTTTCAATACCAAAAAGTAAATTGATTGCAGACGATGAAAACACAGGATCATTTGCATCTACTAAAATAATATCTCCATCACGTTTTACTGATTTGAATTCTTGATTTTGAATCTTTAGAATTTTTTTAATATTTATGATTAATTGTGGAATTTTATTTTTAGAAAACACTGTTGGAAAAACTACTACATACGAAATCTCTACCATCTCTTCTTTTTTGAAATATGCCTGTTTATAATTTAGGATAAATCATTCGGGTAATCAATATAAAACAAAACAATTCAAGTGTATTTGTGAAAAAATTTACCCAAGAACAAGTAGATGAACTCAATTCAAAAATAAAGACAACAAACGAGGCACTTCAATGGGTCTCTGATAATCTTCATCCACGAGTTGCAAAAGCATCAAGTTTTGGTGCAGAAGATGCAGTAATTATGGATATTATGCTCAAGATTAATCCCAAGTTTAGATTCTTTACATTAGATACAGGAAGACTACCGCAAGAAACCTATGACATTATGGATGTTGTGAGAAAAAAATATAACATAACAATTGAGGTTTTGTTTCCTGATACTAGAGAAGTTGAAGACATGGTTAGAGAAAAAGGAATGAATCTTTTCTATGAGAGTGTGGAAAATAGAAAACTATGTTGTGAAATCCGCAAAGTGCATCCAATTAATAGAATGTTATCTACACTAGATGGTTGGATTACTGGATTAAGACGTGATCAGACTGAAGTAAGAAAGGATGTAAATATTTTCCAAATAGACAATGGACATGGTGGAATTTTAAAAATTAATCCAATTATAAATTGGACTTGGGATCAAATTCAAGATTATATTAAGAAAAATAATTTACCATACAATAGTCTTCTTGACAAAGGCTATCCAAGTATTGGATGTGAGCCATGTACTAGAGCAATCAAACCTGGAGAAGACTTGAGAGCAGGACGTTGGTGGTGGGAACAAGGAGGGAACAAAGAATGTGGCCTTCATATAGACCATAAATAGGGAATTTAGCATGTCTGATAATTCAATTAAACCACATGGAGGAAAACTGGTAAATAGAATTACCAAAGCTGATCCATCCGGATTATATTCAATATCAATCTCAGAAGACCTTGCAAATGATGTTGAAAACATTGCAGATGGAATTTTTAGCCCACTAGAGGGATTCCTGGGAAAAAAAGACTTTGAAAATGTCATATCAAAAGGTAGACTATCAAATGGTTTGGCTTGGACAATTCCAATAGTTCTTGATGTGGATGAATCTACAGCTGCAAAAATGAAAAAGGCTGGCAAAGTATTACTGAAAAATCATCAGGGATTAGGCATAGCAATTTTACATGTCAAAGAGACATTTACCTTTGATAAAGAAAAGACTGCAAAGGGAGTGTATGGAACAACTGATTCTTCACATCCTGGTGTTGCAAAGACAATGTCTATGCAAGACTATCTAGTTGGCGGCAAAATTGATTACATTGCAAGACCTGAAGAGACTGAAATTAGAAAATACAGATTAACTCCTTTGCAAACCCGAGAGATATTTGCTAAAGCAGGATGGAAGACAATAGTAGCTTTTCAGACAAGAAATCCTCCACATGTAGCACATGAGATGCTTCAAAAAACATCCATCACAACAAGAGATGGAGTATTTGTCAATCCAGTAATTGGCAAGAAAAAGTCTGGTGATTTTGTAGATGAAGTAATTGTAAAATGTTATGAAACTATGATTAAACATTATTATCCTGAAAATAGATGCAAGCTTGGAACTTTGCATACAGAGATGAAGTATGCTGGACCAAAAGAAGCAATCCATCATGCAATTATGAGACAAAACTATGGATGCTCACACATCATTATTGGTCGAGATCATGCAGGAGTTGGAACATTTTATGATCCATTTGCAGCACAGAAAATCTTTGGCGACTATCCAGAATTAGAAATATCTCCAGTATTTTTCCCAGCATTTTTCTATTGCAGAAAATGTCTAACCTATACAAATCCAAAGGCATGTCCACACGATGATGATGCAAAAGAGCAGATTAGTGGAACCAAACTAAGACAAATGATTGATGACGGTAAATCTCCATCTGAATTTATCTTAAGACCCGAAGTCTCAAAGGTAATTCTAGATTATCCTCACCCATTTGTTGATTAGGTATTTATTCACTCAAACTAGATTTAGCTCGTGAAGTATCTCCTTGCATTAATTTTACTTTCTGGATTTATCACATTACCTGTTTTTGCAGAAGAATCAAAAAATCCAACATTAATTATTGATACAATAGATTTCCCATCATACGAATTTAATAAAATTCTTCGAGATACAGACATTATTCATATGCAAAGAACACATGCAATAGCCTGGCAAGTTACTATTGATAACAATCTTTTGTATGCAAACCCTGATGGAAATGCAGTTTTGAGACTTTATGATAGAGATAATCCTGAGAAATTAGTTGAAATAGGTATGGGCTCACAACCACATGAAAAATTCTGGATTGCAGTACAGACTCCTAAAGAGGGATACGTTGTTGTGCATAGTGACTTGGAGAGAGGATGGTCTCCTGAATCTAAAACAATCATATCATACACTGAAAGAGCAGGACTAACAGTTAACAACGGTGCAAGAATAGTAGTATCTAATCTTGATATCGGTATATTTGCAATTAATTCCTATTCTGTTCATGGAATGGAAAGCCCTACTGACCCACCAGCAGTAAATTCTGGAAGTATGGTTGTAGAATTTATTTCAGGGGATCCTGCAAAGAATCCATTTGCATTATTTCCATTTTATGTGGCTGCAGGAATTGGAATACTGGTAGGCGCATTATACCTAACTAAGAAGCGTTCCTAGTTTTATAATATTTACAGTCTCTTTTGATTTTACACACATTACACATTGGTGATCTTGGCTTGCAAATATTTTGACCATACATTACAAAAGTATCATTAATTTCAATCCAGTATTTTTTTGGAATCTTTTTCATTAGTTCTTGTTCTGTTTCTTCAGGAGTTTTTGTATCTACCAGTCCCAATCTATTTGAAATTCTGTGAACATGAATGTCTACTGGAATAGCTGGTTTGTCAAATGCGTACACCAGTACACAGTTTGCAGTCTTTCTTCCAACTCCTGGAAGCTCTACTAATTTTTCTAAACTATCTGGAACTTTTCCTTTGTACTTGGAATCAATAATTTTGGCAACCTCGATTATTCTTTTTGATTTTACATGATAGAAACCTATTGACTTTATAATTTTCTCAACATCTTTTGTTTTGGCATTGGCAAGTTCCTTTACATTTTTGTATTTTGAAAATAATGCTTTGACTGCTTTTGTTGTAGTCTCATCTTTTGTTCTTGCTGAAAGTATTGTTCCAATTAAAATGCTAAATGATCCTGTCTCTGCTTCGTGCAGCTCTCTTAATGCAGTCATTCTTGGAGGCTTTACTGAAATCATAGTATCCATCATTCCACGAAGAATTTTTTGCATCTCTGTATGGAATTTTACGTACAAGTATTATATCTGTAATAGTCAAACTAGTACTGTTGGAGTTAACAAGAGAAGAAGAATCTGCACTAAAAGGCGAACAAGGCGAAATTATGCAGATGGCATACAGAATTTTGCTTGCAACAGGTGAGGCAACAGATGCAGATAAACTAATCCCAATTGAATGGGCACATCTTTCTGGTGTAAACTATAATACAATTGGAGATGCAGGTGAGGAATTTTTATCAGGTATTAGTAAAAATGCTAGAGTCAAAGTCAAAACAACTCTTAATCCAATGGGATTTGACATTGATAATGTATCAAATTACGGTCTGGATGATAATTTTATTTCAAAACAACTCTCCATTAGAAAATCATATGAAACAATGGGAGTAACTCCATCATTTTCCTGTATTCCATACGAAATTTTTGATATGCCAAAAGAGGGAACACAAGTATCTTTTGCAGAAAGCAATGCTGCAATTCACGCAAATTCATTTGATAATCTAAAAACTAACAAGGAAAGCTCATTTAGCGCACTTGCAAGTGCAATTACTGGAAAAAGTCCATACTCTTCACTAAGAAAAGAAGATTCTCCAAATATAACAATTAGAATGAAGGTGGATAATCCAAACGAGCTGACATATGGAATGCTTGGCTTTTTTGCAGGCAAAGTTGGAAACAATTCTGTAAATATCTCCGGTGTTGGAGAAATGGACAGACGTAGCTGCAAAGCACTATGTGGTGGAATGGGAACTTCTGGAACATGCGCCAAATTTCTTTTTGGTGATGGTGATCCTGGTTGTGAAAAAGTAGATTTTGATAAAAAAGAGATGAATGAAATTCATGATGAACTAAACACTGCAGAAAAAGGTGATCTAATTACACTTGGCAGTCCTCAGTTGGGTCTGGAAGAAATTTCTGATCTTACTGGTAAACTAAAGGGTCGTTCATTTAAAAAAAGATGTATGATCTTTTGTCCTAGAACAGTAAAGGAGCAAGCAAGAAAAATTGGCTATACTAATGAATTGGAACGAGCTGGATGTGAGATTCTTGCTGATTGCTGCACATGTCTTACTCCATTAATCAGTAAAGATAACATTGATTCAGTCACCACAAATAGCATCAAGGGAGCATACTATTTGAAAAATTCCAACGGTGTAGATGTAAATCTAAAATCACTTTCTCAAATAATTAAAGATGAGACAAGATGAAAATTCTAGTTCAAGGAAAAACACAAGGAATAATCCTAAAATCACAACATCCCATTAATTTTCTAGGTACCGTTGACAAAAAAACTGGAATTATTAGTGACAAAAATCATGAGCTCTTTGATAAATCCATCAAAGATAAAATCCTAGTATTTCCAAACGGTGTTGGAAGCAGCGTAGGGGCATATACTATCTACTCTATCAAATCTAATAATGCCGCACCACTTGCAATGGTTTGTCATAAAGCAGATCTTACTGTTGCAACTGGATGTGCCCTAGCTAACATTCCTCTTGTCATAATTGATGATGAGGAATTTTCATCACTTCAAACTGGACAAAAAATCTCATTAGATACTGAATCTTTCAATCCTATAGCATTTCTCTAATAACTATGCCATTTGGATTTTCTTCTTTGAAAACAATTCCTTCAAATTTTTGAATCTCTGTCTCTGAATTTTTCCAATAATTTTTTGGCAATCCAGCTTTCTCACATGTATATTCTAGAAACTCTTTTTCATTCCATCCGTACTCAATTGGAACCTGTGGTAACAGCAAACCAGAATAAAATCCATGTTTAACAATCAATCCGTCTCTTCCTACTTTGATCTTTGATAAATATTCCTCAGGTTTACTTACAACAACTTTCTTGGGTGGTGTAAGTATAGTTACTTCAAATGTAATTGAATCCAATTCTTTAGATTTAACAGCAGGAAATCTTGGATCTTTTGTTGCAGCTGAAATTGCTGCATTCTCTAATGCATCAAACAATGATTTGTCTGGCAATGGATATCCAATACAGCCTCTCAATCCTAGAGTAGTATTCAAAGTGACAAACACACCTGATTTAAAAGAAAAATTATCTGTAAATTCTTTTTCTAGTTTTGGCTTTGTGCCATTTAAATATTGAGTAACAATCATCCTTGCAGTTTTTACAAGAGTATGACCGTCATCATTTGATAGATTGTTGTAATCTTTCATTTACCTTACCTACAAACTCTTGCAGATTTTTAATATGTGTACCTTCCCAATAGATCTGATTGCAATATTTACATATCCAGAACTTGTCATTTAACTTTAAAACCCCTTGAGGGATTCTTTCCTTGATTATTTCTTTGTCAACTGACTCGGTTAATGAATTACATTTTGAGCATCTTGCTATGTTTCCATTTATCTGAATTCTTTTTAAATTTACACTATTAATTATCTCAAGAAACTCCTCAACCTCTTCCTCTTTTGTGATGTGAATTGATCTCATTCCAAGTTTCTGCGCTTTTTTAATTAGTTCTTCATCTTTTGAAATGATTATTCTTTTTTCTTTTCTTGCACTATCAATTAATTTTTCATCATCAATATCTGAAAAATACTGTGAATCATAGCCTAACAGTCTTAACTTTCTTGCAATATTTCCCAACATGGCATCGACAAAAAATATTGGCTCACTTTCTGTTTTAAGAGGCATCCCCTAAACCTACTTCTGTAATCTGACTTGCTCCTGCTGGAAGAGCGCGAACAAAATCATCTATGTTTATTTTCTTTGTAATCTCTTCTTCCAGTTTTAAAAATTCCAGTCTGATTTTTTTTGCACTGTCTACCATATCTGCCCCATGTGGCTCAATTATGGCATAACAAATAGAATTTTTTTTAATTGTTTCAGGAGGACCACACGTCACAACATAGTCGTCTCCCTGTGGTATTATTCCAACAGCCAATTTGAGAGTAGATATCTTGACAAAATTTCGCTGTCCTTCTATGCTAAATGATCCTTTTGGAAGAAATTGTCCGCTTGGAGCTGATTTTTTGACTTGTTCTGGTTCTACCCAATATGCACTAACACCATACATGCCTTCTCTCCATGCTCTGCTAAAACAAACAGTTGCATGAGCAACTTCATTCATACTAGCTGTAGGTGGATTTTCTGCATCCTTTAGTATGAAAAATGGAGATCCAAAAATATCAGCGTGAAATATCTTGTCATTTTTTCCTAAATGTTTTCTTACTACAGCAGAATTTGAAGGAGCATCTCTACCACCTATTGCAAGAATTCCATCTGATGTGAAAAACCATCTATATCTTTCATACCAATTCTTTTTTCTAATTTCTGCAAATGAAACTGAATCTTTTTCTGTTTTAGCTGTACTTTGTAATTTTGCTAATTTTTTCTGTGTGTTATTTTTAATTTGCTCAATTGACTTTATTGCACCTGATTTTCGTTTTGCTTCATTAAACAATACTGATGCAATTGATTGCAGTGAAGATTTCGAGTTTACCTTTATCTTTTCATCATCAACTATAATGAGTAAAATTCCTTTCTCTTTAGTCAATTTAGAATTATGAGTTGCCAAAATCTCCTGAGCCCTTGAATCTTCAATCGATGTGATACCTTTTGAGATCATCTCAAAAAGTGAATTGGCAACATTAGTTATGTGAGTAGATTTTTCTTTTACTGTATCTATTGCCTTTTCTTGTTCTGCTAGCTGACTTTCAAGTTCTTTTATTTTCTTATCAGAACCGCCAGTTTGAATTGATTTGCCTATCTCTACAAGATTTTCTGTAAAAACAGTATCCAAACCTTCGATAAAGCTATTGACAACAGTACATTTGTCATCTAACTTTCCTAATCTAATGGGAATGATTTCAGTTTTTTCATTTCTGATAATTACCGGCTCATGTTTGCCTGTAATCACATTTGTAACAATATCTTTTGTTGTATCATAGAGTTTCTTTATCTGCTCAGATGTCAGATTGTTTCCTAAACATTTTGCATCAATATCAGAGATTTCAAATATACCTTCAACGTATTTTTTTGGCAACCCCAACGTTCGTCCAAGCCATTTTGCTGCTGGCAAATCTGATATCTTTAGTTCTTCAAAGTCTGATTCTGTTATTTTAATTACATCCAAACCGTTCATAGGTGGTGGTGTGTACACTAAACCCACACCAAGCTTTCTGTGTCTCACATCAATAGAATGCTGTAATGCAAGAATCTTCATTTCATTATTACAGAGTAAAATATTTCCTTCACCAAAAAATTCACCAACAATTACAAACTCTTTATCAAATCCAGCAAAAGTAAAATATGTAATTCTTTCTGACGCTATTTGTTCTACTTTTTTTAGTTTTAATCGTAACAGATCACTTCGTAGTCTTTTTAGTAGTCTGTTTGGTTCCATTTGCTCAATTTTTACAGATGTTAACCAAACACCAGACGTAGATATCATCATAAAAATATCTGATTTTTCAGTATGATGAAGTTTGAATAATATGCTGTCTTTTGTAACACCATAGATGTTACTCACATAGTAGTCCTGTGTTGCTTCTGAAATTTGATCCACTAAATAACGAAGTTCTATTCCTGCTAGAGTCACAACAATCTATTCTGTATCTGAAATTATATTCTTACTCTATTTCATGCTTGTTTTGTGACCAAAGATTTTAAACAAGGCTAAATAAAGTCAACCTAGAAATTTACTTGGCAAAATTCAAAAAAAAGAAATCTGAACCGACACCTGATCCTGAAGATTCTAAAAAAGAGTCAATTAAAGAGGAAAATAACGAAATTCCAGAGACAGAATCAAGCAGTTCTGAATCTGAACCTACAAGTCAGACAGGAAAAAGTGAAAAAGACAAGAAATTAGACAAACTATTCTACTTGAGGGTTGGTTTTGCAGTAATTGCTGGTACTCTAGCGACTTTTCTCTTTGAAGATATTCAGGGAGAAGAGAGAAGATGGGCATCAATTGTATTTATGATAATTATATTCATCGTAACTATATTCATTGCAAAATCAATGAATATGCAATTACCATCATCTGATAGAAAAAAGATTATTACACAAGGCATAGGAAGTTATATTTTTCTATACTTGTTTGTCTGGATTCTAACATATACTATAGTGCATGCCGGTACTATCTCAACTGGCATTCCTTCTCCACTGTCATAATTGTTGATCTGAGTTTATGTGGAATTATAAAACACCGGGAATTCCAGATGATGCTTTTGAGCGTTCTGAGAACGTACCAATAACAAAAGAAGAGGTACGAGTTATTCAAATTAGTAAAGCAAGACTTTGTCCAGGGTATACTGTATATGATATTGGATGTGGAAGCGGTTCAATATCTATAGAAGCTGCAATTCAAGTTGAATCAGGTAGAGTAATTGCAATAGACTATGATACCAATGCAATTGAATTGACAAAAAAAAATATTGAAAAATTTGGACTTACAAACATCTCTGTAATATTTGGCAACGCAAAAGAAAAGATCTCAGAACTTGATTTGGCTGATGCCATATTTGTCGGAGGAACTGGGGGTGATACAGAAGAAATTGTGAATCTGTGCCAGGATAAACTCAAATCTGGGGGGAGAATTGTTATTGGAATCATCTTAATTGAGACTCTATACTCTGTCTTGCAAGTTTTAGAGAAATTACAATTTGATTCAGTGGATATCACTCAAGTGACCATCTCTAAGAGCAGAAAGACCTCAAAAGGTACCATGATGCTTGCTAGAAATCCAGTTACAATAATTTCTGCAACAAAAATCTAATCTAGATTTTTAATTGGGAATAAAACCCTATTTTTCATGCCTGAATTAATTGGAATAGGAGTGGGTCCAGGCGATCCTGAATTGCTTACAGTAAAGGCTGCCAAGGCAATTCAAAATGCTGATACCATAATGTGTCCTGCTTCAAGTGAAGATAGACCAAGCATTGCATTTTCCATTGTATCTTCACTAATTGACAAATCAAAAAATCAAGAAATAATAAAATTAATTTTTCCAATGACCAAAGACAAAGACATACTTGAAGCAACATGGAAAAAAAATGCAAAGATTATGGCTGATAAAGTTTTAACGGGAAAAAATGTTGTCTATCTTACAATAGGTGATCCATATTTGTACAGCACTTGGATTTACATGCATAAAGATATAGAACTGAATCATCCGGAAATCAAAATCAGTGTAATTCCAGGAATTGTTTCCATGTTTACTTTTGCAGCCAAAGT
>ERZ1292640.6-Hain-H43-02um-R1-6-length-237956-cov-9_pt3 | contig 62394 bp, 61 predicted proteins | sample MGYA00564404_ERZ1292640 | MGnify/ENA primary metagenome ERZ1292640 (study PRJEB36523, sample SAMEA6512636) | groundwater metagenome | collected 2019-01-08 | study: AquaDiva: Metagenomics assemblies of 32 groundwater samples
ATTTACTGCGATCAGCATTTAAAAGTAGGGGAAGGTGTGCAAATTGAGGAGCTTCCCAGCCAAAAGATTTATATAGAGCGAGGTGTTTTGGTGTAGAAGGAAGCCATTCTTCACCACGAATTACGTGAGTTATTTCCATGAAGTGATCGTCGACTACATTTGCTAGGTGATAAGTTGGGAAACCGTCAGATTTCATGAGAACTTGATCGTCGATTGTTTTGCCGTCAAATTGCACGGTGCCTCGCACGAGATCTTTAAATTTAATAGTGCCGTAAGGGATTTTTTGGCGAATTACGAAAGGTTCGTTGGCTGCGATTTTGGCTTCTATCTCAGATTGTGGGAGATCCATGCATTTGCGGTCGTACATTGGAGCTTCTTTGTTGGCGGTTTGACGTTCGCGCATTTCTTCGAGACGTTCTCGGGTGCAAAAACAACGGTAAGCATGGCCACCATCTAAGAGTTGTTGAACGTGTTTTCTGTAAATTTCTGTACGTTCAGATTGGATATATGGGCCGTGATCTCCTTTTTGTACGATTTTATTTGCGGCGTCTTTGTACGGACCTTCATCTGAATCTAGACCCATCCAGTGAAGGGTGTCGATGAGGTTTTCGAGGGCGCCTTCGACGTAGCGTTCTTGATCGGTGTCCTCAATTCTTAATAGAAACTTGCCTTCTGTTTTTTTTGCGAAAAGATAAGAATAAAGGGCTGTGCGTAGACCTCCGATATGTAAATAACCTGTTGGTGATGGGGCGAAACGTGTGCGAGTCATGGGCGAATTATAATGATTTATGTTTGGTGTGGTTTTGTTAACCGTTTATGGCCAGATTATAGCGTTTTACCTTAAATTTGCCAGATTTAAGTTAATTTGAAATTCCCTAGGGAGCCGCTCCAGAGGCGGGCAAGGATTTTAGGAAAATTTTAAGAAAATTTTAGGATTATTTAATCAAAATTTAATGTTGATTTGCTAGGGTGGAGTTAGCTTAATAGGCTCATCAGAGATGGCCTTGGGGGACATATGTTTTTCCTGGGAAAGTGTACGTACGATGTCCGTACAAAATTCTGAAAAAAACTAGGTCCCCTTAAGAGCATTTTGAAAAAGTTAAGAAATAATTGTTGTAAAATTTGATTTATTAACAGATTAGAAGATGGCAAGAATAGAAATTAGAATTAGGTATGAAACTAAGGATCGGGCGCAAGAAGTTCTCAAGAAAATCGGTTTTACCATGACTGGAGCTATAAAAATGTACCTCAAATATGTTGTAGAAAAGGGCAAATTGCCTTTCAGGCTACCAAAGGTTAAAGTTTTATTAAGTCGGGAAGAGGAATTTAAACTAACTCCCGAAGAATTTGGAAAATACTTAAAAAGTTTAGGCAAAACTAACTGGTGAATTTTAATAGTTTTGATATATTAATTAGACTTAACTTTTATATATGGGAAAAAGATTAAAATTCAGTGAGGTTAGTAGAGAAGAACTTCAAATCAAAGAGGATGAGTTTTTGGATCGTTTGGCTTCCGAGAGAGATACGGAAAATGCTAGATTTATTTCCCATAAAGAGTTTTGGGAGATGGTTGAAAGTATTGAGGAACCTCATGCAGACTAAGACCCTTAAGCTTCTCTAGCAAATTTAGAGATTTTTTACTATACTTCACCAAGTCGTAATTAAAACTCTAAACCTCATGAGAGTTAGGCGTGGTTCAAAAAGGAGACAGGGATTAACTATCAAGGTTAAGCCTTCAGTTGCGAGAGAGATCTGGGCTGTGATTTATCTTGTGATTGGTATTTTGACGATTTTGAGCCTTCAGGGAACTTTTGGAATTATTGGAGACGCTTGGATTAAATTTTTGAAACCGGTGGTAGGTTGGGGAATTTATGTGATTCCTGGCATTTTTATTATGGTTTCGCTGATGCTGTTTTTTTCTAAAAAAATGCATTTTAGTGCGGCAAGGATTCTTGGACTTTTTCTTCTGATTATATCTATTTTAAGCGTTTTTCATCTGTCAGTTCCTTTGGATAAAATTCATGATTATGCAGAATTGGGACGCTATGGTGGTTATGTTGGTTTTGTGACAAATTTCTTATTATTAGAAGTTTTGGGAGTTGGCACTGTGGCTGCCGCGATAATTTTTATGGGGTTATTTTTGGTGTCACTACTTCTTGCTTTTGAGCTTTCTTTAACTGAAATTGCTTCTTTCTTAATTCCAAAAATTCATATTGAAATGGATAATGAAACCCCTGCTAAAAAAGGCCGCGGTTCTAAATTCTCAAAAAATGATGATGACGAAGATGAAGATGAGGAAGAAGAACAGCCGGAACTAATGATTCGCAAGTCTTTGATTAGCAAAACTATCCAAAAAATTTATGAAGATGCGGATGAGGCGAAGGCCCAGGCGAAGCCAAAACTTGTGATTAATGAGGCCAAGGCAAAAGAGGTTGAGGCGGATTTAAATGAGAATGAAAAAAAGACTGAAGAAGATGAGTTTGAATGGGAATTTCCTTCTTTGGATTTGTTGATTGATGGAGATAGTACAGTGACGGTGGATGATGATTTATTGATGGCGAGTGCGGATAAAATTAAGAAAAAACTTTATCAATTTGGGATTGATGTGACTATGCATGAAGTGAATGTTGGGCCTACCGTTGTGCAATACACTTTGAAACCACATGAGGGCGTGAAATTGTCTAAAATTACAGGTTTGAAGAATGATTTGGCTCTTGCACTTGCGGCTGAGAGAGTACGTATCGAAGCGCCGATTCCTGGGAAATCTTTGGTGGGAATTGAAGTGCCAAATGAATCCAGGGCTACTGTTTATTTGAGAGAGATTTTGGAGTGTCCGGAGTTTATGGATGCCAAATCTAAGTTGACTCTGCCATTGGGTAGAGATGTTGCCGGTAAGCCAATTATTGCGAATTTGGAATTGATGCCGCACTTGCTGATAGCGGGTTCTACGGGTAGTGGTAAGTCTGTGGCGATGAATGCATTTTTGACCGCTTTGCTTTACCAAAATTCTCCAAAAGATCTGAAATTTATTTTGATTGATCCTAAACGAGTTGAGTTAAATTCTTACAATAGTATTCCGCATTTGCTTAGTCCTGTGGTGCAAGATCCTGAGAAGGCTGCGATTGCTTTGCGTTGGGTGGTTTCAGAAATGACACGTCGTTATACCGAGTTGGCTCTTTGTAAAGTGCGTAATATTAGAGAATATAACGATTTACCAGACATTAATAAATTGCCAAGAATTATTGTGGTGATTGATGAGTTGGCGGATTTGATGATGGTGGCTGGTAAAGAAGTTGAGGCTTCAATTTGTAGAATTGCGCAGATGGCGCGTGCGGTTGGTATACACTTGATTATCGCTACGCAGAGACCTTCTGTGGATGTCATTACTGGTTTGATTAAGGCGAATATTCCAGCGAGAATTGCTTTTGCGGTGGCTAGTCAAATTGATTCCAGGACGATTTTGGATGGAGTTGGTGCGGAAGATTTGTTGGGGCGTGGAGACATGCTTTATCTGCCAACTGGTATGAATAAGCCGATGAGAATTCAGGGTATTTATATTTCTACAGAAGAAATTGAACGTGTGACTAATCGAATTAAATTAACGGTTGAGCCAAATTATGATGAGAGTGTTACTTCTTTGCATACGGCTAAACAGTCTGTAATGGGTGTGCCTGATGCTGCCGGTGGTGAAGACGACGATATGTATGAAGCGGCTTTGCAATTGGTTATAGAGACGCGCAAGGCTTCGGCTTCTTTATTACAAAGACACTTGAAATTGGGTTACGCTCGCGCAGCTCGTTTGATAGATTTACTTGAGAAAAATGGGGTCGTTGGGCCGGCCGATGGTGCAAAACCAAGGAAAATTTTGATGGAGTAGGTTGACAGGTTTATGGTGATTTACTTGACGGGATTATTTACTAGATGTCATTATGACTCCCTGTAATTTTTTGTTATGGATTCTGAGTTGAATGGTGGGACGGAGCCAGTAGAAGTAATTGATAACGGTGATATTGGTTCAGCAAAAACTAAATTGAACGATTTGCTTCGTAGAGTTCTTGATATGTCCGTTGATGACATGGCGTTGGACGATAAGTTTGTAGCTGGCCTTGTGAAAGAAGTTTATGCAGCAGCTGATGTATATGTTGATTTATTACCAGAGATGGATCCAAAAATTATTGATAAAATGAATGAAAGTAATGGAGTCATGGTAGTTCCTGCGGTGCAGCATTTTGATGTTGATGAGTATTTAGCTCGTACTGAGAATGATGACTTAGATAGTATTAGTGATCCTCAGCTAAAGGCAATAAGAGCATTGGAATTGTCACGTGGTGGCGGCGATGTTGGGAAAATTATTATGAGTGGTAGAGATAATTTTAGTGATTTGGCTTTTTATGCTACGGCGTTGGTGATGGCTGGTGGGAAATTCTCTAGATGGTCAGATATAGAGCAGTGGTCTGGATATGGATTGACCGATCATCCAGATAATTTAGAGGTCTTGAAATCTGATTTGTCTAAGGTTGGTTTAATTTTAGTTAGTAAGAGTGGTGGGCTTGGGGGCGAGAGTGTTTTGCTTTACGCCTTGGCTAGCGCAGAAACTGGTAAGGTGGGATCCAGAATAAAGGCTAGGGTATTTAAACAGGCTGAGCCAAAGCGTGGGAATATTGACTCTGGGAAAAATGAAGTAGCGGCCGATTTAATGAAACGAAAGTTGCCAAGAAAAAGAATAGTTTCTGGTAAAAGATCAAGTTATGCGGGTTTGGATGGACTGGAGGTTATACCCGTTCCTTTTGGTCATCATTATTATATGGATATCGTATATGATTTGAGATTAAACCCGAAAACAGAAGTTCCGGTTTTGATACCGGGAAGAGGTTTTGCAAAAGTTAACAAAGATTGTTTAAAGAATTTATAGTAAATGAAAAGAGGTCTTCAATTAAGTGATTATGCTGGTCCAGAAGATATTTTTTATGCCGGTTTGCCTGAAGAACTGGCTACGACTGATGATGTTGATTTTTTAACATTGGCTTTGCTGTTTGATTATCCTAATTTTTCTCCACAGCTTTATATTGGCTGGTTTGGTGCTGCTGAAGTTGATAAAGCTGAAGCTAAGAAATACAACCAGTTTGTTCGTGAATGCTTACTGCCATATTTATATTTGAGTGAATGTGTTGGTATTCGTCCAGAAATAATTAGTAATCATTTACCTCATCCAAATGCTGTTGATGTACATAAGGCTCAACAGGTAGTTAGATTTAATGGATTAAAGACAAGATTAAATGCTTTAATGCGTGGTCCAGGTCAGCATCCAATTAGTTTTGCGAAAATGCACGACCTTACTCATGTAATGGTGCGTTTAATGCACGGGATGGATCCTTTGCCTGCCTTTAATTCTGGGCCAGTTAACCAGGATCCGGAATTTGTTAATGACTTATCTGTTTTAACTTCTGAAATAGCTGCTTTATGTAGCTATGAGGCTATTGAAGAGGAGTATTTTGTAGCTTTATTTGGTTCGCAAATGGAAGGTTCTTTGTTTCATTTAGCGATGGATATTTTAGAAAATCCTAATGATCATCCATCAAGAGAGCTTGTTCCTGAACCATACTTGCAGGCTGGTAGCTCGCATTTTACAAATGTTTTTTTTGTATTTCTGGTTGTGTGTGCTCATTATTCTAGAAATAGCTTTTTTGACATGGAACAAAAGCTTGATGATACCCAACATGCATATTTTATGAGTAGGTTTTCTAGTAATACCCAAAAAGTTTGGGACAATCCGCCAGATAGATTAATTGAAATTGCCAGCGCGATGCATTCTGAAAGGATAAATGGTGGGAAGAGGGTGAGTTTGAAGGAAATTTTTGAATCTGTAATGAGGCAGAACCAATGAAGATTTTGAAGGGAGGAGGTTTTTATAAATCTTTTAGCGAGCTTGAAATCACGTAGAGGCCGATGAAGTAGAGGAGGGTGCAGGCTAGGAGAGTGATCAGCATAGACCAGGAAATGATGCGTAGGCGGCTGCGGCGGCTGGATTTTTTGCTGTAGTATAAGCCAAGAGTAACAAGTATTGATGCTATAATTAGGCCGATCCAGATGCCGATTTCTTCAAAGGATTTAATTGAGAATGCAAAAATTATACTGGTCATAAAAACACCAAAAAGTCCGCAAGTGAATTTTGTAAGTAGGGGGATTTTTTTTGTTGGTTGGATTTCTGATTCCTGTAGGTCTGTATTGAGGTTTGTCATTTTAGTTATTTAAAATATTCTACGCCGTTGCGGAGGATGCGGAGGCCGTCGCCTTGTGTCGGGAGGGGTTGGCCGGCGCGGATGAGGGTTTCTTTTTTGAGTTCCCAATTGTCTTCGTTAGTAAAAGAATTGAAACGTTCTGGATGAGGCATTAAGGCAAATATTTTGCCTGTGGGATCACAAATTCCGGCGATGTCTTCGAGAGCGCCATTTGGGTTGATTGGATATTGATTGTTGGCTGGTGAGCCGTCTTCATTCACAAATTTAAAAACTACCTGATCGTTGTCTTTCATTTTTTGTAGAATTTCAGCTTCAGTGTAGAAATTGCCTTCACCATGAGAAATAGGTAAGTGCATCATCTCAATTCCTTTTGTCCAAATACATTTTTTTGAAACATTTTTTACATAAACCCAGCGACATTCTAGCTTCACATTTACGTTGCGCATCATGGCTGCCTGGCGTTCGCCATATTTCATGTCTGTGGCTGGCACAAGCCCTAAATTGGCCATGATTTGCATGCCGTTGCAGATGCCGATAACGAGCTTGTCGTCTTTTAGGTAGGTTAATAAATCTTCCTTGAGGTTGTTGGTGATTTTGTTGGCCATAGCATTGCCTGAGCCAGTGTCGTCGCCGTATGAAAAACCTCCAGGGAATGCGATAATTTGATAATTTTTGAACTTGCGGGAGCCATCGATGATGTCGTTGATGTGGACGATTTCTGATTCAGCACCAGCAATATTGAAACATTTTGCAGTTTCTTCTTCGCAGTTGATTCCGTAACCTGTGATGACTAAAACTTTTGGCTTCATGTGATTTTAATTTAGTGAAGGGCAGTTAGGATAGACTTCTTCATTTTCGTCATATTTAAAGGCATCAAACCAGTGGCTATTTTCCACAAGTAACGAGGCTGGGGCATAAAGAAAACCCTGGTCATGGACTGAAGTTCCCCAAGAGTCTTTTACTATGAAGTAATGTTCATTATTTTTAAAATAAGGGTGTTTTTTAACTGCTGCTGGAATATCTTCCTTGTTAACAAAGCCTACAATAAGCATTGCATGTCCGGATTTAGCATCACCTTTTTCCCAAAAGTTTTCGGCGGTAAATCCGGTTTCACCAATTTCTGTGGGACCTCTATTTACGCCAAACCGGATCGGATAATGTTGTACATTAATTATATTTGCCAAGTAAGCAATTTTTTGCTCGGTTTCCATGGAATCTATGCTCTCACCTAAACCATTTGCAATAACACAAGACCCTTTTGTAGTACCTGTCATCAAACTATATTGGTTGAAAATGTTTGGGTCAGCAGTGGGAATACCTTGATGAAATTTATTTGAGCAAGTTATGTATGTTCCTAATAATTTGCTGTAATAGCTATTGGTTTTGCATTCGGAGGGGTTGTATGGCCACTGTTTTTCCTCTCCTATGTAAAATGGAATTTTTGATGATAGGAATTTTAATTTGAGACCCTTACTTAGAAAACTTTCCATATTTTCTTTAGCTTGAGGGTCAGTTTCAGCTGCAGATAAGTATGTGAAATTTTGCTCTGATAAATCTGGCCGATTTTTTAAAACTATTTCAGCTGCCGCTGTATCTGCAAAGTCTACACAAGTGCTTCTTCCTCCCTGGTTTTTAATTGGTGTCAGATAGGGAAGTAAGGGAAATGAGCCTTTATTGTATAGCTCTGCGCTCCAAAACATGAAGCCTTGAATATTATAGTCACTTCTGTGGAATAGAGGGTTAATCTCATTTAAATTATCAATATAGTTATTTTCTTCAACCCAATTTGATTCATTGCAGATGTATCCAGCAAATAATTCACCATTTTTTGCCTTTACTCCATCTGGTCCATCATTACAGTTACAACCAACCCAGTTTTCCTTTTTGCCATTTTCTGTACAGATGTAATTACATCCATTTGAATTTACAACTTCACCTTCTTTTTTTATAAGTCCGTGTTCACCTTGTTTCTTTGAAATATTATCAGTATCGCATTCGGCCCAGGTTTTATATTGGTAGTTTTCGTAACACAAGAAGTCAGTGCTGGACATATTTTTTATTGTTCCGCTTTTATTTTGATTAGTACCACATATTAACCTTTTGGAATCAAAACATATTGCATCCTGGTTTTTATCATTCATTGAAGTGAAAAAAGGACATGCGGCATCTGCACAATCAATATATCCATTATTGTTATCGTCTGTATTGTTATCGCAGATTTCTTGAACTGAGCAGCTATTGTCAAACCATTTTTCATATCCTTTATATTGAATGTTATAGTTAAGGCATTTTTTTACTTCCTTAAGGGTGGTAGGAAGTAGTCCATATGTCCATTCTTTATTTTTTGTGGCATGTACTTCTTGTACATATTTAGGACAGAAGTTGACCCAAGCTGAGTAGCCTTTTATTTTGTTTTCAACAAGTGATGGGACTACAAAAGCTGAGTAGCTTTTTATTTCATTAAGATTTTTGTATGTGGCTTTTAATATTGGCAATCCTTTATAAATTCCAGCACAATAATAATCTGCTGTAGTGTCGCTAATACTATCGGCTCCCTTTTTGAGCATAAGATCAGCACAAATACTGTCTGTTGAATTAAAACCTACAAGTGTATCTTTTTTTTCTTCTTGGAAGCAAGCGTCAGCTTTTTCAAAAATGAGCTTTGGTTTAAGCCGAAGGTCTAGCTTTGGGTTTACTCTTAGTTCTGATTTAGCTTTTGGAATGGAAAGTTTTTTTAATCTTTCCAGCTCAGCCCAAGGGGTTTGATTTATTGACTCAAGATATAATGCTTTTTCGAATGGATAACCTAGAAAAGTTCTTGGTTCTCCATTAATTTCTTGAATTATATTGCCGTATTGGTCTAATTCTCTCGCCCCTAATGTTGCTGCTAAACTTTTACTCAATAGTTTTTTTGTTTTTTCGTTTGGAATTGTATCTATCCATTCTTGTGCTTTTTTTACTGTTGAATCTAGGTTATCTGTTTTGGATAAAAGTCTACCCTGGAGTCGATTGGAACCTGTGCTCTTATTTAAAAGTAGTACTGTGGCTATTATCGCTAAAAATATTAGTACTAAGGCAAGAATTTTGATTTGTTTTTTCATGGCTTTATGCTAGGTAATTTTTACGATAATACTGATCTAGAGTGGCGATATTAGTTTTGAGAATAACTTCAGATGGTTTGTCACCGTTGTTAGCCTTGATGATGAAATTTTTGTCTTCTGTTGTGTGTCCAAGTAGGCCAAATGGTAGATCGGCGAAATGTTCTTCGAATTCTTTTTGACGTTTTGGATCGATGGTTACAACGATGCGGGATTGAGATTCTGAGAAAAGAGTGTGGTCGGCACGAGGGATTCCACCAGCGCTTAGATTGCATAAATCGATTTCCATACCTAACTGGCCGGCAATGGCTTTTTTGGCTAGTGTTACGCCTAAACCACCGATGTTTGGGCTGAGTGCAGAAGAAATTAAACGCTTTTCTATTGCTGAGCGGAATTTTTTGTAGAGTTGGATGGCTGATTTGCTGTCTACTTTTGGTACGTCTCCGGCAGCAACTTCTCCCATGGAATCAAAGTATTCGCTACCACCTAATTCATCTTTAGTTTCACCTAAAATGTAGATTAAATCTCCAGCGAATTTTGGGTCTAGAGAAACGGCTAAAGTTAGGTCATCTAAAACGCCAAGTGATGAAATCAATAGAGTTGGAACGGCTGAGATTTTTATGGCTTTGCCCTGTTTATCAAATCCCTTAAAGTCATTAAACATTGAGTCTTTCCCGGAAATATATGGCGCACCATAAGTAACGGCATATTCATAAACGGCTTCGCAAGCAGCTTTTAGTTGGCCCAGGCGTTCTGATTCCGTAGAGCTGCACCAGCAGAAATTATCCATTAAAGCGAGATAATCAAGCGTTCCACCAACTGCAATTACATTGCGCACGGCTGTATCAATTGCGGAGGCGGCCATGTGGTAAGTATCAATATGTGAATATTTTGGATTCAAACCTTGAGAACAAATTATACCGCGGTTAGTCTCTGGAAATGGCTTTGTGATGCTGGTAGGGGAGTTTACGCGACCTTTGCCTTGTAGTGGTTTTAGAATAGAACCGCCTTGTACGTTATGGTCGTATTGAGTAGTGATGAATTCGTAGCTGGCGATGTTTGGACGAGCTAGCATGGCTAACAAAGTTTGAGTTAGGTCTTGTGGTTGGTCGAATTTAGCTTCTTTGGTTTTTGGCTTTGTGTAAGTTGTTTTGATCTTTTTGCGTGGTAGGCCGTTGTGTAAAAATTCGAGGTCGAGGTCCATGATTTTTTGACCGTTGTAATTGACGATGCAGCGACCACTATCGTTGAATTCTCCAATAACCGTGGCTTCAACTCCACGTTTTGACATTAGTTCTAAGAATTGCTGCAGCTTAGAAGGAGGTACGGCGAGAGTCATTCTCTCTTGAGATTCACTTAGCCAGATTTTCCATGGTTCAAGGTTTGGATATTTGAGAGGAATTGTTTCTAGGTTAACTTCGCAGCCGCCGACTTCTTTTGCCATTTCGGCTACGGAACAAGATAAACCGCCGGCACCATTGTCTGTAATGCTGTTATATAATTCTAGGTCGCGAGCTTCTTTAACTATCGCATCTGAGAATTTTTTTTGAGTAATCGGATCGCCAATTTGCACTGCGGTAGCGGGACTTCCGGCAGTTAGTGCTTCTGAAGAAAAAGTTGCGCCGTGGATGCCGTCCTGTCCAACTCGGCCGCCGATGACTACTATTTTATCGTCGCGCTTGGCTTCTTTTTCCCAGCTTGGTTTGCCGTTAATTGTTTTTGGAATTAGGCCCACGGTTCCCACGAAAACTAGAGGTTTGCCTTTGTAACTTTCGTCAAAATAAACAAAACCTTGAGGAGTTGGAATGCCGCTGCAGTTACCTCCAGCGTTTACGCCGTCTATTACGCCTTCCAAAATGCGTTTTGGTGGAAGTGCTTCCTGAGTTAATTCTTTATCTCTAAAAATTGGTTCTTGGTCATCAGGATTTCCAACGCAGAAACCATATTTATTGATAATAGGTTTTGCGCCTAGACCGAAGCCAATAGTGTCTCTGTTTACACCGATAATACCGGTGATGGCTCCACCAAATGGATCTAGCGCTGAAGGACTGTTGTGAGTCTCTGCTTTATCTGTAATTATCCAGTTTTCGTCGAATATAATACCTCCTGAATTATCAGAAAAAACAGAAACGCAAAAATCTTTGTCTCCTTTTGCAGCCCTGATTTCTTTAGTCGCCCTCTTGATATATCCTTTATACAAACCTTCCTCATTGTCATCGATTTTTGCTGCAAATATCGTGTGCTTACAATGTTCTGACCAGGTTTGAGCAAGTGATTCTAGCTCAATATCTGTAGGGTCACGGCCTACGCCAGTAAAATATGTTTTTATAGCTTCAAGTGCATCTTTATCAAGTGCGAGTGGTCCACGTCTTGTGCCATCTTCGTCTAAAATTCCTTCTTTGCCTAACTTCAAAAGTTCGGCTTCTGGGAGGTCTAAACTAACTGTGCTCACAGCTTTTGGTTTTTGTAGATTTACTTTTGGTACGATCACGTCCATACCTCTTTCTGCGGCAAATTTTTCGTGAGATTTTACGTGGATGCGTTGGATCAAACTGTTTGCTAGTTTGTTGCCGATTTTTAGAATGTCGGCTTCGGTTAGCGCAGATGCGGGGCTGCTTGAGCTGCCTGTGCCTCCGGTGTCCTTGACACCTGCGGCACTTACAAATATCAAACTAGAAGTATGCACGCTTTCTTCATTCTCAAATTTGCATTTTAATAACTCGCTGATTTCTTCACGGGCGGTAGATGCTACGTTGTCGGTAACGCCAGGTAAAAAACCTATTTCCAGGGCAAAATCAAAGTTCAAACCGCTGGTTGCTGGAGTAGTTGTTGAGCTAACTGCTGAGTCCAATAAATAACTTTGGGAAACGGGATTTGAAAGCATTTCAGCGATCTCACGTAATTGCTTCTCGCCAAAATCCTTATTCACTGTATAGACTTCAACCACTTTGCATTCTTCAATATCGTAGCCAAAAGAACGGAGTTTTTTGAGCATCACCATAGAGGTAGTATCATTTACCTTGGTGTAAACTTCGATGCGGTGCGCATCCCCGTGAGCTTGATTATGTGGCATGTCTCTATTTTAAATAGTCGGAGTATTGATGTACAGTCCTTTGTAAGCGTAATTTGTGGTTGTGTTTTTGATGTTATCCACAGTGTTGGTAATTGATGCTTCAACCCAATATTCAACTCCGCTACCATAGTTAACGACAAAATTTGAGCTAACTGTTATTGAACCGTTGCTGATTACAACTTTTGGGTAGTCTGCGTCGTCTTCGGCTTCACCCATAAAATTAACATTAAAGCTGTTGCCAACTCTTGTTAGGGTGTAAACAATTTCTTCTAAACATGGATTGATACCATTGTTTTCATATTCGTGACAGTTGCGGGCTGTAACTATGTATTTGTCAGCTCCCACATCTGCAAAAGTAACTTTTAATTTGCTGTTTTGCGCTGGGTTTGTTGAAGGGAAACTGATAGTTGGTCTGGATAGGCCTTCTGGTTTTTTGATAGTTATTGATTTCCTTGCTGTCACACCGTCTTTAAATTCTACGACAACGTCATAATTATATTCGTCTTTGGTTGGATTAACTTCTACCGTGCATCCATGTGGGTAATAAGTATTAATGCAGGTAATGTGGCTGCTTTCATCTGTTGCTCCTGTTTCTGTAAGATAAATTTCTTTGGTTTGTAGTGATGCACTTAGAGAAGCCATAGTGCCGCTTTCTTCTATTGTTGTGGAATAATTTTCGGTTACGCCAAGATCTACTCGGTTAATATAGAAGTCAAAAGTGATATGGTCTCCAGCTTCTGCCACACTACTATCGTTGTAATCATAGCTTACTGCGTGTAATTCAATGTCTAATTTTTCTAGATCTGAGTTGGTTTTGGCAATGATATCTTTTGGTGGATAGCCCATGCTGTAAGAACTCAGCCCATTGTCTTTAACTACTTTCATTCTATAAAGCATTTCGGCAACTTCTTTGCGGGTCATTGCCTGATTTGGATAGTAGTGGAAGCCATTTGGATCACCAATTTTTGTGTGATTCATTCCAACTGTGCCTGTTGCTAATACGTATAAAAAATATTCATTGTGCCATGCTGTTGCGTCATAGTCCAAATACCAGCTTGCTGGGTCGAAATCTTTAGCTTCTTCAAAATAAGAAACATATGTTGGAATTTTGCCGCCGTTAAATTCTAAAGTAGCCATTTTGATTGCTTCACCTCTAGTAACTGATTGATTTGGTTTAAAAAGATTACCTGCGTAACCTTGTACTGTCCCTTTATTTTTAGCTGTTAGAATATAAGGCGCAGACCAGTCTTTTATTGCCACATCTTTAAAAGTCTGGATTGTTGGGGTTGTTGTTTCTGTTTCTAAAGTTTTAAAAAGCATTTTTAAGAATTCGGCGCGGGTTACAGCTTGATCTGGTTTGAAACTGCCGTCTGCGTATCCGTTGATTACCTCATTTTCCTGCATCCAATAGATCGACGTTTGATAGCCGGTGTCGTCTCCCACGTCTTTGAAGGTGGCAAAAGCAGTGATGGAGCTAGTTGCAATAAGTCCAATAATGAGGGCAATAATTTTTTTCATATATTTTTTGATATTGAGTGGCTAGATTATAAAGGATTGAACTTTAATGGGAAAGCTGAATCTGGAGATGTACTTACCTGATGATTTATGGTATAATAATCGGATTTAAATAAAAATATGACAAGAGAATTTGGAGAGGTTCAACCTGAATCTGAACAAAGTGAGGAAGTGAGGATTAAACATGATATTGATCAAAATAGTGCTTTGATGCAGGAATTCAATGCGAAGGTTAAAGAATTTCAAAGCAAGGGGCCAACTATGAAAGAAGCTGATGCTGAAGTAGCTTTAGCGTATATTCAAAATCAATTTATAGACGTTCTTAAGAATAACGTTACGCTGGAAATGCTCGTAAAAGAGCCAAGAATAGCGGAATTTGCCCATAGATCTTTGGCTTATGCACTTTTTAAATCTATCGTGGCCAATAAAGATATTAGTGACTCTTTAAAGCGGAAAATTTTTATTGTTGGTAAATATCCTGAACAAACTCAAAAACCAAAAAAAGTTTATGAGGATATTGGTAAAAGTATAATTGCTGATGCTGGCCTTAGGGTTGAGGGGATTAGAGATCCCTTGCTTAATGATCCTTTTGTGCCTCTTGAGAAGTTGGATGAATCTACTATTGTGGCTGGTACGGTTGATGCTGGTATTGATGAATTCTATCAACATATTTTTGAGGGCGATGAAACTATTGGTAATAAAAAAGACCTTACGCCTACACAAAGGTTGGTTTTGGCTATTACGTACGTTCACTTTTTTGGGCCGATTATGGATAATCTGAGGATGTTGGATGTCGAAAGATCAAACCCTGAACTTTTGGATATTCCTTTTGATACTCTTTCTAGAGAGTTAAGTAAGGTTGCTAAAGTTATCGGTAAAGAAGTTTTAAGAAGTGTGATTTCTGCCAAAGATTTTGATATTAGTAAATTGAGAAATCTATTGATGACTATAACAGAAGTGATGGATGGCTATAATGCTTCTTTTGTTCCTGTTTTAGATAGATTACTTCCAAAATGGGCGGCTATATATCTAGGCAGAGATATAGGAAAAGGTCTTATGGATATTGAGGAAAAAGATAATAGTAGGCAGATGTCTATCGTAAGAAGCTTATTGGAGCTGTCTGCTGATACGGCCTACTTTTTAAAGAATATTGAAAAACGCAAATTGGATGATGTTATTAAAAATAGACCTCTTGATGCAGAAAAAACTCACCGCTTAAAAATTGTGGTTCAGTTTTTTACTTCTTTGAGAGAGCAGGTTAGGGATAATAAAGACAAAACTTTAGTTGTTTCCATGGATTTTGCTTTATCTATCTTGGCTAGATTGAAAGATGATACAGAATTAGCAGAATTGGGGCAAAATCTTAAACCAGTTTTTAGATATCTTTTCAGTATCCCTGGTGGACCAAAAGAGTCGATTTTAAGAAATCCTTTGGTTGCTAAGTTTATTAAAGATCATCCTAATTTAGTTGAAGATATTTTTACTTTTTTTATCCCTCAAAAACCTAATTTAGGTGAGCAAGATGAGAAAGAGTTTGTAACGCAGTATGGGGCTGTTTTTAAAGTAATTACTGACGTTATGAGAAATCCGAAAGTTAAATTGGATAATAACATTAGATATCTTGTGGTTTTTGCGCTTGAGAATATAAAAACGTATTTTAAAGACAAAAAGAAAGATAAAATCTTTCAAACTTTTACTTTTGTAGCTGATCTATTAAATCCCTATAAAAAGATGATTTCTAACTATAGCAGCATTACAAAAGCACTTAAAGATTTGGAGCACGCGGTTTAATTTATTCCTTCTACTCCTGGCCGTGGCATTTTTTGTACTTTTTGCCGCTGCCACATGGACATGGGTCGTTGCGACCAGCGCTTGGTGTAGAATCTGGAGCGGCTTTGACGCGGATGATAGGGCCATCCGTAGCAGAATCAGCATTGATGTCTTCTTTGCTTAGTGCGGATTCAACTTCTGCCTCATTAGTTTCCATCTTTTTTACTTCGCTTTTTTCTAGCATTTCTGTTGGGACAACTTTGGTTAAATCCATCTTAAATAAAGTATTCACAGTGTTGTTGCGGATCATGTCCAAAAGTTCGCTAAAGGCTTCAAAAGCCTGAGTTTTGTATTCTATCAAAGGATCTTTTTGCGCATAACCACTAAAGGCCACGTTATCCCTCAAGTGACTCATGGTGTCGATATGTTCCATCCATAAAGTATCATTCGCACGTAAGAAAACTGCACGTTCAATGTTGCGCATGATTTGTGGATCTGGTAGCACACTGCCAAGTTTTTCGTAAGTTGTGATTAGGTAATTTTGAGCGAATTCTATAAGCTCATTTTGTTTTTTAATATTTTTTAGATCTTCGATATTTAGATTATCGTTTTGTAGAATGGCGAGAGCGTCATAAACGCCTTGAATATCCCAATCTTCCGTCGGGCGGCCTTCAGTGTAGTTTCTAACAATTGCTTCAGCTGTTTCAAGAATCATTTTTTTGGTTTCACCGGCAATGTCTTCAGATTTTAAGAATTTTTGGCGGCGTTTGTAGATAATATTGCGGTGCACGTTCATAATATCGTCGTATTCAACCAGATGTTTACGAACATCAAAGTGATGACCTTCAACTTTCTTTTGAGCGCCTTCTATAGAATTTGAAATAATGCCGTTTTCGATTGGCATATCATCTGGAACTTTTAAGAAATCCATCATTTTTTTGATACGATCTGAGCCGAATAAACGCATCAAATCGTCTTCCATTGAGATGAAAAATTGAGTAGCTCCAGGATCTCCCTGACGACCGGCACGTCCACGTAACTGATTGTCGATACGACGTGATTCGTGTCTCTCAGAGCCGATAATGTAAAGACCGCCTATTTCTTTAACACCTTCTCCTAATTTGATATCAGTACCACGACCAGCCATGTTTGTAGCAATCGTGACTCCGCCTTTTTGACCGGCGTTACTTACTATTTCGGCTTCACGCTCATGTTGTTTTGCATTCAAAACGTTATGTGGTACGCCATTCATTTTTAATAACTGACTCAAAACTTCGGATTTTTCTACAGAAATTGTACCCACCAAAACTGGTTGGCCAACTTTATTTAATTCTTTAACACGTTCAACGATTGCGAGGAATTTACCTTTTTGATTCTTGTAAATTGTGTCAGTTTTGTCGTCACGAATTAATTTTTTGTGAGTTGGGATTACGATAGTATCCAAGCCATAAATTTGATAGAACTCTTCGGCTTCGGTGACGGCTGTACCTGTCATACCGGCAAGTTTTTCAAATAAACGGAAATAATTTTGGAATGAAACTGTAGCTAAAGTTTTTGATTCGCGTTTAACTTCTACATTTTCTTTAGCTTCGATTGCTTGATGCAGACCATGAGAATAACGACGACCAGGTAAGGCACGTCCGGTAAATTCATCAATAATCAAAATTTCGCCATCTTTGATCATGTAGTCAACGTCGGATTTGTAGCAGGCCTGAGCTCTTAGAGCCTGTTCGATGTGATGAACTTCGGAGAAACCGGCTTCTGTAAAAATATTATCCATACCGAGAAGTTGCTCCATTTTTGTGATACCTTCGTCTGTCAAAGAAACAGTTTTGGTTTTTTCGTCGATTGCGTAATGTGTTATCGCAGTTAACTGTGGAATCAAGCGGGCATATTGCTGATATTTTTTAGTAGATTCTTGGGCTGCCGCAGAAATAATAAGTGGAGTGCGGGCTTCATCAATCAAGATGGAATCCACCTCATCCACAATGGCGAAATACAGATTTCTTTGAACTACATTATCAAGATCTGTGGCCATATTGTCTCTCAAATAGTCAAAACCAAATTCATTATTTGTACCGTAAGTGATGTCGCAACTGTAGGCCTTTTTCTTTTCTGCATGCGATAAATTATGCACGGTCACGCCAACGGACAAACCAAGATAATTATAAAGTCCACTCATCCATTCTGCATCACGATGAGCCAAATAATCATTAACTGTAACGACAAAAACGCCTTTGCCGGTAAGGGCGTTTAGATAAGCTGGAAGCGTACAAACCATGGTTTTACCTTCACCGGTTCTCATTTCTGAAATATTGCCCTGATGCAAAACGACACCGCCTATAAGTTGCACGTCGTAAGGTACTATATCCCAGGTGAATTCCTTGCCGCGAACGTCCCAAGTTTTGCCCTGTAGATGGCGGGCAGCAGTTTTTACCAATGCAAAAGCCTCTGGAAGCAGGCTGTCTACACTTTCGCCTTTTTGAATTCTCTCTTTAAATTCGCTAGTTTTTGCAAGGACGTCGTTTTGGTCTTTAATGGTTTGCTGATAGCCTTCTTCTATCTCTTTGATCTGATTTACTATTGGTATAATTTTTTTGATGGCCTTTTCATTTGGGTCGCCAAACATCTTATTGAAAATTGTTTTGAGCATAAATTTGTGATTTTTTAATCTTGTGCTGGAAGATTTTAGCACTATTTACGGGAAAATTTTAATTTTTCGCTTGCCTTTTATTGCTTTTTGAATAGAATGTGTCCTTGTTAGATTTTAAATTGAGTTATATGAGTGCAGAAAAAGTTTATTACGATGTGGTTGATGGTGGGTTTGATGCTAAATTTGGCGCTGGTAGACCAATTGGTGTCTCTAGACTTGCTTCAACGGGAAAAGCTCCTGGTTGGGATATGTTAAACAGTTTGGTTAATCTTGCTGCTAAAGACGCTGCTCCAGAAGTAGCAAAGCCGGTTGTGGATACTGAAGAAGGTATTAAAGCAGTTTTAGATGAGATTAAGGCGGAGTAGTTCAGTAAAAAATTATATTAAATTAAAAATTTATGAGTATTGAAACAAGCGTTTGTTCTGAAGTAGCTGATGGTGTTTTGGTAAGAGCTCCTGATTTTGCTGGAGTTGCTCCAGAAGTTGCAGAGCCAGTTGTGGAGACTAGGGCAAGGGCTAAAGCAGCTTGGGGTGATTATATCGGAGATGAATATAGTGCCCCTGATGCTTATGATAGATATGGTTTAATAGATATTCCTAATGATATGGGTGCTGATTCAGTTAGGTTTAATGAATGCACTGGAACTACTACTTATACTTTTGGTCCTGGTCCTAGTAATGTTTTTGGTCATCAAGATTACTAATTCCTACTCCTTGTAGCCCTTTAAGATTACCCAGAAGGTTTTGAAGATGATTTTGATGTCTAGCCACATGGACCAGTTTTCTATGTAGTAACGGTCTAGTTTTATTTCTTGTGAGAAGTCTAAATCTGATCGGCCGCTGGTTTGGGCGAGGCCGCTTAGGCCGGGTTTGATGTTGAAAATGAAGTGGTGCTGTTTGTCATATTTGGCTACTTCTTCAGGTAAATGTGGACGTGGGCCAACGAGACTCATGTTGCCGATGAGGATGTTCCAAAATTGTGGTAATTCGTCGATGGAATATTTGCGGATGAATTTGCCGACGCTGGTAATGCGGGGGTCGTTTTGGATTTTGACCAGTGGAGTGTCTTTGCGAATATTTTGTTGGGAAAGTTCGGTGTATCTGAGGTTATGCGTATTTGGGTGCATGGATCTGAATTTGTAGAAGTTGAAGAGTTCGCCTTCTTTGCCAACGCGTTTAACAGGGGACCCGTCGTCTAATTTCGAGAATAAAATAGGGCCTTTGGAGTTGAGTTTTATGGCTATGGCCGTGATTAAAAGTACTGGTGAGAATATGATCAATCCAACAATTGCGCCGATAATATCCATGAGTCTTTTCATCACTTTGCCCCAGCCGTCCAGAGGAGTTGGTTTGAGGCTGATAACTGGAATATTATTGATTGTTTCAATCTTGATATTGGTGCGACGTACATCTAGTAAATCCGGAATAAATCTATAATTGATCTGATTTAATTCACAAAATTGTAGAATTTCTTCGTCTTTAGCTTTTGTAACTTGAATGATTTCGTCTATGCGGTGTTGCTTGTGGGCGGCTTCTAATTCTGCCAAATCTTCAGCTATGCCAACTATTTTGTAAACTGGATCGCGGGCGATTTTTTCTTTAATTTCTAATGTAATATTATTGTTTCCTACAAACATTAAACGGCAACGCCCAATGTCGGATTTCAGTAAAAATTTTTGCACTGCTTTTATTACAATTCTACCTAAAAGGATGAAAATAAAACTGATTACCCAACTATAAATTATGGCAAGGCGGGAGAATGGGAACATGCGGGCGAAGAAAAAATAGGTGATAATTGTGGTTACCCAAACGCCGCAGAGAGTTAGAATTCTGGCTGCTTCTTCACCAAATTTGTAAGTTGTTTTGAAGCGATACATTCTGCCAAAGGCAAAAACAATCAATAGTAAGATTGCGGTTTTTAAGCTGAATGAGAGATATTGTTCAGGAGTTGGCAGGACGGTAAGGTCGATCGGTTTGGCAATGCCTTCAATTGGTTCAGTGACTAGTCTTAGCCAATAGGCAGCCATAAATCCACAAACGGTCATCACGAAATCAATGGGGATTTTGACTAAGCTGAAAAATATTTCTGAACGTTTCATCGATATTTTTACCGAATTTTGAGTGCTCCTAAACGACCATCATAAGCCGAGTTTTGTAATTTCTACTTTTTAGGGTGGAAATTGTGATCATCCATCTGTTAGTACCTTGGAGCCCTTGCGGGCATGTTGCACTTTTGCAGTGAGAAAGTAGATCTGCGATTGGGAATCAAATTACCTTTCCATCTCACTTTGCACCTTGTAGGGTTTACCGCTCTTGGCGACTTGCGTTTTATGGCAGATCGCTTTTGAGTCCCGCTTGACGGGACTTTTCACCTTTTGTTTAGCCTTTTGAGGGGCTGAACTAGTATCGTCTCTGTGGCACTTTCCCTCTCCGTATATTACTATATGAAGGGCTCGGCGTTACCGGCTACAATTTCCCGTGGTGCTCGGACTTTCCTCTCCTGCTTCGGCTTTTGCGTTTGACGGCTTGGCCTGACAGAAGCGATCACTCAGATTGCTTAGGAGCGGGGTTATTATACTGGAGAATGCGGAAAAGTCTAGGTTGTTTGCGGGGATTTTTATGAGAATTTTGCCGCGGATTTTTGGGAATATATTTATCTGGAAATTGATGCGGTTTGGGCTTTGGTTTTTGGTTTTTGTTTTTGGTCTTTGTGGGGACATAGTTATTTTCTGAAAACTGTACGGCAGTTGTACGTGCAATTTTTAGTTTGCACAAATTAACAGATTAAAATTCACCGCCGGCGGTGAATCACAAAATAAACTGTAATCGGGTCAAACCTCCTCTGTAAATCTGTCTGCGTCGACGTGTCAGAATATAAAAGCAGATTGGGTCAAACTCTATCTGTAAAAGTGTTCACGTGAACACGGTAGAATTGAAGTTTAAGTTATGTCAAATTTGCTAATTTATTTTCCAGTATTTGGTCGTCTAGGTTTTTAATTTTTAGTTTTTGTTTGTAGTCGGATGGTAGGGCGGCGGCGGGGATTAAGCCGATTAGTTCGCTTTCTAAAATTTCGACGCCTAATTTGCGCGCTTCTAATTCTACCGTTTCAAAAACTACAAGTGGGGGAGTCACGGTGTAATCTGTTAAATTCATGGAAATTTGGGCGATTCCATTCGGAATTCTATTTGAAATGTCATGCGGAATCTCGCTCAAGATAGTTGCTATACTGCGGCTGGTAAGTAGCATCCCCAAAGCTTTTACGCATTTTAAACCGCCGTCTTTTTCACGGATTTTGTGGGCGATTTTGCGGGCAATTGCTAGATCTGAGCTGGCTAAATTTATGTTGTAGGCAATTAATGGTCCACGTACTCCAATTGCTGTGGCGCCAGCTTTGCTAATTTCTAAAGGGCCGTAGTCAGGTTTGCGATTTGGGTCGGTGGCAATCAAGGTTTTTAGGCCTTCGTACTGGCCTTTTCTGACATCGGCTAAATTTCGGCGATCAGCAAACTTTGCAGCTTTCTCGTATAAATAAACTGGAATTTTTAATTCTTCACCTATGCGGGCGCCAAGTTTATTTGCGAGAATTACGGTTTCGTCAAAAGTAATTCCTTCAATAGGGACCAAAGGAATTACATCTGTTGCACCAATACGAGGATGTGTGCCGTGATGTTGATCCAGATCTATTAATTCGGCGGCTTTTTGACAAACTTTAAATGCTGCTTCGATTACGGCTTCTGGTTTGCCAGCGAAAGTTATGACTGAGCGATTATGGTCTATATCTGAGGTGGAATCCAAAATGGTTAAAGCGAGGCATCCCTGGCGGACGTCTGTTACAGAATTTATCGCACGCAATAATTCTGCCATAATTTTAGAATCAGGACCCACACTAAAATTTGGTATACACTCAAGAATTTTTGGCATAGGTCTCGCAATTAGCTGTACCTTCTTTGATTTTTTTGATGACTTCGTCATCTGTGGAGTATTTTTCTAAAATTTCAAACATTGCGGCATCGTCATCGACTGGCAATTTGTGTTTTCTATAAACATCTTTAACGTAATCTTGGGCTTCTTGTGTGGCCAAAGCTAAAACCGGATCTTTGATTAGAGTGCAGGTAAATTCAATATTGGCGTTGATAAAAGCGTTGTGGATTTCGGATTCTTCGGTGACAATTTTTTTGCGAGTGGTGCAGCTTTTGACGGCAAAAATTGAAATTCCGACAACAAGTAAAATTGCGAGGATTGTGATGACGACTTTCTTCATGGCTTAACTTTAAGCCTTATTTCTCAACTTGTCGAATTCTCTTTGGAAGAATCTAACAGCGTTCAAACATTCTTTAGCCTTCTGATTATCTGGCTGCAATTGTAATGTCTTTTTAAACAAGAATGCTGCGCGGTCGAAATCTTTTTCGTTTAAATAACAAACGCCAAGATCGTTGAGAATAAGTGGGTCGTTTGGGGCTAGATATAGAGATCTTTCGAGTAAAACTATGCCTCTTTTTTGCTGACCGCAATGATACATGCTCCAGCCAAGACAACGGATAATTTCTGGGTGATTTGGATAAGATTTGTCAGCAACTTCTAGTAAATCCACTGATTGCTGCCATTTGCCGGTGCAAGAATAAACGAATCCAAGAAGGTAGTTAGCGTTAGCGCTATTCTTATTGATTTTTAGACCCTGAGTTAGAGCTTTTTCGGCTTGATCGTATTTGCGCATGCTCAAATAATTGTCGCCGATTTCTTCGTATGCTTCGACACAGTCTAGATTGGACATCAAAATTCTTTCGCAAAGTCTGATGGCTTCGGAGTGCTTGCCTTCATTCTTCTTTTTATCTGCTTCTTCAATTAAAGGATGAATAACTTTGTGTTCTGGCATATTTTTTTGTTTTTATTTTTTTGTTTTTTTGAACTTTTCAAATTACGATATTGTACCTGAAATTTGATTAAAGTTCAAGACCCTTAAGGTAGGCTTTGAATTGACTGCTTAGGTCTTTATGTTTTAGGCCGAAGTGAATGATGGCCTTTAAATAACCCAGTTTGTCGCCAGTGTCAAAGCGGGTTCCTTCAATGTCAAAGCCGTGAATCGCGTTTTTGTTTTTGATGAATTCTCGCATGCCATCGATCAATCTGATCTCATGATCTTTGCTGCCAGATTTAACTTTATTTAGAGTTTTTAGAAGTTCTGGAGTGACAATATACTTACCAGCTATACCCATATTTGAGGGTGCTTGTGCTGGTTTTGGTTTCTCTACTAGGTCTTTAACCTTATATAGGCGGCCTTTTTTGCTTTCTATATCTATAACTCCGTATTTGTCTGATTCATTCTTATCTATCTGATGTAAGCCAACGATTGGAGTTTTTACGGTCTCATACTGCTCAATTAACTGTTTTAGGGCTGGTTTTTTGCTGTCATAGATATCGTCGCCAAAAAGCACTGCAAATGGCTCATTCTCAACTAATTCTTTAGCACACAAGATAGCGTGACCGTCACCAAGCGGGCTGGATTGACGTACATAAATGAATTTAGCCAGTTTTTCGATTTCTTCCATTTCTTTAATTGCCTCGATTTTGCCCTTATTCTTAAGGTGTTCGTATAATTCAAAAGAGAAGTCGAAATAGTCCTCGATAGACCTTTTACCACGCCCTGTGACGATAATAATCTCTCTAATGCCGCTTTTTACAGCTTCTTCTACCAAGTAGTGAATACAAGGCTTATCTACTATGGGAAGCATCTCTTTTGGCTGAGACTTGGTTGCAGGTAAGAATCTGGTGCCAAGGCCGGCGGCTGGAATGATAACTTTGCGGATTTTCATTGGGGGAAGTATAGGCGAAAATGACAGAGTAGTTCAAGCCTTAAGCTAGTTCAATTCCCGTTTTTTCTTTTACTATATCTTTTAGATTATCAATGTCGAAAGCATAAGATAAAACGTTTGGATATTCTTGGCCATTAGGACCTTGATAAGGATTCAATTCTATTAGTAATGCGGAAGTTTCTTCTATAAGGGCGTTTATTTCTGCTTCGGATGTTTTGGCATTTTTATAAATCATATTTATGATTGTTGAGTTCATAAAGATAAATGGAATTTTTTTGCATGTTGTTTTATATTCATCTCTAACTTTGCTAGCAAGGGTATGGCATTTTTTTAAATTTTCATGCAGTTTTTTGTATTTCTTACGTGCCACAAAAATTCTCCATAAATCGCCATCATATTTTTCTACTATTTCTCTTGGCGTAGTCCTTTCAACTAGAGTTTTTACGTCATCAAGTTCAAGTGAGTCCGGATCTTGTTGAACACGTTCCATTATATCCTTACCATATAATTCTTCTGGAGAATGATCTTTTGCCCATCTAATAAAACGCTCGGTTTCTGCGTTTTCACAATTAACATCAAGGTCGGTCAAAAAATCAAAAATAGCTTTATCTATTCGTTTTCTTTCTTCAGCGGAAAGTGCTTGCCCATTCACTAAACGACATAATTCAGAGCTTACTGGTTGCGCTAGATCGTGGCCATTCCATCCCTTTGGTAGGTGATTAAAATTTGCTGTTAACCTCATCAGCATGCTTATGTTTGCTTCTAAATTGTCTGAGGCTAGCTCTTCGTGATTGTCTCTTGGTCGATGTAAGAGTTTTAATTCATCTACTAATTCTGTTATTCCAATCCAGGTTGAATCTCTAGATGTTGGTTTTGCAATTGTGTAATGCAAATGATGTCTTAATTCTGACGCTAAAGAAGAAACTTCTGGACCAGAACTTTCTATTATATTTAACCGACTAGATGTTGGGTCGATTTCATAGGGCTTGTGGTTGAATACATCTTGTCTATAAATAAGCTGAGATTCTCCTGAATGTCCATTTTTTGGTAAAGCCATGTTTCTATCTTCTGGCGTTGATAGGTATTTTGCACCAGCTTCAACCGAATCGTCGTCAGGCGCATTACGGTCTTTAATTGTAACGGTTATAGGCTCTCTTTCTTGAATAGGAAGCAGATGTTCTAAACTTGCTCTTGTGCGCCTAATTTCCTCCGTTACTTCGTAAAAAATAGTCTCTAGGCTTATTGTAGCAGGGGCATGGCGTGTCTCTTGGCCAGTTGATTTAAGGTATTTTTCTACTATTTCTGGATCAAAAGTTAGATAAAAATCTCCAGGCTCATTTTCTAAATAATGACCACTTTGTTCTCCTATTGATCTCTGGAGTCTATAACCCGATCTGCGTTCTTCTTGTTGTATTGCTTCTATATCTGCACCAGCGTATCTGTAATTGAAGATTTGATATCTGTTTGGTCCAGCCACTCTTACATATCTGAGTGCCCTGTTAGTCATTGAAGGGATGAGCAGATCATTAATATCTCCTGCCCACTCAATCTCAAAAATCTTTGTTGTTGTATCGGTATCGCAGCGTACTAGAGTTTCTTCTACTAACGCTATAAATTCTTCTGGGCTTGATAGTTCTGGTGACTCCATGAAGTAAAAATGAGTATACTTAACTATACCACTTTATCCACGTTTAGTCAATGACGCTGGCTAGTTCTTGATCTTGATAATCTTTGTGTGTTCGAGTTCGAGTTTTGGGATGCGGACTTCGAGGATGTTGTTTTCGAAGGAGGCGGAGACGTTTTTGATGTCGGCTTCTTCGGGGAGGACGATGGCGCGGGAAAAGTTGCCCCAAAAACATTCGCGAGTGTAGTAGTTTTCTTCGGGGATGGTTTCTAGAGATTGGCGATTGCCTTTTAAAACAAGCACATCGTCAGTGACGGAAATATTGATGTCGTCTTTAGTAATTCCAGCAATTGGTGCGAGAATTACGATTTCTTTGTCAGTGTGATAAATGTCTACGGCTAGCTGGCCCACCTCTTTTTTAATAGGTTCCATGGCCCCGTGAGGAAGGGGATTAATTTTGATTGTGTTTTGTTTCATAGGGCTTAAATGTTTTGGGATTTTTTATTTGGCTTTATTCTTCAGTTTCACTTTTTACGTTAACTTTTTCTACTTTTTCTTTGGCTGGAACTGCTACGCCTTTGAAATATACTTTTAGTTCATCGCCACTGAGGTTTTCTTTTTTGATCAGGTCTTCAGAGATTTGGATCATTAATTTTTTATGCTTCGTGATTAATTCTTTAGCTTTTTCGTACGCTTTTTCTAAAGATTTCTTGGTTAATTCATCAATTTTTGCAGCAGTTTCTTCTGAATAATTTTTCATATGACCAAAGTCACGACCAAGGAAAATTTCGTCATTACTTTCACCAAAAACTACTGGTCCCATAGAGCTCATTCCATATTTTGTAATCATAGAACGGGCAACTTTTGTAGCACGTTGCAGATCGCTGGATGGGCCTGTAGAAGTTTCACCAAAGAAGGTTTCTTCAGCTACGTAACCACCAAGCATCATCGCCAAGTCATCTTCAAAATAACTCTTGGAGATATAGCTTTTTTCTTCGTCTGGACGAGACCAGGTCACACCACCAGCCATCCCACGGGAGATAATTGATACTTTGTGAATTGGGTCGCAACCAGGTAATAAATGACCAACCAGAGCGTGGCCAACTTCGTGATATGCAGTTAATTTTTTTTCTTTGTCGCTCATGATGCGAGATTTCTTTTCTGGGCCGAGAAGTACTTTTTCGATTGATTGTTCTACCTCATGTGAAGAGATAGTTTTTTTGTTGTTTTTTGCAGCTAGAATTGCAGCTTCGTTCATCAAATTCTCAAGATCTGCACCACTAAATCCAATTGTACCCTTAGCGATTTTTTTGAAATCAACATTTTTGGCAATTGGTTTATTACGGCTGTGTACTTTTAGAATTTCTTCACGAGCTTTTAGATCTGGCGCATCCACCACTACTTTACGATCAAAACGACCTGGTCTAAGTAAGGCTGGATCGAGAATGTCAGGTCTGTTTGTAGCGGCAATCACGATTACATTTGTACCAGTTTCAAAACCGTCCATTTCTGTAAGAATCTGATTTAAAGTTTGTTCACGTTCATCATGTCCTCCACCCATACCAGCGCCACGATGACGACCTACCGCATCAATTTCATCAATAAAAATGATACAAGGAGCATTGCGTTTTGCCTTTGTAAATAGGTCTCTTACACGAGAGGCACCCACACCCACGAACATTTCAACGAACTCTGAACCTGAAATGCTAAAGAATGGAACATCGGCTTCACCAGCAACGGCACGAGCTAACAAAGTTTTACCTGTACCTGGAGAACCAACCAACATTACACCCTTTGGGATTTTGGCACCAATAGCCTGATATTTACCTGGATTTTTTAAGAAATCTACAACTTCTACTAATTCTTCTTTAGCTTCATTACAACCGGCCACGTCTTCAAAAGTAGTTTTTTGTTTGGCTTTATCGTAAAGTTTAGCGCGGCTTTTGCCGAAAGACATAGCCTGGTTATTTGTAGATTGAGCTGATCTCATCATGAACATGAAAAAACCGATGATCAGTAAAAATGGGATAAATCCTATTAAAAGGTCACCCCAAAATTTATTTCCCTGAGTGTCTTCTACTACTATTGGCAGAGTGGATAGTTTGCTTGAATCAACGCCGGCTTTTTCGAGGATTTCGTAGATGCTGGAGCCTTGTTCTTTGAAAGTGTAATATTTTGAGCCGTCTACTAATTCTATATTAATCTTGTTGTCGGCGATGCTTAGTTTGCTGATGTTGCCAGCTTCAACTTTTTCTACCAAAGTGCTGAGTGTAACCTCTTTTATTGGAGATTTACCAGCGTTTTGGATCATCAAAAATCCGGCTATTAAAAGGGCAATTATTATCAGGTAGATGAGGCTGTTTCGGCTCTTTGGCATTGAAGGTAATGTTGGCATGAAGTTTTTATTTTAAAGAGAATAATATTAGTAGGTGCATTATAGGGGAGTTTTATGCTGAGCTCAATGGATAGAAAAGAGGATTTTGTTATTGAGAATTTTTACTGTGAGCTGGCCGAGTTTTTTTGATTTGTTGCCGATGTTTTTGTTGATGAGGTTTAGTGTTTCATCAAGGTTGATGCTTTTGAGATTTAAGGTGTTTTTGACTAGGTTTTTGTAGACCGTCAGGAGAATTTCTTTTTGCAGGGCTGGGTGTTGCTGGCGGAAAAGTTTGGCGTCTAGAGTTTGCTGGGTTTTTAAGAAATTTTCGGCTGAGGTTTTTAGAAAATCTCGGATTTCGCGGAGATTTTGGATGTTTGTGGCGAGAGTTGTAGTTAGACTGGGATTTAATTCTTTTAGTAACGGCACTATTTTGTGACGAATGAAGTTGCGTTTGTAGATCAAATCATCGTTGCTTTTGTCAGTTTTGTATGGGATTTTTTTGAATTTTAAATAGTCGAGAATTTGGGCTTTGCTGATGTCGATCAGGGGTCTGAGGAGTTTTGTGTTGGTTTTTGTGGTGGGTTCGACTTCTGAGATGCCGAGTAGACCTTGTAGGGTTGCGCCGCGGGCAAAATTAAAGATGATTGTCTCGAGGTTATCGTCGGCGTGATGGGCGGTGATGATGTATTTTGCCTTATATTTTTTGGCTAATTCTGCGAAAAATTTGTAGCGAACTTCGCGGCCAACTTCTTCTAAACCTTTTTTAAGTTTTTGGCTTAATTTTTTGATATTTGCAGTTTTTAATTCAAAAATTGGGGACTGTTTTTGGACGAATTTTGCTTCAGCTTTAGATTCTTTGCGTAAGCCGTGATCGATATGGGCCACGACGATTTTGCAGGGAATTTTTTTGAGAGAATTTAGTAGAAAAATTGAATCAGGACCGCCAGAAATTGCAGCAATTACCGTGTCGGTTGGGCTCAGGTGTTTTTTAAGTTGTTTTGTGACTTTAGCTTCTAGTTTTTTTGCCTCTTGGTTGTTCATGATTTAGATGTATTTAGCTTAGTTGGCTGATGTTTACTGGTTTTGTTTTTGCATTGTGCCGTGTCCACAAGGGATGCTTCGCTATTCGCGCGAACAGTTTTACAGATAGAGTTTGACCCGTTTGATGTTTGTATTATACCGGGTTTCCACAAGGGATGCTGCGCTACTTGTGAACTGATTAAGACAGCGGATTGCATTGCGTCAAACTTATGTTTTTATTCGTCTGCAGGGATTCTAAGTCTTCCCGGGGATAGCGCAGCATCCCTCGTGGATACCTTGTGTAAACTACAAATAATTCTTCTTACTCAGTTCTATTAGCTCATTAAAATCATCGTCGGGGGCGGCTTTGTTTGGTAGAATTTTGCCACATTCCAGGCATTTGTGAAAAATTTTATAACCTTTTTTGCCAGTTTGATCGAGCGAAATTGGTTCCATTAAGCCGTGACAGTTACTAAGTCTATCGCCTGGAGTATTCTCATCCAGGTGTTGAGAATAAAGACATTTCATACAGTGATTGCGGCAGGTTCCCTCAAGAAGAGGATTTTTTTTGCCACATTTCAGACAGGTAAAAGTCTCCTTAATGACTATAAAATTTTTCATGGGCTATATTATTGCTAAAAGACCGAAAATTTGCTATAATAAATAGATAAAAAATAAAAACAAAATATATGAAAAAAGGTTCATTCTTAATGGTAATTGCCGTGGTGCTGACGCTAATTGTAGCGGGGTATACGGGATATTTGATGTGGCAGAGGTCCAGCGTTGAAGCTGAATTAAATGCTGCAACAGGTGGGATTGCTGATTTAAGTGAAGGACTTTTGGAGGGTGAAAATGACCGTTTGCTGAAGGCGATTGCCGCTAAGGAAACAGTAAATACCATTGATGAGGGTTTACTAAAATGGTCAAGAATTATCAGAGATGTAAGGATTACCATTCCAGAGGATGATGACTTGCCGATCGTGGATGTCTTGTCTTATTCGGGAGCACAGGATGCTTCGATTTCTTTGAATATTAAAACCTTGGCAGGAAGAGAAAACCCATATCTTGATATTGCAAAATTGATTAAGAGTTTTGAAGAAAGTGATATGTTTGTTGGTTCTTTTGTACCTTCGATTTCAGGAGGATCAGATGAAAGGGGCGATGAAATTCTAACTTTTTTGCTTACTACAAAATATCTGCCAAAAGATGAATTTTTGGAACTTGATGAGAGTGTAAATGAGATTTTGGACGATTCTTTTGGTATCAAAGATGAAGAAGTTGTTAGTGAAGATCCTGTAGGCGAGACTGTAGTTCGTTAATCTTAAAATATTCTATAAAAAATTTATATGATTGGTACAAACGAAAAAGAGATTATGTTTAAAACTCCATCAAAAATTCCTACTTTGGTAGCAATGCTTTTGATTGTTGGATCAGTGGCGTTTTATATTCTTTATACAAAAAATATTAGTGCCGAATTGAATACTGCACAGGCAAATTTGACTGATAAAACTGTAGAATTGGCTGAAAAAACAAAACAGTTTGATGAGATTTCTTCCGCAGAAGAAAGCCTTGATTTGACCAATGAGGTTGCGCGTAATGATATTCTAAAAAAAGTGCCTTCAAAGATGCAGCAGGATCAAGTTATTACCGATATTATTGATATTTCAGAGGAAAATGGAATTAAATTGGCTTCGATTGGATTTTCGAGAAGTAACTCAAGTGATGCAAAAGTTTCAAGCTTGAATGTGACGGCGAGTTTTGAGGGAAATTACTTAAACTTAACTGACTTTTTGGAAGCGATTGAAGAAAATGCCAGACTTTTTAAGGTTAATTCTATAAGTGTACAGATTAATAAATTGGATCTTTCAGATGTTGAGAGAGCTTTTTTTACTCTAAATATTGAGACTTTTTATCAGAATTAAATTCAACTAATAAGCTAAAATATGGAATTCGCAGGAATAAAAATTGGGCAGCAAAAAGAGGATAATCAAGTTACGACTAATCACGTTGCGCATGAAGATATTATTCATGGTGTTGATGGTGGGGATGAGTATCTTGAGAGGATTAAAAAGAAGGCTAAGGTTGAGGAAGAAAAAGTAATTTATGGTGTTTATGATAATCACGATAAGGGCTTGAGTACTAAGATAAACGATTTTTTGGTGGATCATTCCAGCGTGAAATTGAAAGATAAATCTTATTTTTTTCATATGCTGGCGGTGATGGTGGATGCGGGTATACCGGCTGTGCAAGCGGTAAAATCATTGGCTACGCGTACGAGTAATGAGAAATTTCGTAGAGTTTTGAATACAGTTGCCTATAACTGTGAAACGGGTGCGACTTTGTCAGATGCGATGAGTCGTTTTGAAAACGTTTTTGATGAGTCTGAAATTGGAATTGTTAAGTCTGGTGAGGCGACAGGGCATTTGCAAAATATGCTTTTTAAATTGTCTGATCAGCTGGATAAAAGACATGATCTATATCTTAAATTGTGGTCTGCGGCGGTTTATCCGATCACGGTTTTTGTTGTCTTGATTTTAGTGGTTGTGGGAATGATGGTTTGGATTTTTCCTAACTTGTTAAATTTATTGGCACCAGGTGGAGTTGGTGTCGAAAATTTGCCTTTAGCTACACGTATTTTGATGAATGTGCAGAAGGCAATTACGCAATATTGGTGGATGATTTTGCTTGCTGGTGTGGGATTTTATGGAATTTTTAACATGTATATCAATAGCATGAATGGTGCTACCAAGTGGGATTATAGTAAATTGGGAATGCCTATTATTGGCTCATTGATAAGAAAACTACATGTTTTAAGGTTTGTTAGTTTGTTGGGTATTTTGATTGAAGCTGGATTGCCCGTAATTAATAGTTTGAAAATTATTGGTAATTCTTTAAAGAATAGAATTTATAAATTGGAAGTGCAGGATCTGATAGAAAAAGTTAAAGCTGGTAAAAAAATATCAGAAAGTTTGATGGATAATGGTTATCTTTTTCCTCCTGAAATTGTGCAGATGATTGCGGTGGGTGAGGGCTCAGCTAATCTCGGCAGGGTTTCTGAAAAAATTGCTGATCAGTATCAAAAAGAAATTGATAATAGTTTAAAAAAACTGACTTCAATCTTTGAACCGGTGATGATTTTGTTTGTTGGTTTGATGGTTGGTCTACTTGCTTTGGCTATTATGGCGCCGATTTTTAACTTAAGTAACAGTGGTGCAATTTCATGAAATTATTTGGTTTAAAAACAGAACAAAAAGGTTTTACTCTGATAGAAATGTTGGTTGTTTTGGCAATTATCAGTGTTTTGAGTATTGCCTCAGTTAATGGATATACGAGTTATAGGAGGAGTGCTTTATTGGATTTTGCTGCGGATAATCTGATTTCTGAATTCAATCAAATGAGATCAAGGACGATTTATCAAAATCTTTGCTATGGTATGCGCTTTAAACAGGATGGCGATTTTTATTCTGTCACCAACTTTAGTCAGAAATTTGACGGTGAGAAGGTGTGGGATGTAGAGCAAAATTCCTGGCTTTATAAAGGTTGTAAAGATTTTGGTGCCGATGCTAAGATTCTGCCATTTGAATCTGATCCTGAAATTAAAATTGTCTCAGTTGAAAGTGAAAAAGGTGTAGATGGCGATGGGTTGGTTGTGAATTTTATTCCGCCAAATGGTAAGTTGGAAGTTAGTGAAGATTTTGATAGTTTACTGATTAAATTGCAGTATGGAGAAGTGAAAGATGAGGGTTTGCAAAAGACTGTGAAGATCGATTTAAAAAATGCTTTAGCTGAAGTTTTATGAAAATTCTGAAAAATAAAAAAGGGTTTACGTTAACTGAAGTGATGATTGGAATCATGATATTAACTGTTGCGATAGTTTCGGCGAGTCAGTTGTTAGTTGGTTTGATTAGCTCAAATCAAAATAATTTAACCACTTTGCAGGCTTATTACCTGGCTCAAGAGGGTTTGGAAGCTGTGCGAAATGTGCGTGATACAAACTGGTTGCACAATAGAAATTGGTTGGATGGAGAAATTTGGGGTGGGAATTTAGAAATTGGAAATAGTTATGAATTTGTGCTTTTGCCAGGTGCTTTTAATACAGCGATCGCTAGTTTAAATGGTGGATCCGTTAATAATAATTTGAATATTAGTGATTTGAATCCAGTTAAGCCTTGGGAAATTAAGGTGGCAGGTGCAAATTTAACTGCGATTAATAAAAAAGAGTTTGGTGGTAGTGAGAATTTTTATTTGAGTTCAAATATTCAGGCTGGTGTGGGAGTTGATGGGATTAAACCGGATACTTTTAAACGAGTTATTACTTTAAAAAAATATGATTGTGAGGAAAAGTTAAAAGCAGCTGATTTTGCATGTTTAGCCGATGACAAAGCCAATTACGTTTTGGTTGAGTCAAAAATTATCTGGGAGATTGGCGCAAAATCCAGAGATTTGACCTTGTATGAAGTATTAACTGATTGGAAAGGTGGCGCTTTATAATTCTCAATTTATGAAATTTAATTTTAAAAACAAAAAGGGATTTACGTTGATTGAACTATTAATTGCCATGTCCATATTTCTGATTTTTACAGGGGCGTTAATCGGTTCTTATAGTGGAATTGTGCGTTCACAGCGTGAGGCTAACGAATATAGAATCCTGTATGTGGAAGCTCGTAAAGTTTTTGAAGTTATAATTCAGGAATTGAGAGATGGAATGGTGGATTATGAGTATTATGCGAAGACTGGGACTTTTGATAAAAATTCGATTTGTTTGATTTCAAAAGATGCGAGGACGAGGACTTTTATTGAGAATACAGAGGGAATTGTGAAAGTTTCAAAGAAGAATTTTGCGCCTGGAACTCTGCCTGTTTTTGACGGTAGCGAATGTGTGAATTCTGCAGATAGTGAAATTGATTTGAATTCTGAAGTGAAATTACCAAAGATATCTTTTTATATTTCGCCAGGTTTAGATCCTTTTAATCAAAAAAATGTCTATGAGGATTTGGCCCAGTTTCAGCCAAAAGTGACGCTTTATGCTCAGTTTGAAAAAGAATTCAATAATGGCAGGAAGTATCTAATGGATTTGCAAACTACGGTTTCGTCCAGAATTTATAATCAGGTTTATAAAAATACTAATTTCTAAATGTTTAAAAATATTTATAAAAATCAGCGTGGATCGGCGTTACTTGTGGCCTTGCTGGTCATGGGTGTGTTGATTTCGATTTCGCTGGCTTTGTCGTCTTTGATTTTTAGGGAGACGAGAATTACTAGAGAATTTTTGGATGCTGGGCAGGCTTATTATTCTGCCGAATCCGGTATTGAGTTGGCTTTGTATAGTTTGAATTCTAAGTTGCCAGGTTGGGAGCTATCTAAATATATGCCTTTTGAAGTTGATGGTGAATCGGATACTGTTGGTGAAATTAAGGTTGAAAATCGTTGTCCGGCATATCCTTGTTTTGACGAAGATGAATTTGATAAAAGTACGGCTTCTCCCAAGGAATTTTATGAAGTTTTGGATTTAAATCAGGCAATTACCATTCCGCTTTTTGTGGTTGAAAATGGCAAAGACGTGCCGGTTAGAGATTTTACAGTAGAATATTTTGCTGCTTTTAATCCTTCTACGGATCTAAAAGTTAAACCGACTAAAGGCGAATTGTCGGGTTGGGATGTATTGAGATGGAAGGTTTTTGGGATAGAAAATCTGAGTGGTGGCCAACATTCTGAAACTATTAGTGATTTTACAGCTGTTTCGATGTTGAATAATGCTGGTGGAGATCAGTTTACTTCCAATGCGACTAAGCCTTCCTGGTTTGGTACACGTTCATGTAGTGATTATAAAAATCGTTATACTGGTGAAATTGATTGTGCTCCATTCTTAGCTGAAAATGGCAAAAAAAATATTATAGAACTTGATCCGGAAGGACTGGATGTTGATCAGTTGGCAAAGATTTTTGCTGGTGGTTCTTGTGGGCCGACTTTTGCCAGAGAATACTATGAATATGAGTATTTTGGTGACGAGAGAGATGTTTTGAGTATTAAGGATTGTTATTCTATCAGCGATTTTTTGGATCCGGGTAAGCACACTTTAAATTATCTGACTTTAACAAATCTTATAAATCCATCTGTTTTTAAGGATGGGTTGGAAAAAGATGATTTATCTAAACTTTATTTTAGGGTGGAGTTGTTTGCAGAAGATGGCCAGCCAGCCGCTACAGCTCGTGAATTTGCTGATCTTACTGCCAATGGTTATAGCGGAGATAGTAAGCAAAGTATTAATGTGAAAATTCGCAGAGATTCTTTTATGCCGGTGTTTAACTTCTCGCTTTATAGCACTTATATGAGTAATAAAAAGGAAAGTGATGGGAAGGTGCATAATGATGAATATTGGTATGGAGCTGAGAAATCTGCGCCCGGGGGAATCTAGTATTTGCCTTATAGCCGGTTATAGGCTAAATTGCAGGGCATGAAAAAGACACAGGGTGACGCAGACGCAAAAAAATTCTACATTACTACGGCTATAGCTTATGTTAATGCGGCTCCTCATATTGGGCATGCTTTAGAATTTATACAGGCTGATGCTTTGGCGCGTTTTCATAGGTTGAATGGTGATGAGACCTGGTTTGTAACTGGTACTGACGAGCACGGCACAAAGATATACGAGGCAGCCCAAAAACAGGGTTTGGGTACTCAGGATTTTGTGGATGGGAATGCTAAGAAATTTATGGATTTGAAGGATATTTTGGATTTGTCTTATGACGATTTTATTCGTACAAGTTCTGATCGACATAAAGAAGGTGCGCAGAAAATTTGGACTAAAATGTTTGATGCTGGAGATATTTATAAGGGTTCTTACAAGGGTTTATATTGTGTTGGCTGTGAGGCTTTTATCCCGGAAAAAGATTTAGATACTGAGGGGAATTGCCCAATTCATAAAAAAAAGCCGCAGGTCTTGGAAGAAGAAAATTACTTTTTTAAGCTTTCAAAATATTCTGACAAAATTAAGAGTTTGATAGCGAGTGGGGAATTAGTGGTTTTTCCGGAGAGTCGTAAAAATGAAATGTTAAATATTATAGGTGAAGAAGGTTTGCGCGACGTGAGCTTTTCACGTCCTAAAGCCGTTTTGCCTTGGGGTGTGGATGTGCCTGGCGATCCTGAGCAGGTGATGTATGTGTGGTGTGATGCGCTTTCCAATTATGCGAATGCCGTCGATTATGCTCATGAGGGAGAGCTTTTTAAGAAGTTTTGGCCTTGTGATGTGCATTTGATTGGTAAGGATATTTTGAGATTTCATGCCGGAATTTGGATTGGAATGTTGATGTCTGCTGATGTTGAGATTCCAAAAGCGGTGTACGTACATGGATTTGTGACTAGTGAAGGCCAAAAAATGAGTAAGAGTATTGGGAATGTGGTCGATCCTTATGAATATTTGGAGAAATATGGCGTGGATGCTTTGCGTTATTATTTGTTGCGTGAAATTCCAACTGCGGATGATGGAGACTTTAGTCATAGCCGTTTTATGGATGTTTATAACAGTGAATTGGCTAATTCTTTAGGCAATTTGGTGAATAGAGTGACGATGATGGTTGAGCGTTATTTAGAAGGAAAAGTGCCAGAAAAGACTGATGGAAGCGAAGTTAAGGATGTTGTTGCTAAAGTTTTTGCGAAATATCAAAAGAGTTTTGACAGTTTTGACATTAAATCTGCAGCTGAGGCTGTTGTAGAATTAACCAACTTTGCGAATAAGTATATTGATGAGACAAAGCCTTGGGCATTGGCTAAGGTGGATATGAAAAGGCTTGCCGAAGTTTTGTATAATTTACTGGAAGTTTTGAGATATATAGCAGTTTTGTTATTACCAATTCTACCAAAAACAGCTGGAATTATGGCTGGGCAACTGGGCTTAGCTGTAGCTGACTTACGATTTAGCACTGACTTTGGAGTTTTAGAAACCGGCTCAAAAATAACAGTTGAGGGAGTTTTGTTTCCTAGGATTGAGGCCTAGTTATTTTGTTCTTCGCCTAGGTTGGCTTTGCTTTTATCAACTGCCTTTTTACTCTCTTCAAGATCCTTTTCGGCTTGTTCCACATTGTTTGTAGCTTTTGCGAAATTCTGTTTAGCTTCTTCGTAATCTTGAGCTTCAGCGTTTTCAAGTTCGTAGTAGGCTTTTTCGTAAGCTTCTTCAGCTTTATTCTTTGCAGCTTGTGCTTTTTCTTCAGCTTTTTGAGTTTTTGCAACCTCTGCTTTAGCCTCATCAATAGTTGCTTTTTCTTCTGTTTCCATCACATTCATTTCTGCATCCTGAGCAAAGTCGGTGGTATCTTCTACTTTTTGAGCAGCTTTTTTCTGGGCTTTTTCTGCTTCTATTAAATCCTTTATTGCTTTGGATTTTGTGTCTACTGCTTTATTGTTTGTTTCTACTGCGTCATCAAGCTTTTCTTGTGCCTCCTTTGCTTTTTCTGCTGCATCAGAAGGATCTTCTCCCGCAGCTTTTGCTGCTGCAAATTCTTCTTGGGCTGCCTGAAGTTCTTTAGTGGCTTCAGTTAGTGTTTTTTGTGCTTCTTGAAGATCTTTTGTGGTTTCTTCAACTTTTTCTTGAGTATTTTCAAGGGTTTCGTCGGCTTCTTTAAGAGAGTCTTCGGCCTCTTCTTTAGCGGCTTCAGCTTCTTCAGCCATTTCTTCTGGAGTTTTTTCTTTTTCTGCTGGTGCAGCTGGAGCTTCAATTTCAACAGGTTCTTCTGCTGGTGTGCCGGCTGAAAGAGAGAAGGTAATAATAATTCTCACTATAGTGTATGAAAGGATGATAATTAGTAAACCTGCGACAGACCACATAATATGTTTTTTTGCTGCGTCGACTTTGTCTGATTCTGCACCAAAAATTACCATACTTAGACCAGCAACTATAAGCATAATGACGGCTACTGGAGCGGCAAAATATAATAAAGCGCCTGCAATAATTTGTAGCACTAGGATTGTTGCGCCAGCTACACCTTGGTTTGTTATGTCATTTTTTACGGAAAAGGGAGCGTTTTTTGGTCTGTAAGATTCTTCTATTTGGTATGCGTTTGCGGTAGGAGTGGTGAAGGTACGGAACATTATTATACCTGAGGTTAGGAGTGCTAACAGTAGTCCAATTGTAGTGAATAATTTTTTCATGCTAACTTTTTTAGAGACCTTCGGTCTCAGTCAAAATAATTAAATTGTGTAATACCTGCAACGATACCGTAAGCGGCGGCCATAATGGCCATGCCGATAATCAAATATAGGATGATTTCTTTTGCTTTGCCTGTGGACTCTTCTTTACCACGTGAAATTAAATAATAAATACCTGCTGCAACTACTGCTACGATAGTAAACATCATTGCCCAGCCTAAAAGTGTTTTGATAATTGAGCCTATACCGGCTTCTAGAGTGAGTTTTGGGAGGTTGCTGATATTTTGACTTTCAGGATATTTTTCCGTAGTGAAATAATTCTTTTCTGCAGGACGGTTAGTTAGAATATCAACTCTATTTCTACATACTCCAGATTCAAAATCACATAATTGGCCATTTGGACATTCATCGTGGATTTTGCAAATTTTGGCTTCTGCTAGGGGCATATCTAATTGAGGCAGCAGGCTTATAGTTGCGGTAGTCAGTAATGTAATTAATATTTTTTTCATAATTTTAACTGGCCATGGAATTATCAAATTTACCTGCGTCATCTGGTTGAATTTCTGCAGGAGCTTCCTTTGAGGTTGCAGGCTTCGTTTCGTCTCCATCAAATTTAAGGTTGGAAACGATGGCTACGATTGTGTAGGCGACTAGGGAAACTAAAAGGCCGAGGACTGCGTAGATGGCCTGGTTTTTGGCGTTTGTGACACTGTCTTCTTTGCCGTAGGCTGTTACAAATCTGACTCCGGCGATGACTAAAAATAGTAGAGAAAGTGAAGCTGTTAAACCTGTTAAAATTACTGCGAATTTTGGCAGAACATTTCTGGTTAAGGCGTTACGACCATCTTGTGTAGGTCCAACCAATGTATTTGGTTTTGGAATTGCTGGTGGTTCGTATTTAGTTGCATAAACAGTTGTCGCTCCAATAGAGCTAAAAATTGTTAAGACCAAAAATAATTTTAATAATTTATTTTTCATCATTGGACGAAAAAGTTAGGGTTAACTGTGTAAAGAATTAGACCTGAAAGGAATAAAACTATAATACCAAATATTGACTTCATGATGCGGGTTTTGCCGGCTCCGATTGCTTCCTGATTTCCACCAGAAGCTGAAATTTGAATGCCACTAACCACAATTACCGTGACGGCGATAATTCCAACCATGCTCGCACCAAAACGATATATTGTACCAATGTAACCATAGATCATCGCTGTGCCACCTTTGCTCAAAATTACCTGTACTTCGCGGCAGGAGAATTTTGGTTTGAAGTCTGCGTTGGGAGAGTTTTCTGCGAGGGCGATGGCTTTCTCTGAACATTTTTTGCTTAATTCCGGGAGAATTTTTATTTCCCCTTCATCGTTTGTATACTGGAAGGTATTTCTAAAGCAACGTCTTACAATGTAGTCGTCGCCTTTTTCTTCTTTAGCCAATACATCTTCGTCAATTGGGAGTGGTTCTTCTTGAATTGTGATTATGTAACCCGCATCTGGGCCATCGGTGCCATCCGGGTTAAGCTCCATGATGCATTGTTCATTTAATAGATCATCAAGTGTTAGGCCTAGGTCTTTTGGTGAAGCCGCATCATCGGCAAAAACCATTGTTGGAGCAGTAGCAAAATTTATAATTATTGCTGTGAAGGTAAATAGAGCTATTTTTGTGAGAAATTTTTTCATTAGTCGGCTATAAAAACTGATTGTACGGAAATTACTATTACGTATGAAAGGAATGTTATTACCAAGCCAAGAATTCCATATTTAATAATTTCTTTAGCTTTGTCGATTGTCTGTTGTTCACCATTTGCGATCATCAACATGAAACCCGCAGCAATAAATAAAATTACCGCTACAGTGCCCATAATAGTTGTAAAAAAATCAATAACGTCGATCACAAAAGATACTATTGGTGAATTATTTTTATCATTGAAATATTTTTTTGGCTGTTCGCCATTGTCGAGAATTAGAACTTCGTTTACGGGGAAAAGCGCCTCCCCAAGGGAATCGCTGGTTTTTTTGGCTTTTTCTTGTTCTATCTCTTCTTGCGATTTTGGATTGTTGGCTTTTTCCATGGTCTTTTCGAACTTTTTAAAGTCTTCACCTTCAAGGGCTTTATTAACTATGTCTAAAGCTGTCTCCGCATTTGCCATAGGCAAAAAAGTGCTCATCAAGCTTGTGAGAATGAAGGCGAGGCCGATGATTGTAGTGATTAATTTTTTCATTTTAGAGTTTTTGGGACGGTGGGAACAGATCACTTCGTGATCACGCATCGAATTCTTTTGGCATGTTTAGGAGGGCGGTTTCTTCGCTTATTAAACCGGCTTGTAATAAGTCAGTAAGCGATTTCTTCATGGTTTGCATACCTTCTTTTGTAGAAGTTTCAATTACAGAATTTATCTGATGAGTTGTCCCTTTGCGGATCATATTGGCAACTGCGTTATTGCTAAACATAATTTCAAGAGCTGCTATACGACCTTTTGTGTCGCGAGTTTTAAGTAAGCTCTGCCAAAAAACTGCTCTCAAGGTTTCTGCCAATTGAGAACGAATCTGATTTTGCTGTCCGGAAGGGAAGGCATCAATGATACGATTTACAGATTCTGCACAACCATTTGTATGAAGTGTGGCAAAAACTAAATGACCGGTTTCAGCAGCAGTAAGCGCCTGTTGAACTGTTTCGAGGTCACGCATTTCTCCAAGTAAAATTACATCTGGATTTTCACGTAAAGCTGAACGTAGAGCTTTTTGGAAGCTGTGTGTGTGAACCCCAACTTCTCTTTGCTGAATAATTGATTGATTGTCCTGGTGAACGTACTCAATAGGATCTTCCACGGTTACAATATGTTTTTTTTGCGTTTTATTAATTTCGTTAATCATTGAAGCCAAGGTGGTGGTTTTACCAGAGCCAGTTGGACCGGTGACAATTACTAAACCATTTCTAAAACTTGTGGCTTTTTTCATTTGATTTGGCAGACCGAGTTCGTCCATGCTCAAAACGCTTTCGGGAATTAATCTAAATGCCGCAGAAATACCTTTTCTCTGGACAAAAAGGTTTACCCTAAAACGTGCGATTGTCTCTAGGTCTAGAGAGAAATCGAAGTCGAGTGTTTGTTCAAAACGTTTTTTTTGATCAATGGTAAGAAGTTCAAGCAGATATTCTTCAGCCATTTTTTTTGTGAGAACTGGGTGTTCTTCGATGCGCACTAGATCGCCATTTATTCTTAATGTTGGTTTTGCACCTGTAGCAATAAAAATATCAGAGGCGTGATACTGTACCGAAGTCCTAAATATTTTTTCTAATTTATACATTTTGTTTTTGTTTTATCTAGTCATTATATCATATTTCACAACAAAAAGGAAGGCTTGAAGAGGGGATTTGTTGATGGAGTATGGTGCATCTTAGGCTATCGGGTTAACCCGAAAAATCTTATTTTACTTCCCCAAGAAGGTGGTCCATTTTAGTTTTGGTCTACCTTGAGCCGTTTAGGCGGGGTTGATTCTTGATTTTGGGGAAGTTATCTAGAGTGAAGAATGTACTGGGCGTCAATTTTGTTTTATAAACCTAAATTCCGTCCTTCCTATCTCATGACTTTTGCTGGAGGAGTTTCCTCTGAATCTTCAACCGCTGATTCGGAATTGTTGCTAGAATCAACTGCGCTGTTGGTTTCTGCATCTTCATCAATAACAATACTCATTCCTGGAGGATTATCTGAGTTTTCTGTTTCGTTAAGTTCTTTTAATTCGTTTACAACATTCTCCAAACGTTCCGCATCCTGATCAGCAACTTCCTCTGTCATGTCAGTCCCGGAAAGGCTGTTTCCCAAGCCGTTTTCCTCTGTTGTTAATTCGTCTGCAACAACTTCGGAATCGCCGCTAAAAAAAGTAAAATAAACGCCAACTACGATTGCAATAAATATCAAAGCTGCTCCGCCAATCATAAAATATTTTTTCATAACCGGATTTTGCAAAAAGCCCATAAATCCTGATTTAGGTTCATCAATATTTTGTAATTCAGAGGCTAATTTTTGATCTGGATCGACTGCCGTAACTGGAGGAGTTGGCGGCGTAGGCTCAACAACTGGAGTTGGTTCAACTGGCATGGTTGGTTGTACGGTCACAACTGGTGCAGTCTCCACGGGCGCAACCATTGTTGGTTGTGCGGGTGCAACCTGCAAATCTACACTCGCAGATTTTTGTAATTCGTCATTTGTGATCTGTCGTGGTTCAACAGTTGGAGCAGTATTCTGCTCTAATTTAAAAGAAGAAACCGGTTCAGTAGGAGTAACTTGGCCGTTGCCAGTGTTTAAAGGGTTTGGAGTAGTATTATCCATATTTTTATTTTTGTTATTCTATTTGTAGATCATCAGCGTCACTTGGCAGAGCGTTCTCGATAGCGCCCCATTCACTTTCGATGGCTTGAGGGACAACTAATGTTACTTTATTGCCAATTTCGGCCTTAAAATAGGTTACAGAGGCTAGTAAAACTTTAAAAGCCTTACCACTTGCGATCACTTTATACTGGCTGTCTTCATAAGTTAGTGTACCAATGATGCGTTTTCTTTCTACTGGGCCAATTTGTTTGTACAAAAATGAACCATCATCTTTAATTGTTAATTTCAAAACGTCACCAGGAATCAATTTTGATTTGCTGGCATAGTTTGCAGGTACTGGATATTCTTTGCCATCTCTGCCGGTCATGAATTCTCCATTAAAAACACCTTCTACGATCTTGCTTTCGCCATCGTCGGCTTCTTCAAGAGGTTTAAGTTCCTGAGCTAGTTTTGTATAAGTACTTTTACTAGAACCACCTGTTAATTCGTTCACAAGTTGTTTTGCAGATCTAACACTGGCTTCCGCAGATTCCAGCATTTCTTTTACCAAGGCTAATTTAGAAGCTTGAGACATTTGTTTTTCTTTTTAATTTATTTTATGTCCCAATTATAGCAAAAAATCAGACTTTTTTCTAGCGTTTTATTTTGAACTTTTCTTTTTAAGTAGTTTTTCCAGCAGGGCTCTGCGGGTAACTCCAAGATTTGAAAAGATTCTGAAGATGAATACAACGGTAACTGCAAGGTATAAATCCAGGCCTAGGCGTTCTCCTAATAGAGTAATGCCCAATGCGAGAATAACGTTAAAAACCAAACCGGTAATAAAGATTTTTGGGTCGTATTCTTCTTTGGTAACTTCACCCTTGAGACCTCCAAAAATTGCGTCCAACATGCCAATAATCATTACTGCAATGTACTTAATCAAAAAAGTTGGAATTGTATATTGGATACTCAAACCGACTATAATTCCCAGTAATGTCCCAAATAATGCCCAGATCATACTTGTGATTGTTATTTACGTTTGTATATTATCTTATCTCCTGTGCCGCCTGCAATTCTAAGATCAATATATTGTAGATTTTCTTTGTAAATATCTAGTTTTACCATCGCTTTTTTGAGTTTTTGGAATTGTTCTTCATAGCTTTTTTGCATGTCCAGCCAGATGTAGAAATCTCTTTCGGTGAGGAGGTGTAATTCTCTTGCTGCTGGTTTATAGAGAATTTCTTTGACTTTCATTCCAAGTTTTTCTTCGAAATAGGTTTTACTTTCTAGAATGTAGTCGATTTTTGCTTTTTCCAGAACGGCTTTTTGTGTGTTGATTGGTTCGTCGGATTTCACTTTTATAAATGGTAGAGAAGGGTCCTGGAGGTCTTCTTTAACAGCAAAACCAATGGAATTTATAATGTAACTTTTTTTGAGATTTGTGCTTTCGTTGATGACATTTGCAATAATTGGGTATTCTGCGAATTCAACTTTGATTGTTCCTGGATAATCTTTGTTTACAGAAATTGTTTCGAGTTCGGGATAATTATTTAGAATTTTTGCTTGTAGTTCGTCTGTTTCAACTGAGATTGTGGATTTATTTAATTCTGATTGAAGCTTTTGTTTGATTTTTGCTGACATGGCAGCGTTTTCTGGAGCTTCATTTGTTATGATTATTTCTGTTATTACAAAGTATCCTGAAAAGTAAAAGAAATAAATTAAAACGATAATTCCGCTTAGTATTGAGCCTAAAACCAGGTATTTGCCGGCCTTTGAAACCGACCTGTTTTTTTTCTTTCTAAATAAGAATGGAGAAGCAAGATTGCGGCCAATTTTGCGATTATTCAAAAGCACGGGTTTGTTTGTGCCCATACGATATTTGGCAATTGGTCTTTTTTTGTTGAAAAGTTTTGATAGCATGTCTGAGATCAATTTAACAAAAACTATGGATTTTGAAAGTGCACAAAAATATTTGGAGAATTTTTTATCTTACGAGAATGTTGCTAAAATCCCTTATGGCAGCGGAAATTTTGATTTGCAAAGAGTTAAGTTTTTTTTGCGAGAATATAAAGTCGACTATGCAAAACTCAAATTTGTACATGTGGCTGGGTCAAAAGGTAAGGGGACCGTGTCTGGATTGATTGCTAATTATTTGTGGAAAAGTGGTTATAAAGTTGGATTGTATACTTCGCCTGATATGTTCGATGTTAGAGAGCGTTTTTGGCTTAATGGTAAGAATATCGGCAAGAATGAATTTGCCAGTTATGTCTTTGATTTTAAGAAATTTATTGAGAATATAGATGCGCAAGGCGGCAAATTTAATTTAACTTGGTTTGAAATTCTGACAGTGATTGCTTTGAAGTTTTTTGTGGATAAAAAAGTGGATTATGCGGTTTTGGAAGTTGGGCTTGGAGGGCGACTGGATGCCACAAATATCGTGAAGCCAAAGTTGTCGGTTGTTACAACTGTAGAGTTGGAGCATGTTGGGATTTTGGGAAATAATTTGAGTGAAATTCTTAATGAAAAATTGGGAATTGTAAAAAAAGGTGTACCGGCTTTAATTGGCTACCAGACCAAGGAAGGGCTTGATTTGGTGAAGAAAAAACTGAAAGGAGTTAGTAAGGTTTTTTATGTTGATGAGTTGATTTCGGAGCCTGATTTAATTGAGGGCAGACTTGATACTTTTGTTGATAAAGCACGATTATTAAATGCAAACGTGGCTTTGGCTGCGTTGGTTTTGTTGCTAAAAAATGTTGGTCTGGATTTATTCTTAAAAGTTTTGAAAGGATTTAAGCTGCTGGGACGTTTTGATGTGAGAAAAATGGCTGGTAAAACGGTGGTTTTTGATATGGCTCATACAAAAAATAGTATGGAGAATTTGGTGGATGGATTGCGACAGCTTTTTCCAGCTAAGAAACTTTGTTTTTTGATGTCCATAATGAAAGGTAAGGATGTAGCAGGGATGCTAAAGGAAGTGGCAAAAATTGCGGATAAAATTGTGTTTAGCAATTCTCATGTGGAGAGGGGATTACCCGCAGTGGAATTAGCTAAAACAGCCAAGAAGCTTAATCTGAATTGTGAGATTGAGGTTATTTCAGATTGCTTGACCGCTTACAAAAACTTAATCAAAAAGAACCAGTTACTTGTGGTAACTGGTTCACACTTTTTAGTGGCCAAAATTCTAAAGACTTTATAATTCGATTCCTCTTTCTTTACGGCTAGCCATTTTTTTCTCTTCCTGGTCAGCTTTCCTTACTTTTCCTTTAGCTTTATTGCGACGTTTTCGTTCTTTGCTTTTTGGGTTGAATCTACCTACTAATCCGTGTTGTTTACTCGCGTGTGCGTTAGTCATTGTTAATTTGGGTGATTTTGTGTGATTGCGGGGGTTAATTTAGGCATTTTTGGCCTTATTGTCAATTAGAATTCACCTGAATTGTTATCTTCATCGCTTTCAGTTACTTCTTCTTTTGAATCTACCCAGACTGTACCTCTGTCGTATTCTGTGCCAGAAAAGCTTGTTTCTACCGTTGCTTCACGGTTTCCGTCGATAGAATTTACTTTTTTATCAAATTCTCCAACTAATTTATCCTCTTTGAAAATCTTGATATTAAAATAGAAATCTTTACTCTCGTCGTCGCCAGAATTTTTTACTGTCAGGCTAACTCTATCGCCATCTTCAGTAGTTGTTATATCCTCAACAGAAAGGTCTATTTTACTCTCTTCGCTGGTGTCTTGAAAAGTGCTATCCATTTCTCGATCCTGGCTGCAGGCAGTAAGTAGAAGTAGTGAGAGAGCAAATGTGATTTTTTTCATAAATTTTTGGTTAGGAATATGTTTAAAATTAGCAGGAATACCACAAAAGATCAAATCTGGTATTACTAAACTTTGTGATTTTTTGTGCAGATGGTTTTGACGTTGCCACGGACGTTCATATCGACTGTTATTTTGGCTTTTTGTGGTTTTACCGCTTCTATAAAATCCTGAAAAATTACTTCGGTAACTGTTTCGTGGAAGATTTTTATGTTGCGAAATGCGTTGATGTAAAGTTTGAAAGATTTTAGTTCCAAACATTTAGTTGTTGGCACGTATTCTATAGTCACAGAGCCAAAATCCGGCCAATCTGAGAATGGGCAAATTGAAGTGTATTCGTTGCTTGCGATGCTAATCCAATGTTCGCCTGGGCCTTGTTTTTGGAATTTGAAAGTTAATAGGGGAGCTGATTTTTTGATTTCCTGGCGGATTTTTTTTGCGTCTTTCTCGAGGTAATCCTGGTTTTCTTTGTAGAGTTTATTAGGCATTTTGATGGTTTATAAATTTATGCGTATTCCAATGGATCTTTGATTCCAGCCTCTTTGAAACCTTTTAATCTTAATTTACAGGCTGGACATTTGCCACAAGCTGGGCGCATTCCTTTATAGCAGGTGTGTGAATATTTTAAAAGGTCTAATTGGCCTAGGTTAGCCATTAGTTTGACTGTTTCAGCTTTTGTTAACCACATTAAGGGTGTGTGGATTTTGAAGCTTTCTTCCATCGCCAGGTTGAGAGTTTTTTCCAAAGATTTAATGAAATCTTCTCTGCAGTCTGGATAGCCGCTGTAATCTGTCTGGCAAACTCCGGTAATAATATTTTTTATGCCTAATTGCTTGGCGTAAATTGCTGCGATAGTGAGAAAAACCTGATTTCTACCTGGTACAAAAGTGCTTGGGAGTTTGTTTTTTGGAATTTTGATTGGTAAATTTTTGTCAGTTAAAGCGCTTCTTGTGAATTGTTTGAAAATGTCTGTTTTGTAGACCAACAGCGGTATTTTGGTCGTTTTCGCAATTGCTTGTGCAGAATTTAATTCGATTTTATGAATCTGACCGTAATCGAAAGTAATTGCGTAAATTTTTTTGAAGTTTTTCTTAGCCCAAGCAAGGCAGGTTGTAGAGTCTTGGCCTCCGGAGAAAAGGATTAGAGCTGGTGATTGTTTCATGATTTTTAGTTATTAGAGCCGGGCGACTTTGTCGCCTTAGGTCGCCCTTTTATTACCCCAGATATAAATATGTAAACGTGGGCTGAAACGTAAATTTTCGGCTTTGCAGATTTCGGCTAGCCATTGGGATTTTTGGCTTAGCTCTTTGTATTCTACGCCCTGTGGCATTAGAATTATTCGCTCTTTTGGCAGTTTGTAATCTTTCATTATTTTTTTTATTTCTGTTAAATCTTTTTTACTATCAACTACAAATTTATACCAGGTTTTTTCGGCTGGAAATTCTTCTAAAGTGAATTTTTTATTGCCGGAATGACTGAGTTTTGGAGAGCAATTATAGTGATTTATATAGTCATTCAGATGAGTTTTTAAACTGCCGCTGGTTTCTATTTCTATATAATATTTTTTGCTTTTGCCATTGAGTTTTTCAATTAATTCCTTGATTGCTGATTGTTGAATTAGTGGCTCTCCACCTGTGATAACGAGATTTTTGCAGGGATATTTTTTGATTTCTTTGATTATTTCTGCGGTGCTCATTGTGCTACCGGATTTCATGTTCCAGGTGAACTTGCTGTCGCACCAGACACAGCGTAAATGGCATCCGGCTAGTCGTAAAAAAACAGCTGGTTGGCCGAGATTTATTCCTTCTCCCTGTAGTGTGTAAAAAATTTCTGAAACTTGCATGGCAGTAATTTAGCGATTTTGGCTTATTGAAGCAAGTTATTCTCATTAGTCTTGTAAAATTATTGAGAATGTTTAGACTGACTTTATGAATAAAAAAATGCTTTTTAGTTTGATGTCGCTGAGTTTAATTCTCTCTGCTTGTAGTCAAGAAACAGAGACTTTTACCAAGCAAAAATATGAGTTTTATGAAGTGCATCTTGGTGACACGAAGTATTATTTTAAGTATCCGAGTGGCGCTGCTATAAGCGAAAATAATGGTATGGGAAATATGACTTTTGGAAGTTGTAATGTGAATTTTAAACAGGCTGAAAATTTTGATGGTTTCGCTAATGGTTTGGAGGGTTTAAAAAAAGAGAATCACAGTGCTGATGGAATGGAGTATAGGGCTTGGTATAAAGATGATTTGTTGGTTGGTTATGAGGGAGGTATTAGTAAATTAAATTATAATTTCTGGAGTGAGAATGAAGAAAAAGGTGTCCAGAATTGTGTAGTTTTGGTGGATGATATGGTTGAATCTTTTACTGATGAATTGGCTTATATGAATGATGAATATGGTTTTAGCGTGCCACTTCCTGCTGATTTTAAAGTAGAGTATTTGCCGGAGGATGAAGGTGTTTTGGTGAAAAAGTGGATTGAAAATAAAGAAGTTAAAGATTTTGAACCTTATGCCGTAGAGATGGGAGTAAAAGCAGTGCGAAATCTTGAAGAATTTGATGATTTAAGTGACTTTGTTGGAGCGAATTATGCTGGCTATAGTTTTCAGTTTGAGGATTACAAAAAATTCTCAGGTTATTACGTACAGGAAACTCAAATGTTAGAGGCTATAAATCACTTTTTTGTGCTCAGTGATGACGCTGAAATTATCTACGACATCTATCTAAAAGTTACTGGCAAACATTATGCCGCCCACGAAAAACAATTTAAGGATTTTGTGCAAAGTGTGGAGATTGAGTAGTGTTAATTGTTTTCCTCAACTTCAATATCACTGGCTTGTCCAGACGTTAGTTTAGTTAGATCTTCAACGGTGGCTGTTGCTGCTGGATCCTGTGGTCCATCGATTGAGAATATTGCATCAGTGTGTTCACCGTTCATGTAGGCCATCAAATCTGCAAATTCGCATGTTTGATAGTTAGGCGTTTCCATGTAATGTTTAGGCAAAATCGGTTCGTGTGCTCTTAATCCAAATTTTGTTCGTAATTTGCCTTCTCTGATGTTTAGAATTTCTGTAGCTGCAACCTGAACGCGTCTAAAACCTAAAGCGTGTCTGCCGAAACGGGCTATGTCAGTAAGGTTATAGGTCTCTCCTTCTTTTGCCCTCTCAAAGGCTGGTCTTATATGGTGATTTGAGATGATTGGGGTTCTTGTTGTTGCCATGTCTTTCAAACCATCTTCACAGCCAGTTTTCCATGCTTGGAGGTTTGGACGGCGTGCTTGCATCATTTCTGGCATATATCCATCAGGTCTTCCGTCCATTCTTGCGGCTGCTTCTATAGCATTAGTCCATACTGCGGCGTTGCTGATTGGGTCGTCTTCAAGTGCATAAGCAATATTTGACATTACCCCTCGTGTGTTTGGTTCTTCACTAAATAAGGCTAGTAGATATTCTGGGTTATGTAGATCTTCTGGTTTTGTTGCTTCATTTGGTCTGGCTAGGGATTGAATTGGCATATTTTTAGATTAAAAGAGGTTAGATTAGGCTGTTTCATGGTTTTTGTCAACGTTTGCGGATTTGTCAGTCCAGTAGATTAGTAAATATCCAAAGACCATAGTACCAAACAAGATGGCTAGGGGGATTTTTTGGCTGTTTAGGGCGTCGCTGGCGTAGCCGTAGATGATTGGGCCGACAAAGACTGAGGCTTGTGAGACTATGCTGTAAATGCCGAATTGGAAGCCGGATTCTGATTTTGCTGTGATGTTAGAATAATAGGCGCGTAAATATGATTGGCTGTTGCCGATTCCTAAAGCTCCGAAGAGGATTGTAAAGGCGAGGCTGATCATTCCAGAATTGAAAATTAAGGTTAGAATTGTGATTCCCCAAAATAAAATAGTGAGGCCGATTAAATAGATTATGTTGAATTTTTTGGCTAATTTGCCGCCGAGCCAAGTAGCAGGGAAGCCGATTATCTGGAATAGGAGTAGGAGCACGCCGATTTTCGCGTTTGAAAAATGTAATTCTTGTGACAGGTAAACCGTAATAAATAACATAATTACCGTGATGCCTTCGCTAATAAACCAGTAGCCTAAAAGTAATAAAAATCTTTGTTTTTTGCTGATTTTAGTCTGCTCTTCAACAAGAGGTTTTTCGTTTAGTGGAGTGTTTTTTAGCCCTCTAACCGCATAAACCGAGAAAATTAAATAAAAAATTGCAGTGCTCAAAAATACTGATGGGTGATAGTCACTGCCGGTTAACTTTTGAAAAATAATTGCGGCTATGAGTGCTGCGATTCCACCTAAATATCCCATTCCCCATGCAAAACCACTGTATTCGTAAGCGTCTTCTTTTTTGCTAACGTGAGGCAAAATTGAGTCGGATAATGATAGAGTAAGAATGAAAATTGCTTGAGTTATTATCAAGAGTCCAAAAACTAAATTGACGGCATATTCTACAGCAATGGCCACTGAAGCCATGCCCAAAAAAGCTAATCCTATAGACCACTTTAAGGTTTTTAATCGATCAGTTTTGTCTGCGTATTTTCCTATTAACATTGCCAAAACTACACCTAGTACTGTGGCGATTCCATTGGCTAAACCCCAAGAACCAAGGGAATATCCATTCTGAATTAAGACTGTAGAAAAAAATATCGGCAGCAAAAATGCCGCATAAACAACCACATAACTGGAATTAGCGAAATCGTAGAATGCCCAACTGCGAACGCTTTTTGGTAGGTTCATGTGTAGTTTTTAATTTTGCCCATATGATAGCAATCTTGATTTTTTAAATCTATGCCTGGGTGAAAATTGACTTTGAAAGTATTGCATTGTATATTTTTGCCTTTAAATTAACGAAATGAGTCCAGAGAAAGAGGCTGAAGGCCTTATTGATAAGGCGGAGGGGCCTTTGAATCCCCTGAAGTTAGAACGTGTAGGAAATGGTAAAGAACTTTTGTTTACTCCTGCATTTATGTTGTCTATTCTGTTAGTGACTGCTTATATTGATAGTAAGGCTTGTGTAGTTTTAGATCAGATCGACTCAGCTGTTAATCCTGATATGACAGAGGCAGTGTCTAAAGCGGTGTGTAATGATAAGGTCGACACTATGACTCTTGCAAAAGTTATTCTTGATAGAATGATTGATGAAGAATTATTAAATATTAATGAGAGGAGGGCAAGATTTGGCTTACCAACCCTAGGTTTAGCTGCTCGTAATGCTCGTCAAGTAGATGTGTGTGATTTGAAGTTTCCTGGTGCCGGTGGCCAACAATTATTTGGTTTTGTGTTTTTGGATAGAGAGTCTTTATATGAAAGTTTGATTGCAGGTTTACAGGGTGAGGAAGATATTAGATTTATTTTAAGGCATGAGCTTGCACATCTTGGTTCAGATGCTGAGGTTGGGCATTGGAGAGTTGAACCAGTTGCTGATAGATTGGCAGGTTTTGAAGCCCATGAGGGTTTCCAAAGCGGGGAATATAATATTTTATCAAAATGGTGGGGGTTTTTAGTCGGATTGGCGGAGAAACAGGGGATTACAGAGGAGGTGCTTATGGGCCAATTGTATTATGGTGGAATTCAGCTGGGCAAGCCTGTCAATGATCAGATTTCTTATGATGAGAATTTTTTAAGAACATTATTAACTTCTGTGGAATTAGAAGATGAAGAATTGTCTATTTTGCTTAAAATTTTATCAGGAGATCAATTTAATATGATAGAACAAACAGGGGTGCTTTTGAAAAGCAAAAACTCTGTAAAATGGCAACAGCTTTTGGGGATTGATGCTTCTGATAAAGTTTTTGAATCACTTAATTCTCAGAATTATTTAGACTCTGCAAATATAGATACGACTGTCAGTATATTATCGCTAGAGCCTGTTATACAGGATGCCAAATCGATGAATGTTGCATTAGGTGTTATTGCTGCTTTAATGACGACACTTAATTTTATTTCCTCATCAATTTTGACTAGATTTTTAAAATCTAAAAAAATTGGTTAAATTAATCTAGCACGACTGGTTTTGTTTGTTTTCCTTACCGCTAAAAATGTGGTATAATATACGTATGATTAATGGAGAGCATGAAATTAATGGTGATAGGTTAACTGGAGTAGCTACTGGTAGAGAATATGATACCGAACAGTCTTTAAGGATGCCTACGCCAGCGGAAAAGATTAAGTATGCATACCTTATTTCTAGCTTAAGATCTAATTATCAGTTGTTGAAAGAAGCTGGGGATCCACTCCTGCTTACTCAATATGCTTTTGTGCATAATTTTTTGAGTGTGGGGCGTGATGCGGATAGTCTTTTGAATAGATTTTTACCTGGAGATGAATTCGCTGTTTTTAAGAAGAAATTTATTGAAGATCTGGATTTCAGGGCGGATTTTGACCTTGCCTACAAGGAACACCGTTTGACTGCTCTTAGAGGGGAAGCAAGTCGTAGAGGTGGTGATCGCCTTAAATCTCAGGTTGATACAGTAATGGAGAGGGTGCGTAGTTTTGGTCGTAGATTCAAGGATACCGTATGGCCAGAGCTACCTAACTAAATCAACTTTCCAAATCTGGTCTTTTCCATTATATTTTTCAGGCTTCTTTGAAAATACGGCCTTCGTATAGTGGTAGTACAGCGGTCTCCAAAACCGTTAGTGCGGGTTCGATTCCTGCAGGCCGTGCCAGATAATCTTCCTAAAAGTTTTAAAGGTTTTTTAAATATGTTAGAATGTCCTCTTTATAAAAAAGTTGATCATGGATCTTAGAGAACATTCAAATGGAGAAAAAGTGGAAATTGGTATTTTGGGAATTAGTATGGGTAACTCACGTTTTAGTGAGGATTATATCCGTACTCTTTTTGAGGAAATGAGAAGCGAATTTCCTGGTTTGGCCGTTATGCTTCCAGATGTTCCAGCTCAGTCAACTTTACAGGCTTTGGGATATTCTCATGAAAAAATTGGTAGAGAGGTGCGGTTGAGCTTTAATGGTATAATAAATAAATGTAGAAGGGCTATTGATCTCTTGGAGATACCTAATGTTACCATGATTTCATGGAGTGACCGTGCACATTTTGGTGATGGTAAACAATCTGTTAATGCTGTTCCAATAGGTGAAAATCTAAATTACCTAAAAACATATCAGGAAATTCAGGGTTTGTATCGTAATAATAAAACTTTTAATTCAGATATTAATTATGCGACTAGGGGTGTTTTACAAGGAAAAAAGAGAAAAGATGGTAGAAAAATGAACGAGGATGATGTTCAAATTGGCACAAAATTTCTTCTTCAAGAGTTGGCCTTTATTATTAATGCTGCTGATATCTTAGAAGCGAAGAGTACAAGTTATGTGTATCATGAATTAATGCCAGTTTTGGAAAATTTATATAAAGGAAAATATGGATACAGTCCCGCGCCTAATACAGGATTTGCAGTTTATAATTAGAGTTAATTTTGTATTACAAGAGCGTATTATGGTTTAGTAATTAAATATTTTTTATGAATCAATTATCAATTAGAGTTTCAGAAAATAATCAACGCTTTCTTGAACAGATGGCTGAGCGTGGAAAAAGTAAGACGGCTGTTGTTAACGATGCTTTGGACTTTTTACGAAAAGCTCAGCTTCAAAGTGAACTTACCGCTATGGCTACGGATAATCCTGAAGAAGATGTTCTGATGGCTGCAGCTTAGACTTCTGCCAAAATCTTGTCGAGTTTTTTTTCGTCCATGAGTTTGCGCTTGAGGACTTCCTCTTTGATTGTGGTTTTGTTCTTGAGGGCGGCTTTGACGACTTCTGCGGTCATTGTGTAGCCAATATGAGGCGAAAGAGAGGTGGCGGTGCACAAACTGTGGTCGAAGAGGTCTTTGATCTTGTCGACGTTGATTTGTAGGTCTTTAATGCAGAATTTATTGAGGGTATCGACGCCGTTAGTTAGGATTTCGATAGATTGAATTAAGTTGTACATGATGATTGGCGCGAAAACGTTCAATTCGAAATTGCTTCTTTGGCAGGCTACTTCGATTGTTTTGTCATTGCCCAAAACCTGCATACAAATCATTTCCATACATTCTGGTATAGATGGATTTACCTTGCCTGGCATGATGGAAGAACCTGGTTGTACGGCTGGTAAAGTGACTTCGGAGATGCCGGCTGTTGGGCCCATGTTCATGACTTTTAGATCGTTGCAAAGATTCAATAAATTTACGGCAAGTGAGCGAAGCGAACTCGAAAAATTCATGAAACTGTTCATGTTGTTTGCCATTTCCGTGAGGTTTGCGCCGGATTTAAATTGAATTCCAGTTTTTTTGCTGAGCGTTTTTATCATGCCTTCTTTGTATTTTGGATGGGCGTTTATTCCTGTTCCTACTGCGGTTCCTCCGATTCCTAATACTTTTAAGTCGGCGCTTTGCTGTTCAATATATTTGCGAGATTTTTTTAAAGCTTCTTTGTAAGAATCAAATTCCTGTCCTAAAGAAATTGGCACGGCATCTTCCAAATGTGTGCGTCCAACTTTGATAACTTTTGCATATTTTTTAGCGATTTTTTCGAATTCTGTTTCCAATTCTGCAATAGTTTTTAGCAATTTTGGCAGAATAACCAGCGCCGCTATTCGGCTAACTGTAGGGATTACATCGTTTGTGGATTGGCCGATGTTGACGTGATTGTTTGGGTGTACGAAATTATATTCACCAATTTTTCCACCAAGAATTTCATTAGCGCGATTGGCAATAACTTCATTAGCATTCATGTTGCAACTTGTACCTGCTCCAGCTTGAAAAACATCTACCGGAAAATCTTCATCAAATTTTCCATCAATAAATTCTTGAGCGGCTTGCACTATGGCTTTGCTTTGTTCTTTTGTAAGAAGTCCAAGGCCTGTATTTACTTCACAGGCAGCCATTTTCACCAAGCCCAGCATTTGTTTGAAAATTTTTGGAGATTTGATTCCACTGATTTGAAAATTATTTATTGCGCGTGCAGTTGTGCTGCCATAATAAGCGTTTTTTGGGATTTTGACTGGACCTAGAGAGTCATTTTCTGTTCTGAAATTTGGTTTCATATGTGTAAATTATTTTTGATTTGATTATTTTGTGCAAAGTATCTCATAGAGCTATACTCCAATAAAGTATTTTTAAAAACGTTTGTGACTATTAAGAGATATTTATTGGCGGGGTTTTTGGTGGGAATGGTTTCTGTTATTTATAATTATCTGGTTTTTTATGTTTTTGATTTCTATCCGGAGCCATTTTTGAGGCTGACATTTTGGCCGCTGTCGTTTGTTAATTTTTACGTAATAATTTTTATTAAGAATTTTTTGGCCGGTCTTATTCTCACTGTTTTGTTTTCTTTGGCTTATGGAAATATGCTTAGAGATGATGAAACCAATCACTATATGGAAAAAGGCATTTTTTATTTTATTCTATATTCACTTTTTGCTTTGTTGGCTTTTGCGGTTGGAGATGTGGCTTTGATGATGAGAAGTTATGAGGGAATGCTGGTAATGGTAACACTAGACGGATTGATAGAGACTTTGATAGTAACGATCACGATTAAGATGTTTTTTAAGGCTTAAGATAGCTATTTTGCCGGTGAAATTGTGATTTTTGGTTGATCTTTGGTAAAAAGTTGTTAAAATTGCTCTGCTTTTAAAGAAATATATGTCAAGAATATGTGAAATCACAGGTAAAAAGCCTTCAATTGGCAACACTCGCTCTCATGCGAATAATGCTAGTAAGAGGACTTATTGGCCAAATTTGTTCGTAAAAAAGGTTTGGGATCCAGTTGCAGGTAAAATGGTAAAAATGAAAATTTCTGCTGCTGCTCTTAGAACTTTGAGCAAAAGTGCTAGATAATAGTTCCAGAATAGGAGGTGTTTGATTGAAAAAATCTCTTCCATATGCTATAATTTGTAGATTTTAGCATATGGTTTTTTGTATGGATTTTGCAATTTTTCAACAATTAGGCGTGGCGGTGGCTTTGGCCAGTTTAATAGGATTGGAGAGGGAGCATCGTAATCAGTTAAATAATTCTCAAAACTTTGGAGGGGTGAGGACTTTTACCTTGATTGGGCTTTTTGGGGCATTGTCTTATGTATTTTCTAGATATGTGCCGGCGTTATTCTTGATTTTTACTATTGGATTTTTGGTTTTGATTATTGTGGCTTATGTGATTACTAACAGATATGAAAAGAATCATGGGCTGACTTCTGAAATTGCTTCGATTTTGGTTTATATGACTGGTGTCTTGAGTGCGATGGAACAATATCTGATGGCAACTGTTGTAGCGATTATTATTCTCGTAGTGTTGTATTTCAAAGATCCTTTGCACAAATGGGCTAAGCAACTCAAGAAACGTGAGATTATTTCGACCCTGCAGTTTATTATTATTACTTTTGTGATTCTGCCCTTACTGCCTAATGAGGCTTATGGGCCTTATGGATTTTTTAATCCTAATTTGATCTGGCTGATGGTGGTTTTTATCTCGGGAATTTCTTTTTTGAGTTATATTGCGATTAAAGTTTTGGGTCCAAAAAAGGGGATTGGTTTATCTGGATTTTTGGCTGGTTTTATTTCCAGTACGGCTTTGGCATTTAGTTTTTCTGGAGATAGCAAGAAAAATCCACAGATTGTGAATCCATATGTTGTTGCGATGACGGTTGCGGCTTCGGCGATGTTTATAAGGGTTTTGATTGAGGTGCGGGTTTTGAATGGAGAATTGATGGCGATGCTGCTTTTGCCAATGTCGTTAATGGCTCTAACCGGTATGGTTTGTGCGGCTTTTATTTGGCTGAAGAAAGAGCCTTCTGTGGATTTGATGGAGGAAAATATTTTGAAAATGGAAAGTCCTTTTAGTTTATGGCCGGCTTTGAAATTTGGTGTTTTGTTTGCTGGAATTATGCTTTTGACAGAATTTATGTCGGAAACTATGGGTAGTCAGGGAATTTACCTCACCAGTATGATCTCAGGTTTGCTGGATGTAGATGCTATCACTATTTCTTTAAGTAATATGGCTGGTGATCATATTTCGAATGAAACAGCTAGTCGTGCCATAGCTCTTGCGGCAATTGTGAATACTTTTAGTAAAGCCGGAATATTTTTATTATTCGCAAATAGAAAAGTTGCAGTAAAAATTGCAGCGGTTTTTGGATTGATGATTGTGGTAGGAGTAGTGGCTATGTTTCTACTTTAATTATTTCTATCTCTATGTGGCGTGTGTTCCCGTGATTTTTTTTTGCAGTATGGGTTATTTGAATACTGGTTTTATTAGGTTGCCGTGTGTTTATCTCTGCAGAAAAATGTTCCAATACTTTGTGATTAGGAAGTTTACCGAGCAAGCTGTCTATTAGGGTTTTGAAGACTAGGTGAGCCATGTCTGTTGGCGTAATTTGCCCTGTTACTGTAGTTGCGCCGGTTAGGTGATTGCCCGTTGCCTCAACAAGATCATCTAACATGTACAGGAGGCTACTATGGTCTGTGATAGTATACCTGATAGATATTTTTGTTTTAATAACATCAATTAATATATAGGGTTTCCTAGATGGTAGTGCTAATTGCTCGGCTAGTCTGATGGCGGCAGTAACGATTTTTTGTTCCTTCTCTATTGTTTCCTTCGTTTTTTTTGTTGTGGCAGGCGTTGGTGGTGTCTTTTCACCGTCAGATCCCCTGATGATTTGAAGGTAACTGGCTTGTAACTTCAAGGCTTCAGCTATTAAATCTTCAGGGGTTTTTGCTGGAGCCTGATGTCGCTCAATTTGATGAGTAGTTGCGTTGCGAGTGCCTAAGTCTGGGAGGTCTTGCACAGTTTTTCCTGTGATTCTCCTAATATGGGATGCTATTTCGTCTGGATCCATTCCTACGCTTCTTAAGACGTGTTCTAAGTCAGTCCTATATGCACGGTCTGCTGCAATTTCTATTTGTTCTTTTGATGTCCCTTCGAATGGATCCATATGGATTTATTTAAGAGATTATTAAACAGTATTCTATATAATTTGCAAGCCGAAGCGGTGTTGTAGGATGTTTCGACAGGCTGCGTGGGTGAGTTGTTGTTTTATGGCAGGGTAGTCTCGTTTTCCAGATTTAGAATTAATTTCGACAGTGGTGATTTTGTCTGGTTTTTTGCTTGAAAATTCTGACTTAAAAAGGGTATTAGTGGGGGCATAGTATTTTTTAAACAATTCACTATGACAGGTGCAACAACTACTCATTCTATGAGTAAACTAGAAACAGAATTATCATCTATCAAGGGGCGAGACAGGGATTATGGAACTGTGCTTTGGAAACAGCCACATTTGTTGGATCTTTCTTATGCAGAATTGGAAGAAAAAAATCTTGCTGTAAAAATGCAGAGACTTGAGGGTGCAAAGAGTGAAAATTTACGTGATGGATTTCTAGAATATCTAAAAAATGAAGCTGGTATTAAGGCTGTAATGCTGTGTTTTAGTGATCTTGAAGGACGTTTGCATACTTTGGACTATGATAAAAATTTCATGATTTCTTCTGAGGATAATCTTACTTTTGATGGGTCTTCTATCAAAGGTTTTACTGCTCAAAAAGAATCCGATCTGCGCTTAAAAGTTGATTGGTCTACGTTTAGATGGCTTCCATCAGACCTTTTTGGGCCTGGTAAAGTTATGGTTTTTGCAAATGTTTGCGATAAAGATGGGACTTTGTTTAACACTGATTTTAGAAATCAATTGATGACTTTAAGTCAGGATTTAAGAGAAAAAGAAGGAATTACAATTAATGTTGCTCCGGAAATCGAAGGATTTTTGTTTAAAGGTGAAAAAGCTGAACAGTGTTTTGATGAAAAAACTGGTTTTGAATTAGCTACAATGAGTGGATATTTTAGCTCACTTCCTCAAGATACTTTGAGACTTTTTATTGATAAGTTTGCAGAAGTAAAACGTGCTTTGGCTTTCCAAAACGAAAAGGATCATCCTGAAGTTGCTCCTGCTCAGTTTGAATTAAATTTCCGTTACTCTGTGGTTTTGGACACGGCGGATCAGATTCAACTTTATAAATTGCTTGCTCGTCAGGTGGCTATGTCTATGGGTTATACGGCTTGTTTCCTGCCAAAACCAATTGCTGGTTTAAATGGTAGTGGTATGCACACAAATATTTCCCTTTCAAAAGAAGGTAAAAATTTATTCTACGAAAAAGATGGTAAGAATGGTTTGTCTGAAGTTGCGCATAAATTCATCACAGGTATTTTGCATTATGCGAAAGATCTTTGTTTATTAACGTGTCCAAGTGTGAATGCTTACAGACGTTTGGATCCGGCTTTTGAAGCTCCAAATGAGATTAAAGTTTCATCAGTTGATCGTGGATCAATGGTTAGAATTCCAATTGGTAATGAGAGAAGTGCACGTATGGAAATTAGAACTGTAGCTCCGGATGCAAATCCATATTTATATCTTTACGCGGTTATGATGGCTGGTTTAAGCGCTATTAATGCTAGTCCTGAAGAACTAAAGAGAATGGAAGATAAGGTTTATAACGGTAAGGTAGAAAAACTTCCAGGAAATATTTACGACGCGCTTAGTGATTTTAATAGCAGCGAGTTTGCAAAAACGACTTTGGGAATTGAAAATCACAAAAAATACGCTGATCTAAAAACAGCTGCGGCTGACAGGTCTCCAAGAGCACTTGGAGTTAAAGTTAAAACCGGTGAAGTTTTATTTCACCACGAAGTGAGCAATCAGTTGATTTGGAGCCAGTTCTAGGCAAAAATGGCGGCATTGACAAGGGGGTGGAGGATAGTATAATCGCTCCCTTTGTTAATTAAATATGCGAGAATCAGGAGAATACAGGGAACCAAACAATTTAGAGAAACAATATGACACCCAGGGCCGTCATTATATTGAGGGTGAGGGTGAGGGTGAAATTCCTGTAGGTGGTAAGGATTATCAATATAGGGTGTCTTTTAAAAGGTTTGGGGAAAATGATAATAGGTTTCCTACCAACCAGAGGGCTATTAGAGAAGTCGCCCCTGATCTTGAGATGCCTCATGATCATGTTGTGGCTGAGTTTTGGGGTTGGGGAGAAACTACTGCTCAGGCTGATGGGGATTTTTTGCAGATTGAGCTTGAGAGATTGAGGCATTTAGGTTATAAAAATCCTAAAGTTGTCGGAATCAATGTTTCGGGTCGTGGTACTCCTGAATACATGATGGCTGGTAATAAGGAAAAGATTTCTAGGATAAGCTTATTGGATGAAACAAAAAATGCTTGCGATATGACCGTTGCTCTTGAGGCAGAGGGGATGTTTGGTAAGGATTGCCCTATTTCTGTAATTGGTCATTCAATGGGTTATCCAAATACTGCTCAGTTTGTTGCGGCTTTAAATTCTGGTGACTCAAAAAGAGTTAAAAAACTTTTGGCAATGATGCCTGCTAATGATAAATATCGTGCTGTTGCTAGACCAGGATTTTTGTGGACAGTTAGAAATCAAGTTCCTCCTGCTTTAGAGCAATGGTGGAACGGAGGTGGTAGTTTGGAGTTAGATGAAAAGGATTATCATAGAATTATGTTGTCGGATCCTACGTTGAGTCATCGTGATCAGTTTGAGCGTGGCGTTCCGGATTCTGCTTTGAGATTTTTGGAGCTAACTCTTGCGAATAGAGATAGTACATCTGGAGTTTTTAGGCCTGATGGAGCTGGTAATGATATGGACATAACTATAGTGGAGGGTGGTAGAGACCATTTAATACCTAGATCTTCTATAGATAAAATTGCACGTACAGTTGGGGCTAAAGGTTTAAATAATAGGGTTACGAGAGAAAGAATGCCAGATTTAGCTCATTTTTTCCCTTTGAGGATTAGAGGTGTTCAACGTGAACAAATCAGAGAAGTTTTAGGTAGATTTTTGTCGAAGACAATTTAAGTTTTTCTTGACAGTGACGGGTGAGTTGAATAGTCTGTGTGCGTTATGAAAAATCAAATTATTACAAACGGCGACAAGAATTTGGGACTCCTTCTGCTAGGGGAACTGATTTTGCGTTAGTGTTTGTGATAAATTCTGTAAATTATCTACACTAGCGTAAAAAAAGCTGGTGTGTTTTTGTTTTATCTGGAAAATTATAGAAAATGCTTAAAAATATTATTCAAAAAATTTGGGACGCGCATGTGGTCAAAAGTCAGGAGGGATTTCCGGAGGTTTTTGCTATCGATTTACATCTTGTACATGAGGTGACTTCGCCGCAGGCTTTTTCAGTTTTAAGAGAAAAAAACTTGGATTTTCATTCTACCAATAGGACTGTAGCGACAGTGGATCATAATGTTTCTACGGGTAAGGATAGAAAAATTATCACAGATCCTGGTTCTAAAAATCAGATTTTTACTTTGCGTAGGAATTGTGAAGAATTTGGAATTAAATTGATGGATATCGATAGTGGCAATCAAGGAATTGTTCATGTGATTGGGCCGGAACTTGGCTTAACGCAGCCGGGAATTACAGTTGTTTGTGGAGATAGCCATACTTCTACGCATGGTGCTTTTGGGGCGATTGGTTTTGGTATTGGTACCACGGAAATTGGTCATGTGATGGCGACGGGTTGTTTACTTCAGCAAAAACCAAAAACGATGCGGGCGGAATTTAAAGGCAGATTAGGGAAAGGTGTGACGGCTAAAGATTTGATTCTAAAATTAATTAATATTATTGGTGTTGATGGCGGACGTGGTTTTATTCTTGAATATTGTGGTGAAGCGATTAGATCGATGACGATGGAGGAACGCATGACGATTTGTAATATGAGTATAGAATGTGGGGCGCGTGCTGGTTTAGTGGCTCCGGATGAGGTTACTTTTGATTTTATAAAGGGTAGAAAGTGTGCGCCGGTCGGTGCAAAGTGGGATGAGGCTGTGGAATATTGGGAATCTTTAGTTAGTGATGAAGGATCTATCTACGATAAAGTTGTGGAAGTTGACGTGAGTGAGCTGAAACCAATGGTGACCTGGGGTTTTAATCCTGCGCAGAGTATTCAGATTGA
>ERZ1292640.118-Hain-H43-02um-R1-118-length-62264-cov-7_pt1 | contig 62264 bp, 58 predicted proteins | sample MGYA00564404_ERZ1292640 | MGnify/ENA primary metagenome ERZ1292640 (study PRJEB36523, sample SAMEA6512636) | groundwater metagenome | collected 2019-01-08 | study: AquaDiva: Metagenomics assemblies of 32 groundwater samples
CTCAAGCCGAGGCCCCCGCCGACAATGACCGCTTTGGGGTCCAAAACGTTGACCAGCCACCCCACCGCAAATCCGAGCGACTCTCCGGCCGAGCGAACCACCCTCAAGGCCGGCAGATTTCCTGCTTCGGCCGCCGCCAACACGTCCTGGCTGGTGACGGCCGTTCCCGGCTTGAGCTGATTGAAGCGCGCGACAAGCGCCGGCCCGGAAGCAATCTGTTCCAGAGTTCGCCGGCTGACATGCCCGCATTGCTCGCAAAGAATGCCAAGCCGGCCGCTGGCCATGGTGCCGGTGGCGCCGCGGGCGCCGACATAGGGCGAACGGTCGAGCATCAGGCAGGAACTGATGCCCGTGCCGACCGTGAGATAAAGAAAAATCCGATAAGGACTGCCGGCACCAAGAAAAGCTTCCGCTTGGGCGGCGGCCCGGACGTCCGCCTCCAATGTGACCGGCCCCAGGTGAGCCAAGCGGCGACGCACCTGGTCCTCGTGCCAGGAAACGCAATTGCGGCTGAGAATGCGCCCGGACGGATCGACCAATTCGCACAGGCCGACGCCGATGGCATGGACGGTTCGCCCGGAGGCTGCTGCCTCCGCGGTCAAGGCTTCCGCCAAATTCGCGACGTCCTCCAATATCGCTTCACCGCCGCGTTCCGGTCGGGTGGAAAGCGTCCTCGCATAATCAACCTGGCCACTCGGAAGAGTGACGACACCGGCGGCGATCTTGGTCCCGCCGACGTCAATGCCAATGGCAATAGTAGGCTCGGAATTCATGGTTTCTTGCTCAGGGCCGCCGCGGCCCGTTCATCCACAAAGAGGTGCGTGTCGGGATGATCCTGCAGGAACGAAGCAGGGCAGTGCTCGCCCGGCGGCCCCTCAATCATCGCTTTGACCGCCGAGGTTTTGTGAGCGCCGTAGGCCAGGATCAAGACGTGGCGCGCCGAGAGAATTGTCTTCAAGCCTACCGTCACGCCCTGGGCCGGCGCATGCTTGCCGTCAAACCATCGCCGGTTCGCTTCGATCGACAGCGGGTCGAGGTCGAGCACGCGCGCGGCCGAATCCCGCGCGCTGCCGGGTTCGTTGAAACCGAGGTGGCCGTTTTGTCCAAGGCCCAGGACGATCACGTCCAGCCCACCCGATTGCTCGATGCGGCGTTCGTGTTCCCGGACGCTCGCCCAGGCTTGCGCTTCGAGCGAACTCACGGCGAAAAACCGGGCGGGCGGGATGCCCCACGCCTCGGCGACGCTACGCCGGAGCAGGTTCGCACAGTTCCGCGGTTCGTCGAGCGGCACGCCCACGTACTCGTCGAGCGCGAAGACCTGCAAGTGCGGCAGTTTTAGTCGGCGTGCGGCGATGTTGCGGTAGAGTGCCAGCGGCGTGTTGCCTCCGGCGACCATCAGGTTGCGCGTGGCGGGCGAGGCCAGCCACCCCGTCAGGCAATCCCCGGCAGCGACATCCGCCGGTTCCTGGCTGGCGAAAATCGTGACGTTCATGTCGCCTCGGCCAACCCGTGGGCGAGCGCGCGAATGTAGGCCGCGTTGCACCCGCAGCAGCCGCCCACGTAGCCGATGCCTTCAGCCTTGGCGACCCTGCCGAAGTGCTCGAACTCGCGACGCGACACCTGAATGGTCTCGAGGTCGTCCGGGAAAGCCGGTTGGCGGGTGAAACAATGGCATTGGTCGGTCGTGCGAAACGCCGCCGGCTGCGCGGCCAGGGGCACGGGCACGGCGGCCCGCATCTCACGCAGGAGGGGAAGCATCCGTTGCGGTTCCTGCTCACAATTGGCTCCGACCGCGATCGCGCCGAGGCCGGCCATGACTCGCGCGCATTCCGCGGGCGCATGTCCATCCGTGCAGGCCGTGATGAGCGGGCGAAAACTCATGGTGGCCACGGCGGGCAGACCAACGACCGCCGCGCAGTCCAGGGCAACCTTCATCTCAGCCAGATGAAAGAAGGTTTCGAGAATCAGGAAGTCCACCCCCGCGTCCTTCAGCAGGCGGACCTGCTCCGCGATGTGGTCGCGAGCCTTGTCCAGCGCGCCCATGCCTTCGCGCTCGACGAGTTGCGTGCGGGAGACGCTGCCGGCCACCAGCGCTTTTTCGCCGGCCACCTCCTTGGCGATGGCGACGGCGGCTTGGTTGATGGCTTCGGTCTGTGCGCCGTAGCCCGCGCGGCTCAATTTCTCGCGCGTGCCAAAAAAAGTGAGCGCCTGCAGGACTTGCGAGCCGGCGCGGAGGAATTCCCGGTGCAACTCGCGCAACGCCATCGGGTCGTTAATCGCGACTTCGGGCGTGAACTGGCCGCTGCCCCGGCCGGTGCCGACCTTTTCGAGGCCGGAGCCGCTCTCCACGCAGCCGCGCCGTTCGAGTTCGATGAGATAGCCACCGTCGCCGAGGACGATGCCTTCCTGCAACATGCTGGTGATGGATTTCATGCTCGTTGATGAACCAGGGTGCGGATCGGATGGGTTGAGCATCCCTCAACTCACCGTTCAGCCGAAGATAGGCCATTTGAAGGCGGACTCGATGGCGACACGCCGGCCGGTACGCTGCGACTCGTGGCACGCGTTCATCACCTCCAGCACGTGCAAACCGTGCTCGGGCGTGATGAGGCTGGGTCTGCCAGTCAACAGGCACTCGGCCACATACGTCGCGCCGCCCACCCAGTTGTATTGCCCCGGTTCCTTGCAGAAAGTCTCCAGCTCCGACTCGCCTTCAAAAGCCAGATCCACGCCCGCCGGACCCCAATCCCAGTCCTGCAAGTGCATTGCGCCCTTGGTGCCCATGATGTCCACCGTGTAGAGCTTCCGCTCGCGGGTGGGCGCGTGCTCGGCGTCGAAATACACAAAGCCCGTCTGCACGTGCGACAACACGCCTTGGCCGTGATTGATGATCAACATCGTGTTCTCGTCGGCCTCGACCTTGACTTCGCCTTTGTCTTCGACCCGGCGCGTCGGATTGATCACAGCCGTCATGCCGACGACCTCTTTGGCCGGTCCCAACAGGCCGGTGAGGGTGGTGACGTTATACACGCCCAGATCGTAGAGGCTGCCGCCGCCCTTCTCGTAGAACCACGCCGACCAACCCGGACCGCCGTGGCCGTAAATGCCGTGGGCGGCCGTGACTCGGCCGATTTTGCCGCCGGCCATCGTCTCGGCCATGAACTTGAACTGCGGGCTGGTCACGCACGTGGGCGCGACCCAAAATTTCACACCGTTCCGGCGCGCCAACTCGATGAGTTCTTTGCCCAGAGACACCTGCAGCGCCATCGGCTTCTCCGACCAGACATGGCGTTTGGCTTCGAGCGCTTTCTTGTTCACCGGATAATGCGACGGCATCGACGTGGTGTTGACCAGCAAATCGAACGGCGCGCCGGCCAGCATGGCGTCGATGTTGGGATAGACATTCGGCACTTTGAACCGCTCCGCCCGCTTTCGGGCGCGCTCGATGATGATGTCGCAGACGCTCACCACCTCGATGAACGGCTGGCTGGTCAGGTTGGGGAGGTAGGAGCCAGAGACGCTGCCGCATCCGATGAGGCCAACCTTGATCTTGCCTGTGGACTCCGCCGCGGCCAGCAAGCCCGGCGCCAGGCCGAGAGTGGCGCCTGCCGCCGTGGCTTCCTTGATAAAACTACGGCGATTTAATGTTCTCGTGTCATTCATGATTTGTCCTTTGGTTTTGGGATTGAGTTTCTATGCCATCAGGAAGCGATCCGGCGTCAGGGCAGTTCTTTAATCCGCATCAGGCGGTGCCGGACGGTTTTTCCGTCATTGTAATTCTGCAGCCCAATGTAACCACGGGTGCTGCGCTGTTTGGGATCGGTCCATTGGGTGACCTGTTCGCCGTTGATGCGGACCGCGTACTGGTGGCCGACGCAGACAATCTCATACTGGTTCCACTGGCCGGGCGGTTTGGTGTTGGCTTTGGTCGAGGCCTGGAACGGATAAACGGACCCCGTGCGCCACGTCGGGTCCTTTGGTTCAGGGTCGCCAATCTCCACTTCGTGCCCTTGGTTTACCGCGATCCACGGATCCTCAGCCGGGTCCGGAAACCGCACGAACACGCCGGAATCCGCACTCTCCTGTTCCTGCACGAATTCTCCGCGCAAGACGAAATTCGTAAAAGGCCGGGCTGCATACCACCAAAGCCCCATGCCACCAACGCCCGTGGCCACGCCGTTGGTCATGACAAAGTGCCCGGGACCGCATTGGCGCCAGTGCGCCAGAGCCTCCTGCGAGAACAGCAAAACAAAGCCTTTCTCATCCGCCATGGAGGGCGGTTGCCGCTGCGCATCACTCGCCGACGCGTCCCCGGAGCAGACCAACATCGCCAGCAACAAGCATTCGAGCCGAATTCGCGTCGCCAATGATAGACGACCCAGAGAAAACCTCATAGCGTTTCTCCTTTGGCTGGCCTCGCGCCCACCCGGCTGAAGAGCAGATCCAGCACAGCCAACTGGCAGATGCGCGGCGCAATGGCGTAGCTGCCGCGCGGCGGTTCCACCGCCTGGGTCGGCAGCAGCACGTCCACGGTCCGTGCGAGCTCACTGGCGGGTTCATTGGTCAGGCCGATGGTCTTCACCCTGGCCTGCTGCGCCTCCTTGACCACCTGCACCGGGAATTGCGTTTCTCCGGAGTGCGAGATCGCCAGCACGACCAAACCGGTGACGGGTTGCGTGAAGGCGAAACCCGCCATCTGCTCGTTTTGCACCGGCAGCGCTTGCTTGCCCATCGTGAACAGGATGTCCGTCGCGATCAGAACCACTCCATAAGACGCTCCCACTCCCGCCAGGGCAACCCGTTGCGCGCCGCGAATCAATTGGGCCGCCCGCCGCAAGTCCGTTTCCGCCGCGCCGAGGCTGGCGGAGATATCCGCGTGATAGCTTTCGTGGCTGGCCGGCGCCTCCCGGACCTCGCCGGCGGTGAGTTCACGCAGGACGTGATACTTGAGGTCTTGAAACCCGTCGAAGCCGGCCGCCCGGCAGGCGCGCATTACGGTGGCGTCACTGGTCTGGCATCCGGCGGCGATCTCGCGAAGGTTCTTCTCCGCCACCAAACCCAGGTTCCGCAACAGGCGGCGGGTCACCTCCGCCTCGCTGGGGCGCATGTCTTTGAGACGATCTTGCAGGCGGTTGTTGACGCTCACGCAACAAGGATACAAAAACATGTTGCGTATGCAACAGAAAACCAGCACCCTGGCGCCGATGAACGAACACCGGCCTCCCGTCCGGCTGGGCATCGCCGGCTGCGGCAATGTGCTGGGCGCTTACCTCGCCCTGGCGGAGCGGCTCCGCAGCCAGGGGCTGGCGGACGTTGCCGCGCTGTGCGGACGCGAACGCCAGCGGGCCGCCGCGCAAGCCGCCTGGCCTTCGGCGCAGTTCCTGACGGATTACGCGGCTCTGCTCGCCCGCGACGACGTCGAGGCGGTGGTGATCCTGACTCCTATGGCGGCGCATGGCGCGATGGCGAAGGCGGCCCTGCAAGCGGGCAAGCACGTCTTGGTCGAAAAGCCGCTGGCCGTCCATCTGGCCGAGGCGCGCGAACTGGCTGACCTGGCACGGAACAGCCGGGGCCACCTGGTATGCGCGCCGTTCACCCTGTTGAGTCCGACTTTTCAAACCATCGCTCGCCGGCTGGGCCGGGGCGATATTGGGAAAGTGGTTTCCGCGCGTGGCCGTTACGGCTGGGCCGGGCCGGACTGGACCGACTGGTTTTACAAGCCCGGCGGCGGCGCTTTGTTCGATCTGGGCGTCTATAACCTGACCACGCTGACGGGCTGGCTCGGTCCGGTGCGCCGCGTGGCCGCGATGACGGGAGTGGCGGTGGCCGGACGCACGGTCGATGGCAAGGCCGTGCGCGTCGAAGCCGACGATAACGCGCAGGTGTTGCTGGATTTTGGTGAAGGTTGTTTGGCGGCGGTTACGACCGGTTTTAACATCCAGCAATATCGCGGGCCGGGGCTGGAGTTGTTCGGCACGGAGGGGACGATTTGCCTGCTGGGCGATGATTGGGACCCGGACGGCTACGAGCTGTGGCAGAACTCCGCCGGTTGCTGGCAGTGTTTCAAGGAGACCCAGCCGGAGTGGCCTTGGACCGACGGATTGCGGCACCTGGTCGAGTGCATTCATCACCAGACCAAGCCGCTGGTGACGCCGGAACACGCCTGTCACGTCCTCGAAGTGATGCTGCTGGCGCAGGCCTCGGGCCGTGACAGACAGGCGCGGACGGTTGAAAGCACGTTCACTCCGCTTGTGTTTGAAGAAGCAAACAAGGCCGTGGCCGCGCACCGGATCCACGACCGGACGCGGCAGGATGATGGGGGAGCGCAGGAGTCCGTCCTGCGCAAGTGGCCGCGCACAGCATCCACGACCAAACGCGGCAGGAGTAGGCGCTGACCATGCCGCGCTGGCTGTTCTATACATTCCTGACCATGTTGCTATGGGGCGGCTGGGGGCTGGTGTCGAAGCCGCTGTCGAATGCCATGTCGCCCTGGCAGGTCCAGGCGCTGTCTTCGCTCGGTCTGCTGCCCGTGCTGGTTCCGCTCGTTTTATCGCGCCATTTCCAGACCGGTTCCAATCGCCGCCGCGGCTTCGTTTACGGCTTCATCGCCGGCCTCGCGGGGAGTGCGGGCAACGTGGCGTGTTATCAGGCAATGGCGGCAGGCGGCCAGGCGGCGGCGGTCATTCCGCTGACCTCGCTCTATCCGCTGGTGACCATCGTGCTTGCGCGGGTGGTTCTGCGGGAACGGCTCAACCCGATTCAATTCTGTGGCATTGGAATCTCGCTGCTTGCCCTGTTCGTTCTGAACGTGGGAGGCGACTCGGCGTGGCTGACGCCCTGGCTGGTCGTGGCGTTGATTCCCGTGGCGCTCTGGGGCGTGGCGGCTTTGCTCCAGAAACTGTCCACCCTCCACGCGGCAACGGAACTCTCCACGTTCGCTTTTCTCCTGGGCTTTGCGCCGCTGGCTGTCCTCACGCCCCTGGTGCAACCGATGGAATCAAGCTTGTCGGGAGCAACCTGGGGCCTGCTGTTGTTGCTCGGCTTGCTGTTCGGGTTGGGCAACCTGACGCTCATGGCCGCCTATGCCAGGGGCGGCCGCGCCGCCATCGTGACGCCTCTGGCCAGTCTCTATTCGCTCGTCACCATCCCGCTGGCGGTGCTGCTGTTGGGGGAGAAAATCGCCGTCCGCGAAGCCGCTGGCATTGGTCTGGCTCTGCTCGCCGTGGTGGCGTTGTCCTTCGAGAAACCGGCCCGCGAGCTTTCGGCAAGCGCCGGGGCTTAGCGCCGGGGCTTATCCGTGCTGTTAATAGGAGCGCGGGCATCCATGCCTGCGTCTGCCGCCAGCGATGGCCAGCCATCGAGTTTGGCGCAAGGCCTACCGCTGGAGGCGTCCCTCGCCTTTCAGTGAGGTGTTTCGCCGATGGGAAACAAATTGGCGCGGGCCGCGAAGAGGTTTCGTTCCTCAACGCGCAGGCATGGATGCCCGCGCTCCTACTGCAAAGCGACCAGCCCAGCGTCAAATGTGCGTGAGAAGGCGGGCCGATGTTCGCACACCCCTTACCAGGAGATACGAACCAATGAAACCGCCTGCCGCGGCAGTTTGAACCACAACCGGGCTTTCGCGTCCGCCACGCGGAGGATCTCTGCCGCGCCCAGCGCGGTGAGTTGGCCGGCCTGTTCGAGCTGTGCGTATTGTTCGGGCGTGGGCGGCTGCGGCGAGCCCATCCGCTTCCACGCCGCGAAGGCGTTGCTATGGTCTTCATCAATGCGGAAATGCCGGAGCTTCGCTTCGCCGCTCGCCAGTGGCAGGCCGTTGAGCCGCAATTCAACCTCCGCGTCCGGTCCCGGTATATCATCGTCGTGATAGTGCCAGGCAATGACACAAAGCGTGTTTTTGTCGAGGCTCGCCAAGGCTGAGACGTCAGGTTGGCCACGGACGCCATCCCGGAGGATCGCTGCGAGGGACACCGCGTGATCGCTTTCCGCCGCCAGCCGCCGGCCGCTCATTTGGCTGAACATGCGGAAGACGTTGAGGACGGGTTTGTCGAGGCCGTTGCTGGCGAGCGAGCGGAACCCGGCGAAGTAAGGCTGGTCTTCAAACTCGAAGGCCCAGGTCAGCGCGCCTTCGAGATTCACGCCCTGCTTTTCGGCCAGTTCATGTTTGCGCGCAAAACTCGCCGCTGTGTAGCTCGAATACATCGTGCCGTTGCGGTAAGCGAGCGCGGGCCCCTGGCAAGCGGCGCAACCCTCCGGGTCCGATTCGCCGATGACGATGGGCTTGTTTTTCAACTCCGGATAAGAGGCCACGATGCGGAAACCGTCTTCGATGGTGCGTAATTGATTGGCGATGCCCATGCGCACATGGCCGTTGGTGGTGGTCGGGGCGCCTTTGGCGTGGAACGAAACGAAATCAAGCGGCGTGCCGATCTTTCCGGTCGCGTAGTTGGTGCCGCGCAGACAATGTTCGAGGAAGTCCCGCGTAAATCTTCCGCCGCTCCCGGCGGTGTCCGCGCCTCCCACTTTCGCCGTGGGCAGCGCCCGCCGCACGGCGTCGATGGCGTAATCGTGGAGCTTGCGGAATTCCTGCGGCGTCCCGCGCCAATAGCCGATGTTCGCTTCGTTCCAGACTTCCCAATACCACGTCTCCACCTCGGCGCGTCCGTATTTCTCGACGCAATGTTTTGTCCATTGGAAAACCAACTCGGCCCATTTCGCGTAGTCTTTGGGCGGATAGGCCCAGCCGGTGTAAATCTCGTCGTAACGCGCGCGCGGCGTCCAGTGGTGCTGATACGGCTCCGGCTTGACGGAGAGAGCCTTCGGCATGAAGCCAATCTGCGCGTAGGGTCGCACGCCGCGCTCGAGGTAGGTGTCGAAAATGCGGTCCAGGATCGTCCAACTGTAAATCGGCTTGCCATCTGCATCCTCGTTGTAAGCGCCGGTGGAACCCCATTTCAAGGCCGGCGTCCCATCGCCGGAGCACAATAGATTGTGGGCGCGGAAATAGACTTCCTTCGGACGCAGTTCGCCGAGTTCAGGCGAGCAGCTTCTGGCCGTGCTTCATGTAGGCGTAATTCGGCTCGTCGGCGCCAAAGAAACGCCAGATGGGTTTCAGTTCGCCTTTGGCGTGCGCGGCGTCCACGCGGATCGTGACGGGGAAAGAGCCGCTGGGCGCTGTAGTCGCAACATTGGCGCCCGCCGCCGACTCGTCCGCGCGGGTTGCCTCGACGAACAGAATGATCAGTGACAGAGAGAGGATGATGTTTCGCATGGGATGGGTTCCTTTAAGCTGGAGCAGGGGTTTAGTCGCCTGATGGTTTGCTGAGGCGGTCATCATGTTTCCATCCTACGCGGTAGTACCGCTCCCGTCGAGAACGCCTCTTGGGTGGCGCGGGCGACTTCGGCTGCGCAGCCTTGGAGCGTTCACTCCGTCACCTTGAATTTCTTCAGCGCCGCTTCGTCCACCGTGATGCCGAGGCCGGGGATGTTTTCGTCCAGGTCAATGAAGCCGTCCTTGGGCGTCGGCTCGCCTTTGAAGAAGTACCAGAAGAGTTCATTGCCGACTTCCACGTCCACGGGCGGAAAGAACTCGGCCATCGGCGAGTTCAAGCTGGCCACGTGAGATAACACTGATGGGCCGTTGAGACGCCAAGCCGCCTCTACCTCAAGGGTCTGGCCATCACGACGCAGTAGTTGTGCATCTGGCCGGCGTGCGGGATCACCGGGATCTGGTGCGGCTCGGAAAGCACGGCGATCTTGCGCGCTTGCGTGAGGTTGTTTTGCTGGATTGCCGTCATGGCGTCCGAGCGCTAATTTCTCATCATGAGCAAAACCGAGATTCTGAATGATTTACCGAACCTGTCGCCGAGCGACCGGTCGCAGATTTTCGCGCAGCTCGCGGAATTGCACGAGGCCTATCTCCTCAGAGGCAACGAGACTTCGCCCGCCGACCGGCAGGCACTCGACGCCGCGCTGGCGGAGTTTGAGCGCGACCACGATCCCGGTGAGCCGTGGCGCAACGTGCTTCAGCAGGTACGCCGGCCGCGCCAGTGAAGCGGCTCGTTTCCATCCGCGCCGCCGCTCACCTCTCACGGCCGGGCCAGCGGGTAGCCCAAGCCGGAGCAGATGAAGGGCGCCCAGTAGATCGGATGGGCGAACGGCGGACGGTCAGGAAAGCGGCGCGCATATTCGTCGGCAGCCGCAACGCATTTCCGCCGCAGGTCTTCGTCTTCAACCGACTTCAGAAACGCCGGCAACACTTCATCGCGCAGTTGCGGGCCGCTGCGAATCTCCCGGCGCAGCCAGGCCTGAGCCTGGCGGAGAGCGGTGGCGATGCGGTCACTGCGACCGTCTTCCTTCCAAATCTGGTGGAAGCGCACCATGAGCAGCGCGCTGGAAAGGTCCCACACCGGCCAGAGCGTGCTGATCACGCAGGCGGCGCCGGCGTAGAGAAAACCCGTCGGCAGGTTCACGTACTCGTCCACCGGATCGGGGAAGAGCACACCGCTTTCGCAACCGTTGAGGATGGCCAGCCGGTTGCGGCGGAGGTCCAGTCGCGTGAAGGCGTCGCGCAATCGCAGCCAGCGGGATGAGGCCTGTTCCGAGAGGCCCTCGAGGATCAGCGCGGACTGGAGCGGCTCCTTTGGATGGAAGTAGGAATGTCCCGTGTAGTGCGTCACGTGGGCGGTTTCGGCGTGTTTGAAGATGCTCTCCTTGGTGGCACGGCCTCGTTCCAACGCCAGGCAGGAGGAACCGTAGAGCCGTTGCAGCCCTCGCCCCTCCACTTCCGAGTAGGCCAAATCCCCCGTCGGATTCTGCACGAGCAATAACTGCTCTCGTTCGGGCCGAGGGCGGCTGGCGCAACGATGCAGCAACGACAGGCTCGGGGCATAGACGATCTCGAAGTGGTCCGTGAGCAACGAGCCGTCCGCCAGCGGGCAGGCGTGCAGCGGGAACAGGTGCAGGGCGCGATGCGGGACGAGGACCAGCCGCCGCAGGCCGAGGCCCTGGATTCGATTCATCACGGGCTGGAGAGCCTTGGCGGCCACGCCCCGCAACAGGCCCGGCAAGACCTGCTCCCATCGCCGCATCCAGGCAGCGGTGTCTCCGTCGCGGCCTTCGTAGTAGTTCCGCAACCACTCGTTTGCCAATTCCCACCCTTGCTGTTCTGCGAGGTCCGGGATCGGCACCTTCAGGATGTCGTTCCCGGTAATCACCAGAGCCAGGCCCCGCTCGCGTGTGAGCGTGAACTGAACAATGGCGGTCGGCACGTCCGCCGGCAGGAGCGCTTGGGCTTGGGCGAACGACACCGGCGCGACCGGTTGGTCCGGAGCGAACTCCGGATCGTGCTGGCGGATTTGGGCCAGCAGCGCCGCGTGTTGGCGGTTCAACTCATCTCGTTCAGCCAGCAGCTTTGCCAATTGATCGTCATCTGCATCCGTGCGGACAGGCGCTGGCGCAGCGAGCGCTTCCGGCATTTCCATCGTCAACCGCGCCATTTTCACACCGGCGCCTGCCCTCCTCAGCCCGGCTTCCGACCCAAAGGCGCCCGCGGGGCCGCCGGAGTCTTCTTCCATCAATCGGCGCTCGATCTGGCGCAGGCGGCGGCGCAACTCTCAAAAATCCTCCGCCAGGTGCGCGGGCGCGAATCGCGGGTCCAGCGCTTCGTGCGCCAGCAAATCAATGAGATGCCGCGAGCGGCTGGCCTCGGCCACTTCCACCGCTTCGCGCAACGCTCTGTAATCTGGCTTGTTGTCCGCCAGCGACACGTCCCAGAGATCCACGCACGTTTGGAGCAACCGCTCGTAGATGCCAACCGCTTCACGCAAGACGCGCTTGCGTTCCCCCGGATTGACAAAACGTGCCCGGAACTGCTCGAAGATCGCTCGCGCCTGGCGGAACTTCCCGCGGGCGAGAGCGTAATCCGGCTTGCCAGGGGCGGACGACTCTCGCAAGAGCAGCCGGCCCAGGTTGTCGCGGCAGCGCATCCGCTCCACCAGGTGCGCGAAGCGATTCTTGGCCGCATCGGCATCGTAGAGGTCATTGGCTTCTTCAAAGCTGGCCCGCGCCGCCTCCAGGGCATTCAAGTCACACTGGACGGCGCCCAGGGTGTTGAGCGTCATGGCCACATAAGGCCGATAGACTTCGGGCCGCTGCCGCGCCAACTCGCGGCAAATCGTCAACCCTTGCTCGATGCTGGCCCGCGCCGCCTCCAGGGCATTCAAGTCACACTGGACGGCGCCCAGGGTGTTGAGCGTCATGGCCACATAAGGCCGATAGACTTCGGGCCGCTCCCGCGCCAACTCGCGCCGAATGGCCAACGCCTCCTCGAAGCTGGCCCGCGCAGACTCTAGCTCGCGCAGGTCATGCTGGACGGTGCCCAAACTGTTCAGCGCCATCGCCACGTCGGGCCGATGAACCTCAGGCCGTTGCTGCGCCAGTTCGCGGCACATGGCCAGCGCCTCCGAGAAGCTGGCCCGTCCCGCCTCCAGGGCGTTTAACTCACACTGGACGTTGCCCAAGTTGTTCAGAGTCACTGCGAGTTCCCTGCGATAGACCTCGGGCTGTGGTCGGGCCAACTCGCGGTAAATCCCGAGTGCCTCTTGGAAGCTGGCCCGGGCATCCTCCAAGTCGTTCGAGGCGCTCTGGACGTTGCCTAGATTGTTCAGCGCCATCGCTACGTCGGGCCGGTAGACCTCGGGACGTTCTCGCGCCAACTCACGTCGAATCTCCAACGCTTTCCCGAAGCTGGCTCGCGCCGCCTCCAGGTCGTTCAAGTCACGCTGGAGGTAGGCGAGGTTGTTCAACACCACAGCCACGTACGGTCGATAGACCTCGGGCCGTTCTCGCGCCAACTCGCCGTAGAATGTTAATGCTTGGCCATAGAGTTGGAGGGCTTTCTCCAATTGCCGCAACTCCGCGAGTCCACGCGCCAGAGTAGTGAAGTAGAATGTGCCGAGCGCCCGGTGTCTTCGCACGAGGCAGCTAGAGTAGCGGCTTGAAATGCGGCCTCCAATCCCATTCGCAAAAGTTGATCTTGGCGCTCAATCGCAAATTGCGCTGCCAGCTCGCAAAAGGCCGCGCGAGGGTCGAGCACGAGGATGCCCAGAGTGGCTTTCTCAATCTCATCGCAGCGGGTGGGTAGGGATTCAGGAGCTTGGCGCTGCAGGTCGATCGGCTCCGCCTTCACCTGCTCTAGGAACTTCGGCAACGTCCTCCAGCCCGGGTCACTCACGGCACGCGCATGAGCACAGGCAATGGCGGCGTCGAGAGCAGGTTGGTGCCGATGGGCCATCCAGTAACGCACTAGGCCGGCCCAATTACCGGTATCAGCGAGTCGCTTGACGTCAAGGGCGTGTGGGTCTGAATTCATGGCTGGCCTCCTTTGGGCGTTGTTCCCGCGTTGGCAAAGCTGAGGCCCTGGACGAGCGCGCAGCGCGTTTTGAATCGGTTGATCAGGTCCTGGTGGAACTGGTCCAGCGCGTCGGTCACCGGCCACGGCGCAAGACCGAGCTTGGGCTGGCCGCCTGGAGCTTCGTCGGCTTCACGCCATTCGAAGTCGCGGTAGTACTCTGCCTCGCCAAACGCCAGGCCATCCGCCGGGAGCGACAGCAAATCTTTCAAGGAGCGCAGTTCCGCCGCCGGCATGGGCCGTGAGCGGACCAGTAAGACGAGCGTCTCGACCCCGGCCGGAGTGTCAATGAAGAAGGTCTGCCGTTTTGCGCCCTTCTTGGCCGCGGGCAGCCGCAAGACCTCGCTCACCGGGCGATCCTTCACGGCGCCACTGAAGTCCAGCGACTGCCACGGATAGAGCGAGTGCGCCTGGCCGTGGCTGCTGCGCCAGACCAGGTAGCAGCAGGCCGGTTGGTAGAGCGTGGCCTCCACCCAAAGCTTTGTCTGGAAACGAACCGGGAGGGCACCCGGCTCGCGGGCGGAAACGAACCTGCGCTGGCGGTCGCTCCACACCCAGACGTCCAGGTCTGCTTCCGGTGCGATCGGCGCCTCTGCATTGGCGATTTCACGAGCGAGCTTTTCGTAATCGTCGGCGGCGGGCTTGCCATCGACGAGGACGGAGAACTTCGCGCTGTTCCAACAAGGATTGAGCGTGACTTGGTAGATGGTCCGGCCCGCTTTGTCAGTCTCCTTGCTGAGTTGGAAGTAAGTCGTTTGAAGCTGGGCCTTGCCCGGGAGAGGAAACATCGTCGTCAACCACGCTGGTTGTTTGCGCACCATGTCCCACAGGGCGCTGGCCAGGCTGCCTTGCGCGCCTTCGAGGAGGAAAGGATTGAACTTGCCCTCGGCGAAGGAGCGCAGGAGCAGCACGGCGAGTCCTTTGGCGGGAGCGTGCCAGGGAAAGATGCGCGACTTCAACTCGTGCGCCGGATAGCGACCGGCCAACTCACCGACGTGAAAACGATCCGCCATCTCGCTGTCGGGCAGGTTGAGAGCCGGGTTCTTGAAGCGGGTCTTCGAGAAGCGCAGTTCTTTCCCCCAGTGATCGAATTCGAGGCGGAGTTCCAGGCTCATGCGCTACTAAGTTACGCCCGGCCCTTCGGGCCGGCAAGGCGGAAGGGGCAGACGGTGCCGCTTTGTGGAAGGCGGTGGAACTTGGGTGGAAGCTCGGTGGAATTTTCCAGTCTTACTCCGAGGGCAACAGGTGGAGATCGAGTGGAATCAAAGGTGGAACGCCGACCATTTACACGTCTAAAGCGAGCGGCGAGTGTGCGCGAGTTGCTGAATGGTTCGGACCTGAAGCTGAACATTCAGCCTGCATCGAAGCGCGCTTCATGCGGGCTGCAAAACAAACAAGCAGACGCATGAAAGAGACAAAACAAACCCAGTTGAGCGCCTCTGGAATCGGAAAAGGCGCACGCGTGCCAGTCGCGTTTGAAGCTGGTGAAGAAAGCGGAGCCGTGTCGATCCGATTTGCCGGCACGCGGGCACAAACTGCGGGCTTTGAGCCGAAAGGCCAAGCCGCGTGGGAAGTCGTCGGTGCCGCCGTGGTTGACGCGACCTATGAGTCGTCCGAGGTGGTCTTCGGGGATCACGTGGTGCAGGTCAAAACGCCCGCCGGCTGGGTGAGCCTGCCGTACGTGGGGCCGCCTCTCAGTCTCGCAGCAGGCGGCAAGCGCGTGGCGGCACAGCCGACCTCGGCCCCGTCGCGGAGCGGCTCGGCGCCAAGCGTGTGAACGGCGGCGGCCTGCCGAACTCCACCAGAGAGTTGGCACGGCTGCGAAAGGAGAAGTGCTTGCCGATCCGCCTGCGCGCGATCAACGCGAGCACGTCGTGGCCGGAGTTGGAGAAGGAGATGGCGGCTCTGGACGTCGGGCACTTTCCGCTCGAACTGCTCCCTGCGCTGACGAACCTGGTCCTGACCAACGGCGGCGGCCCGCTGTTGCGCTGGATTTTCAAGTCGCCCGCGCCATCGCCGGCCTCGCTCAACGGCGAGTGGAATCGCGTGAGGGCGTGTGAAGGCTCGCAGCCGAGCGTCCTGCTGATCAACAGCGCAAGGCCGGAAGCACTGGTTCGCGCCGCCGTGGTGAACAGCCTCCAGCACGGAACCCGCATCTACAGCCTGGCGACAACTTCACTCCCGGTGGATGACCAAGTTGGACTGTTGTTGAGGAACAGTCGCTTTACCCAGTTCGGCCTTGAGGAGTTCGTGGAGTTGGCTGATGCGCTGGGGATTGAGTGCCCCTGTGAAGAACGATTGACGGCTGTGCCGGAAGTGGGTGAGGCCATCGCCGAGCTGGTTCAAACGTTGCCGTTCCCTCCGTGCGGTCTCGTGGTGACGATGGGTGAGACGGGCATGGTCATTTACGACGCGCAGAAGGGCTGCATCTGTCACGTGGGGCTGAGCCGGGAGGGCCGCGCCGCCACGCGAAACTATTTGCGGCCGGACAAGATCCCCGGCATCGGTGACCGCACCTTCGCGGCGCTGGTCCTCGCATACGATACAACCACCGTCGCCCCGGAAAGCTCGCGGCTGGTTCGCGCCGCACGTCAGGCGTGGGCCGATGTCCTGCAGGGCTCCGGGCCGTTTCTCCAGCCCAAGCCGGTTTGGTTCCAAGTCACCGTGCTGAAGTGCGGGTGCTTCGGGGTGAGGTGGACTCAATTGCCGCTCGCGCAAATTGCGCAACCGGATGTCGGCTGGTCGGAACAGGCGCTGTGAACCCAGCACCAACGCGACGCCCGCCGAGAGGTCCCGGCGGGCGTCTTGTTCGCGCGCCCTTGTGCCTCTTTGCGGCGAGAAAACCCCTGGTTTGAAATGTGTTCAGTGAGTCGCCGAACACGACAGGCGGGTCGCCTGTGCTACCCAGTTGCGGCAAAGGATTTCGTGTGTTTCGCGTCTTTCGTGGTTCCCCTTACTCCGTCACCTTGAACTTCTTCAGCGCGTGTTCGTCCACCGTGATGCCGAGGCCGGGGATGTTTTCGTCCAGGTCAATGAAGCCGTCCTGGGGCGTCGGCTCGCCTTTGAAGATGTACCAGAACAGTTCGTTGCCGACTTCGACGTCCACGGGCGGGAAGAACTCGGCCATCGGCGAATTCAAGCTGGCCATCACGACGTGATAATTGTGCATCTGGCCGGCGTGCGGGATGACCGGAATCTGGTGCGCCTCGGCCAGCGCCGCGATCTTGCGCGCTTGCGTGAGGCCCCCGACGCGGTTCGTGTCGAACTGGATGTAATCCACCGCGTGAGCTTCGATGAGTTCGCGGAAGCCGTAAAGAGTGTGCTCGTGCTCGCCGCCGGCGATGGGGATGCGGCCAAAGCGTTTCAACTCGGCGTAGCCGTGGATGTCGTCGGGGATGACGGGTTCTTCGAGCCAGCGGAGGTGGAACGGTTCGAGCAGCGGCAACATCCGCTTCGCGTAATCGAGGTTCCAGCCCATGTAGGCGTCGGCCATGATGTCAATGCCGTCGCCGACGGTCTCGCGCACGGTGCGGACGAGCGCGACGTTTTTTTGCATGCCTTCAGGACCGTCCACCGGACCCCAGCCGAAGCGGAGCTTCATGGCTTTGTAGCCTTCGTTCTTGTACTTCGTCGCTTCGCGCGCAAGTTCGTCGAGCGGCGTGCTGTAGAGGCGGCTGGCATAAACGGGAATGCGCGGCTTGGTGCGTCCACCGAGCAAACGATAGACGGGTTGCTTGGCGGATTTGCCGAGCAAGTCCCACAGCGCGATGTCCACGACGCTGATAGCGACCATGGCGATGCCCTTGCGGCCAAAAGCCATCGTCCTGCGATACATGTGTTGCCAGAGAAACTCGGTGTCCCACGGGTCCGCGCCGATGAGCAGGGGTTTAAGGTAAAGATCGATGACTTGCTTGGTGACGAGCGGCGCGAGTGCGGCGTTGCCGCTGCCGACGAGGCCGTTGTCGGTGAAGATTTCGCAGATGAGCCAGCCGTGAAAGGTGAACGTGCCCATGCTGGCTGAGGATTTCTCACGGCGCGCTTTCGCCTTGAGATTCGTAGCAGCGGACGTAAGCCCGCTCACTCTTTCGGGCTGGGAAGGTGGAGCCGACTCACGTCGGCTGCTACGGTCGGAGGGGAACTCTGCGAGCATGGGTGAGAGGACGTCCATGGGGTTGGTGCAGAAGTGCGGCGGCAGCGGGACGGTCTTGCCTTTCCATTGCACGACGCGGGTGCGGATTTCGGTGATTTTCATGGGTTTCCTTAAAATTTGGCCGGCAAGGGTTGAAGCGAACAAACGAACGTCAGCATGACCAGGAACGCGATGATCGGCAGCGAACCGGCCATGACCGGCAGCGGCGCATAGCAGCAGCCGTGATCCAGGAGTTGGCCGGCAAGTCGTCCAAGATCAACGCCGTCCACGGCGCCGCCGGGGCCCGCGAGTGCGGCGACTGGGCCAACCGCACGCTTCGGCAAAAGGTCTGCGGGCAAAATCATAATCAACGTCGTCCAGGCGATGGGACCCCATCTACAACCTTCTCAGATGAAATCCGCCGTCCACGTTGATGACTTCGCCGGTGCTGAACGGCAGCAAATCCTGGGCGATGGCTGCGACTGCTTTGCCCACGTCTTCCGGCGTGCCCCAACGTTGCAGAGGCGTCAGGCCGTCAGCGATGAGCCGGTCGTATTTTTCCTTGACGGCGCTGGTCATGTCGGTCGCCACAAGGCCGGGCCGGATTTCGTAAACATTGACGCCGTGTTCGGCCAAGCGTGAAGCATAGAGGGGGGTGAGCATGGAAAGCGCTGCCTTGGCGATGCAATAGTCGCCCCGGTTTAGGGAGGCCGTGTAAGCGCTGATCGAGGAGATGGTGACAATCTTCGGTCTGCCGAGAGCCTGGCCGCATTTTTCTTTCAGGGCCGGCGAGGAACTGCTTGTTCCCTGTTGGACTTGTTCAATCATCCACTTGGCAGCGAGTTGGGTCAGGAAATAGGGTCCTTTCACGTTGATGCTGATGAGGCGGTCAAAACTCTCCTCTCCGGCCTCTAAAATGTCGGCTCGGGCGTCGGGGGCAACCCCGGCATTGTTCACCAGCAGATCGAGCCGTCCGAATGTCGTCTTCGTGAATGCGATCAATCGCTGCCGGTCAGGAGCCAGGGCAATATCAGCCTGACAAGGTTCCGCGCGCATTTCCCTGCCTTGGCCGGCGGCGCGCCGCCGGCACTCGGCGGCGGTTTGTTGGGCGGCGATCTCCTGACGGGCGTAATTGATGACCAGGTCGTAGCCAAGGCCAGCCAATTCCAGGGCAATGCCCCGTCCAATTCCTCGCGAGGCGCCTGTAATTAATGCAACCGGATTCATGATGATCTCCGCTGAAAATAGAACTCACAGCGCTAAACGGAAGACTATTTTGCAGTTGGCAAGAAAAACCTCAAGCAAGTGCATGTTCACCTGAGAAAATGCGCTTGCCGCCCCTCCGCACCGGCCTAGACTGGCGAAAATGAGCACGACGGAAAAGCAAATCCCCGCCACCCGTGGAGCGTCAAAAAAGGAAATACCTGTCAATAACCTTTCGGCGCTTTTGCCGGAGCAAAGGGCAAGGCATCAACCGGACGGGACAGATTCATGAACACGATCCCAGTTTGCGAAAAATGCGGCGCGCCGCTGCCCAGCGACGCCCCGCCCGGCCTCTGTCCGAGCTGCAAGATGGCGGCGGCGCTTGAGGCGACCCTAAAGGACTCAAAGGCAAAGGCCGAGCCGGCCGATGGCACTTCGTTCCAGCTCAACCCCACCGCAGGCGCGCCGGAACTTGGCACGAAGCTCCGTTACTTCGGCGACTACGAATTGCTTGAGAAGATTGCCCAAGGCGGCATGGGCATCGTCTATAAGGCCCGCCAAGTCAGTCTCAACCGCACCGTCGCTGTGAAGATGATCCTCAGTGGCCAACTCGCCAACGAAACCGAAAAATCCGGCGCTTCCTCACCGAGGCCGAGGCGGCGGCCAACCTGCAGCATCCGAACATCGTCGCCATCCACGAGGTTGGCCAGCACGACGGGCAATACTACTTCTCCATGGACTACGTGGAGGGAAAGAACCTTGCCGATGACACGAAAGAAAACCCGCTGCCGGCCCGTGAGGCGGCGCAACTGGTCAAGACCATTGCCGAAGCCGTCCACTATGCGCATCAGCGCGGCACGCTGCACCGCGACCTGAAGCCGCAAAACGTGCTGAGGGACGTCGCCGGCCAGCCGCACATCACGGACTTTGGATTGGCCAAGCGGATCGAGAAGGAGAGCGGGCTGACGGCGAGCGGCGCGGTACTGGGCAGTCCCAGCTACCTGCCGCCGGAACAGGCGGCGGGCCGGCAGGATCAGGCGGGTCCGTCCAGCGACGTGTATTCCATCGGCGCGATTCTTTACGAACTGCTGACCGGCCAACCGCCGTTCCGAGGTGAAACGCCGCTGGCGACGCTGATCAAAGTGATCGAAGACGAACCGGCTCGGCCTTCAAAACTCAATCCCCGAGTGCCGTCTGACTTGGAGACGATTTGCCTGAAGTGTTTGGAGAAATCGCCCGAACGCCGCTATCCCACGGCGCGCGCCTTGGCCGAAGAGTTGAACCGCTTCCTCAACCACGAGCCGATTCTGGCCCGGCCGGCAAGCCCGCTGCGCAAGGCCTCGAGTTGGGCGCGAAAGCACCCCTGGACCTTTACCAGCCTTGCAACCTTCATCATTTTGGGGTTGATGACGTTGGCTTATGGCCTGTGGGAACAGAATCAACTCCTGCACTGGCAAATGGCGCACCCAGGCAAACCCAAACCCGTCGCGGAGGTGCTGGAAAGGTTCAAGGAAGCTAAGGAGTCAGTTTCTTTAGAGGTGGCATTGGCTATGAATTTCTTCTTCCTCCTTTATGGGATATGGATGAAAAGGCACTGGGTTCGTGGCACGCGCCCCTCTCCGCTGCTCTTATGGGGAGTTCTACTGGCAGGTGTCCTATGGACGGGTTGGGTCCTCTTTTGCGGCGCGCGGCTCATTGCCGCCGTCGTCTGGGCTGACCACCCGGTTGTCTGGGCTGACCACCCGGTTTTCAGAGTGGGAACCTAGACTTCGCCCTGGCTGGGCTACGGGCTGATCGCCTGGGCTGTTCTAATAGCCGCCTCAAGCCTGTTTCGCGGTTGGTTGAAACGCGGCATGAAGCGAATGGACCCAGCGTCCTCCGGATTCACTTCCGCACGGGCTGTTTCTGAGTTTGCAGTTATGCTGCCGATGATGCCGATGCTAGCAATACCTTTGGCGTGTTTGGCGTGTTTGGACCGGGACTGCTTGGTGTTGCTATTTGGTGTCTTCGTAGGGTATTGTCTCATTGCTTCACCAGTGGAAACTTACTTCTCTCTGATCGGATCCGGTCTGAAGTGCGACTTTTTCTTGACCAGGGGCTTGTCCGAGGCCCAATCCGAGAAACTCCGAGTTCTCTTGAACTCGCGCAAAGAGGATGAAGCCGCGAAGTTGCTGGCCGAATGGAAGAACATTACTCCGATCAACGCCCAAAAAGCGATTAGCATTCTGACGAGGTATGTGAAGAAGAGTTGAACCAAGCCGCCGAGTGCAAGCTGCGTTGCCCGTGCAAATAAGCCAGGCATGTCGGGGTGACTCAGATGGATCATGGCGAGCAACACCACTTGGCATTTGACCATCTGAGGCCTGACTGACATGGTGACGAAAATGAAAGTGACATCACGTGATTTCCAACGGGATTTTGCCCGCATGAAAGCCAAAGCGGCTGCTGGAGAAACGGTGTACGTCCTATCCGGACGAGAACAGTTCATCTTTCAAGCAGTGAAGCCTAAGACGTGGCAGGGGGCGCTCAAAGGCAAGGCCAGGATCACGGGCGACCTATTCAGCACCGGACTGGCCTGGGAGGCGTCGCGGTGACACACCTGCTGGACACCCATGCGTGGATCCAACGCGCCTTGGGCGAACCCTTGCCGCTGCTCGTGGAGCAGACGCTGTCGCGGCACGCCGAAACACTCGCTATCGCTGACATCTCGCTCTGGGAAGCAGCCAAGTTGGTGGAATTGGGACGACTGCAATTATCCGTCCCGCTGGCGGAGTTTTTTCGCCTGGCGATTACCAATGAGTTGACCGTCCTTCCGATCACACCGGCGATTGCTGATCGGGTCACAGCATTGGAGGCGGCCGGTTTCCACAAAGATCCGGCGGATCAGTTGATCGTCGCGACCGCGTTGGTGCATGGGCTGCGGTTGATCACGGACGACACTCGCATTCGCCAGTGGGGCGGTGTACCGCTGCTTTGGCGAACCAGCCGCAAATAGTGCGGGATGATCCCCGACGCGCCTGCTTTCACCCCACAATAGCGAGGCAGCCTAGGCCGCTGGATCCTTACTATTCGATCACCGCCGCACCCCAGGTGGGGCTGGCGCCGAACGCTAAACAGAACAAGCCCGTCGCAGGGCGGTTTATGCCGCGCGACGGGCTGTGATTGAGAAAGGGCTGGGTGAGAAGTGGTTAGGAAAGAATTACTTCTTGACCAGATCGATTTTGGTGGCGGTGAATTCCTTCTTGCCTTTCACTTCCTTGACCGTGCCTTCGGCGGTGACTTGTTCTTTGGTCGTGCAAATGTTCTTGTGGAATGCCCTGCTCACGTCGTTCTGCACCAGGTAATAGGTGACTTTCTTGCCGTTCTCCTCCACTTTAACGGCGTTTTGGCAGGAATCCGTTTCTTTCAATGAGCATTTGGCGCATTGTCCTTCGCCTTTGATCGTGACGGTCTTATCGGCCGCGAAGGTTTGGGTGGAGGCGCCCAGCAAGAGCAGCCCGGTGATCGACAGCGCCGCAGCGAATCTTTTCTTCATACTAATTTTCCTTTCATTTTTTTAAAAAGTCTCAAGCGAACTTTTCAGGGGGACGGAGTACGACAATGGGCTTCAAAAAGCAAGAGCCAATTCAATCTTTACGATTTCTAATATCTCAGCCGGTGCTTCACAAGTTCCGGCCGCAGCATTGTTTGTACTTTTTGCCGCTGCCACAAGGGCAGGGATCATTGCGGCCGACTTTGGGGCCGGAGCGGACCGGCTTGGCCTTGGCGAGGGCTTCCGAGGCTTCGCTGACCATGTCGCTGGCTTTGGCCGGAGCGGCGGACTGGCTCTGGCCAAAGGCGCTCGTTTCATGGTGGACCGTCCGCTGGGGGAGCGTATGCAGGAACTGCTCAAAGGCCATCAGACTGGATGCGCTGCGGAAGATGTTGTGGCAAATCTCGGTTTTGATGTTGACCATCAATTCCTCGAAGATCTTGAAGGCCTCGGCTTTGTATTCAATGAGCGGGTCGCGCTGGCCATAAGCGCGCAGGCCAATGCTGTTCCGCAGACTGTCCATGCCATACAAGTGCTCCTGCCAGAGCTTGTCGATCGCGCTCAGGATCGTATAACGCTCGACTTCCTTGAGCGCTTCTGGATTCTCGAAGCTGACCTTGAGTTTGTAGGCGTCGCGAATGTGCTGGGAAATGAACTGGCAGACGGAAAACTGGGCGGCATTGAGGCCGTCAAAGACCGAGCCGGGCACTGGGAGTTCATTGCCCGCGTGGGCGGCTTTGATGAGTTCGCCTTCGGGCAGACCCAGCGGGAAGTTCAGGTTCACCCAATCGGCCAGGGCGCGGACGTTCCACTCCTGCACATCGCTGTCGGCGGCGGTGAACTGCTCGGTTTTCTGGATGACGACCTCCTCCATGATGTCCATGAGCCGGTCCTGCACATCGTCGGCGCGGATGATGTCGTTGCGGAAACCATAAATGATTTCGCGCTGTTTGTTCATGACATCGTCGTACTCGAGGGTCCGCTTGCGGATTTGGAAATTGTGCTGCTCGACTCGTTTCTGGGCGGTTTCGATGGAGCGGTTAAGCAAGGGATGCTCCAATTCCTGGCCTTCCTCGAGACCCACTCTTTCCATGACCTTGACGATGCGGTCCGAGCCGAAGAGCCGCATCAAATCATCTTCCAGGGCAATGAAGAAGTGCGAGGAACCGGGATCGCCCTGGCGCGCACAACGGCCGCGCAACTGGCGGTCAATGCGGCGGGCTTCATGCCGTTCCGTGCCGATGACGTGCAAGCCGCCCAGATCGGGCACGCCCGGTCCCAGTTTGATGTCGGTGCCGCGGCCGGCCATGTTGGTCGCAATCGTCACCGAGCCTCTTTGGCCGGCCCGGGCCACGATTTCGGCTTCTTGCTCATGGTACTTGGCGTTGAGGACGGAATGGATGATGCCGGCTTTTTTCAGCATGCGCGACAGGTGTTCGCTGACCTCCACCGAGATGGTGCCGACCAGCATCGGGCGTCCCTGCTGGTGAATCGTTTGGATTTCCTTCAGGACGGCGTTGAATTTCTCGCGCTTCGTTTTATAGACGGTGTCATGCGCGTCGTTGCGCCGCACCGGCTTATTGGTGGGGATGACGAGGACGCCGAGCTTGTAGATATCAAAAAACTCACTGGCTTCCGTCTCGGCCGTGCCGGTCATGCCGGCGAGCTTTTGATAAAGGCGGAAGTAATTCTGGATGGTGATGGTGGCGTAGGTCTGCGTTTCGGCCTCAACGGCCACTCCCTCCTTGGCTTCCACGGCCTGGTGCAAGCCGTCGCTCCAGCGGCGCCCGGTCATGAGCCGTCCGGTGTTTTCATCGACAATAATGACTTTATTGCCCTGGATGACGTACTGCACGTCTTTCTGGTACAGGCAGTAGGCTTTGAGCAGTTGCGAGATGCAATGGATGCGCAGCGCTTTTTCTTCGAAGTCAACCTGCAATTTCGTCTTGGCTTCCAGGCGCTTGCGCACGTCGGGCTCCGGCCCGGTGTCAATTTCGTGAAACGCCGTGATCAGATCGGGCAGCATGAAGGCATCCGGGTCTTTCGGGCTGAGGAGATTGCGCCCTTTCTCGGACAAATCGGCCTCGTGGCCTTTTTCGTCGATGGCAAAGAAGAGAGCTTCCTTTTGCTCGTAGAGGAGTTTCTTGGATTGCTCAGCGTGCAACTCCAGCTCGGCCCGGTTCATCCGCCGGAGGTTTTCCGGGTCCTCCAGGAGCTTGAGCAGACCTTCGGATTTGGGCTGGCCGAGCTTCACCCGGTAGAGCAACAAACCGATTTCATTCTCCAGGGCTTCCGGGTTGGCCGGGTTCGAGCCGTCTTCCGGCTGCAACTGGCGGATGAGTTCTACCGCCTCGCTCAGAAAACGATTGCACAAACTTTCCTGGGTGTGGACCAGCGATTCGACAGGGGGCTTGAATTGATCAAACTTGTTATCCACGCTCACCACCGCCGGGCCGCTGATGATGAGGGGCGTGCGCGCTTCGTCAATGAGAATGGAGTCCACCTCGTCCACGATGGCGTAATAGTGGCCTCGCTGCACCTGCTCTTCCTGGCGCGTGGCCATGCCGTTATCCCGCAAATAATCGAATCCGAACTCGGCATTGGTGCCGTAGGTAATGTCGCAGGCGTATTGCTCGCGGCGCACGGAAGGAGGCTGGTCGTGAAGAATGCAGCCGACCGTCAAACCAAGAAAGCGATAGATGGCGCCCATCCATTCACTGTCGCGCGCGGCGAGATAATCGTTCACCGTCACGATATGCACCCCCCGGCCGGAGAGAGCATTCAGATAAACCGGGAGGGTGGCAACCAACGTTTTGCCTTCGCCGGTGGCCATTTCAGCGATTCTTCCGGTGTGCAGGGCCATTCCGCCAATGAGTTGCACATCAAACGGGATCATCTCCCAGATCAACGGATGGCCTCGGACGATGATTTCCTGGCCCCAACGGCGGCGGCAGGCGTTTTTGACGACGGCGAAGGCCTCGGGCAGGATTTCGTTCAGGGTCTTGGCCAGTTCCGCGTTGTCCTCGATGGTCGAAAGGCGCGCCTTCCAATCGGCCGTCTTTTTTCTCAGATCATCGTCGGATAACGACTGGAGCGACGCTTCGATCTCATTGATCCTGACCACCATAGGCCGCATCCTTTTGACTTCACGGTCGTTCTTCGAGCCGATGAGTTTCCTAATGATAAAGCCGATCATGTTATCATGCTATTTTCCAATGCCAGCGGGCGCCAAGGATGGCCGGCCAGCCATGCCCCGTTCCTCGGAACGAAGACTGGCCCAATATCGTTCGGGCAACATGCCCAGGCCCATGATGACCGCCTGGCTGGCCACGAACACCATCAACCACAGAAAAGCTTGGTCCATGAAACCATAGGAGTGAAGCCCAACCCCCAGCATATTGACGCCGAACCAGGAGAAACTGGTCACAATATTGCCGAACACCGTCATGGCCATCAGGCCGCGCTCCCGGAGCAAGCCGCCCCAGTGCACGTGCAGAATAATTGCGTTCCAGAGGACAATCAGCAGCGCGCCGTTTTCCTTCGGATCCCATCCCCAAAAACGCCCCCAGGATTGATCCGCCCATATACCGCCCAGGATGGTGCCGACAAAACTGAACAAGGTGGCGAAACAGACGATCCCATAAACCATTCGGACCAGCGCCTGGCGGGTGGCACTGCCCAGGCTGCGGGTGAAAACGCCGCGCAAAATATAGACCACGGCCAGGAACCCGCCCACAAAGGTCGAAGCATAGCCCAAGGTGATCACCACCACATGGGTGGCCAGCCAGAAATTCGTGTCCAACACCGCGCGCAGCATTTCCATCGTATCGCCGTCCAGGGACAAGTTATGGGCGACCACCAAGCTGAGAAAACCAATGCAAGCAGCCGTCACGTTGCCGATGCCGTCGCGGTAGATGCGTTCCAAAACCAGCCCTAAAATTACCGCGCCCCAGCCGACAAAGATCGCTGAGGAATAGAGGTTCGTCACAGGTGGGCGGCCTTCCAGGACCATGCGAAAAATCACACCGGAGGTGTGAACGACCAAGGCCAGCACAGCCAAATAGAAAGCCGAGCGGTTGAGCCAGGGTGATAGTTTCAACCAAAAAGCGCAGGCCAAGAGAAAGGCCGTCAGGTAGAGCACGATGCTTTTGTAGAACGGCTGGTAACCATTGTAGAAAAACTCGCGCCGGCCCTTGTTCAGTTCGAGGTCGAACTTCTTCTCCGCCAGCCACTGCTGATAGTCGTCCACGGCCTTGTTAAACTCGGACGGCTGGCCGTGGCGATAGGCGGAGGCCATGGCGGCGTAGCGCGCGACGGCAGGATGGATTTGACCGGTGCGCGCCGATTCCAGCAAGCTGGCGCCGACATTGATCCAGTTCTCCCGGGTGTGTTCGGCCTCCTGCGGCGGGACCATGAGGGGGTAGGCAAACCGGGTCATGGCCTCATATTGGCCGAGTAATTCCAGGAGGCGATCGAAGGCTTTTTGATCGAACTCCTTCCCGGCTTCCCGGGCCCGGACGGCCGCCACGCCGGGGGCAATGCTCTGCTGGAACGCTTCGAGTTCCCGCGCGAAATCCTCCGATTCAGCCGGGCGCAGGCTGACCTTGAGCCGTTGGTACAAGGTGAGCGCGTGGTAGAGTTTCATCAGTTGCTTCTCGAAAGTCGTGCGCAATTGCGGGTCGGATTTCTTGGTCCGCTCCGCTTCGCTGATGCGTTCGGCCTGCTTGCCGATTTCCTCCAGTTGCGCTTGAAGCTGGTGGTAGGAAAAATGTTTTTCAGTTTCCGGCAGGCGCAGGAGGCCGAGCAATTCCGGGTGATCGATGCGGAAGACTTTCCGCTCGTCGGCCAGTTCCGGCTTCATCAGGACTTCGAGCAACCATTCCGAGGCCGGGAGTTTCTTCCCGTTTTCCAGCGCCACAGTCTGTTTGCCGCGCATGACCAGCAGCGCATTGCGGCCCACGGAATCGAGCGGCTGAATGCGCCCGTTCAAAAGCACGGGCAGCGTTCCGAATTCACGAATGTGAAATTCTTTTTCCGGCTTCGGCCGCAGCGCAGAGAGAATCCACACCGCGAAAAATCCCGTGACAATCCAGGGCAGCCATTTCTTCATGCGGCCCTCCGTTTCGCGAACGAAATCAAATGCGACATAAATTGCACGGCCAGTCCCAGCCCAACCAGGCAACAGGACAAGTAGGGAGTCAGCCAGCTTGGGTTGCGGACGACTTGCAGGATGGAAACGCGCGGATCATTCTCATCGTAGCTGGCTTGATAATAGGTTTCGCCCCAGTAGCGCAGAGGGTTGTTCATGTAAATCAGCACTTCCCGGTCCTCGCCCGTCGCAGGGCGTTGCACCCGGATGCGGCTGGAAAAGTTCTTTGGGATCTCGGTGCCTTTGTATTTGTCATGCCGGAAATCCACCAGTTGAATGCTGAACGGCTTGTAAAATCGCGTGAATCGCAAGGCCATCTGATAACTCTTGCTCTCATGGGTGAACGTTTGAGGGGCATCCAGCCACGCGGAAACCAGCCAGGTGCCCAGCGAGGCCCCTTGCGCCGTCACCAACTCCACCAGCGCGCTCGGCAGGTTGCGCTCGTCCATGCGCACGGTAGGCTGCAATGGGATTAATTTCAACTGGGTGCCGACTCCCCGGGTCGCCGGCAGGGTTTCGCCGCCGGCGTTGGACAGGCGGTTGGTCAACGCTGAATTGGGGTAGTAATTCTTGATCCGGACCGTAAAAGGCAGCTTGCGGTTCGTAATCTCCTTTTGCCTGGCCAGAATTTTATCCGGTATCGCCACCACCTCATTGTATTCCGGATTCGAGACCTCAATCAGAGCCAGCTCGCTGGCTTGCTGGCTCAGCGAGTAGTCCTTCGCTTCCCCTTCGGTCAGCCGCATGGAGCTTTCCACCGACAAGAAGTCCGTCAACAATTGTCCCAGCAGCAGCAGAATCAGCCCCGCGTGAATGATGAAAATGCCGATTTTCTTCCGGCTGAAACTAAACCGCTTGAGGTGCGCGGCGACGAGATTGACCAGCAGAACGCCGCCAATGAGGTAACCGCCGGGGAACACCGGGAGTTTCCAGCTTGCCCCGGGCAGCGACCACCAAATCAAGAGACTCCGGAAATAGCGGTGCTGGGCGTTATAGAGTCCCTCATCCACCTGCGCCAGGGTCCCAACGAACACCAGCAGCGTCGCCAGACTCAGGCAAACCACCGTGAGATGGAGCGAGGTCAGAATGTTGAGGAATTTCTTAGCCATTCGGAAAACGGACGGATTGCACAAATTCAATAAACCCCTTTTTCTCCTGCTCGACGGCCGGCTCATCCCCTTTCATCTTAAAGAACCAAGTGCGCTCACCCTGGGGAACGATGGCGCCAACCAAGCGTGACTTCTGTCCGCTGTCTGGGTCCTTTCCAGTCACGTCCACTAACATGGCTTTAACGCCGCTGACGTCAAGCGGCATGAGCCCCTTCGACAGCTCAGCTTGATCGACCGGCGCGAGACTCACCTGGCTGCGCCAGCGATTCACATTGGCCAGCAGGCCTCCCACCTCTCCGGGAAAGGAACTGACGGTGACTTCGGCTTTCGTGCCGTCCTGGCCTTTGGCCAGAAACTTGGCCAGGAGCATTTGCGTCGGCGGCTGTTCCTGCCAGCCGGGAGGAACTTGCCAGGCCGGCTTGTCCGAGGCAGGATGCGGGCTTTCTTTAAGGTTGGTGCTGACCGGAGGATGGTTCGCCGCCAAATGCACGGCCTCGCTGCCGGCCTCAAATCTAATGGACTTGAGGAATTGCACGAAAACGGCCTTCCCCTGAGTCACCACCTCGTCCCGGCCGGACATCTTGAAAAACCAGGCGGCACCCTCCCGATCCATCCGGGCGACGATGATGCGCACCGGGTGTTTCTGGTCGAGGATCGGCTCTTTGCTGACCATATCGAAAAGTCGTCCCTCGGTTTCGCCGATGGCCACCTTCTCGGCCTGGAGCGCGACCGCTTCTTCGCCCAGCGGTTCCAAGCGGAGTTGCTCGCGCCACATGTTTACGACGTCGGCATTCCGGGCGGCCAAGCCCGGCATGGGGATGATCGCCACCTCGGCGTTTTGTCCGTCCGGGCCAGGAACGGCAAACGACGCGGCGCGCATGCGGCCGGCCGGTTTTTCCTCCCAGCCCTCCGGCAACGTCCACTTGACCGCCGGCGACCGGACTTCGCCGTGTGGATCGGCGGCGGGTTTGGCTTCGGCTTTTTCCTTCGGAATTTGGTACTCGCTGACTTTGTTCTGGCCGCAGGCGGCCAGGAGGAGGAGCAGGGACGCAATAGCTCCTTGGCTGATCGAAGCCAAAGGGCCGGGTTGGGTGGACGGAGATTCTGGCGACATATACATCACGGTAGTTGGTGGTTCAGTGGACGCGCAAATAAAATAGCCTTTCTTTGGTGAGAGCTGCGGCCATAAAGGGCCGGGGCAGAAAAAGGGCCTTGAGTTTCGGCAGGCGCTCTCTCTTATCCCATTCCCACGGAGAGCAGGAATTCGACGTTGCTCCGGGTCTTCTTCAGCTTGTTCAGCATCAATTCCATGGCTTCCACCGGAGGAACGCCGGTCAAGGCGCGCCGCAGAAGGACGACCCGGTTGTACTCATCCGGGTGGTAAAGCAGCTCTTCCTTGCGCGTGCCGGACAGCTCGATGTTGATGGATGGGAAAATGCGGCGGTCCACCAAATGCCGGTCCAGACACACCTCCATGTTGCCGGTGCCTTTGAACTCCTCAAAAATCACTTCGTCCATGCGCGAACCGGTATCGACCAGCGCCGTGGCGATGATGGTCAGGGAACCGCCTTCCTCGATATTGCGGGCCGCGCCAAAGAACCGCTTCGGCTTGTGCAGGGCGTTGGCATCCACGCCGCCGGACAGAATCTTCCCCGAATGCGGCTGGACCGTGTTGTAGGCGCGGGCCAGGCGCGTGATGGAGTCCAGGAGAATGACCACGTCCTTCTTGTGCTCGACCATGCGTTTGGCCTTTTCGATGACCATCTCGGCCACTTGCACATGGCGCTCCGGCGGTTCGTCAAAGGTGGAGCTGATGACTTCCGCCGGTTTGCAGGAGCGTTCCATGTCCGTCACTTCCTCCGGCCGTTCGTCGATCAACAGAATAAACAGGTACGCTTCGGGATTGTTTTTCAGAATGGCGTTGGCCAGTTTCTGCATCAACACTGTTTTGCCGGTGCGCGGTGGCGCGACAATCAATCCGCGGCTCCCTTTCCCGATGGGACAGACTAAATCCAGAACGCGCGTGGACAATTCATCCTGCACGGTTTCCAGGAGCAATCGTTTGTTGGGAAAGAGCGGCGTCAGGTTGTCAAAATGCGTTTTATCCTTGGCCTTGTCCGGGTCTTCTTTTGCGACCGCCTCGACTTTGAGCAAGGCGAAAAAGCGCTCCTTTTCTTTGGGCGGGCGGATTTGCCCAGCCACCAAATCGCCCGTTTGCAGGTCGAACCGGCGGATTTGGGAGGGCGAGACATAGATGTCCTCGGGGCACGGCAGGTAATTGAAGCTTTGGGAGCGGAGAAAGCCGAAGCCTTCCGGGAGAATCTCCAAGACACCCTCCGAGAAGAGAATGCCGCTCCGTTCCGCATTCTTTTGCAGGATTTGGAAAATCACCTCGTGCTTCTTCATCGTCCCGAAGTTCTCGATGCCCATCTCCTTGGCCATCAGGTTCAACTCGCCCATGGACATGGCTTGCAGTTGGGTGATGTTGATCGTAGTGACCGTGGCATCAATGTCGGCCGGAACCGGCGGCTCTTTGTGCTTCGGAGCCGCCTTGGCTTGCCCTTTGGATGTTCCCCTTTTGGGGGGTGCCGCCGGTTCGGGCGCCAGCGGCGCCGGCGCCTCTTCGGGAGGGGCGGCGGTCGTGGCGACAGTCTCGGAGGCCGTCTCGGCTGCGGTTTCGGTGGCCATTTGGGTCGCCGTCTCGGTTGCCGGAGAGACGGATGATTCTTCCGGCGGCGGAGCGGCCGGCATTTCAGCGACGGCCGTGACGGCGATCGTTTCTTCAATCTGGGGTTCCGCCGCCTTCACTTTGGCTTTGGAGGCCTTTGGCTTGGCCACGGTTTTCTTTGTCGGTTTTGCCATAAAATATACTGGGTTAAAATGATCAAGCTTAGGCAGACACAGAGTCCGGCAAGGGGCCTGGGGAGCGACCTGACCTTCGTCTAAGTGCCTGATTTCATCCCGACCTAAGCAGTTCTAAACCGGGATGTTTTCCAGGAGCGATTCTGCTCCAAAACTAATAGGGCAAGGGAAATCTTGCGGTTAATTCGTGAACACGTTCGCGCACCTTGTGCGCGGCGTCAAGGCTTTTAATGTCGAGCAGCACTTCGCTGATCATGTCGGCGATGGCCGCCATTTCCGTTTCCCGAATGCCGCGGGTGGTCACGGCGGGCGTCCCCAGCCGAATGCCGCTGGCTTGGAAGGGGGAACGTGTCTCAAAGGGGATGGTATTCTTGTTGACCGTGAGGCCGGCCTCATCCAGGGCCGCCTGGCATTCCTTGCCGGTCAACCCTTTGGCGCCCACGTCCACCAGCATCAAATGGTTATCCGTTCCGCCGCTGACCAGCCGGTAACCGTTGCGTTTCAGCCCGGCGGCCAGCGCTTTGGCATTGCTGACAATCTGGCGTTGGTACTGCCTGAAATCGGGCTGCAACGCCTCGTGGAAGCAGACGGCCTTGGCGGCAATGACATGCATGAGCGGCCCGCCTTGAATGCCGGGGAAAACCTGCGAATCAATTTCCCGGGCATACTTCTCCGGGCAAAGAATCAGGCCGCCCCGCGGCCCCCGCAAGGTCTTGTGCGTGGTGGTGGTGACAAAATCGGCATGGGGGATGGGGCTGGGATGCTCGCCGGCCACCACCAAACCCGCGATATGCGCAATGTCCGCCAGCAGGTAGGCGCCCGCTTCGCGCGCGATCTCTCCCATGCGGGCGAAATCGATGATCCGCGGATAGGCGCTGGCCCCGACCGTGATCATCCTTGGCTGGTGCTCGCGCGTCAGCCTGGCCAACTGGTCGTAGTCGATCTGTTCGTCTTCCTTGCGCACGCCATAATGGATCACTTCGAAGAAACGGCCGGAAAAATTGGCTTTGTTGCCATGCGTCAAATGCCCGCCATGACTCAAATCCATCGTCAGAATCCTGTCCCCGGGCTTGAGGAAGGCAAAATAGACGGCCATGTTCGCGCCGCTGCCTGAATGAGGCTGAACATTGGCATGCTCCGCGCCAAACAGCTTTTTGGCCCGGTCGATCGCCCATTGCTCCGCCGTATCGACGTTCTCGCAGCCGCCATACCAGCGCTTGCGCGGATAGCCTTCGGCATATTTGTTGGTGAGCACCGACCCTTGAGCTTCCATCACGGCCAGGCTGGTAAAATTCTCGCTCGCAATCAGCTCGATATTCTCTTGCTGGCGCTGCCGTTCCAATTGAATGGTCTCGGCAATCTCCGGGTCCGCCTTCCAGAGGTGCCATCCATAAGTTGCGGGAGGAACTTCCATCTTTTGCACGCGCCGTTGGTGGCGTCCGCCCTCAAAATGGGCCTGCAGGAAGGCCTCCAGAATCTTCTTGGCTTGATCAGGAGAGGCCGTTTTTCCGCCCAGGCACAGGATATTGGCGTCATTGTGCTGCCGGGCCAGCGTGGCCATCTGTTCATCAAAAGCCAGCGCGGCGCGCACGCCGGGAATCTTGTTGGCGGCCATGCACATGCCCACCCCGGTGGCGCAAATCAAAAGGCCAAACTGGCTTTTTTGACTGGCCACGCTTTGGGCCACGGCCTGGGCGAAATCCGGGTAATCGGCGGACTCGCTGGCATGGGTGCCGAAATCGGTCACGGCCAGGCCCAACTTCTGCAAGTGCTCCTTGAGCTGTTCCTTGAGTTCATAGCCCGCGTGGTCCGCGCCTATCGCCCAACCCGTCTTTTTCGATGCGTCGGGACCGGTCAGCGGAACGCCGGAGGTTTGTTCGATGAATTTCAACATCGCGGCAATTCCTTGTTCGATTTGATCGCGGCAATTCAGGTAGGTTTCATACGAACCGCCAATGGGGTCGGGAATGTCCTTTTCAAAAGCATCCAGCGTCTCGTCAAACTCCCGCAGCAAAAACGTCTTCTCGGCGGCCAGCGGGTAGAGCAAGGTGATGGCATCGATGTGCCCGTGCGTCATGCCAAAAATGTAGTCCGCCTGTTGCACCAATTCCGCCGTCAGCATGCGGCTGCGCTGGCGCGAAATGTCAATGCCCAAATCCTCCAAAACCTGCACCGCATGCCCGCTGGGCGGCTGGCCATCAATCGCGCCGACTCCTGCCGAAAAGATCTGGTACTCTCCCCGGCCCTGCACGGTGTGCCGAAACAGCCCCTCCGCCATGGGGCTCCGGCAAACGTTCCCCGTGCAAACGAAAAGGATGGTCTTCATGCCGGCGTTAATGGTTTCAAGTTGGGGCGCGCTCGGAGAATCGTCAACGGCGAAATCAGAGCGAACGGAGTTGCTGCGCCATGGCCAGGCCCTTGAGGAAATCAATGCTGCGCGCCAGGACCGGGTCTCGGATGACCGGCTTCGTTTCGGCATCGCGATTCTTCGCGTCCGCGTCCGTTTCGATCCCTTCCCGATGTCTCCGGACCAATTCGGCTTCGTTGAGGCCCCGGCGAGCGAACGGATTGGTCGCAACGCCGGATAGGGCGTTGGTCCCGCCCGCCACGGACACGAGGGCGGGCACCGCGGCGAGGAGCTTGAATGCATCCTGGAAATACGCCCTTTCCTCCTCCAGGCTCACGGCCACCGCAATGTCCGGGGTGAGGCCGGCTGCGGTCAACGCCGGGCCCTCCGGCAATTGCACCCGGCTCCGGGCAATCCGCAGACGCTGGCCGTTGCTCAAGTTGAACTCCTGAAAAATGTGCGCCTCACCGGCGGTCGGGCTTCCGATCAGCAGGCCGATGCCGGCCTGGCGCAAAACGGCGGCCAGGGCCTCCGCCGCGCCCGAAGTCTGGCGGTTGACCAGAATCGCGACCGGCACTTTCAAGGCATTGGTCTTGACGGTGGAATGCTCGGTTTTATCACCCCATTTCAGCAGCGGTTGCTCGTGGGCTAAAAAGCGGTCCGCCACTTGGGCTGCGGCCGAATAATCATCGCCTCCGGCAAAGCGCAGATCGAGCACCAGACCGGCCAGTTTGTTCGTGGACTTGAGGCGCTGGAAAGAGTCCCTGACGGCTTCCGCCAAGCCGGATTCGACTCGAGCCACGCGCAGATAGGCCACCAAATTCTCATACACGTCGCTCTTGCCGATCAAAGGCCCCTCCGCGGGGACGGTGGAAAGACCGTTCGTGACCAAAACAACCTGCGAACCAAGCTGGGCCAGCAATCCTCGCGTGGCGGCCCGGTTCAACTCAGCCTCGCTCATGCCGGCCAAGTTCGAGCGGATTAAGCCGAAGACCTCCTGAAACTGCGGCGCCGGCTCTTCTTTGTCGGCTTGCGCCCTGATTAAACTCATTGAGCCCGCAATCCACGCGGCGCCCAGGGCGGTCATGATCCATTTCTGCAAGTTCATCGGAGGCAAATGTCGAATGTTGGAGCGGGAATGTCGATTTTTTTTTGCACAAGACCCAGGGGCTGGCGGCGGGCTTCACCCAGGACTCAGCCTGAATGGCGCAACGCTTTGGCGGCAATGTCCCGCCGAAAGTGCGCGCCCTCAAAATGAATTCGTTCCACGGCGGCATAAGCAGCCTGCCGCGCCTCCGCCAGACCGGGCGCCCAGGCGGTCACTCCCAAAACCCTCCCGCCGCTCGTGACAATCCCATCGCCCATCTGCGCGGTGCCGGCATGGAAAACCTTTGTGTTGGCCATCATAGCGGCGTCCGCCAGGCCGGAAATCGGATTGCCTTTGGCGTAACTTCCCGGATACCCGCCTGAAGCCATCACCACGCAAACCGAAGCCAGGAAACTCCACTGCAACTCCTTATGATCCAGCGTTCCGCCGACGCTGGCCTCCAGCAACTCGGCCAAGTCACTGTCCAGCCGTGTCAAATAGACTTGCGTCTCCGGATCGCCAAAACGGGCATTGAACTCCAGCACTTTCGGACCCTCCTTCGTCAGCATGACGCCGGGATAAAGGATGCCTCGGAAATCAATTCCCTCCGCTGCGCAGCCGCTCAGCCACGGGCCAATGATCCGTTCTTTCACCTCGAACAACTGCCGCTCGTTCAAGAACGGCGCCGGCGAGCAAGCTCCCATGCCTCCGGTGTTCAGGCCTTGGTCGCCCTCCAGCGCCCGTTTGTGGTCCTGCGAGGTCGGGAACAGTTTAGCCGTCCGGCCGTCGCAGAGCGCATGCAGGGAAATCTCCATCCCTTCCAGGAATTCCTGGATGACGATTTTCGTCCCCGCGGTGCCAAACGCTTTCCGGACCAGAACTTCCTCGATGGCTTGGTCAGCCTGGGCCATGTCTTGGCAGATCAGGACGCCTTTGCCGAGGGCCAGCCCATCGGCCTTCACGGCGCACCGGCCGCCCAGGGAGGCCGCGAACCGCGAAGCCGAAACCGCGTCCGCAAACGCGCCCGCCCGCGCCGTGGGAATGCCATAGCGCTCCATGAAAGACTGGGCGAAGACTTTCGATGACTCGAACTGAGTGGCCTTTTGATTTGGCCCCCAGATACGCAGCCCGTTTTGTTGAAACAAATCGACGATGCCCAGCGCCAGCGGATTGTCCGGCCCGACCACAGTGAGGTCCGGCTTCTTTTCCTGGGCGAAAGCCAGCAGCTTCGGCAGGGCCTCCGCGCCGAGGCCCACGCATTCAACCGGGGTTTCCTTGAGCGCCAGTTTTTCCTGGGCCATGCCGGCATTGCCTGGCGCGCACCACATCTGGGTGACGTGCGGCGACTGCGCCAGTTTCCACACTAGCGCATGCTCGCGTCCTCCTGAACCGATGATCAGCAATTTCATTTTGGATTGGACTATGGGACAACCAGACCTGTTTGGTAAAGCGGATCGTCCATGCTTTGAAAATAGCTGCTGCCCTATGGCCAAACAAGCCGAACATTTTCGGCCTCACCGCCTCGGCCAAGGCCGTTGACAAAGTCGCGGTCAAGCGGACTTCCAGTCTGCGATACAACCGATGGACAAGCGGCGCTTCGTTCGTAGCGCAGACTGGCCGTCTGTCAGTCTCGCCTGGAATCGCCGCTGGCTGCGACGATTTTGGAGTGCGGTGGCAGAGCCTCATCCTTACCCGCAAAACCCGACTTCCCGCAAATCCCGACTGAAGATTTGGGCGGTTGTTCGAAACTTCTGCTGTTGCCAATGGCGACTGTCGGCCATTTTCAAGGAATTTTTGGACCGCCGAAGAGCCGCCTGCGTTCGGGGATCGCAAAACTGCAGGGTTTTTTGCAGAGATCGATTTGCGGGACGGGGTATTTTGCGGGTAAGGATGAGTCGCTTCCCGCCCCACTCCAAAAAGTGCGTGACCGACAACGTAGGGATGCGCGGGGTTGGGAGGTTGGGAGGTTGCAATTGACAGATGCCTCCCCGGCCCTAGACTCCGCCCTATGGCCCGCAAACTCCATCTCGAAAGCCAACAACCATGAACCTTGCTCTGTCCCCGCGCAAAACTGATCAACCTTTCACCTCGTCCCCCCAGCGCCTGCCGAGAAGGGACTTTATCAAACTGGCCGTTGGCGCTGCGGCGGCGGGCGCGGCCTGGAGGCCGTGGGAGGCGCGAGCGGCCACGAAGCTGGAGGCGTTGCCGCCTGGCATCAAGGTATCGTTGCAAATCTCCGGCGAAGCTGGCGACGAGGACCTGCAATTTGCCCAGCAACTCGGCGTCGAATATGTCAACATCCCGAGCGGCGGCGACAAAGCGACCCTGGAAAACTTCGTTCGCCTGAAACAGAGAGTGGAAGCCGCCGGACTGAAGGTCTGGAACATCGGCAACAGCAACGTCCACAACATGCCGGAAGTGACGTTGAACCTGCCGGGCCGAGACCAGAAGATCGAGGAGTACAAGAATTACCTGCGCAACCTGGCCAAGGCCGGCATCTTCTACACCACTTACGCCCACATGGGCAACGGCATCTGGAGCAGCGAGCGTGAGACCACCCGCGGCGGAGCGCCCGCCCGCGCCTTCGACATGGCCAAGAATCCAAAAGGCTATTGGGCTGGCAAAGTCTTTGAAAGCCCGCTCACGCATGGCCGCAAATACAGCAAGGAAGAGCTTTGGGAGAATTACACCTACTTCATCAAGCAGGTCGTGCCGGTGGCGGAAGAGTTGGGCATCCGCATCGGCATTCATCCGGACGATCCGCCGGTGCCGGAACTGGGCGGCGTGCCGCGCTGCATCTTCGGCAATTTCGAGGGCTACGCGCGGGCTTTTGAGATCGCCAACAGCCCCAACATCGGCGTCTGCCTGTGTGCAGGAACCTGGATGGAAGGCGGCGAGCACATGGGCAAGGACGTGTTTGAAGCGGCCCGCGCCTTCGCCAAGATGGACAAGCTCTGGAAGATTCACTTTCGCAACGTCAGCGCGCCGATCCCTTACTTCGTGGAGACGTTTGTCGATAACGGTTACACGGACATGCTCAAGCTGATGAAGACGCTCCATGAGGTGGACTTCCGTGGGGCGGTGATTGCCGACCACGTTCCGGGCATGGTGGGCGGGTCCAGGACCGGCTGGGCCTACAGCATCGGCTACATCAAGGCGCTCCTGGCGTCGGTCAGCGCCGGGAAGAGTTGAACAACCGCAGCGGCCTGCCTGAGAAGAAGGAATCAAGATTCAGGAGGGCAAATGAACGGAATCACCTCCCGTTTTGGCTCTGCCGAAATCAGCGCCGACTCACCTCGGCGGCTGCGGTTCAAGGCGCAAGGCACGAACAACGAGTTCGGCAGTTGTCAACCAGAACGGCTGGGAGGAAGGACGTCCACATTGTCGCTAACATTGGGGCGCGGTGGAACGTGTTGTCTCCCAGGAAAGAAACGCCGCGGTAATCGAATCCGGCTACTCCTTCATCTTCTCCAAAATCTCCTTGACCCGCATCCCCTGCGCCTTGGGGAGGCACCCGATGGAATTGGCCTTTTGGCCTCGTGTCTGAATCTCCACGCTGTCCCAAAACCAGCCTGAATGATAATGGAAACCGGCGATCTTCTCCCACGGGATATCCTCGTCCGTCCGGCTCAGACCCAAGAATCCCCAGGTTTGGATCATGACTTTCTGCGGGGTGAGATGAATCCGCTGTGGAATAAGCCGTCCGCGAAGGAGAAAGGTGGGCAACAAGTCGGCGCGCACGCTGTAGGGCTCGATGGCCGCAACCCTTTCCTCACGAGCGAAGCTGTGACCGCAATAACGGCATTTCTGCGCGGCCAGCTTGACCATTTCGGCGCACTCCGGGCACCGCTTCCCCGCCATCTGCCGTCCGCAAGCACAACAAATCTCCGCCTGATCCTGAACCTCGGACAAACATTCTGGACAAGTCTTCATATCAAGTCTTCATATCGCCATAATGCAGCTTGACTCCCGGTTTGTCAGCAACGGTTGTATGCTCTTGATGCAGAGGGCATCCCCCCGGCGCGTTGCTCACCGGCCAATACCGCGCACTGTTCATCGCTTCCCAGGTTCCGAATTCTGCGGCGTGTGATCTGCACTTGTCATCAGGCCCTGCCGGGAATACTCTGGCGCGCAACTCCTGATATCATGAGGTGACTTATGTCGAATCGCCGCACATTCCTGCAACAGTTGGCTGGCGGAGCCGCCTGGATAGCCGTCTCCGGAATAGCTGTATCCCGGCGCGTTCGGGGCGCCAATGATCGCATCCGCATCGGCTTGATCGGAGCCGGCAGCCGCGGCAAAGAGATTCTCCGAGCGGCGCGGCGCTGCCCGAATGTCGAGGCCGTGGCGGTGGCTGATGTCTATGCTCGGCGCTTGGACGAAGCGCAGGCCATCGCGCCGGAAATCAAGACCCACCGCGATTTCCGACGCCTGCTCGACGACAAGTCCATCGATGCCGTCCTCATCGCGACTCCGCAACACCAACATGCGCTCAACTTCGTGCCCGCGATCCAGGCGGGCAAAGACGTTTATCAGGAGAAAACCATGGCGTTCAATCCCGACCACGCCCGGCGCATGCGGAAAGCTTTTGCCGGCTCAGGGCGCGTGGTTCAGATCGGCATGCAGATGAACAGCGGGCCGGGCCTCCGGAAGGTTCAGGAATTGATCAACCCCGACCGCATGGGCCAGATCACCGCCATCCAGGCGCACCATTACCGCAATGCCCCGTATGGCGGCTGGCTCAGGCCGGTTCCTTCCGATTGCGACGCTGACCACGTCGATTGGCCTGCCTTCGAAGGAGAGGCCCCACACCACCCCTTTGATCCGCAGCGTTACATGAATTGGCGCTTTTACTGGGATTATTCGGGCGGCAACGTCTTCGAGAATATGGTTCACCAAGTCGGCTTCTGGTTCCAAGTTCTGGGCTTGGGCATTCCGCAGACTGTCACCATGGCCGGCGCCAACTATCACTCGCCGAAAATGGAGGTGCCGGACACAATGATGGTGTCGATGAATCAACCGGAAAGGATCCTTTTTACCTGGAATTCGATGTTTGCCAACGCCTACTACGGAGAGACGCACGACTACCTCTTCGGCACCAAAGGCACCGTGAGGCACGACGAGTCCGATCAGGTCGCGTACTGGCCGGCCGGGAAAAAGGCGGACGGCGGAGGCGACGAGGCATCACGGGCGGATGAGAAGGCCAGGGAGAAGACCGGCTATCTGGATTCGACGGGCCGGCATATTCAGAATTTCTTCGATTGCGTCCGCAGCCGCCAAGAACCCGTCTGCCCCTTCGAAATGGGTTTCCGGTCCGCGATAGCCTGCCAGATGGCCATTGCCTCTTATCGTCGGCAGCGCACCGTGCGGTGGGACCCCCAGACAGAAGACATTGTGTGACCGCACGCTTGAAGGGTCATACTACAATCAACGCATTCTCCCAGTTGAGTTTCCCCCCGGGAACGGGATAAGCGAAGGGAGATTTTTGTGTTCGGAAAAGCAACTATGGTCCGGAAAAAAACACAGGCTATGAGGTCATATCGAGGCGTCAGGAATGGTGGTTCGCTTCTGCAAAAAGCGGCGTGGCTTGTTCTGCTGGCGGCCGCCGCTGGCCTGTTTGCAGCCCAGCGCGCTGAAGCGGCCACCAATGTCGTGGTTTGGGATACGTTCTCGTCCTTTGCCGACACGGTCGAGGTTTCAGACAGGCGAGGGTGGAAGCCCGTGCCGAGCGATCTTCTGACCCTCGAAGCCGACCCGCCCAAGGCCAGTTCAGATCCGGGCTATTACGGCCAGGAGTACTCATTCAAGGGCGATGCGGTCGTAGAGAACCGCAGCTTGGCCGCGGTGTTCTGGTCAGCCAAAGGCCGAGTCGTTCTTTACTCGAAGACCGATCCAGCTCGGTCAAATGGCGCTGCGCCACGACACACGAGTCTTGGGCGGAAAATCCTGGAATTGGTCCCACGACAGACGACGACCCAGCCGGCGAGCATCAGCCGCTGCGAAATCGTGCGCAATGCGGGTGATGAAGCGGCCTTGGAAGTCTTCTTTTCCACCAAGGGATCAGCGGAGGTGTCGGCGGTCTTCTCCTTTGGCAAGACCGAGATCGTGGAGGTAAAGCCGGCTGAGAGGATGAAGGGAATCAGTTTGCTCAGCACGATCGAGTATGGCGTGGTGCCCAGCTTTATCGGCGATGATCTTATCTTTGGTCCCGGCGAATACCCGTCGGCTGACACGCTTTGTCTTCCGTCGGAGAATCTTTTCCTGGGATTGCTGAAGGGTGAAGAGAACATGCTGGTCATGACCTGGCCGAAGGGAAAACAGCAATTGAGGCTCCGGTTAGGCAAAGAACCCCAAGGCAGGCGCATTGTTGAGTCCGTTGACTTTGACCACGCCGGACAGAGTCTCTACCTCGCCGCGTTGGGAGCGCCCGGTATTTGGCACCGGGAAGAGTTGAAGCCGTCTTACCTGGAGAAGGATGTGGCGATCCAGTGGAAAAGGCCTTTCTCGGCAAAATGGGCAACTCAGTTAGAGGAGGCAGGAGTCAAAACGACATTTGCTTTCAGAGCCTCCAAAGGACAAGTCTGGCGTGGCGTGCCCGGTTCGTACAGCTATCCCGTCTGGTTCGACGGGCAAACCGCTCGCTATCGCCTGAGCAAGAAAGTGCCGCCCAAGGGCGAATCTCTCATCTATTTTCGGGAAGGAGCGGATACGCCTCTCTCGATCTCGACGCCCGTCGATATCATGAAGGCGACGCTGGGCCGGCAACTGTGCGATGGCCTGCTCGACCCTGCCGGTCGGAAGCTTCGCACTCACCACCGAAGGGGTGACGCGGGGGTCCATCGCGCCTGCACCTGTGGCTGCACCGAAGCCATCGAGGCGGTCTTTAAGGCGGGGGAAGAGGTCCAGAAAAAAGAGTGCGTCGCCAGCGCTCTCGATGACATGGTCTATTTTATCCGGCGGCACGTGGCCAGGATTGACGAGTACAGACGATTTGCCGGGGAGATGATCAAGTTCCTGCGGGCCACGGGAAGCTCCTCTCCCGATCTGAAGCCGTTCCTCGAAAGCCTGGAGCAGATCGTTCAGCAAATACCGCAGGAATACAGCGTGCAGAAAGAGAACATGAAATCGCCGGCCTACATGGACGAACTGACCCGCCAGACCATCGCCCTGACCGCCAGGAAAGACCCGCAAAACCTGCCGGCCTGCTTGGAGCTCGGCAAGGCCTGGAGAGCCATGGGTGGCGCTCAAGACTACGTCGTCGCTCAGTGTCACACCATCACCCGAAAACTGTTTCAAGAGGCCGGTTATGGCTGTGCCAACCAGCCTCAAGCCGTGGAAGTCGCTGAGGAGGTGCGAAGACGCTGCCGGCAGTGCCTCAGAAACCCCGACGGTTATGAAATCTGGGCGGATTACTGAACCGTGTCTTTTCAATGGCCTCAGCCCAAATGAACCGCAGAGGAGCGCGGCCTTTAGGCTGCAAAACGGTGCGATGTGAAAAGGCCAAAGACTTATAGCGGGCGTGTCGGAACTTCGAACATTTCTGCAGCCTAAAGGCCGCGCTCCGTTTGGTTGCTGCTTTGCCGTGCTGAGTCCATCGCGTTTCTGCGGTCCATCAGAAAGCGCCGTACTGAATAGTCGCGGCTAAACGTGAAGAACCAAATCAAAGAATCCCGAACGTGAACATGAGAATCATGATGCATCTCATCGTAGCTGCGTCGGTCTCGGCCGGAGCTTTGGCACTGCTGCCAGGCTGTGAACGCAAAACTCCACAAGAACGTGCGCCAGCGCCGGCTGCCGGCTCGCCTCAGGAAGCGGCAGACTCCAACAAACCAGCGGCCGTTTCCAGCAAAACAGGGACCGACTCGAGAATGGAGATGGTTCAGCTTCCCGGGGGCCGGTTCATGATGGGAGACAAGGACGAGATCGATGCAACGCCTCACGAGGTTGTGGTCAGCTCATTCTTCATGGACAAGCACCTTGTGACCCAGGAGCAGTACCAGAAAGTCATGGGCGGGAATCCTTCCCGGTGGAAAGGAGACAAGAATCCCGTCGAACAGGTTCGCTGGTCCGATGCGGTGCGGTTCTGCAATAAGCGCTCCCAGTTGGAGGGATTTCAGCCGTGCTATGACACGAACACTTGGCAATGCAGCTTCGGCGCAAATGGATACCGGCTGCCCACGGAAGCCGAGTGGGAATACGCTTGTCGGGCCGGAACCGCCACGGCCTTTTTTTTCGGGGACGCGCCCGCAAAACTGGGGGATTACGCATGGTTTGACAAGAATTCGGGCGGACATCCTCGGCCGGTGGGCCAGAAGCAGCCCAATCCGTGGGGACTTTATGATATGTGCGGCAACGTCTGGCAATGGTGCCACGACTTCTACCAAGTGGATTATTACTCAGAGGCGCCTCGACAAGACCCTCGAGGCCCCACGGCTGGTGAAACCAGAGTGGTTCGAGGCGGAGCGTGGAGATTCAGCGCTGAAAGCTGCCGCTCCGGGTACCGCTACAACGAGAATCCCGGCTATGCCGATGTCTGTTTCGGATACGACATCTATGGCTTTCGTTGCGTGAGACCGGTTTCCGGCGCCATGGCAAAGTAAGCGCCAAATCCGAAACCCGGAATTCGAGAAGAAGGTGTCTTCCCGCCCCTGGCCAGTTCGCACCCTGATGCTGGCATTGGCACATTGCCGTCCTCATCCATCGGCGGATTGACTTTCGAGCGCATGAGGAGCAGAGTTCTTCCATGTCTGCACACGAAGCCCTGCAAAAAGAACTCGTGCGCCAACCGGAATCCGTCGCGCAGAAGCTTCTCGATTATCTTCATGCGCTCACGCCGCAGACCGCACCTGAACACAACAGCGCCGCGCGAGGAACAGGCGGGCATTTCTCCACCTACTGGAGCCGCTTTTACGGCGCGTTCGAAGGTGAGGAGTGGGAGGAGCCGCGTGAATTGCCTTGCGAGAAGCGTGAGGAGTGGTGATGCCCCACCTCTTGGACACGAACCATTGGATTCAACTGCTCAAAGGTCGTTGCCCGGCGCTGGCCCGGAGACTCGATGCCGTGACACCGGAGGAGGTGTGGTTCTGCTCCGTGGTAAAGGAAGAATTGTTCCACGGCGCGCAGAAATACGAGAACCGTGACGCGAGATTCGCAAAGCTGCGCGAATTGTTCGCACGACATGGTTCCGTGCCGTTCGACGATGCCGCCGCCGAAGAAGCCGGGCGGCTGCGTCATGTTTTGGAGACCAGCGGTGCGGTCATTGGCCCGCACGATTTGCAGATTGCCGCGATCGCCCGCGTGCGAGCATGGACTCTGGTGACGACCAACTTATCAGAATTTCAGCGCATCGACGCTCTGGCATTGGAAGACTGGACAAAGGACTAATTTTTTCAGTTCCCAGCTTTGGCAAGCAAACGCGGCCACACTCTCCGGTTCATTCTACCCTCGCTACGCCTTGGCCCTTTACGACTTGGCCGATGAGCCAGGACTGCCAGTGCTCCGGCAGACCAGCCTTTCGTTTTTGGGCACGGACGAATCGGAGAACGGCTTCCGCCTGGTCCGCCGCGACGATGATCGTCATGCCGATGCCCATGTTGAAGACCTGGTAGAGCTCCGCCTCCGGCACGCCGCTCTTGGCCCGGATCATTTGAAAGATCGGCAGCATTTCCCACGTTCCCTTGCGGATGACGACATCGCAGTTGTGCGGCAGGACACGCGGGATGTTATCAATAAAACCGCCGCCGGTGATGTGCGCCAGGCCGCGGATGGTGATTGCGGATTGCGGAGTGCGGAGTGCGGATTTGGCAGAACGGGAGTCGTCTGGTGAGGCGGGAGGATTGAAGCGCTGCAGAAGCGCTTGCACCAGCGGGCCGTAGCTGAGGTGAACCTTGAGCAGTTCGTCGCCGATGGCGCCGCCGAGTTCGGCGACGCGGCTCCTAGGTTTGAGTTTGAGTTGCTCGAAGAAGATTCTGCGGGCCAGGGAATAACCGTTGGTGTGCAGGCCGCTGGAGGCCAGGCCGATGACGGCGTCGCCGGGGCGAATGGCTTTCCCATCGAGCATCCGGGACTTTTCCACGACGCCGACAATGGTTCCGCTCAAGTCGTATTCGCCGGGTTGATAAAAGCCGGGCATCTGCGCCGTTTCACCGCCGATGAGCGCACACCCGTTCTCGGCGCAAGCCTTGGCAAAGCCTTTGATGATCTCCGTGAAAACGTGCGGCTCCAGTTTCCCGGTGCCGAGGTAATCGAGGAAGAAAAGAGGCTCGGCGCCCAGCACGGCGATGTCGTTGACGCAATGGTTGACCAGGTCCTGGCCGATGGTGTCGTGCCGGTCCATGGCGAAGGCGATCTTGAGTTTGGTGCCGACGCCATCGACGCTGGAGACGAGCACGGGCTGGCGGTATTTCTTGATGTCGAGCGCAAACAAGCCGCCGAAGCCGCCGACCTGGCCCAGAACCTCTGGCCGGTGAGTCGAGGCGAGCAGTTCAGGCAAGGCAGCTTTGACACGGTTGCCGAGGTCGATATCGACGCCGGCTCGCGCGTAAGCTTTGGGTGTTATGAATCGTCTGGGAGATTTCATTCCTGGAAATCTGCCTTGTTTTGGTTGCCGTTCCGCCACCTGCAGCGTAATCCGGCTGTGTCTAAGCCGTCTCTATGCAGTAAGGGAAGCCGGAAAGAAACCGCAGAGACGCGATGGACGCAGAGAAGATTGAGCTTCTGGTCGGTCGGAAACCGTTCACGCTTCAGTGAACCAGTTTGAATTGGCTCTTCTTCATCCCTCTCAGCGTTCATCGCGTCTCTGCGGTTCAATTGGCCGCGTTCGAACTGCATAGTCACGGCTAAGGCAAGGACGGTCAAAGTAGTTTGGTTTGGAGTTCCTCCTTGGCCAGCGCTTCGCCCAGGCTTTCGACGCGGGCGCGGCGCCGTTCCAAGATGTGTTTGTCCACCAGGGGATCGTAAGGAACGGGATAATCGCCATCGTAGCAGGCCATGCAGAAGGCGGTTCTAGGCAAACCGGTGGCCTTGACCATGCCTTCCTGGGAAAGATAAGCCAGGGAATCGGCATTCAGATATTTGCGGATTTCATGCAGGGTATGGTTCGCGGCCATCAGTTTGCTGCGGTCCGGGAAATCAATGCCATAGACGCACGGATGCATGTGGGGCGGGCAACTGACCCGCACGTGGACTTCCCGGGCGCCGGCTTCCTTGAGGTTGTTGACCCGCGTCTTGCAGGTCGTGCCTCGGACGATCGAGTCGTCCACGATGATGACGCGCCGGTTCTTGACCAGGTCGGTGATCAGATTGAGCTTCACCCGCACATCGAAATCGCGAATGAGCTGCGTGGGTTGGAGAAAGCTGCGGCCGACATAATGGTTGCGCACAAACGCCATTTCAAACGGGGTGCCGGATTCGAGCGAATAGCCGAGCGCGGCGCAGTTGCCGCTGTCCGGCACGGGCACGACGATATCGGCCTCGAGCGGGTTTTCGCGGGCCAGTTGCCGGCCCATTTCCACCCGCACCTGATAGACATTGCGGTGGGCGATGGTGCTGTCCGGCCGCGCGAAATAGACATATTCGAACATGCAAAACGCGCGGCGCTCCTGCTCGGGGAAGGCCCGGATGCTGCGCAAGCCGTTCTTGTCGATGATGACAATCTCTCCCGGCTCCACGTCGCGGACAAACCGGGCGTGGATCAAATCGAAGGCGCAGGTTTCGCTGGCCAAAACCCAGGCGTCGTCGATTTTGCCGATGGAGAGCGGGCGAAAGCCATGCGGATCGCGCACGCCGATCAATTCCTGCTCGGTCATGATGACCAGGGAGTAGGCCCCTTCGACGCGACGGACCGTTTGGACGAGATTGTTTTCGTTGCCACCCAAGGTGGGCTGGGCGAGGAGATTCAGAATCACTTCGCTATCCACGGTCGTCTGGAACATGACGCCTTTGGATTCCAGTTCGTCGCGCAACTGCACCGCGTTGGTCAGGTTGCCGTTGTGAGCGATGGCAATCTGCCCGCGCAGACAATTGCCGGTCAGGGGCTGCGCGTTCAACAACTGGGACGAGCCGGCGGTCGAATAGCGCGTGTGGCCGACGGCCATCGAACCGACCAGGTCATGCAGGATCGAGCCGTTGAAGACCTGGGAAACCAGTCCCATCCCGATGTACTTGACGAACTGCCGGCCGTCAGACGTGACGATGCCGGCGCTTTCCTGGCCGCGATGCTGCAAGGCGTAGAGGCCGTAATAAGTCAACTCGGCGGCATTGGGATGACCGTAAATGCCGAAGACGCCGCAATAATGCTTGGGATAGGATGACATGATTCAAGTATGCTTCTTGCCCCATAAAAACCAGAGCAATGGCCCGAAAAACGGAGCGAGCAAAATAACGATCATCCAGAGCAGCTTCAAGCCGCCCGCCTTGTCCGAGCGCAGGCAACTGACGAGTCCGGCGATGGTGAAGGCCACGGGCAAAGCGATAAAAAGAAGCCAGCCCAGCGCCCCGAGGAGCAAGGGCGTGAGGAAAAACAGGGCGATGGCTGTCAGGACAATCGCCACCAGCCAGACCGCTTTTGTGCCAATGTTCGAGACCAGACTCATGCTTCATTCATCAGGCGCGCCAGGGCATTCCACCAGAGATCATGCAACTCGTTCAAGTCCCAACTCAACTCGCGCCGGGCGGCTTGGATGATGAGAGCTGAGCCGCCGACGGTTCCCAGCCGCGCCGCCTGGATGCCTGCGTCCCTCGAACAGGCCAGCGCTTCCTCGGCGTGGGCTGGGGCTACTGAGATAACGATGCGTCCCTGGGCTTCGCCAAAAAGCAAGGTATCCAAACGGGCCGAAGGCCACGGTGACAGATCAATTTGCGCGCCGACAAGTCCGGGAGTATCACGGGCGATCTGCCGGGAAATGCAGCTCTCGGCCAGCGCCACCGCCAGTCCCCCTTCGCTGCAATCATGGGCGCTTTTCACCAACAGGGCCTGAATCAGAGCGCGCAGCGCATCATGCACCTTCTTTTCCTCGGCCAAATCGCAGCGGGGCGGTGTGCCCGTTTTCAAGCCGTGAATGCGCTGCAAATAAGCCGAGCCGCCCAGGCCCAAGAGCGGGTCCTTCGCGTCCAGAACGCCGCCGAGCATGAAGATGACGTCGCCTTCGTCTTTGAACCATTGGGTGGTGATGTGTTCGGCGCAGCCGATCAGGCCCACCATGGCTACGGTGGGCGTCGGATCAATGGGACCGTTCGGGTTCTGGTTGTAAAGGCTGACATTGCCGCCGGTCACCGGAGCGTCAAAGGCGCGGCACGCTTCGGCCAGACCTTCCACGGATTTCCGGAGTTGATAAAAAATCTCCGGGTTGTGGGGATTGCCGAAATTGAGGTTGTCCGTGATGCCGAGCGGGACGGCGCCCGCACAGGCCAGATTGCGCGCCGCTTCGGCGACGGCGATTTTGCCGCCTTCGTACGGATCGAGATAGACGTAAGCAGCGTTGCCATCGACGGTCAGAGCGATGAATTTCTCGATGGGAAGGTGTTCCGCCGCGCCCCTGGCTTGTCTCGCATCAACTGATTCATCCAGGGACACGGTGGAACGCGTCCCTCCCGGCATGGTCGGCAGCGAGTCCTCTTTGATGCGAAGGACGGCGGCGTCAGAGCCGGGGCAAACCACGGAGCTGTCGCGGACCATGTGATCGTATTGGCGATAGACCCAGTTCTTGGAAGCGATGCTGGGCCAACTGAGCAAGCCTTTCAAATCGCTGACCGGATCGTTGGTGTCGGTGATTTGGCTCAAGGAAAACGCTCGCACGGCTTTTAAGTAAGCCGGCTCGCGTCCTTCCCGCTCGTAAACGGGCGCTTCGTCGGCCAGCTTCCTGGCCGGTATGTCGGCCACGATTTGGCCGTGGTTTTTCACCACCATCCGGCCCGTGCCGGTGACAAATCCAATCTCCGCCCAGGGCAGGTCCCACTTGTCAAAAATCGTTTGCACCTCGGCTTCGCGCCCGCGCTGCACGATGATCAGCATCCGTTCCTGGGACTCGCTGAGCATGATTTCGTAAGGGGTCATGTTGGGGGCGCGCTGGGGCACTTTGCTCAGTTCAATTTCAATGCCGGTGCCGGCACGGGCGGCGGTTTCGCAGGTGGAACAGGTCAAGCCCGCCGCGCCCATGTCTTGAATGCCGGCCACGGCGCCGGTGGCCAGCAATTCCAGGCAGGCCTCCAGGACAAGCTTCTCCATGAACGGATCGCCGACCTGGACGGCGCCGCGTTGTTGCTCGGCCGATTCTTCGGTGAGGTCTTGGGAGGCAAAAGCCGCGCCGGCCAAGCCATCACGTCCTGTGGCGGGGCCGACGTAGAAAACAGGATTGCCAAGGCCTTGGGCGGCGCCGCGGGCGATCTGCTCATGGCGCAACACTCCCAGGCAAAAGGCATTGACCAAAGGATTCCCCTCGTACGATTTGTCAAAGTAAACCTCGCCGGCAATGGTCGGGATGCCAAAGCAATTGCCGTAATGGGCGATGCCGGAGACGACGCCGCTGAAAAGGCGGCGGTTGTTGGTGACGGGGGACTGGTGATTGGTGATTGGTGACTGGGGATTGGCGGCTTGAGGTTGAGGAGCAAGTGTGCCCTCAGGAGCCGTTGCGGCGTCGCCACCCTGGGAAGGAGCCGACGTAGGGAAGCTCGGGTCATTTCGGATTGCGGATTGCGGATTGCGGATGGCGGGGGCGTCGTCGGTGATTGGCCCAAAGCGCAGCGAGTTGATGGCGCAGATGGGGCGCGCGCCCATGGTGAAGATATCGCGAATGATGCCGCCGACGCCGGTTGCTGCGCCTTGAAACGGTTCCACGGCACTGGGGTGATTGTGCGATTCCATTTTGAAGGCGATGGCCAGCCCGTCGCCGATGTCGATGATCCCGGCGTTTTCTTCACCTGCGCCCACCAGAATGCTCGGCGACTTGGTGGGGAACAATTTCAAGAGCGGCCGGGTGTTCTTATAGGAACAATGTTCGCTCCACATCACCGAGAAGATGCCCAGCTCAGTATAGGTCGGCTCGCGTCCGAGAATGTTCTTGAGGCGGTCGTATTCGTCCGGGGTCAGGTTGTGCTTTTGGACGAGGTCGGGGGTGATGGCGGGTTCGGTCATTGGATTCCTTTGCCTTGCTGTGATGGAAATGGTCCGAGAAAGCCACCGCCAGCCAGACATTAGCGTCCGCGAGTTTAATCCCAGAGGCTGGCATCCAATTCCTCGGGCGTGGGGTTTATTATGTGGGTTCCGTCGCCGCGGATGAGCGGGACTTGGATCCGTTGGCGGACACGCTTGGCTCCAGAAGTCTGGCCGGCCACCGGTTGCAGGATCGTCAGCAAGCCGCGGCCCGATTCCGGCATTTTGTCCGGCTCCTTCGGCACCACCTTGCCGTGGTCAATCTCCACTTCCAAAGTCAAATAGCTCATGGCGGAAGATTAAATACTTTCGGTCGGCTCACAAGCTTTGCCTGGTTCCGTTGGCCGAGCGAGTTCAGCATTCATTCCCTGCCAGCAGAAACGAACTATGTTTCGGGCCATGAACATGGAAGAGTGTCCTCAAGCGGCTCTGGCCGGCTGCCGCGCTTGCAGCGCCGCCATCAGGCTTTCAAAGATGAGGCGCCCATCGTCCGAGCCTAACAGCGCTTCGCAGGCTCTTTCGGGGTGGGGCATGAGACCGGCCACGTTCCGGCGAGGGTTGCAGATGCCGGCGATGTTGAGCAGCGAACCGTTCGGATTGGCCCGATCGCTCAGCTCCCCCTGGGCATTGACGTACTGCCAGAGGATTTGATCGTTGGTTTGCAGTTGCTGCAGCGTGGCTTCGTCGGCAAAGAAGCATCCTTCTCCATGGGCGATCGGGATGCGCAGGAGTTTTCCTTCCGGAATGCGGCTGGTGAACGGGGAGTTGCGGCTGCGCGTCTTCAAATAAATGTGCTCGCAACGGAATTGCAGCGAGCGATTTCGAATGAGCGCTCCCGGCAGCAAACCGGCTTCGCACAGGATTTGGAAGCCGTTGCATATTCCCAGCACCAGACCACCCTGAGCGGCAAACGATTGCACGGCCTGCATGATTGGGCTGAAGCGCGCGATGGCTCCCGTGCGCAGGTAATCGCCGTAGCTGAAGCCGCCGGGGACGATCACGGCATCGGCTTGGCCCAGGGAAGTTTCCTTGTGCCAGAGCAACCGGGCGGAATGGCCGAGAACATGGCGCAGGGCGTGCATCGCGTCCTGATCGCAATTTGAAGCCGGGAATTGGAGGACGGCAAAGTTCATTTATTCCAGCTCGAAATGGTACTCTTCAATCACAGGATTGCTGAGCAACCGGTGGCAGGCCTCGTCGATTTGTTGGCGGACGGTTTCTTTGTCGCCCGTGATTTCAATCTCCAGGTACTTGCCCATGCGCACGGCCTGAATGCCCGTGTAGCCCATGTGTTCGAGCGCGTTCCGGATGGTCTTGCCCTGCGGATCGAGCACGGCCTTTTTGGGTGTAACAATGATTTTTGCTTTCATTTCGGCGCGAGATCATCCCGCGAGTCATCGGCAGGATGTTGGGCGAATCAGTTTGCGGGCGCTAGTATTTTTTGACTGAAAAGGCGATCCGGCTCGTCTGCCCGCCACACGTTGAATAGTCGTCATTGCCCCTCACCAAGCCGAGCGTGGCCAGGCTGTTGCCAGTCTAGACGGCCCGTTTCGTGTCGAAATTGCTGCCCACGGTATCAAGCACCCAGGCGCCATCTGTCGGCGCAGTCCAATAATTCCACCCTGAGCATCCAGGGGAGTTCATGGCATGATTCTGTTCTCCCCACTCCCAAGTTGCATTCAGATTGCTGCCCGTGACCCATGCGGCGATGCCGGTAATCTGCTGCGCGTTGCGGAAATCGTCGTTCGCAGGCGGGCTGGCCTACAAGGTGAGTTTAAACTTCGAACACTGGCTGAGAAACTTCAGCGGGTTCTGATAAATCAATTTGTCGATAGCCTCTGCGCTGTGACCGCGCCGGCGCATTTCCAGCGCAGTTTTGGGCACCGCCAGGGGGATGCTCACGCCCCAGTCGCAGGCACTGTTCATCCAAATCCGTTCGTTGCCATAAACCTCAACGATGTCGATGGCACGGGCTGGGGTGCACTTGGATTCGGGGTAAAGCGTCATCCCGGCCCAAAAGCCTGCATCCAGCACGAGTTGGACGGTGTGCTCTTCAACATGATCGATGATCACCCGCTCGGGCTGAATTCGCTGGTCGCTCTTGAGCGCGTCGAGGATGAGCCGCGTGCCTTTCAGCTTGTCTTCGAGATGCGGCGTATGCACCAAGATCATTTGATCGTGGCGGGCGGCCAGATCAATGTGTTTCTCCAAAACCGTCATCTCATTCCGGCTGTTCTTGTTCAGGCCGATCTCGCCGATGCCCAGCACGGTCGGGCGATCCAGGAATTGGGGGATGATGGCCAAGACTTCATCCGCCAGTTTGACGTCCTCCGATTCCTTGGGGTTAAGGCAGAGCCAGCAGAAATGGGCCAGGCCAAACTTGGCGGCGCGTTTCGGTTCGTGCTCGGTCAGTTGGCAAAAATAATCGTAAAAGCCGTGCACCGAGCTGCGGTCAAAGCCGGCCCAAAAGGCCGGTTCGCAAACGGCCTGGCAGCCCGCCGTCACCATCTCCACGTAATCGTCGGTGACGCGGCTGACCATGTGGGCGTGCGGTTCAATGTAGCGCATGGGGATTTTTGGATTTACGACTGGTGATTGGTGATTGGCGATTGGGGCCGGAATGACAGGTGTTGCTAAGGCGAAAGTTGGGCCGTCGGCGACTTTAGACAGGGGACTTTACGTTTTGCAGGCATCTTGGGAAACCTCCGGCTTTGCCGGAGTTCGCTGACTTTGTTCCCGGCCAGGCTCCGCAAGCCGCTTTGGTGGTCGCTTTGGCAATGGGTTTGATGGTCGGATCGCTGAAAGTAAGGAGCGCCTTTCTGGCTTTGCCCGGAGCTTTCTTGCTCAGTTCACCTAAGGCCTGGCGAAAAGCTTTCACGCGAAAATCCTCTTCGCCCTCGGCCCGTTCCACGCGGTCGAGGAAAGCGGCCAGGTCGATCAGCTTGCTCCGCGCCTCCATGAAATAAAGATCCGTTACTTGCTGGCGTGTCATCATAATGCTCTTTCGACGTAACTATACGGGTTTCCTATTCGCAGACAACGGTTGATTCCAACCTTCAGATCTTCACCCAAGGGCATTGGCCAGAACAAGATTGGCGCTACGAGCCCTCCATCGCAGGGCCGGGCGAAGGCTTCAAACGGCTTTGGCGGCCGTTCATGCGGATTGATGATTTAGTCCGAAAGAGAATGGACGCCTTATTCGAAGTATCCGCCGATGATCGCGCAGTTGACTAACAGCCAAAAAGCATGAAAATCACGGCGTTATGTCAACGTCAGCCTTCAACGAAATCGAAAGCCAGTTTGCGGGATTGTCGCCAGAAGCTCAATTGAACCTATTGGAACGTCTCGTGCATCACGTCCGCGTGGGCTTGACCGGCAGTCACGGCGTTTGGGAAGCCGACCTCTCTGCGATGGCCGCCGATCCGGAAATGCAAAGAGAACTCAGGCGCATCAACGCGGAGTTCAGCGCCGCTGAAGCCGACGGGCTGGGGAGAGACTGATGGCTGTCCAGCGCGGCGACATTTACCTGGTCAAACTGAATCCGGTGAAAGGACGAGAGCAGGCCGGGCGAAGGCTTCAAACGCCCTTGACTTCCGCTCGTTAAGATAAACCCAGCGGTGAAGGCTAACGTGAAAGAATATTGGGAGGGCAAGGCTCCTGACGAGCCTTGATTCAAGCACGAATGAACGCCGATGATCACGAATCCAGCCGTAGCAGTCGGCGTAAGAAGGCTCTGATTCAAAGGGCTAAAAGCCCGAAAAGCAACAGCCCAAAGCAAGCGAGGCGAAGCGAGCGCTGCCCGGAGCAAGCCATTCCGGGAATTTAAGTGGCCTCCCAGACGGTGAAATGTAGTGGTTGCAAAGTCTCGGCCAATCATTTGAAATGTGGGTGATGCCATTTGACGTCTCGGTAATCGACCAAATCGCTAACCTGTATCACGCTGATGACCGACCCTGGGTTGTAGGTTTTAGCGGCGGTAAAGATTCGACTGCACTGCTCCAGCTTGTATTCCACGCGTTGACCAAAATCCCGTCAGACGCGCGCAAAAAGCAGGTTCACGTTGTGAGCAACGACACGCTGGTTGAAATCCCACAGGTCGCTCAGATGGTGCTTGAGACTTTGGTGAAAATCGAAAAGGGGGCGAAGCGTCGAGGCTTGCCAATGGTCGTTGCTCAGACGAGACCGGAGCTGGAGGATTCGTTCTTCGTCAACATTATCGGGCGGGGATACCCATCGCCCACCAGCCGATTTCGCTGGTGCACTGAGCGCATGAAGATCGACTCGACGACGCGCTACATCACCAAGTTGGTCGAGACGCGCGGCGAGGTCATCATTTTGCTCGGCGCGCGCAAAGCTGAGAGCAACACTCGCGCTCAAACCATGGAGAGCCATAAAATCGAAGGCTCGATCTTGCGGCGCCACTCGACACTTCCCCGCTCCTACGTGTACACCCCGATCGAGGATTGGACGACGCAAGAAGTTTGGGCCTATTTGATTGGCGTGCCCTCACCTTGGGGCGGAGACAATCGGGCTTTGTTCCACCTGTATAAACAAGCGGACGGTGGAGAGTGTCCGTTGGTCATCGACAAATCCACTCCGAGTTGCGGCAACTCCCGTTTCGGCTGTTGGACTTGCACGGTCATTGAGAATGACAAAGCGGTGGAGGGATTCATTGAATCAGGCGACGAACATCTCGAGCCGCTGCTTGAGTTCAGGAATTTTTTGAAGGAAGCACGTTCGCGGCGCGACTGGCGGGAGCGAGTCCGAAAAAATGGCCAGTTAAAGAATCAAGACGGCGAAGAAGTGTGGGGCCCGTTCACTCTCGAAGCACGGAAAGCAATTTTGCGGCGGCTGTTGGAGACGGAGAAGAAGGCCGGCTTTCAGCTAATCTCTATCGATGAGCTTTTGCTGATTCAACGGTTTTGGAAAAAGGGTGGTCGTTCGCTCACAGGCCCGACCGCCGACATTGATTTCTCAGTGGCGAAAATCCTGAGAGAAACACGAGGAGAGACAGCTATGAGTGGTTACCTTGATTTGCTGGAAGGCGGGGTTGACCCGCTGCTGAAGACAGTGTGTGAGCAATACGACTTGCCGCCTGAATTAATTGAACGGCTCAAAGCGGAAGAGGAGGCTGTTGCCCATTTGCAGCGCCGCGACGGAATCTTTCAGCGCATTGACGAGATACTGGATAGCGTACAGGCGAAGTAACCTCATCGGCCTAAAGGCGGGCCCCGGGGACATGCTGATTGACTACCTTTCAGTTGAAAATTTTGGTCCGTTCAGCGGGCCTCACCGCTTGAACCTCGCACCGTCGCCAGACGGCAAGAAGTCGGTCGTTTTGATTGGCGCTGATAACGGAGCAGGGAAAACGACACTTCTCAGCGCGTTGAAGCTGTGCCTTTACGGCAAGCGAGCGGCGGATTTGTGGGACGGTGGCCAACAGGGTTATCGGCAATTCATTAGCGAGAAGTTCAATAACCGCGCATTCGACTCCGGCGAACGCCAAATGATTTTGGAGATTAGCCTCCGCGTTTGGGAACACAAGATTGAGCACACCCTCACGGTCAGACGTTCATTCCAAATCACTGACAGTCGCCTGTTCTTGACGGACAATCAGGAAACCCTTGAGGTGCTGCGAGACGGTAAACTTTGGGAGCGGCCTTTCCCTGATCTCCCCGAAGAAGACGACGCGAACCAATACGATGACCTGCTGCGGCTTTTAATCCCGCCCAATCTTGCGCAGTTTTACTTTTTTGACGGTGAGCGCGTGCGTGAATTGTTCAAAAAGGCGAGCGCGGAGAACATCTCACAAGCCATCCGGGACTTGCTCGGTCTCTCGTTGCTCGAGCGGCTGGTGGACGATTTACGAGATTATCGGCGGACCACAATCCCTCGCCTTTACGGAAAGCACCACGACAAACAAGCCGCTCTGCTTCAGGCCCAAGGAGAAAGAGAGCAGCTTCGTGGTGAGATTCAGAGGTTGGAAGCCGAGGCCCGAGAAATTGAGGAAGACCTCTCCGAACTGGGCGCCAAGATTACCGAAAAGGAGAACGAGTTCCGCCGTCTTGGCGGATTGCAGCAGGTAGAGGTTGACCAAATCAAAGAACAAGAGCAGCAGTGCAAGCTGGAGCATGAGCGTTTGACCGCGGAGCTTAAAGCAGCACTTGGTGATCAAATCTCAGTTTCGTTTCTGCTGCCGCTCAAGGCGGCGTGGGAAAAACGAATTGAGAAGGAAGCAGAGCGCCGTCGCTGGTTGACGAGACGCGAGGCGATTGAACCGTACATCAAGCGGCTGATTGACCGACTTGTTGGTCCCAACGCGCCCCAACCCGAGCCACCGTTGACGCGGGGACAGACTGCCTTCTTTACGCAGCGAATCGAGGAAGAGGTGAAGGGGCTCTGGCAGCCGCCGCCTGCCGAAGCCAGCGAAGATTTCTGGTTTGATTTGCGACAGGAAGAAATTGACCAAATCCGCAAACTGTTCGAGGAAGCGTTGCGCTTTTCATTGGGCCGTGTGCAGGAGTTGGTGGAAGCCAAAGAACGCGTGAGCGCGCAGCGGCGTCGCCTGCTGGAAAAACTGCAAAGCTTGGGCGACACAGAGGCGACTCAAGCCATTGCGAAGGAAATTGCAGAACGTCATCAGAAGAAAGGCTCGCTGAACCAGAAGCGATCGGACTTGGAAACGGAGATTGCACACCGGAATGACAAGCTGACCGAAATCGAGCGGCAAATCACGAACCTCGAGCAGGAATGCGGGAAATCGGCGAAGGGGAAGACCAAGAGCGACCTTTCCAACCGCGTTGAGCAAACCATCAAGGATTACCTTGAGCAGGCCAAAGTCCGGAAATCTGATGAAATCGAGCGCCACTTGAATCAGCTTTTCCTGGCGATGGCGAACTGCCGTGACGAGATTCGAGAATTGAAGTTGAACCGGCAGACGTACGAGATCGAGATCGTGGACAAGGAAGGCCGAAGGCGGCCGATTGAAAACGGGCTTTCGGCGGGTCAAGCCCAGGTTCTGGCGATGGCGTTTGTCGGCGCGCTAGCCAAGGCAAGTGGCAGAATCCTGCCTCGCATCGTGGACACGCCGCTCGGACGCCTCGACGTGAATCATCGCCGTGACGTGACGCGCCACTTCTTCATCGAAAACGCTTCGCCTCAAACGATCCTTTTGAGCACGCCCACGGAGATCAACAACTGCGTTTACGACAACCAGCCGCTGCGGCTTCTTGACGACTTGCGCCCTCATACCGCACGAGTCGCAACGCTCGTGAAGAAGGGGCCGGGTCAGACGTTGATTGAGTCGCATTACTTCGGGAACAAGCTGTAGGAGGCGAGATGGCAAACTTACATCCTTCGAAGGAGACACACGAGTTCTTAGAGAACACACTGGCAAAACGGACGGGTGTTCGGCGCAATGTGTGGGCGAGGATTGCGGCGTCTCGTTCTCTCACCTTGCCGAATCTGCCGCAGGAAATGGAGATTGACTCCGAAGGACTTGAACTGAGGCGTGAGACTATCCTTGGCGACCAAGACGCTCTCTTCAAAGCGATCTTCACGCTCCGCTACGAGCGACCGCTATCGGACGATGAGTTCTTCCCAAAGCTCTTTAAGCTGCATCTGGAACGGGGAACGAAACTGCTGAAGCAGGACTGGGAATTGGCCGGGGGACGCGCGGAGGACTTCTACGCTAAGTTGGCGGAAAACCTTCCGAAAATGCACCTGCCGGAGAGCAGGTTGATCGAACATCGGGGTGTCCAGAAGCTACTCCGCTTGGAAGTAGGCAATGTTTTTGAGACAAATGAGCCGTTGGTCTGGATGCTGAACAGTGCGAACAATGCCCATGCTGCCATTGTTGGCACAACCGGAAGCGGCAAAACTCATCTCGTAAAAGACTTGCTGGTTCAGGTCACTGAACAAACGCAGGGGAAGTTGCCATTTGTGTTTTTTGACTACGCCCGTGGTGACGTGGCGGGTGATGCCGACTTTGTAAAAGCAAGCAAAGCTCGCGTTGTCAGTTTGCCTGATACGCCTGTCCCACTCAATCCGTTTCCCGGCTGTCGAACGCCAATCGAAATCAACCAACAGGCTCATCACCTAGCCAAAATTTTCCGCGACGTTGCGCCACACATCGGAATCGTTCAGGAACAACGGCTGGTTGCCGCAGTCCAGCAGTGCTATCACGACAGCCAAGGCAAGCCACCAGACTTCTACGACCTCCGAACGGTTGTCGAAGCCACCGGCGACATGGATTCGTTAACAGGTGTGCTCGGAAAGCTCACCGACTTGAATCTGTTTCCGTCGCTGCATGTGGACCAAGCCCTCCAGACGCAAGACCTCTTAGCCAGTTCTTGGATAATTGACCTGCACAAGCTGCAAGATCTCCGCGAACTGGTTCTGTTCCTCGTCGTGGATACTCTCAAGAACTATTTCAGCCGGCTGCGCGACCAGTCCGTTGACGAGACGAGCGGGGCGAGGGAGTTACGTTGCCTCCTGGTCATTGACGAAGCACACAACTTTCTGCCAAAAGACAACGCGCAAGTTTTGGAAAAATGCTTGCGCGAGATGCGCGGCAAGGGCCTCGGCACCTGGCTGCTGTCACAGAACCCGCGTGACCTCGACCAAGACCATTACAACTACGCCACCGAGGTGAACTTCCACATGTGCCTCAAGGTTCTGGACGCTAAGCCGCAGATACTCACGAATCTCTACGGCGTTCCTCCCACGGAAGCAAAAAACTGGGCGGTCCGACTCGCCACTTTTGAGCGTGAAGGGATTTGCCGAAATTCGGCTGTGCCAAAAGGTTTTTCGAAAATTGGTGTCCGGCAGTTTTGGCAGCGGAAGCATTGAACTGAGTCGTCGCCGTTGCTGGCCGGTGGGCCGCAATTTGATTTATTTCGCCGAGGTGGCCGAGCCTTGCCATACGTTATGCCCGAACTTGGAAACAGCTTTGCCCGACGCCGCGCGACAGTTTGAGGGCCTCCAACCCTGCCGTCATCGGCGCTCGTTCGTGCCTCGTTCGTGTCTTGCCACTTGTGACAAGACAGGCCATACTTCGAGCATGAATACAGTTGCGGAAGAGCTGGCCACGCCGCTGGCCCCACCCAACCTGGAGCGCATCGTGCTGGCCCAGGTGGACCAGTGGTTGGGGCAATGTCACGCCTTCCGCCAGTGGTATCGTCAGAGTTTCCTTTTAAGGCGGCCCTCAAGGGAACAGGAGAAACTGGCGGACGAAATCCAGCCGTGGATGATCCGCATCACCCGTGCGCTGCTCTCGCAGATGTTGGATCCGGAGTTCCCGCATCGACACCTCGCCCGCTCGGTCGAAGCGACTCTCTGGCAATTGGAGGAGGATTGGGCAGGCCGGCACAATCCGATGACCGAAGCAGAAGCCGATAGCATCCTACACGCGAGTTTCCCGGAGCATGCATCCTGACCTGGAAGCGTTGATCCAGGCCTACGATGCGGCTTTGGAAGCCAGCCCAAAAGAGGCAGCGCGTCGCCGCGACGAATTCGAGCAGCGGCTTCAAGAAGTGCTGTCGCGTGCTCGCGGTGTCAGCGAGGAGTCCCTTCACAACGTCATCCGTCTGGCCCACCGCCGCTGGCTTGCCAAGCAAAGGAAGCCGCCTACGATGCCGCCAAAGACGTGAACGACGAAGTGAGCCTGACGCTGCTTGAGCGCAGCACCCAGTCAATCCGCCTGACCGGCGCTGACTGCGTGTTGTTCACCCGAGCGGGCTTTCGCTGTTGAGATCCACACATGGCGAACACTTTGCGCGAAAAGCTTTTGACACCGCCGTTCAATCGACTAGCCTGCCAGCATTATGAGACTTGGAATCAATACTTTTTTGTTTACTTCACCGTTCACCAACGAGAGCACGAAGCTCTTTCCGCAATTTAAGAAGTGGGGTTTTGAAACGATCGAAATCCCTATCGAAGACCCCTCCCACATTGACCCGGCACACGTCAAAGCCGAACTGGACAAGAATGGACTGGTTTGCGGCTCGGTGTGCGCCTGCCTGGGGCCGGACCGCGATTTGCGCGGGACGCCGGAACAGCAAAAGACCGGGCTGGAGTACATGCTCAAGCTGATCGATCAAATGGTCGTGCTGGATTGTCCATCGCTGATCGGACCGGTTTATTCGGCGGTGGGCCGGGCCGACGCGGTGCCGGAAAAGGAGTATAAACAGCAGTGGAAAACGGTCGTGAAGAATCTCAAGCAGTTTTGCAAATACGCGGAGAAACACGGCCGCCAGGTCTGCATGGAACCGTTGAACCGCTTCGAAACGGATTTTATCAACACCTGCGATCAAGGTTTGAAAATGATCGGCGACGTTGGCAGCCCCGCCCTCAAGCTGCACCTGGACACCTTCCACATGAACATCGAGGAGAAGAACCAGGCCAAAGCCATCCGCAAAGCCGGCAAATTGCTCGGCCATTTCCATGCTTGCGGCAGCGATCGCGGCACGCCGGGCAACGATCACATTGATTGGAAGCCCATTGCGGCGGCGTTGAAAGGCATCGGCTACAAAGGCGACGTCGTCATCGAATCCTTTACGACCGACGTGAAAGTCATCGCCCGCGCCGCAGCCATTTGGCGGCAGATGGAGCCGACCCGGGACGAAATCGCCGTCAAAGGCCTGCGATTCCTGAAGCGGGTGCTTTAATCAAGGCCATCAACAAGAGAACAACTATGAAAACACATTTGAGTTCCTTGAATTTGCTCCTGCTCACGGCCTGCTTGGCCAGCTTCGCGCCCACGGCCTCGGCGGCGGAGGCTGAAGAAGGCTTTAAATCGCTCTTCAATGGCAAAGACTTGACCGGCTGGGATGGGAATCCAAAACTGTGGTCCGTCCAAGATGGTTGCATTACCGGCCAGACCACCGCTGACAATCCCACCAAAGGGAACACGTTCCTGATTTACACCGGCGGTCCGGTGGACGATTTCGAGTTGCGCCTGTCCTACAAGATCGTCGGCGGCAATTCCGGGATTCAATATCGCAGCAAAGTCGTCAACCAGAAGAATTGGGTGGTGGGCGGGTATCAAGGCGACTTCGAAGCCGGCAAGACCTATTCGGGAATTCTTTACGATGAAGCGGGCGTGGCCGGCGGGCGTGGCATCATGGCGGGCCGCGGCGAGAAAGTGGTTTGGACCGCCGAAGGCAAGAAGCAAGTAACCGGCAGCACGGGCAAGACCTCCGAAGAACTGCAGGCCGGCATCAAGCACGAAGATTGGAATGAGTACGTGATCCTCGCCAAAGGCAACCACTTCATTCACAAAATCAATGGCAATGTCACCGTGGACGTGACGGACGAGGATGCGCAAAAGCAACTCAAGTCCGGAGTTCTCGCCCTGCAACTTCACGCCGGGCCTCCCATGATGGTCCAGTTCAAGGACATTCGCATTAAGCCGCTGAAATAGGCCTCGGAGCCAGGGAGGCTTTATTGCCATTGTTTTGGGCGTGTCGTTGCATTACGTTTCTGGGAAATGAGAGTCTTCATAAGCTATGCGATGCCGGATGCTGAACTGGCGCGGAAGGTTGCCGATGGACTACGGCGTGAAGGGTTGAGCGTTTGGCTGGCCGACCAGGAGATATTACCGGGAGACAACTGGGCGGAGAAAGTTTCGCAAGCGTTGAACGAATCGCAGGCGATGGTGGTGTTGATCACGTCCGAGACGTTCCGGTCCCGTGCCGTGATGCGCGAGATCGAATTTGCCTTGGGCAACAAAGAATACCGTCAGCGCCTGATTCCTGTGGTCATCGAATCGGAACGGATACCGGATGAGACCATTCCGTGGATTCTGCGGCGATACCAGATGGTTCGTGTGCCGGAAGGAGGGCGGATCGCGGATTGTGTCAGCGAGATTAAGCGGGCCTTGCTTGTGACAGCCTGAGCGACCAAAGCATGGCCGCGATTCCCACAGAAGTCTCTCGTCATGGACGCTGCCTGCGTTCCAGATGATTGGCTTCGACGAAGGTTTTGACGTTGGTTGCCGAAATCTGTTACGAATCTGGGGAATTGGCTATCAGAAACCGATGACATGAAAACAATACTTCTCGCTCTTGCATTCTTTGCGGTCGCGGCCCACAGCGCTGCCGCCGACAAGAAACTTGTGTTAATCGCCGGCACTCCCAGCCACGGTCCCGGTGACCACGAACATCGTGCCGGTTGTTTGCTGTTGCAGAAATGCCTGAACAACGTGCCCGGCCTGCAAGTCGTTGTCGTCACCAATGGCTGGCCCAAAGACCTGCAAATCTTCGATGGCGCGGATGCGGTCGCCATTTATT